>QMCD01001620.1_pt1 | contig 13408 bp, 13 predicted proteins | sample 1821841 | NCBI WGS metagenome assembly QMCD01 (sample SAMN01991225, study PRJNA193472) | Termite gut metagenome, whole genome shotgun sequencing project. | isolation source: worker | host: Macrotermes natalensis | reverse complement strand
ACCTGCGCAACCTGCAAACAGGGCGACTTCACCCACTGCGAAAACCGCATCCTCTACGGCGTCCTCACGGACGACGGCGCGTTCGCGGACTATCTCTGCGTGACGGAGGGCACCTGCGTGAAACTCGCCCCGGCGACCTCGTTCGAGGCGGGCGCGCTGATCGAGCCGCTGACGGTGGGCTACCACGCGACGGATCGCTATCCGGTCGAACTGTACGCCGGCAAGAAAGACCGCTATGCCTCTTACGGCCAGATAGTGGGCATGGGTGCCAATGCCGCCATTGTTCAGCGGCCCTATGATATCAGCGGTCACGATGCAAATTTTTTTGGCGGTGGTATATCTTCCGGCAAATTCAATTTCGGAAATAACCGGGATTCCCTTTTCTCGCAGCTTTTTGATAACCGGCGCTTTTTCCGGGATTCCGGGACTTTTGATTACTTCAGTTGCCGAGAGAATTTTCTCTTCTGTATGCTGCTTCTCTTCCCACGCAATGGAACGCTTGTTCAACTCGGCTTTGTAGCGGTCTTTGATTTCCGACAGGTCGGACACAAAAACGTCGAAGCCTTGCTTTTGAGCTAAAATGGCTGCACCTACGCCGCTTTCTCCTGCACCGAGAATAACCAAAAGGTCTCTGTCTTTCGAGCGGTTTTTAGCTGTATTTGAGTTGCTGTTTCCCATTTTTGCTTTAAAATTCTTTTTTATCTAATGTTTGTTTCGTTCGTCAATTAGTTTTTGACCGCCTCAATTTTCCATATACCTGCGGCATGAGTTCTTATGTTTTCAAGTCCATGTGGCGTAATAGCTACACATTTTGTTTTTATTTTGATTGTATTTGAAAACATATTTTCATTTTCTTCCCTTGGTTTGTAATCTTTTTGAAATGATTCAAGTCCCCAACTGTTATTTTCAGTAGTTGCTTTAAATTCTATTTCTTTTTCTTCGCTAATTTTGAAGCCAAACCAATTTTTATATAAACCTTCCGGCTGCCACTCTTCAAACCGATTTGTTTTTTGTCTTAATGGAACAATATTTCTCCGATTCACTTGTTGTATAGCATTTGTCTGACCAACAAAAAACGTTTTAAATTCGTCATATTTTCCACACATTAAAAAATAGCAGTCTTTATTATTCCACAAATGATAATATGCAAGCCTTACGACGTCATTAAACACTCGCTGATGTTCAGTTCCATATTCTTTGCTTGTTTCACTTTTTGCTAATTTGAATTCATAAACTTCTTCCAAATTTGCATCATCTTTTTCTATTTCAGCGAGTTCTTGAATATCTTTATCAAAAATTACTAAATCAATCTTTTTACTTTTAAAAACCGGGTGGCGTTTTTCAAGAACAATTCTATTAATTGCTATCCCTTTTGCTGTAATAGTATCTGCTATGGGATACCTTAAACTCGCTTCATGTACGAGTTGTTCCCGTCCAATTTTAAATTGATAACCCAACCAATAACACACAGCATCTACTATTGCATTGAATTTTTCGTCTGCCACCATGATTAAACTTTACTTATTAGTTTTTTACTAATCTATCAGTCTTTGGATCAAAATTTTTTTGGCTCATATTGTTTATGTCGCTGATGACTACTCGCATCCAAGGATTGTCTAAATGAGCATCTATCAGTTCATAGTAGCCACTATCCTTAACATATATACTAACAGCATGATCTAAAACCTTCTTAGGATCAGCACCACCTGAGTATATGAAAACGGCTATTTTCCCTTTTCCTTTATTTCCGGGCAAATCATATTTTGCCTCGTTAATTGTCAGTCCTGAAATTTTTTCTATCATATTTGTTTGTATTAAGATATGTAGTTTCGAGAGTAGTTCGCCACTTGCCAATAGTATAGCAATATTCTTACCTCAATTTCAACGTCACAATCGTCAAAACCGCCAACAGCATTCCGATAATCCAGAAACGGGCAACGATTTTCGGTTCCGGAACGCCCGATTTCTGGTAATGATGATGCAATGGTGCCATTTTGAAAATACGCCGTCCTTCGCCGTATTTTTTCTTTGTGTATTTGAAGTAAGAGACCTGCAGCACGACCGACAGGTTTTCGACCAGAAAGATTCCGCACAGAATCGGAATCAATAATTCCTTATGGATAATTACCGCAAAGACGGCAATAATTCCACCGAGCGTCAGGCTTCCGGTGTCGCCCATAAATACCTGTGCGGGATAGGAGTTGTACCACAAAAAGCCGATTGTGGCGCCGACAAAGGCGCAGATAAAGACTACCAGCTCTTCCGAATGCGGTATGTACATAATGTTGAGGTATCCTGCAAATTCAACGTGGCTTGAAAGGTAAGCCAGAATACCCAGGGTTGTCCCAATGATAGCAGAAGTACCGGTTGCCAGCCCGTCCAGCCCGTCCGTCAGGTTTGCCCCGTTGGACACTGCCATTACGATAAAAATAGTGATTAATACAAAAAGTACCCAACCGCACGTCTGCGCGTATTTTCCCGCAAAAGGGAAAAGATCGGCATAATCAAAGTTATTATTTTTGAAAAACGGTATGGTGGTCTTTGTTGCCTTTTGGTCTTGCTTGGCATACTCTACCACTTCGGTGTTGTCGTTGCGCATTTTAGTGGTGTTTTCGCGGATAACAACATCGTCGCTCAAATAAAGTGTCAAGCCGACAATCAAGCCAAGACCAATTTGTCCGATGATTTTAAACCTGCCATGCAATCCCTCCTTGTCTTTTTTGAACACCTTGATATAATCGTCCAAAAAGCCGATGCAGCCCAGCCAAATGACGGAGATCAGCATCAAAATCAGGTAAATGTTTTCCAATCTTCCAAAGAGCAGGCACGGAATAAGGATAGCAATGATGATGATGATTCCTCCCATCGTGGGCGTTCCTTTTTTGCTCATTTGTCCCTCCAGGTTGAGGTCGCGGATTATCTCTCCGATCTGTTTTTTCTGCAAATAGCGAATGATTCGTTTCCCGATGAATGTAGCAATCAGCAGGGAAAAGATAAATGCAAATGCGGAACGGAATGAGATGTATTTAAACACCCCGGCTCCCGGAACGTCGAATTGAGATAAGTAGTGGAATAGATAGTAAAACATTTTATTAGTGTTGAATGGTTAGTGATTGAGCGCTAGTCTATCACAGGTTTTTCTTCCTCCGGTATTTCTAACGTCTCTTCCGACACGCAACGAATGCTGAATCCGTAACCGCTGCCGCTTGCGAACCTGCCTGCGCTAAGGGTATAGATAAACAGGCTGTATGCGGTGGAGGCATCGTTCTGTGTACTGCTCCAATAGTTACCTGCGGTACCTACGTCGTTGAGCGAACCGTCGTTGGTGTTGCGATAGCCGGCGGCAGGAAGAAAAATTGAGTTGTCGTTAACTCTGTCGGTAAAGCGAATGCCGCTTACGCCGTTTTGGGTTATCCAAATACGGTCAACTTTGTCGGTATCGAGCAGTTTGTCAACCTCATCGAAGGTTGGTACGCGCCAGCCTTTCGGACTTGGGTCATTGTCTTTTTCCCAACGGTAACCGATTGGCATAATGCTGTCCCAACGGTCATCATCGCTGGAATTTACTAACGGGTCAATATCGCACCAGCCCATGTAACGGTTCCATTGATAAAACATGCCCGGGTCTTCGGGTTTACGGGCAAACTTACCCGGCTCATCCACATTGCTTGTTGCCCATATTACACCGTTAATCATCACACCATTTTTGGTGGTGTCGGCTTTCGTAGTGTCGGCAATTGCAGCTACAGGTTGAACGTTTGTTACTGCGGGTTGGACGTTTACTACTTCCGGCTGGGCTTTTGCCGTGTCGGTTTTCACACTCGTTGTTGTTGCCTCCTGGGCAAATGCTGCTATCGTAAATGATAAGACAGTCAGTAAATTAAATATTTTCTTCATCATTGTATTAAATTTTGCCCGTAAAATTATCATTTATCATTCAATTATCATACCTTTTATTGCTATTTTGTCATTAAATAATGTTTTACATCATTTATTTCTTGTTTTTATTTTCTTCTACATATTCTCTCTCAAAATTTAAAAGCTCATTTTGCAGTTCTTCTATGGCAGGCAAAGCGGTTTTTATTTCGGTTGTCAATTCGGTATAATGGAAAGTGCTTACGCCGATAGGATTGTTTACATCTTTCAGCGAAAATTCCACCGCATAATTGTTCTTGTTTTTGCAGAGCAACATACCAATTGTTGGCTTGTCGTAGTCGTCTTTTACCAATTCGTTGACTGCATTAATGTAGAAATTAAGTTTTCCGACAAATTCCGGTTCAAATTTTTTGGTTTTCAGCTCGATAATTACATAGCATTTTAGTCGCGTATGATAAAACAGCAAATCGGTTCGATACTCATCTCCTCCTATTTTGAACGCAAACTGCCGTCCCATATAAGCAAACCCAATACCCAGTTCGGGAAGGAACTGTGAAATATGCTGCACGAGCGCCTTTTCGAGGTCTGTTTCCTTTACTTTATCCGATAAACAAAGGAAATCGAAATTGTAAGGGTCTTTCATCAACTCATTAGCGAGGTCACTCTGTGGTGCAGGCAAGGTCAGGTTGAAATTTGTAACGGCTTTTCCCTGTCTGCTGTAAAGGTTGCTTTCGATTTGATATTCGAGTACCGCTCGGCTCCAATTGTTTTCGATGGTTTTGTTGATATAGAAAAAAGCTTGGTCGATGTCCTTGATTTTTTGCATTATTTTGATATGATGCCCCCAAGGAATTAAAGCTAATTTTGGCACAACTTGTGCCAAAATTTGTTCTCCAACTTGTGGGACAATTTCATCGACTTGACTAACAGGCATATAAAACTGATAAAAATTTCTCATTCGCAAGAGATTATTATAAGAAAATCCCTTCATCTCAGGAAACTCCTCCTTCAAATCCTTGCTCAATTGCTCAATGAAACCGCTACCCCATTGGGCTTTTTCCTGTTTATCAACAATTTGCCTGCCTAAATCCCAGTAAAGCATAATCATTTGGCTGTTTACCGAAAGGGCAGCTTTGATTTGTCCGGTTTTGATTTGCTGTTTCAAATCGCGCAACCAGCCTCGATATTCCGAATGTTTTATTACGTTATCCATTTTAGCTTTACTTTATCACTTATCACTATACTCACCCATCACCGACTTCAAAACTTCCTTATCATCAAAATGATGCTTCACTCCATTTATTTCCTGATAATCCTCGTGCCCCTTACCGGCGACAAGGATTACATCGCCCGGCTGAGCCAGCATACAGGCTGTTTTAATTGCCTGGTAACGGTCGGGAATGGCAATTACTTTTCGCTTTTGAATTATGTCTAATCCATCAAGCATATCATTGATGATTGCCTGCGGGTCTTCGTTGCGCGGGTTGTCGGAGGTGAAAATTACCTGGTCGCTGCCGTTGACTGCCTCGCGCGCCATTACGGGGCGTTTGCCTTTGTCGCGGTTGCCGCCGCAGCCTGCTACTGTAATGAGCTTTCCGGCTCCGTCGCGAATTTCGTTGATGGTGTTAATAACATTCTGTAACGCATCGGGCGTGTGGGCGTAATCAACAATGGTTTTGTAGCCGGCAGGCGCGTGCAGCACTTCGAATCTTCCGGAGACACTATGCAGCGCGCTTAAATTAACCAGCACTTCGTTTTCTTCCTGACCGAGCAATACTGCGGTTCCAAACACCGCCAATAAATTCGACGCGTTGAACCGACCGATAAAGGGTACAACAAGTTCCTTCCCGTTTATCTCCAACAGCATTCCGTCGAAATTATCTTCCAGTATCCGGACTTTAAAATCGGCAAGGCTGCGCGTGGAGTAGGTCTGTTTTCTTGCTTTGCTGTTTTGCAGCATTACCAAGCCGTTTTTATCATCAACGTTGGTCAATGCAAATGCCTCTTTGGGTAAATCATCGAAAAAGCGTTTTTTTGCCTTTAAATAGTTGGCAAAGGTTTCGTGATAGTCCAAATGGTCGCGAGTCAGGTTGGTAAATACGCCACCGGTAAATTCCAAACCGGCAATCCGCTGCTGCTCCACTGCGTGCGAACTGACTTCCATAAATGCGTATTCGCAACCGGCGTTTACCATTTCCGCAAGCAACGCATTGAGCGAAACCGGGTCGGGCGTGGTGTGTGTTGCCGGTATTTTCTGTTCGTTTACATAGTTGCAAACGGTTGATAATAATCCTGTTTTGTAACCCAGGCGCATAAACAGCTGATATAGCAAGGTAGCGATGGTTGTTTTTCCGTTTGTTCCCGTGATTCCTACTAATTTCAAATTGGAAGAAGGATAATCAAACCACGCGGAGGTAACTTTTCCCAATGCTTCGCCGGCGTTTTTTACTTTGATACAGGTAATATCCGGGGGGAGCTGTTCAGGCATTTTTTCGCAAATGATTGCTTTTGCGCCTTTATCTATGGCAGAGGGAATAAAATCATGTCCGTCACATTGCGTTCCGCAGGTGGCTACAAACAGGAATCCTGGCTCCACTTTTCGCGAATCCGATGCTATTCCGCAAACAGGCGTATCCAGTCTGCCGATGCACTCCTGTATCGAAACGGTATCTATTATTTCTGCTATCGTCTTCATACGCTTACTGTAAATAAAGTTGAATAATATCGCCTTTTCTGATTGTTTTTCCGGATTCGATGGATTGTGAAGTTACTCTTCCCCGTCCTGAAATCCGCACTTGCAAGCCGTTGTTTTCCAGCAAGAAAACGGCATCCCGCGCACCCATTCCGATAGTATTCGGAACCACTTGTGCATACATTTTCTGCGTGCGCATTCCTACGGCGTCTTTTTTTGCTTCGGAAAAAATCCATTCGTCCTGTTCCTTGCCGTTGTACGAATAATCAATGCCCAACTGATTGAGTACAAGTTGTAATTCTTTTCGCTTGCCGTCCTTTGTAATAGGAGCCTGCGTGTCAATCTCCACACAACTCTCTCGCGGATCGCCCTGCAACAGCGGACTTTGAGCATAAACCCGTTCGGCTAAGTTTTTGAATACCGCTCCGCTGATGTCTCCCGCCGAAACCGGCACGCCTTGGCGAAGTCCCCACACCACAACGATACAGCTGTATTTCGGGTTATCTGCGGGGAAAAAGCCGCAAAAGGTAAGTTGGTGCGATTTCCTTTTATCCCGTCTTCCGTAATCCACCTGTGCCGTACCGGTCTTGCCGGCAATCGGGAAAATGTCGGAATGCGCTTTTTTTGCCGTACCCTTTTTCACTACATCTACCAGCATTTGGTTCACTTTTCCCAACGTTTTCTGGCTGCAAATGGCGGGGTTGATTGTTTCTGTTGAAAATTGCTCTATCTCTTCTCCATTCCGGCAGATTGACTTGACAAAGAACGGCTTAATCATTTTTCCGTTATTGGCAATCGCGTTGTAAAATGTCAAAGTATAGATGGGTGGTATTTGCGTTTCGTAACCGATAGACATCCACGGGAGGGAAATACCCGACCATTCTGCCGACGGGTCTTTCGGACTTTTGATGTATGGCTTTCCATAACCCGGAATTTCCAGATCAATCGGCTGGTTCAATCCCATTTTGTAGATAAGCTCGACAAAACGCTCCCGCTTGTCGTCGTATTTTTCGTAAATCATTTTGGAGATTCCGATGTTGGATGAATACCAAATTGCCTGAGCGACCGATATTTTCCCGTATCCGTCTTTGCTCCAATTGTGGTCTCTCATCTCGCGATCCTTGATTTTCCAAATCCCTTTTTCGGTATCCACTTGGTAAGAGGTGTCGATTACGCCATCCTCTAAGGCGGCGATGATAGAGGCGACTTTGAAGGTGGAGCCGGGTTCGGTCTGACTGTTGACGGCAAAATTTTCCGCTTCACCGTAGCGGTTTTCTCCCATCCGCTTCAAATTGCTGATTGCCTTGATCTCGCCGGTATTTACCTCCATTACCACGGCGCATCCCCGTTCGGCGCCTACACGCACAAGCTCGTTGAACAAGGCGCTTTCGGTAATGTCCTGTATGTTTACGTCAATGGTAGTTTTAATGTCTAATCCGTCCACCGGATCGACTTCATTGACTGTGCGGAATCTGCCGGCAATTTTCTGCCGGGAAGAGATTCCGGGGTTTCCTTTCAGCAGCGCGTCGTATTTCATTTCCAAACCGCTGCTTCCGCCTTTGTCGATTTCGCCATACAATCCGCCGACTGTGCGGGATGCCAGTGATCCGAAAGGTTTCTTGCGGCTAACTTGCTCGTAAACAGACAATCCGCTTTTGTTGGCTCCCTTTTGGAAGTAAGGATGGGATTTTACCTTTTTCAACTCGGTGTAGGAGATGTTTTGAGCGCCCAGCAAGTAGTGGCGACTTCCTTTCCGGTATCCCTGCAAAATGTGCTTTTTGATTTCCTCTCTGCTTTTACCTGTATAAATAGCGGCAAGCATTGCCGAGACGCTTTCGATATGCGCATCGAGCGTATCTTTCTTAAATCCGTCTGCACGGAAATCCATATACAACTTGTAGGAGGGAATAGAACTTGCCAACAGTTCGCCGTTGCTCGCCAAAATATTTCCCCGGTTGGGTTTTACAATCAGACTGTCAATCTTGGATTTAGCTCCCTGACTGCGCCAAAAATCCCCCTCCGTGAAAATGGTCTTCCCTGCGAAAAGCAGTATGGGAATCATTATCAGGACGGCTGCGGCATAGACAAAGCCAAAACGTACTATGATCTCTTTTTTAACAGTCATTATTCCGATTTTATACGATATGGCGGAGTGGTACTCTCCGTCAGCTTTATATTTTTATAATCAATCAGCTTATGTACTTGCGATTGCTTCCCCATTTCCATCAATTCGGACGAACGGGTTAATGCTTCAAATTTTACATCTATCAGTTTTTTTTGCAGCCGGTCTATTTCTGCAATTTTCTGTTCACAGCTGTAACGGTTGCCAATGTAGCCAAACGTAAGGACGATGAGCAGCAAAATTAATTTCCACTGGCTGGTCAAATTTTCCCTGGTCAGTATGTTTCCCGCAAACACGTCTTTAACAGAGCTTCCCGTCATATCGGTAAACTCTTTTATGTTAGCGAATGGTTTTTTGAAAATTTTAAACATACTTTTTACTGTTTTTATTTTTGATGCCATTTAGACAGGATCTACATCCTGCTCTACATAATGTCATCGCGTCAGGGTTTAATTTCCGCAATCCTTAATTTTGCACTTCGCGACCTCGGATTGTTAGCTATCTCCTCTTCGTCCGGAACGATTACCTTATTGTTGATCAGGCGGAACGGCGTTTTTTTGTTTCCGAAAAAATCCTGCTCCACTTTTCCTTCAAAATTTCCCGATTTGAGGAAGTTTTTGACTAAACGGTCTTCCAGCGAGTGGTAAGTGAGGATAACCAAGCGTCCACCCGGATTCAACACCGATTGTGATTGCGTAAGAAACCGGCGCAATGCCTCCATTTCATTGTTTACTTCGATACGAATGGCTTGGAATACTTGCGCCATCTCCTTTTTCTGCTTGTCTTTCCTGAAAAGCGGTTCCAACATTTCGAGCAGCGCTGCCGTTGTTTTTATTTTCACGTTTTCGCGCGCTTTGACAATCGTGGCGGCAATTTTCCGTGCATTCGCCAATTCGCCGTAATAGAAAAAAACGTCTGCCAACTGCTTTTCGGAATATTTTTCAAGAATATCTGCGGCTTTGACCGGCGCTTTTTGATTCATCCGCATATCCAGTTCACCGTCAAACCGGAAAGAGAACCCTCTTTGCGAATCGTCGAAATGATGGAATGAAACACCTAAATCCGCCAAAATTCCATCGACTTTTTCAATTCCGTGGTATTTCAAGAAATTGGTCAGGTGCTTAAAGTTTCCTCTAACGAAAGTAAACCGCGGGTCGTTGGGAATATTCCGAATGGCATCTTCGTCCTGGTCAAAGCCGATTAATCTGCTGTTTTTTCCCAAGTGCTTCAAAATCTCCCGCGAATGTCCTGCTCCGCCGAGTGTTACATCAACATATACCCCATCCGATTTGATTTCCAAGCCGTCGATACATTGCCGAAGAAGCGCCGGTATGTGATATACTGTTTCCATAAAATCCGAATTCTAAGTATTACAATACAATTAAACAAAGTTATTTTACACGCGATTACCCATTTTTTCGTGCATTGCTTTGTCGAAATCAACCTCTTCATATAATGATTTCTCAAAGTTATCTTTGTTCCACACCTCGAAATAGTAACCCACTCCCACAAAAAGAGCCTCTGTTTCTACTTCGATTTTCTCTAAATGTTTTTTCTGAATCAACACCCTGCCGCTTGAATCCAAGTCAACAAGCTCCACACGAGAGGTAAATTGGCGATAAAGGTTCAAATCACGCTTATCCCACAGATTGAGTTTTGACTTAAACTCCTCGTCTAATTTTCTCCAAACCGATTCGGGATAAAGTTTCACACATTTGCTTACTGCATCTATTTCCAAGTACAATGAAGCCGTCTCCTCCCATTCTTCAAGGGATTTGCGGTAAAGGGCAGGAACAAACAATCGTCCTTTATTATCTGCCTTCGCTTCTATATTACTTAAAAATTGATGCATTTCATTTTTTTGTTTTAAAACAACTTTGTAAAATTAGTAAATTTTATCAATCCCCCACCATCCCCCACTACTATTTTTCCTAACCGCATATCAACCATTTATTAACAAGTTATCAACAAATTATGTTCGCAATATTTTACTCATTTATTCATTCAACTAATTGATTTTATTTGTTTTAACAATTTTACAATAAAAATAAAAGTAAAGTGGGGGATTATTTCGAGTTTTTTATAATTTACGTTCAATAACTCCTATAGTAGACGTAAGATAAAATGTACATTTTAAAATTTTGCCTAAAACAATGAATTTATGTTATCCTCGTTTGGTTACCAAGCCTATTTATTTAACTAATCTTAAAACACCATTGACAAAAAAACGTATTTTATTATTTATTCCAAAAAAAATAGTAATTTTGTTATGTATTACAACTCAACTAAACATAGTTGTCTCTGGAGTTTAAGTAGAAATAATAAAACAATGAAAACACTCGAAGAATATCACGAAGAAGTAAAACAGAAAGCAATTGAACACTGGGCAAAAGGTGATTATATCGCATTTAAAAATATGGAAAACGACCCGGTAATCAATCTTTTGCTGTCGGCATTGTCATATCAGGCATTTCATATTCAAAAAAACATAGATCAGTACGAGGAAAATGTTCTTCGGGATTTTCGCGACAGAATTATCCCTTTTCACCTGATTAAACCGGTTCCGGCTTTCTCAATCGTCGAAACTCAAATGACGAAAACATTCGAAGATACGATTGCGGATGAAAATTGCCCGTTTGAATTTAAAAAATACACATTTTATCCCTTGCTGGAAACCAAAATTATGAATGCCGAACTCAAAATCATCTCCCAACAAGATAAAAGCGTTCGGATCAAATTGGAATCTACCAATCCAATTGAAAACCTTTCCGGATTGTCTTTTTACATCAACGATACATCCACGCCGGTAGAGATTGAAGCGATTAAGTGCGATAATTACGAATTTCCGCTAATAAAACCTTCGCAATACGATGAATTGCCATTTACAAAATGGTTTAATAATGCTCATTTGTTTCGCGATCAGAATTATTATCTGTTTGGAACCTACGATTATTGGCAGGAGATATTTTTGACAAATACAACTCAACTATTCTATATCGGTCAAGACAACAAGGCTCCTCTGAACGGCAAAAAAATTGTCGAATTGGAAATTGTACTGAATACACCGGTTGATATAAGCAATAAATTGAAAATTAACTGTATACCGGTAGTTAATGTCGAAAAAAAATGGGTAGCTCTAAACGACAAGAGTCCTGTACAAGATTTAACTTCTTCTAATACCGGTGAATTATTTTTGAACTTGCTGTATAACGAAGAGGTCGAAAAAAATAACCGGTCATTTCTTATAAGACAACACGGCGTTGAACGCTATAATCCCAAATTATTAATCGAACAAATGCGGGAAATTCTGTACCGGTATGGCTCGGATTACTATGCTTTTCAAGCTATTGAGGAATTTAAAAACGGGGAAAAATTAAAAAAGATACAGGAAGCGATTGATGAAATGTCCGAAGTTACGACAAAATTTGAGACCGACAGGCAGAAAGACCACTATTATGCGGTATTAAAAAGACTTGAATCTGGCGATGAATATATTAATTTGGAATATTTGGTCACATTCGGAAAATCAGCTAACGGAATCAAAAAAGATGAAAAGGTGATAAAAGCTCCTTATTTTATCGACCGGAATAAAACAATCTTGCTGCTCGAATCAAAAGGCGGACAGGACAGCGTTAAAGAAGAAACTCAAAAAGAAAATATAGCCAAATATTATTTCCAAACCAAAGACCGATTAGTAACACCGGCTGACATAAGGGCTTTTATAAAGACTTTCTACTATGATGGCTGCGGAATGTTAGGCGATAAAATTAATGATATTTCCATCATCCGCAAAAGCGATGGCATTGTTGTTTCCATAAAAATGAAGGATGACAGCCAATTGACAAGCAATGATAAAAAAAGACAGTTGGAAGAGTTATTGAAAAACAAAACAGAATTGGAGGAATTGCTTAAAAAGAAAATAGCATTGAGATCGTCTGGAATTTTGCCTTTTTATATCAAAATTTCATAGAAAAATTCCCCAATATTTATCATACACAAAAAGAGGATGCCTTTCATCAGACATCCTCTTTTTATATTAATCAATTGAATTTTCTTATTCTGCTGCAGTTTCTGCTGCCGGAGTTGCTTCAGCTTCAACTTCTGTAGCTGCCTCTTTTTTCTTGGAAGAACGACGTGTTCTCGTTGCTTTCTTGGCAGTTTTCTGTTTCAGCATATTTTCGTTGTAATCTACCAATTCGATAAAGCACATCTCTGCTGCATCGCCCAAACGGAAACCTGTACGGATGATACGCGTATATCCTCCCGGACGATTTGCGATTTTTTGAGCTATCTCTCTGAACAGTTCGGTTACGGCTTCTTTATTTTGCAAATAGGAAAATACCGTTCTGCGAGAGTGTGTTGAGTCGTCTTTTGCTTTGGTCAACAACGGCTCCACATATTTTTTCAATGCTTTGGCTTTGGCAGTTGTCGTATTAATCCGCTTGTGCATGATTAAAGAAGTTGCCATATTGGAAAGCATCGCATCTCTGTGGGCACTTTTTCTTCCTAAGTGGTTGAATTTCTTATTGTGTCTCATTTTATTTTTTTACTCTTTATCTAATTTATACTTTGAGATATCCATACCAAATGAAAGGTTCAGGTTATCCAACAATTCATCTAATTCGGTTAACGATTTCTTACCGAAGTTTCTAAATTTAAGCAGGTCGTTCTTATTGAATACTACTAATTCGCCAAGAGTTTCCACATCAGCAGCCTTC
>QMCD01001618.1_pt1 | contig 13411 bp, 12 predicted proteins | sample 1821841 | NCBI WGS metagenome assembly QMCD01 (sample SAMN01991225, study PRJNA193472) | Termite gut metagenome, whole genome shotgun sequencing project. | isolation source: worker | host: Macrotermes natalensis | reverse complement strand
AAAAGAGAAAAATCTTTCGTAAAAATTATACTTCCACGACCTTTTTTCTTTATTGTTTCTACTATTTGATTATTAAGTGATTTCATTGTATTTGTTGCTGTTGTTTTGTTATGTTTTTTGCCTAAATTCATAACAGATTTAATGCTACAAAAGTATGAAAAACATTTGAAATAACAATCAGTGCGGAAAATATTTCTCTGAAAACAAAAAATACCGCTTTACTGCCTGTAAATGGTAGTTATCTTATTGGGCAGGTCTTCCAACAGTCTTTTGGAATTTTTTACGCCAACAATATCGCCGGTATCGTTTTTACCAATAACAAGCGTCCCGCCTTGCGCATTGGCAAAGCCGCATATCCATTTCAAATACTCGTCTTTCCAAATGGATTTATATTCTATAACTTGTTGCTCGGGCATAAAACTTTATCTTTCTTCTGCAAATATTAAACTACATAAATCATCTATGAATATTTTCTTTGTTTTATTTGTAAATGGATATTTTGGGGGATTATTGTCATCTTTAACATCAATTGATTTTGCTTTTTCAAGATATTTCTTGTAAAGTTGTTTATCGAATATTTCTTGATTATTATCTTCCAATAAAATCCTCTTTAAGACAGATAACAATGCCTCATATCCAATTGTAGTTTGTAAAATGTTCTTTGGTTTATTGTGTTGTTCTTTGTTGTCCCAAAATGAATTACCTTTTTCATCTACAAATACTTCCTGTACAGTAGAAAAAAAATGATAAAGTATTTTTATTATGTCAGAATCTTGGTCATTGGCATAGAATTTTCTAAATATTAAATCATTATTCTGATTTTTTTGAAAATATTTACGAGATTTATTTCTTTCTACTTCGGCATCTCTATTAGTGGTTATCATATACAAAATAGATTTAACCATAGTTGCTTGTGATAAAATAGGATACCCGTCTTTATAGAAATTTTTTGCTTCTTTTGAAGTTGTTGAACCTGCAAGACGAATTCGTTTGTAAAAAGGAGATTTTTGAGACCCATTGAGTGCATTTACTATGTTTAATGCCGTTTTTTGTGGTGAATCGTCTTCGGTAAGTCCGAATAGGCTATATACAAGGTCTTGACTTACTTTGGTTTGAGTTCTATTAATAGTAGAGAAAATCATTGCTTGATATTCTAATACAGGATCAATAAAAAAAGCAACAGGCAATTCTATTTCTTTTAATCTCTTTAATTTTTCAGAGAGTAATTCATTTGGTATATCAAATAAAGTAGTCTTCTCTTCTATTGCTTGCTCCAACTTTTTAATAGCAACTTCTATACCTCTTATACGGTGTTGCCCATCTATTATTGAAATATACATATTCCCATCTTGCCCATTGTCTTTTTTATCTATCTCTTCGGCTACTTTTGGATTTAAATTCAAAATAATATTATTTGAATCCGTTTCTTCATACGAATCAATGACTTGATTTGGAATAGCAAGTACGATATTGGTTGGAAATATTGCTTGGGTATCATTTATTAAGAATTTTGCAATAGATTCAACTTTTGCAGAATTAAGTTTTCTTTGAACTTGTCTATTGGTAATAGGAAAGTTGTTGTCATCAAATCCCAAGATAGTATATTCTGTATAGCGAGCGAAACGCAATATCTCTGATATTTTAAATATCCCTAATAGATATTCTTGACTATTTTGGGTTACTTTCTTTGTATTTAAAACTATTTCCATATTTATAAATTTTCTATAGTTCGTTCTAATTTATTTTCATTTTCTCTATTTTTGGAATAATAATCTTCATCATAAAGGTTTTTGTTTTCGCAACTGACTATCCACCAAAAAAACAGAGATAAGAGTGCAAAAAGAATTGCAGGCAAATAAGCCCAATAATTTTGAGAAAAAGCAAATACCGTAAAAGCGACTGCACATATTATTACACTGACAAAAAGAATAATTTGAAGAATTGTTTTTATTTGCTTATCTACATCCATTTTAATTATATCTATTGCAAATGTAGTCATCAAAGGCAATGAAAATGTCATTATAGATAAATAAACATTTTGATGTCGAAAACCCTCATTAGCTGCTTCAATAATAAGAGATACCCATATTCCTGCACCTCCAATGATAATTATAACAAGAGAAAAATAGAGATAGAACAAAATCCCATTTTTTAAACTAACCTTTCTTGACTTAATAAAATCTTTTAAAGTACCCCATTGCGTTTTAATATTGTCACTCATAACTATTCCCTCCTGTAATTTTTCGTTTGAAAATTTCCTGTTTAACTTTTTCCAAATCGTTAAAACTATTTTCGCCGTTGTCTATCAAATTTTGAATATAATAAAAACCACCATTTGCATATTCATTAATGAGTTCGATAGCATTCTTCGGCTCTTTGAGAATATCCAAACTACCCGCTTTTGCAATGCACATACAAAGCAATGCTCGGGAGATTTTTTCGCCTCCATTATTCCTCATTGTATTTAACTCAAAATAACGGTCAGCCAATGGCTTTTCCAATTTTCTGCGTTGTTCGTAGAAAAAACCAATAACAGCCGCCCACGCAAAACATTGCCAATGAGAAGAAAAAACATTATACGCCCCACCTTGTTTATTCGAAAATTTAGGAATAATAGTTTCGTGAAATCTTTTCTCAAATGAGAACTCTATGTTAAATATATCTTCCATAATTCTAATCATTTCAATTGTTTAACTCTTGTTGAAACTTCGTGCAATTCGGGGTCTTCCCCTTCTTCACAATGCAAATTACTATCGAGCAAATAAATACGCGAAACATTTCTTTGACTTAACAAATCATTATAATTATCACTACCTATTTCAATACCCTTTTCATTTGTCATAATTATTGATTGTCCAAAAATGTCTTTTATACCTAAAAAGTAACGGTGTGTAGTTTCTGTATCAAAACTCGAAGTTGGAGCATCACTAATAAATGGATAGAAAATTCCGATTGCTTCCTGATTGAGCGAAAGCATTGCATTTATGACACTCATTTTTTTGCGGTCTTCGTGGCTGGTGTTCAACCCCACGTCAAACTCAATAGAATAGTCCTCATTGATAGTAACCTCGCCTTTATAACCGTTATCGTGTTCGGTAAACTTACGATAAAATTCGTTGGCTCGTTCTTCAATTTTGCGCAATAAGTCTATTCGGGCATTTTCTTGTACTCGTTTACAAATGTCTTCCAAAAATATTGATATATTTTTCCATTCTGTTTCACTAACATTTTCTATTCCCTCTTTTTTGCCTGCTTTTTCAAGTTCTCTGTCGGCTGCTTTTAATTCAGCATTATATTCAGCAATGAGTTTAATAGAAGCATTTAGTTTTGTTTGGTATCTTTCAAGATTTGCACGAGAAATTCTAATTGAAGTTCCCATAGTTTCTGCTTCTTGTGCTTGTTTTACTGGATTTACACCGTGTTTTTTCTTTATTTCTTCAATTTCATCATTAAACTTACTCTTTTTTTCTAATAAGTTTCTTTTTTGAGCCATCAACTTATCTATTTGTTCTTCTGAATCATTGTATTGTTTGTCGATGGAATTTAATGAAATACGCAAGGAATTAGGGTAGTCCTGTATTGCTCCTATAAAGCGTTCAAATCGTTTTGAAAATTCTAAATTGCTTGTATATTCTTCCAATTCTTGCAAAAAATCCTCTTGGTCTTTTATGCGATTGATAATCCAATTATAGGTGTCAGAGCCTTCGGAAAATTCTGTGCCACAAACAAAACACTTGCCTTTTTGCTTGATTTCTTCCAATTTGGCACGAGAAGGCTCGTCAAGATATTTCTTTTCGGGTACGGTATTTTGTTCTTCCGTATGATTTCTGATAATTTCTTCGCATTGGTTGATAAATGGCACAATGCCCCGCAACACCCATAAATTAGGAACTTGTTTTCTTTGGAAATCGTCCAATTGTGTTAAATCATTCATTACCTTTTGAATGTCTTGTTCGCATTTTTCGTAACTACTAACAAGGGTTGTAAATTTTGCCAAACCTGATATTTTGCTTTCATCAGAATTAAGAGCAATTTTTATAGTATCAATATCTGCTTCTAATTTCTTTTTATTTTCTTCCTCCTTATCAATCAAAAATCTATTTTTTTCGATAGTAGAAACCAATCCTTTAATTGTTGAATTGTGTTTATTGCTTTCTCTTATTTTTTTTGTTTCGAGTGCCTCTATTTTGCTTTTTGACTTGGTAATTATTTCTGATAATTTTTGATAATAGGGAAAATAAGAAATATGTTTTACTGCGGCTTTTAATGTTTCTTTATTGCGAAAGTTAATTAAACTGTCTAATGATTCGCCTTGAAACCAAATATAATTACGAATACCCTCCGGGAATAATCCATTGATAATATCTGTTGCTATATCATTCACTTCAATTTTTGTTCCTCTAACAGAATCATAAGAAACTTTTAAATTATTGTCGGAAACGGTCCACGCAGAATCAGTTTGCCAATCGTCATTTTCTTGGCGTGTGGCGGTAACAGACCTTTCTATTTCATAAGGATTACCTTTGTCATCTTCCAATTCAATATGAACGGACACTCTCACATTATTGCCTGTTTGTGCATCAAACAAAGCCTTTTTGTTGATAAACTCGTGGCGTTTCATTGCAAGTTTTGAAGAATAAGGCAAGCCATCGGTTGAACACCAACCAATATCAGTAATGTAAATTTTTCCAAAAAGTACCCAATAAAAAGCATTGAATAATTTTGATTTCCCTTTACCACCATTGCCGACAATCAAATTCAGCCCTTTGGAAAACTCCAAAGTTTGTTCGCCGTAATAGGATTGAAAATTTTCTATTGTTATATTTTTAATTATCATAATCCGCTTGATTTAAGAATTACAAATGTTTTTGATATTAGCAATATACTGGTTTGTAAGAGAATCGGCATCGCTTGTATCAGTTGATAGACCTGTAAGCATACGCGCCACTTCTTTTGCTTTGTCATAATCAACAATAATGCGTTGTTTTTCGGCTGTTACAGTTTGATTGATTTCTTGTTCAATCAGTTTGTACATTTCGTCTTGAATTGCCATATTATTCTGATTTTAATTATATTTTTGATTTTCCTTTTCTAACATTTCCAAATGGTTGATACCTAATTGTTCACATATATTTTTCAAATAGCCATATAGAATATCAACTTCATTATCTGCCAAGGCTGCAAAATTTACTATTCGGCTCACTTCGCCTGTAAACATATTGCGTTCTACATTCGACAAATCGCCTGTAATATCGGGCGGGGTTACTATCAAATCCCAAATAGTTGCTTTCTCTTTTCCTTTGCTTTTGCGAAGAACACGCCCCCGCCGTTGAACAAATTGTCGAGGGTTTCCTGTACTCGAACAGAAAATTGCGTGTTCGGCTCGTGGAATATCCACCCCTTCGTCAAGACATTTCATAGACAAAAGTATTTGAATATCGCCATCTGCAAATCTTTTTAGTACATTTTGGGCATCTTCTAAACCACTAATATATTTGTGATATTTATACTTTTGCTCTTTGAACATATCAGCATATTCGTCTATTATATGAATATCCTCGTCTTGCACTTGGTAACTATCAGTTTCCGCATAATCAGGCTCGTAGCCTTCGGGAACAAAAACAAAAGTGTAATCTAATCGTTTTTTACTTTTCAATTCTTCTAAAAGGTTTGTAATTGCCTCTTTTTTATTGTGGGCTTTGTGGATAACACGCTTGCGTTCCAATAGTTTTTTTTCGGCTTCTTTTTTGTATTTTCCTGTTTCTGGGTCAATAAATTTGCGTAGTTCTTTTGTAATTCGCTGATATTCTTGCATCTCTATTCCAGTTAGTTCTATGAAAATAGGGAAATAATCATAATGACAAAGAATGTTATCCTCAATCGCTTGCTTCATTGTGTAGCGATAAGTATATTGAGGTGGTCGGGAATTGAAAAATTGATATAATTTTTCAGAACCAACATCATCGTAAATTCTTTCGGGTGTTGCTGAAAGTCCAATGCGTTGTAAAATCTTTTCGGGCAAATGCTTTAATGTATTTGTTGAGCCTATATTGTGAGCCTCATCTGCAATATAAATAAAAGAATCAATCCCTTGTGTATCTTTCAAAAATGCTTGTATGTCTTTGCGATTGAATGTTGCATAGGTAGTTATCAAAATAAGATTTTTCTTTTTATCGAAAATACTTTTGGTTGTATATCTACCCAAAGTTTCTTTCCAATCTTTATTTGTATGCGTAGAAACAATGTTTTGAAAGTTGAAAGCTTTTACTTCCTGTTCCCATTGTACCGCAAGAGCTTGTGTTGGAACTGCAATAATCACCTTGTAAAAACCGTCTTCTTTGAACCGCTTTAATACACAATTTAAAGCGGTTACGGTTTTTCCTGAACCTGTAGCCATTGCAAAAATACCCTGCTTGTTGTTTTTAATCCACTCAGCATAAGCATTTTTTTGTATATCTCTTTCTTCGGAAAAAGGGAAACGCGGTTCTTGTTCTTTCTGCTCTAATTTTTCTAATAAAGACGGGGAAAACGGTTTTGTTTTTATAATTTCATTTTCTGTCAGACCATCTAATTCACGCAAATTCACGCCGGCTTGGATTAAATCTGCCAATGTGATGTTTGGAAATTTCCCCGAAATATGTGTTTTGATTTCAGATAATGGAATATGTATTAAATGTGGAGTATCTTCTTTCCAAGAAATATCAAATAATTTTTGATATTCCGAAACTCGCTCTGAATCTTCCCACGAAGAAAAAACGGTAATTGTTTCTCCGTTCAATTCTAATGCTGTTTGAGAAAAATTTGCAGAGCCAATAAAAGCAATTTTATTATCTTGTTCATCAGTAAAAACTCCGTATTTATCGTGTGCTAATCCGCCTTTTGTTGAAATGGTCGCAACAAATTCGATACGATTTATAGAAACAAGATAGGAAAAACAACGGAAAAATTGCTCGTCGGCTTTTGATAGTGTTTCTGCAAGTCGGTTAATATCTGCAATGATATTATCTTCAAAATTATCAATAATTTTGCTTTGTCCTGTTTCTATGGCTATTTTGTCGGCTTCACTCAAGATATGATTGATAATAACGCGCATCTTTCCACCATTGGCAATAAACAAAGCAAAGCCATACGACAAACTGCGTATGCCACTCGACGAAAAAAAGCCCAAACCCAAATCAAAAGTTTTGCTCTCTATTAACGCTTCGGTAAAAAACTCTTTTGGCTCGTCAAATCCCGAAGTATAACTATGTTTGAATATTACATCTTTCAGCATATTGTTTTGTTGCCTAATTCTTGTTTTATTTTATTCGCAATTTTATGAAGTCGCTCAACATCAGAGCAAAATTCCTCAAAAACTTCTTTCTCAAGTTTGCTGTGATTTCCAAGCCCACCTCCAATATAATTGGGGTCTAATGATTTGAAATTAGCAAGTTTCATAACTATTCCATTAGGATTCCTAAATGTTTGCTCATCTACTCTGTAAGTATGTATTGGAAGTTTGTTTAAAAGTTCCGATAACGCAATAATTTTAGGGTTATTTGAATTTATAGTGCCAAGATTCTTGTCAAAATAAAGGTCTAATGCTAAAATTGCTTCGTTTCTATGCCATTTAGGATTTTTCATTTGTCTTGTTTTTAGCATATTTCTGTTAACCCACTTTGTATTTTATCAAACAAATAATCGTAACCTACTAAATTCGGATTGTCTGTTACATCTTGATAAATCAGTCCTAAACCGTGGTCGAGGTGCATTTTGAAATATCGAGGCAAATCTTTGTCGTTACTATTTGTTTGGTAATATGTACAAATCAACGCCTCGTAAATAGAATAATAATTGCCGAAAAGTACGCTTCTGCTGTACTCTTTGCCTCCCGAATCTTTTACTTCTGTTGGGGCAAATTTCACGCCCGATTGCAAAGAGTAACCGATTGCAATTCGGGCAATAATATTTTCCGCGCCTAAATTGAATTTTCGTGTCAATTCAACTACGACATCGCGGTTGTTGCTACTTGTTTTTATGTGTGAAAATATCATATCTACTCTTTCATTAAATCGTTAATATCAATCGGCTGAATATGTGAATAAGAATTTTCGTTTTTCAGCAAATAGGTTGCGTTTACAAAAGGCTTCATAATTTCTAACTCACTTTCCGTTAATTCCTTGTACAATAACGGAAATAAAATAACCTGCTTTGAAACAGTCGGATAAAATTCTGTAATAATTTTGCTTGCGTGGCTCTTGTCGAATTTTTGTAAAGGGCTGTCGATAAATACAGGGAATTGTATGCCCGATTCTTCGACAAGTGCTTTGAGCAACGAAGTTGCGTAAAGTTGCTGTTCGCCTTTTGATAACATTTCTTTTTTTATCATATTACCGTCGGCGGCGTACAAGTTTATATCAATAAAATCATCGATAATGACGACATCAACTTTGCCGATAAAATCCGTTTTGTGCATCAGTGCATTAAGCGTCGCTTTAATTCTTCTTTCGAGTGATATTTTTTTCTCGTTTTTGAGTGTAACAAGAAATGTATTGAGTTTTGCAATGAGCTGTTCCGCGACTTTATCTTTCTTTGAATCGCTGTCATCAAGGCTTACTTTTTTACTTGATTCTGAAACTTGACGGCTTACTACTGCTAAATCTTTGTTTGCTTCGCCTCGTTTTTCGTGCAACTTCATTATTTTTTGTTCCAACTCTGAAATTTTCCGTTCGCTTTCATTCTTTTGTTTACGAATGTTTTTAATTACGGAATCATCTTCTTTACTGTGCATATTTGCAATGCTTCGGGCTGTGCGTTCAAGAATTTGTTTATTTTTTCGGTAATCGTCCGCAAGGTGTTCAAACTCGATTTTGTAAGTGGTTGTAATATTGGAATAGACCGCCAAAAACTCGTCAAATTCTTCTTTGTTAAGGTTTAACAATGTTTTCTCTTCGGTTGTTTGACTTATATAATTAGATAAAACTTGTTCAATAGAAAGATTTAATTTTTCCTTGTTTTTCCCTGTGATAGTGATATTTTCTATCGCTTTCAATAAGTCGGCTGAAATATTTTGCAATAATTCATTCTGGTTTCTTACATCGTTTTGCGATTGCAAAATATTGAAATCGTGTATTAATTGCTTTTTTGTTTGCTGTAACAATTTGCCCGAAATGGCAAATGGGGCAAATTCGAGAAACTGTTTCAAACGCAGTTTGTAATCAGCATCTTTGTTTCGGGTTGTTTCCAAAACTCCTTCTTGTCGATTTAATTCTTCAAGCGTTGTGGAATTGCCCTCCCTTAAAAGTTGTATTTGCAATTTTTCATCTTCTCGGCGAAGCGACAATAATTTTTCGTTGTAGTCTTCAATTTGTTGTTCTTGCTCTGTAACGGTTTTACTCAAAAGAATTTGCTTATCAAGCAAAGAATTTAGCTTGTTGCGACTTTCAATGTCATCTGATTTTCGGCGAAAACGCAAGCGCAGATTTTCAAGATTTTTCTTTAAATCTTCATATTTTTTTACTCCCAAAACCTCATTGTAGGCGGAACAAAGTTTGCGTTTCTCGTCTAATGTATTGGTTTCGGCAAGCGATACGATTTTTTCGGAATCGAAAAAGAAAAAACGGGCAATATCTTTATTTAGAATAAAATCGTTTATAAAAACTTCGTGTCCGATTTCAGTTGTGAGTTCGTTTTTTGTTCCGTCAATTAAAATTTCAACATTTTCTTCTTCACGAATTACATCGTAAGAACGAGTGATTTTCAATGAACGGCAAGGAATTGAAGGAATAAAAATATCGGTAAATTCCAATGAAACAGCATATTGAGAAAACTCTTTTATATGTTCAGTATCAATAGAATAACCGTTTCGCTTTATGCGGTCAATCGTAGTTTTAGGAATTTCGTTTGTGAGTTTTGCTCTTTGCGATTCGTTCAAGTTATTGCTTACAACAATGTTATATTTGCCATTGAACATTTCCTTACGAAATGATTCATCTACATCAACAATTAAACGACCATATAAACACCAAAGCAAAGAATGCAAAAAAGTCGTTTTTCCAAAACCATTTTGCCCCGAAATCAAAAAGAGATTTTTTTCACTTTCGTTTGGAAACGAAATTTTATTTACTCCTTTATAAAGGCGGTAGTTGTTGAGTTCTATGCTTTTAATTTTCATATTTCTACCTCTTTGATAAAAGTTTCTAATCGAGCTTCGAGGTCGGTTTGAAGTCCGTATTTTTTCATCAACAAAACTTTGTTTTTTTGCAGTGCAAGCAATTCCTGTATCAATGTGTAATGTGCGGGATTGTTGCAGGATTTTTCAAGCATTAGGCGTTCTTGCAAACCGATATTGTCATTCTGCAAATCGTAACCGTAAACTTCATTGTAAATATCGTTTACAGTTGTTGTGAAATTTCCATCTCTGTACCACATCACTTGAATGGCAATCAATTCTTGACTTGTAATCAAGTCGATACTTGAACGGTATTGTTGCGTATCTTTTTGAATTGTAAGTAATTCTCGCAAAAGTTGTATGCGATATTTCATTTCATAATTACCTTGCTTGTGTCCTGTTTCATCAACAGCACGCTGTCCGTTTCGGCGGGTTTCGCTTCTGTTTTCCGAAATATTACGGTTTTCAACTAATCTATCGCGAAAGTCAAGTAAAGGTTGCATCCACTCAACTCCTTTTTTAATCAAGGCATTCATTGATTTATCTTCTTTTACAACTGTGCAAGTCCAGCAACCAAAACGACTTTGCCCACAACTGCGGTGCGAATCGCTTGTTACAACAGTTGGACACTCGTAGTCGTCTGCCGAAGCATCTAAATAGATTTTGAAGAGTATTTGATTGTCGAAATTCCAAGGCGAGGGAATGGCGTTGATAATGTACCAAACTTCCTCCAACATCAATTCTTTAATTGGCGCATAGGTATAAGTGTTTGGATTTAGCGGGTGTTTTGAAAGACGGTGTCCTTTAATATCGTGCTTTTTGATTGATTTTGCTCGTTGTTGGCTTTCGGCAAGTCGTGTTCCTATCAAAATAATTGCTTCGCCGTCTGCCGCAACTTGATTGGTAATGAAAGTTGAAGTTGGCTTAATTTTCATTTTTTCGGTACAAAAACGAAAAGAATTATTAGGTACCGGATAACCCTTCCCAATCACGCAACTCCAAAAGGTATCTTCGATTTGCGGAGTTGTTGTAACAACCGAAATCGGCAATAATTGTTCTTTTGCCGCCTTTTGGATTGTCTGCAGAACGGTGGTTACATATTCCTCAATTACAGGATTTTCCACCATTGTGTCGTTACAAACTACATAAACTTGTCTGTCGAGTGTAGCGTTTTTTTCTTCGCGGATTTTTTGTAAGGCAAGCCAAACCAATGTGAGCAATACAGTAGAATCCTTACCTCCACTAAAACCAATTATCCAAGGACGGTTATAGCGGTCTTTTTCCAAATATTGGTCTATTAGTTCGTCAATTATTGATAATATTCTTGTTGAGAGTTTGGGCATATTATTTCTTTGTTTTTTGTTTCACAATTTTTAAAGCCTTATCTGCAACTGCTTTTTCGTTGGCAATAGAAGTAGGAATTTGGTCGGCAAGCCATAATGCAAGTAACTCCTCTTTGTCTGTTTGCAATAATTCGGCAATTACAACAACCTGTTCTGCTTTGACACGCCGCTCGCCTTTTTCAATTTTGCAGTAGGTAGCGGTGTCAATTTCCAATGCTGCGGCTAATTGTCGTTGTGGCATTTTCCGTTCTTCTCGTAACTGTTTTATGCGTTCTATGAACTTCATAACTTTGAATTTATTGTCTTGATGTTTTTGACAAAAGTACAATTTTTAAATGAACTAACAGATAAAGTGAGAAAGATTGTTGCTTTTACTCTGCTTTTTTGCATAGCTTCCGTGCGCCTGCCTTATCAATAGTTCGGCATAAAGAAACTGCTTGCGAACTGCCGGAAGACAAAGGCGGCGTGTTACAAAAGCATTTTTAGAATTTCCATTGCTATTTGTTAGTTTAAAGTGCGAAAGTTAAATAGAAATCCCCTAAAACACACAAAGCGGATTTAGGGGATATTGGGGAAATGCAGGATTTATACTCTATTCGCTGCTGTGCTCCTCTGCGGAGCGGATGAGGAGCAAGCCGTCCATAACTGTAACACTGACGTAATTTTCGGGCAGGAAGCCTACTTTTTCCAACCAGTTGCCGCAGAGGCGCAATTCGGGGACTATGGTTGCAGGTGGTTTGTGGAGCACTTTTGAGCGGGATTCCCGGTAAAAGGATTTTAGCTTTAAGTAGCGGACTTTTGGGGTTTCTACTTTGAGCCGGACACTGATTTCGTCCTGTTGGGGAGTGATAACCTTTTTGACTGTGCAGGCAGGTTTTGCCTTTTTGGTTTTGTTTTCGGGGTTTGTCATGATTGAAAACATTTTAAATTAGGGTGGAAATTAAAAAACGGTCCCAGCCTTTCCCGTTGACAAACCCCTTGAAGGCGCTCGCGGGTGCATTAACACTCCGCACGGGGGTACCAGAACCGCGTATCATTAATTTTGGACATAAAAAATGCCCGCAATATGTTGGCGAGCCTACCCCGCCTTCAATAAAAGGTTTGTCGCTGCAAATGTAGGGATTTTTTGGGAAGTTGGAAAAGGAAGTAAAGAATTTTTTAAGAACAACTACAGCCTTTTTTGCTATGTGAAGCGTTTGGAAGTGCATTAATATTTTACAGGGCATTGAATACGGATTTATACTGCTTAAAAAATATCCCCATTTTTCCACTTTGAGGAAATAGGGGATTTAGGGGAAATGGGGGATTTATATTTTTTTGTATTTCCCGTGTGCAAAATGGTTGATTAGTCCGTTTTGCACGAATTTAGCAATGTGTTTTTCGGCGGTTTTGTCGGGTATATTGAGGCTTTGGGCAGTTTTCAGGTAGTCCCGTCGCGAAAATTCGGGCGGCAATTTTTCTAAAAATTGCTGTTTTTGGTTGGGTTGTTTGGGCTTTTCGGTTTCGGCGGGTAATGCTTCGTAAATTCGGGCGGCGTGTTGTATTAGGATTTTTACTAATTCCAATGCGGTGTTGAAGTCGGTATCATCACAAATTAGTGGTGTTGTTATATGTCCCGTCTCCATAATTCGCAATGTTGTTAAAATCATTGCTACCCGAAAAGTGATTAACCCTAAACGGCGCACGGTTGCCAAGTAATCAACGCCGCACAAGTACAGGTATTGATTTTGAGCCTGCGAAAACCAGGCGTTAAATGCTTGTTGCTGCTTTGCCGTAAGGCAAAAGCGCAAGGGCTCGGATTGGTGGTTTAAGATTTTGTAAAAATCGAAAAACTGATTGCCAAGGTAACGGAAATAGTCGTCGAGGGTTTGGCTGTCGTCGCCTGCAAAAACATCTTTCCATACGGGTAGAATGTTCA
>QMCD01006301.1_pt1 | contig 13416 bp, 8 predicted proteins | sample 1821841 | NCBI WGS metagenome assembly QMCD01 (sample SAMN01991225, study PRJNA193472) | Termite gut metagenome, whole genome shotgun sequencing project. | isolation source: worker | host: Macrotermes natalensis | reverse complement strand
AGTACTATCGCCTCCACACGGGCGGTATTGTTATCGGTCCTAATGAGTTTGGCAGTGATGGGGGCTACGTTACCCTGATTTGCAACTGCGGGATTTGCCGCCGCAAGGTCGAAGTCTGCCGTGGTGGGCATCCCCTCGATAACGGTAGTCATACCCGCCAGGTCGGCTCCCGTTACATCGGTAACCAGCAAGACAAGGCGGCTCAACCGGTGGCTGAACCGGAGATTGACCGTGCCCGTACTCTGGGTCTTCACGGGAGCGTACATCAAGTCGATGTTCTCGTTCTGGTCGGATACGTTGATCGGATATACGTTGCCCGCAGTCGTGTGAAGGTTGGACTTATAGGGGTAGTAAGCCACGAAATTGACGTCGGTTTCCCCTCCGGGATAAGATAAAACATCGCCGTTATCCGCCGGCTCAAGATCGCCGCTCGAATTTCTGACGCGGTAGTGCGCATTGGATTTTCCATCGGTAAGAGCGGATGTGTACATATAGACGCCTATCTCCTCGTTCCCGTCCCACACATTTCCCATATCTCCCGAAACGCGGGTGGCACCATTGGAGTTGGCGGTAATGTTGGATGTGAATTTGACATTGCCTTCTACCGGCGATGTATTCATGTCATTGTTACACCCGGACAATATCAAGGTCGTAACTACGGCAAATGTTGCCGGAAAATTAATTTTTTTCATCTTTTTACAATTTATGGTTTATTTTCAGTAAGCTAATCGATTACTCTTTGGTTGTTTCCACGTCTTCGCCTCCCTCATTGCCTGCATCCCAGCCGTCGATGCCTTCGGATGCGATACTGGCCGTTTTGTCGAGTATGTCGAGCGTGACATTGTATTTATACTGCTTGCCGGGGACGAAAGTCTTGCCCTCCATCGTGTATCCCGCTTCGGTGCCGTCGGCAAGGGTGAATTTCACACTGTAGGTGATACCTTCTCCGGGCAGTACGATAGCCTCCACGCGGGCGGGGGCACCCTCGACCGCCGAGATAAGTTTCGCTCTTATGGGAGCAACGTCGCCCTGGCCCGATACTGCGGGATTTGCCGCCACAAGGTCGAAATCTGCCGTGGTGGGCATCCCCGTGATAACGGTCGCCATTCCCGCAAGGTCGGCTGCGGGATCGTCGGCCGTTACCGTCAGTATGACGCGGCTCAACTTGTGGCTGAAGGTGAGAGCGACCGTCCCCGTGCTTTGGGTTACCGCCGGGGCGTACATCAGGTCGATATTTTTGGTCTGGTCGGACACGTTTACGGGATAGACGTTGCTTGCGGGAAGATCCTCCTTGTAGGGATAGTAAGCCACAAAATTGACCTCTACGCCCTTTCCGGGATATGTGAACTTGTCGCCATCGGTCGCGGGGTTGAAGTTACTGCCCGTACCTGCGTAGGTGTAATGAGCGTTGGATTTCGCGTCGCCCCAAGCGGATGTGTACATATAAATGCCTATCTCGTCGGTGTTGTCCCAAACATTTCCGAGTTCGCCCGAGACGCGGGTCTTGCCGGAATAGTCGATATCGGCGGAGAATCTGACAGCGTCTTCTGCGGGCGATGTGTTCATGTCGTTGTTGCAACCCGACAGCATCAAGGTTGCTACTGCGGCAAATGTTGCCAAAATTGAATTTTCTTTCATTGTTAAATTAGTTTTTAAGTCGAAAAGTGTGTTNATAGTTTTGGTTCCGATACAGGTTTGTTCTATTGCCTTTTATTGTCATCTTGCAGTTGCCTGACAATGTAGTCAGTGTGCAGGGCCTGTCCTGCGGCATTCGGATGCAATCCGTCGGATGTGTATTGGTCCATATTCGCCTGCGTGATGCCCGAATGGTTGAAGCAATCGAAATAAGGGATGGAAAGCCCGTCGCAGACAGCCGTTATTACCGGGATTTTTATCTTGTTTCGGTCATTCCCGCCGTCATTATTCCTACGCTGCAAAGGCAATAAAACATAAATTTTCGCATCCGGGAAGTTTGTTCTCAAAGTAACGAGGCTCCATTTCAACGCACCCGCAATGGTCTTCAGATTTAGTTTGCCCGGGTCGTTCTCCTGTAATGCGGTCCCGGGATCGCCCAGCGTATTTGCGTCGGCCGCATCGTTCGTTCCGTAGGAGAGGAGGATGAAGTCGGGGACGCGCGCAGGGTCGCGTTCGGCCAGATACTTCTGTATATGTTCTATCGCGCAGTTGTCGGCTCCCGTGTCAGTCGTTCTGTACCAGCGCGCTCCGCTTACGGCTCCGTTATAGAAGTTGCCGAACTCCAGTCGTGCATTGATTTGTCTGGCCCAACTGTTATCCCACGAGGTTATGCTGTTCCCGAATGTTACAAGGTTCCTGCCTTTGAACACCCACGGATAGTGCTGAACTTGCGTCGTGGAGTAATCCTCCCCCGCTTCGTCGCCGTCACCCCAACCGTCGATGCCTTCGGATGCGACATCGGCAGTCGTATCTTTGAGCCTGATATTATATTTGTACTGCCTGCCCGGCAGGAATGTCTTACCCGGCATCGGGAGTTTAGCGACCAAGCCGTTAGCAAGGGTAAAGTTGATCGTGTAGTCGAGATTTGCAAGCACGACAGCCTCCACTCTGGCGGTGTTGCCGGTTGTCGAAACAAGCTTGGCGGTGATGGAAGCAACGTTACCATGACCGGTAACCGCAGGAGATTCCGCTGCAAGGTCGAATACGGCGGTGGTGGGCAATCCGGTGATTGTGGTTTGGATGCCTTCGAGAACAGCGTCCGAGTCTGAATGGGTGACAGAGAGGACAAGACGGCTCAACTGATGGGTGAAATTGAGTTCGACCGTTCTTGAACCTTGCACATTTCCGGGAGCGTACATCAGGTCGATATTCTTCGTCTGATCTTTAACGCTAATGGGATAGACATTTCGGAACGTCGTGTAGAGATTTGCCAACCAGGGATAGTAGGCCGCAAATTTCGCCTCTCCTTTTTTAGGATAGAGAAACGTGTCGGAGACATCGACCGGCGAGAATTTACCATCCGCATCCGTGAGGCGATAGTGGGCGTTGGGTTGATAGTCGTCCAGAATCGTCTTGTACATATAGACACCTATCTCCTCGTTCCCGTCCCACTTGTCCATGTATTCTCCCGAGACGCGGGTACCGCCTGTGTTTTGCAAGATGTTTGCCGTAAATTCGACCGTGGTTTGCCCGGAAGGCATATTCCCGTCGGGACTACAGGCCGCCAAAATCATAACGGCGACAGCCGCTGCAAGTTTAAATAATCGTTGATGTTTCATAAGAGTCCGTTTATTTTAATTTGAATACCTGTGAATAGACTCCCTGGTCTGCACCGGTTGTCCAGACGCAGATACGTCCGAAAAGGAACTGTGATTGCCTCGCCGCATCGTTCAACGTCAGGCTGAGAGTGTGATCGCCTGTGTCCGCGTCGGCACCGGTTCGCTTCACTTCGTCGATTTTTCTTACGTCATCCACGAAGGTGGTTTTATTGACCAAAAGCAGGATGCGGTCGATGGCTTTAATGCTGCCTGTGTTCTCGACAGTGAAATTCGCGGTAACCGTTCCATCGGACAGGGACATCGAGGCGTTACGAATCATATAGTAAGGAACTACTTCCTTATCCTGCACGGTAGCTCCTCTGACGGAGAAGTAGGTTGTGTCGCGTCTGTTATTCCACGGCCCGTTGTTGTCGCGGGTTACCATGCGGTAGTCGCCGTCGAACAATAAAGCCGAGAAAGAGCCGTCCTGTGTAACACGAACGTTGATCGGGGTGTAGTTGTGGTATCCCGTCTGATATAGTTGCAGCCAGACGGCCTCTCCCGTGCCGCGTACCGGTACGGCTTCGCCGTTGTACACGACTCTTCCCGTCAGCCTGGATTTCGGAGGTTCGTAGTTGTCAAGCCCGCAGGCGGCAAAAACACCCGGCAACAACGCAGTCAATATGATCTTAAAAAACGAGCGTTTCATTTTAATTGTCATTTTTTGAATTATTGATAAGGATTCTTAATCAGTTTGGGATTTTTATCGATCCAGGCCTGGTCTATCGCGCAGTAGTAATTCCTGTCCTCGAAGTGGAGGTTGTTCGGATAGAGATAAGTCATTGCCTGCTCTTCGAAGAACCATTTGCCGTCGTTGGGATCGCCCGGAGCCGCCACCAGATAGGGAATTAAAGCCCTGCGTACTGCGGTGGGTGCGGTTCTGTCCCACACTATGTGCGCCTGACGCCAACGCCTCATATCCCAATAGCGGTGGTCTTCGAAAGCGAATTCGACCCTTCTCTCGTGAACGATGTTCTCAAAGGTTACGGTGGAAAGCGCTTTGACGCCCGCGCGGCTTCTCACGGCGTTGATGTATGGAACGGCCTCCTCCGGTTTCCCGGTCTCCACCAAAGCTTCGGCGGCAATCAGATAGGCTTCCGCCAGGCGGAAATAGACATTCCACACGTCGGATCCCTGATAAGTCGCCGCCTCGGCCTTCTCGTCGAGGTACTTGCGTACAATGAAGCCGCTTTTGCTGAACAACCGCTGATCTCCGAGAAAAGGGCCGTTTATGGAACCTTTCAGGATGCCGTTTTCATCTTTCTGGCCCATCTCGTTATAAGGAAAGCGTTTTGTTGCCCATGCCCCCTGAGCGTTTTTCACAAGCAGACCGGCTTGCAGTACGATTTCAGCGCCGCGAAAAGAAGAGCCCGGATAGATAACCGTTCCTCCGAGGCGTGGATCCCTTGCCGTGAAAAGTTCGGTGGGAGTGTCGAAAAAGACCGGACTTGCCAGAGTACCGACATTGAATTTTTCGCCCCTGCCCGGAGTCGCCGAGTTTATCGGTTCATACTCTTCCACCAGATTGAGGAGCGGCGAGAGATAGCACGATGTAGCTTCGCCTGCGATGGAGGTGGGGATACAGTTTTTGGTATAACTGTGGATGGAGAGGGGAACGAGATAGTCGCGAGCCCACATTACCTCGTTGTTGTTGGCCTTCACACTCACGGCTTCGAAGAAGTTGCGAGCCTTGTCTACGGAAGTGGGAGCCAGACTGTACGGGCTGTTTTTTACCACATCCTCCGCAGCAGCCAGAGCCGTCGCATAATAACCGGCGGCTTTGTCCTCGTCGATTCCGAGAACACCGCCGGGGAGGTTCAGGTTGGGGTGGCCTACGTTATACTTTGCAAGAGAGGCTGCATAGATTGCCGCGCGGGCTTCGAGCATTTTGGCGGTCCAACGGTTTGCGCGGGCTGAATTGACATTTTTTGCAGTCGGCAGTGCTCCGGCGATCTCGTTACACTCCGCGATGATGTAGTCGTATAATTCGGCCTCCGAAGAACGGGCTAATTGCAGCGTTTCGACATCCATACCGGGGGTGTAATCGAATACTTCGTCCCCCACGACAGGCATCCCGCCCAAGGTGCGAACCATGTGGAAATAGGCCCATGCCCGAAGGAAACGGGCTTCCGCTATAAGAGGCGCCTTCTCTTCGGCGGAGAGTTCGGGCGTTTCTCTAAGCCCTTTTAAGAATTGATTGACATTGCGGGTAAACGTGTAGTAGTTCTCCCTCCATTTGTTGCGATCCATAGAACCGATAGCGTCCCATGTATCGCGGGCGGCTTCGTCGATATACGAAAAATCATAGATATCTCCGCCCACATCCGTGCCGACTGTAACGCGGCCGTAGAGATTGGCGAGCGTCGAACGGATAAGTTTCGGATCGCCGAAGACCTGGTCGTTCGTCATGATGTTGTCGGGTTGAAGATCGAGAAATCCCGAACATCCCGCAAGCGATACGGAAAACAGTGTTGCGATTATGATAATAGATCTTTTCATGGCCTATTGGAATTTAATATTGATACCTAAGTTGATTACGCGCATGGTGGGGTAGCCCAATCCGCTCTCCAATGCCTGTTCGGGATCTATTCCCTGAACGTTGGTGATGGTAAACAGATTGGTGGCGGCCATATATATGCGGAAGGAGCCGAGGATTTTTGTCTTGGCGAGCCATTTCTTCGGTAAACTGTATCCCACTTCGAGATTTTTCAACTTTATATAGCGTACCTTCTGCAACCAGAAAGAGCTTTTCCAATAGGTGTTGTCTCCGTCGCGATTCCTCAAAGCCATCGGGTATTTCCCGGGGATAAGGTCGCTGTTCGCGTCCCAAATATCGGATAGCCTCCAACTGTCTTCGAATAACCATTGCGGACTGTTTGCATTGTTTTGGAATGCCACCTGTTGCTCCCATTGGCGTTGGTTTGTGTTGCCGAACGAACCGGCAAAGTCCATTGCCAGGTCGAAATTTCGCCATGCCGCACCGAAATTGATGCCGTAATTGAATATGGGAGCGTCGTCGCGGCGGTAGCCGATGGGGCGTTCGTCCATAGCGTTTATAATTTTGTCGCCGTTCAGGTCGGCATACTTGACATCGCCGGGTATGACGGTTTTGTTACCCTGACGGTCGTTGTCGATAGGATAGTTCGCAATCTCTTCCCAGCTTTGGAATTGACCGACAGCCTGGAGACCCCAGTTCAAATAACCGAAACGCCTTACGATACTGTTGCGATACTGCTCCCACGAATTGCCATGACGGTCGTCATAGCGATCCCAATCATAAAAACGCGCATAAGTGGCGTTGATACCGACATTGTATGAGAAATCGCCTTTCTTGTCGCGCCAGTTCACATAGCCGTCCCAACCCTGGGTCATATTGGAGTTGAGATTTTCATACGGTACACTGAAACCGGCTTCGTTAGGGATAACGACATCCCAACGCTGCGCGGTTATACCGGTCTTAATACGTCGGAAATAGCTGAATTCGGTACTCAGACGGCTTCTCAGAAATGATGCTTCAAAACCGACGTCGAGCATACGCGCATTCATCCACGACACCGTGGTTACGGGCAGGCCGCGAGCGACGCTGCCTGTTACATATTCGCCGTCGAGGGCCGTTCCTCCGCTACCGAAAGTGTATCCGCTCATATAGTCGAACGCGCTGTAATTGCCGACGCCGTCATCACCGACCAAACCGTATGAGCCGCGAATTTTCAGATGATCCCACCAGTTCGATATCGCGCTCTCTTTCCAGAACGGCTCTTCCGAAACCCTCCATCCGGCAGAGACCGAAGGAAAGAAACCCCAGCGATGTCCCGGCGGGAATTTCCACGAGCCGTCGTAACGGGCGGACAGTTCCAACAAATACCTCTCGTCGTAATTGTAATTGAGGCGGCCTATATAACCCATACGCGCCGAGGGATTGCCGAGACTCTCTTCGAACGTCTTGATCTGATCGAATTTTATACTGGCCAGATTGTTTGCCACCGGAGTGGAGATGATGTTGCTGTAGGGTCTTATGCGATAAATTGTTTCCATACCCAACACCGCGTTCACGCTGTGTTTGCCGAATTTCTTATCGTAAGCCAGTTGGACGTTGGAAGTCATCTCCGTTACCTCCTCATGTCTGCGGTTCCGATAGGGAGTGTTCATGGTGTAGTCTACAATATACTCATCGTTCTCCTTGTCGTATCTGTAAAGTTCGTAGGTGTACTCCTGATTGTTTTGCAGGTAGCTGGCGAAGTAGTAGCTGACCAGCGCTTTGGCCTTGAACCCCGGGAGTATTTCATATTCGGCATTGGCATTTATCTGGGCAACTCTCCAGTCGTTGGTTGTAACTCCCCCATGCTTAAAGTCGAGAACGGCGAAGTTCACCTGGGTATCATCGGTCGTTCTTTGCGGATAGTCGGGATTACCGTTCGCATAAGGACCCACTGTCGGTGGATTGCGCAACGTGGCAAGACGCGCTAACCAAAAGTCGTCGCCTCCCGGTACTCCCGGATTCTTCCTCGATTCGAGACGGGCGTTGACACCCGCGCCTACCTTGAATTTGTCGCTTATCCATACGTCGAGGTTGCTCTGGAAATTGGTGCGTTTAAAACCTCCGAAATTGCGTATAGTCGCGTTTTGGTTTAGGTGCCCCACGGATACATAATAGTTCGTTTTGTCGGAACCGCCTGTAATATTGGCATCGACGTAATACTGCGGAGCCTTATTTGTCCAGATATATTCCTCCCAGTCGAAACCCTCATATCCCGGCAGGGTGCCATCCATCCATTTGTCGTACTCGGCACGGGAATAGGTGCGTTGAGCCTCCGTCATTCTGCCCTGTGCGATCATCATGGTCTCGGATTGAACGTACTTGGTCACATAAGTTTTGGCATCGGCGGGGTCGAGGAATTTGAAATTATTTTGCCATCACCGTTGACCGAGACGCTGCTGCGCGTGTTGCGCGTACCTCTTTTCGTGGTGACGACCACAACCCCGTTGGCGGCGCGAACCCCATAGATGGCGGCCGTGGCATCTTTCAATATCGAAATGTTCTCGATATCGCGAAAGTTGATGTTGTTGAACTGTCCTTCGTCCGACTGGATACCGTCGATGACATAGAGCGGGGTGCCCATATTACGGATGCGGATTTGCGTACTCGCACCCGGACGTCCGTCGGGCTGACGGGTGTTCAGACCGGCGATCTTGCCGACCAAAGCACCCGACGCGGTAACCGACGAGGAGCGTTCTATGTCGCTTGCCCCGATGGTCGAGACGGCGCCGGTAAGGGTGGCTTTCCGTTGTGAGAGTCCGAAACCGGTTACCACAATCTCATCCAATGCCGTTGCACTGGGCTCCATTTGGAAAGAGATGCTGCTGCGGTTTCCGACGGCAACGGTTTGTTTGGAAAATCCAAGGAGCGACACCTCGATGCTCGCACCGGAAACAACCTCGAACGAGTAGCTGCCGTCATCCCTTGTAATGGTCACGTTGTTGGTTCCGCTTTCCTGAACCATAGCACCGGCTATCGGTTCGCCGGAAGCATCGGTTACGGTTCCCGACACGTGCCTTTTCTGTTGTTGAGCATCGGTGGCATACGCGGCGGTAGTCGCGCCGTTTGCCGAGGCGTCGATAACTCCCGGCCCGAAGAGTGCCATCGCAAGCGACATCAGGCACAGCCCGATCTTCCACTTTCGACAGTTTGCAATTAGCAGTCTTTGTTTAGTCATAAAATTAATAATAGTTTAGATTGTTCACCGCAAAATTATGCGCGACAAAGCCTTGTTTGTGCGGACAATTCGGTCAAAAATATGGACAAAATCACTATTCGACGCCGGAGGAGGCTCCCTGTTCGCGCCATTGCTTGGGAGAGACGCCGAAACACTTGCGAAATGCGCGACTGAAATACGAGGAGTCCGTAAATCCCACATCGAACGATATTTCGGATACCGTGCGGGAGGTCTCACGCAGGAGACGTGCGGCATATTTCAAACGTATGTTCTGGATAAATTCATTGATGGAGAGTCCGGTCGTAACTTTTATCTTGCGATAGAGCGTCGATTGGCTTACCGCAAGTCCGGCGCACAGTTCGTCCACGCCGAACGCGGCATCGACAAGGTTTTCGAACACAAGCGCCGCCGCACGATTCAGCAGTTTCTCGTCCAAATCGGAATGGGCGACGTCCACGCCCGAAAGGTCGATGTCGAGCTTGTAATTTTTACGCGCCTTCCATGTATTGTAGAGCAGATTCCGCACCCGCAGTACGAGTAATGAAAACTCGAAAGGCTTGGTAACGTATACATCCGCCCCGGCATTGTACCCGTACATTCTGTAATTGTTATCGGAGAGGACGGTCGTCAGAACAACCCGTATGTGGCTGGTGGCAATGTCGTTCTTAAGTTCCCGGCACAACTCGAATCCGTTTACGCCCTCGCCCAGCATCACATCCGTGACAAGTATATCCACCCGCCGGTTGCGGGCAATCTCCCGCGCCGACTCTGCCCTCGCGGCGGTCTCTACCTGAAAGTGGCGTCCCAACGCTTCGGCCAGCATATTTCGCATCGAATCGTCATCATCGACGACAAGTACGAGTGTCCGCCCCTCCGTTTCGAGATATTCTCGGTCATTGAAGCGATTGTCCGTTTCGGGCAACAGACGCGGTTCGTCGAATATATCCGGATCGTACCACACCGTGTCGGCGGGTTTCACTTCATTGCTACGGCCGGGTAACCAAAGCGTAAAACGAGTGTATTCATTCTCTTTCGAGACGACAGTGATACGGCCGCCATGCAGTTCTACAAGCGACCGGACATACGACAGCCCGATTCCAGAAGAGTAACGGTCATCGGTTCGCCCCGGAGAGAATCTGTCGAATATATGTGGCAATCTTTCCTCGTCGATACCGGGGCCGGAGTTAGTTATGGCGATGTAGACATCTTCACCGTCGTGTCCCGCTTCGATCCCGATACTGCCATCCGCCGGAGTGTATTTATAGGCGTTGGAGAGGAGGTTGCCGATTATTTTTTCCAGACAGTCCATATCTGCCCATATCAGCAGTTCTTCATCGTAACCGCCCGTGGAGACCCGTATGTTCTTGCTTTCGAACAGCCAGTTGTAACGGCTCAACGCCGATTCGATCAGCCGGTGGCAGTGCAAGGGCTGTATTTTGAGTTCGAGATGTTCGAGTTCGCGGAAGGACAACAGTTCGTTGATGAGATCGAGCAGTTTCTCGGCATTGGTCTTTATGACATTGAAATACTTCTCATCGGCGCCCTCGGGTACGTTGCCCTCCAAAAAACTATCGACAGGGCCTATGATGAGCGACAGCGGGGTCTTGAACTCGTGCGAAATATTGACGAAGAAACGCTCTTTCATATCGTTCAACTCTCTTTCTCTCTTACGAGTGACACGTTCGAGTTCGAGGGTTTTGCGGGTGAAGATGTTATTAAGCAGAAGGCGTATGAACCAGACTGTAATGCCGAGTATCACGAGTGCGTAGCATAGCAGCGCGACAGTACTCCTCCACCACGGCGCCTTGACGAAGACTGCCAGCGAGCGGCGATTGTCAGAAGGCTCTCCCTCGTCGTCGAGCGTACACAGCGTGAGCCTGTAACGGCCGAAACCCAGACCGGTGAAATCTACGCGGTTCCGTGTTCCGATACTGTGCCACTCGTCGTCCATGCCTTCGAGACGGTAGGCGTAATGTGTGTTGCCTTCGAATACATTGCACGAAAAGCTCACTCCCCACGAAAGGCCGTTACCGTGCAGGACGAGTTCATCGGTCGAATTCAACTCTTCGGAGAGTACCCCGCCGCTTTGACCGACAATCTGTTTCTCGTTGTAGATGAACAGATCGTTCAGGTGTATTTGCCGCTCGCGGACAGTAACGCTCTCCTCTGCAGGGTCTATGCCCGCAATACCGTCGATACTGCCGAACCACAGACGGCTTCCTATTCGGGCGCAGGCATCGTAATTGAACCTGTTGGAGGGCAAACCGTCGGCCATTGTGAAATTGGTGAACCGGTCGAGTTCCGGTCCGCTTTTATAGATGCCCGAATTGGTCGAGAACCAGATGTTACTCCATTCGTCCTGCAATATGCCGTAAACGGTGTTGTCGGGTAATCCGTCGCCGGCACTGTATCTGCGTACCGAAAGCTCGTCGATGTCGATGGCTATCAGTCCCATCTTTTCGGAACCGGCAAGTATACGGCCGTCGTTAAGTTCACAAAGAGTGACGCATTGCAGAATGTCGGTCTTTATCCGAACCGGCTGCCAGGCACGGGCGCGCTCCAATTTCCAGATACCGTCGTCGCCAAAACCGGTCAGCCAGATATTTCCCTCGTAATCCTCGATCATGTCCCAAATGGACAGCCATGAGGGAAGCCCGGAGAAACGCTCGAACTTTCCCGATCCGTAATCGTAACGGCACAGTCCTCCGTTCCGCGTCCCGATCCACAGATTGCCGCTACGGTCTTCGAGGATGCAGTAAACGCTGTTCGAGGGGAGGGAGGAGGGGTCATGCGGATCGTTCAGGAATGTTGTGAAACGTTCCCCGTCGCGCGTCATGTTGAGACCGCCGTAATAATTACCCACCCACAGATTGCCACGTCCGTCCACATGAACCGCGTGAACGTTGTCGTTGCTCAGGGCATTGTCGCGGTGGTTGTAATTGCGGTAATCTCCGGAGGCGGTATCGTAGACAAAAAGGCCGCTGTCTTCGGTTCCTATATACATCTTGTTTCCGTCGGAAGTTATGGAACTTACGGCGTGTCCATTCAAAAAGTTATCACCGGAGACTGAAATAAGGTCATAAAACAGACCTTGATCGGCAGTCGCAACATTGATTCCGCCGAAGAAAGTGCCTATCCACATCGCACCGTCGCGGTCACACAAAAGAGAGTACGTCGCGTTGTCGTTCAGGCCCCACGCATCATTTTCGCGCCGGTACACAAATTCTATTCCTGCATTTGAAATGACGGTTATCCCGTGTTCCGTGGCAACCCAGATGTTGCCGTTGCCGTCCTCAGCCACTGCGCGGGCGATGTCGTTGGAGAGAGTGCCGTCGAGTTCGGTATAGCCGGTTACCGTCCCTGCCGTGTCCACACGGCAGAGCCCGGAGCCTTCGAATGCTATCCAGATATTGCGCTCGGAATCTTCGAACAAGTCATTCACTGCCACTCCCCGGCTCTCCGGCATTACCCGTGTGGGATTAGTGTCGGGAGCCATCCGCCACACACCTCCTCCGTTCGTGCCGAAAACAACTTCTCCGCTATCGAGGCACATCGTAGCCGAGATCGCACGGGCATGGTCTTCCGGGGAGGAGACTATACGGCATCCCTTACGCGACGGGTCGATAATGTTCAATCCATTTGCGGTACCGACCCAAAGTGTGCCGTCGGGTGTTTCGGCCATACATAATATGACATTCGACGAAAGACGAAAGGAACTCCCCCTTCCCCCCCCCCGCCGGAGTGGTAACGGGCGTATGTGTTGTAGCGGGGATCGTGGCAGTAAAGACCGTCGTTCGTACCGAACCACAATTTGCCGGAACTATCTTCCCTTACTAAATTAACGTTGGCGGCAATCCCTCTCATGTTATCTTCGAAGGTGTATTCTTCGAACTCGTAACCGTCGTAGCGGTAGGCGCCGAACATGGTGGAAAACCACAAATAACCTTTGCCGTCCTGTTCAATGTCCGATATCCAGGTATATTTAAGTCCTTCCTCGTTCCCGATGTGGCGAAACCGATAGCGGCCGTTTGTTCCGTCGGGGTTCTGCGTACCCGCCGAAAAAGCAACCGCTGTGGTCAGCAAACAAATAATTACGAACAATTTTTTCATTGGTATGTCGGTAATAAACGAGAATGGGCTTATATAATTGCAATCTTTCGGGATTAAAATACCGGTTTGTATGCACCGAAAGAGGGCTTTCCGTCCTCGACATAAGGCCACCCGTCATAGTCCCACAGAATCTGATCGAGCAGTAACATACGTCCCTGCGGTCGCTCCACATTCACTCCGTGGTAAAATATCCAGTCGCTTCCGGCATGGTTCGTCCAATGCCATAAAAGCTATGTCGTTAATCTGCGTCAGATTCAGCGGTTTGGGACAAGCGAAATTATTCTCAAAAACGGAACTGC
>QMCD01001617.1_pt1 | contig 13418 bp, 11 predicted proteins | sample 1821841 | NCBI WGS metagenome assembly QMCD01 (sample SAMN01991225, study PRJNA193472) | Termite gut metagenome, whole genome shotgun sequencing project. | isolation source: worker | host: Macrotermes natalensis | reverse complement strand
CACGTAAAACGCAATATCACCTGCTTTCACTTTAGCCCCGTCATGAAGCAACTGCTCCATTTTCAACTCCGGGTCAACGCGCCGGAACACTTGCCGGGCAATATCAATGCCGGCAATTACGCCCTCCTGTTTCACCAGCAACTTCATTTTTCCTGTAGCTTCCGGCGAAAGCGAAGCCAGCGAAGTATGATCGCCGTCGCCGATATCCTCAGCAATGGCCAGCGTGATCAATTCATCAATGTAAGGTTGAAAATCCATAATATTATTATTTTCGATTTTGCAAAGTTGATAAATGTTTTTCAAAAAATAAAATTTTTTCTAACTTTGTACACGCTTATGAAAATTACCTTAATAGCCATAGGAAAAACTGCCGACGCCTACCTTCGCGAAGGTATCGCCGTCTACACGGCGCGTTTGCAGCATTATGTTCCTTTTGACTACAAGGAACTCCCCGATGTACGCAACGCCAAAAACCTTACGCCCGAACAACTAAAAACCAAAGAAGGAGAGTTAATTTTGGCACAGCTAGGCAGCAATGACGAACTGCTGTTATTGGACGAAAACGGACGCAGCTGCTCATCGGCCGGGTTTGCCGGGTTCCTGGAAAAGAAAGCGCTCCACTCATCCAAATCTTTAGTGCTGGTCATTGGCGGCGCTTTTGGTTTTTCACAGGAAGTTTACCAAAAAGCTACGGAAAAAATTTCTCTTTCACCCATGACTTTCTCTCACCAAATGGTGCGGCTCATAGCGGCCGAACAACTCTACCGCGCCTTCACCATTATTAAAGGAGATCCTTATCATCATCCGTGACATGACAAATGGAGAATGTGCCAATGAAAAAGAGACCTTGAAAAATGAACAATGAAAAAAATTAATCTTTAAATTTTTGAATTTTTAAACCTTTAAACCCTTTACCTTTTATCAATTCTTAACTTGTTGTTTGACCTACTGTTTCCTGTGCATAGGCCGGAGTCGGCAGGGCTAAGGCTTTGTCGAGCGTGCCTTTTTTGGTTTGGTAAACAACTCCTTTTTGGAGTACAGCAATTAAGTCATAGTTGCATGAAACTATTACTTTCTATAATCGTTTACTTTTTAACTGATGGCTTTTTGCCTGCTGTCGGCTACCGCAACTATAGTAATGGTGTGCTCTACGAGCAGGGTACCATCGGCTACTACTGGACGAGTACGCAGGCTAGTAATACTACCGCTGCCCACTTGAACTTCGGCAGTGGCTTCAGCTACGTGTACCCCGCGAATAACAAGGCCAACGGCTTTAGTGTGCGTTGTGTGAAATAAGAAATCTGAACACAGGAAACTTCTTTAAGACTTTGAGACTTTTAGAATGAATAATTTGATGATTTGCTTATTTGTTTATTTGTTTATTTGGTGATGAAAATCGTTTAACGCTTCACGAAAAAATCATAAATCTTTAAACCTTTTCACCCGTTAACTGTAAACTTGTAAACCGTAAACTCTTAAAAAAATAACTCTCAACTTGCAAACGCTACCTTTGCATCCACCAGCGGGTACGGAGCCTTTGCGCCATACGCCGCACAGGACCGGTGTAACGCTCTATCTTTTCTGCATAAATATCACTGATTTTTATCAGAATGCCTGTTTCTTCCACATCGCCAAAACCGGGATTAATGGCCGTCCCAAACACTTTCATGGAAGGAGATAATTTCATGTAAGAATTAATTAAGGGCGGAATATTTTCACCCAAAGCGCGGACTTCCTTCGATAAAATAGCGTAATCTTCCTTATAGTCTTTGCCCGTAAAAATTAACTTCATACGCTCTTCGTCCATGTCGGTTCTCAACGGATGAATAGGGGTCACCAATTTATCATGGTCGGCAAAATGCTTGCACAGGAAGTAGAGCAACAAGTTGCGGGCTTCCACATTATACGACACGTACATGGTTACTTTTCCAAAAAAATAATTTACTTCCGGGTAACGCAACACCAATGCCCCTAAGCCATCCCACAAATTATCCAACGCATACAACCCCTTGCTGCGCAACTGCGTGCTCTGGTAATTAGGCTGCACAAACGAGCGCCCCAACTCAATAGTGCGCGGCAAATATTTATCGACAAACTGTTCCGAATAAGCAAACAATTCGGAAGTAGCCAGCTCTGTTTTCCGTGCTACATCAGCATAAATATAACGATAGCCCCCCAGTATTTCCTTGTTTTTCGGATCCCATACAATCAACTGCTTATAGGCATTTTCATGGGTGTCAAATTCATCAATATCCACGCTTTTTCCGGTGCCGCCGCCGGCTGCGCGGAAAGAAATTTCGCGCAAACGCCCAATTTCACGCATCACATTGGGCGAATCATGGGCAGTGACCACGTATAACTTATTCCCGCCATTACTGGTGTGACGGACGAACTTGTCGGGCGTGAGCTCATGAATAATTGTTTTTCGGTCGACAGGAGGGATTACGGCTTCCATAATTATTTATTGGGTTTTAGCATATATGTTTTTTTACGGATAAATTGCACCCACTCATCCAATGAGCGACTTTTATCAAAGGTTTGATATGAAATGGGTTCTCCGAAATAGACATTATAATGAGCGTTTTTTTGTTTAAAAAATTCATCGGGCAAGTAAAACATTTCTACGTTGGCCTTTATTCCCACACATTTCCGGAAACTCGCCAAACGGTAGAAAAAATTTGAATTGCATCCGTCGAAATAAACAGGAACAATGTCCCGTTGGTACGCAATGGCTTTTTGAAGGAAATTGCGCTTCCACGGCAAATCGGTAATTTGTCCGTGAATACGGCGCGAACAAAGTCCCGCCGGAAAATTCAACACCTGCGTATGGTTGCCGGAATACACTTCTTCAATTTTCGCCGCATACTCCGCCGGCTGCCGGCCATGCTTGTTCACCGGCACAAACAAAGGAGCAAATGAAGTAAGATTCATCAACAAATCATTCACGATGAAACGGATATTTTCAAACCGCGCACCGATAGCGCTCATCAGAATCAATCCGTCGAAAGCGCCCAGCGGATGATTGGAGGCAAACACATAACGGCCGTCGGCCGGAATGTTGTCCAAGCCATGCGTGGTATAACCGGCATGCCAATGTTCTCGGATAATGGCATTCACAAAATCCAGTCCTTTATTGTGTCCGTAAGTGTGCACTACATAATTCACCTCATCCTGATGAATGGCGCGTTTAATATAGTTCCGTACAAAACGAGGGATCCATCTCAGCAACGCCGGATTTTTGGACGCTATCAATTTGTCAATATTTATAAATTCCGGTATAGATGTTTGGCCGTTCATTAATGGACATGTATGATTATCTTGCAAATTTATATAAAAATAATTAACTTCGCAAGTTCTTTAAAATCAATTACACCATGAGTGATAATAGCATATTGGCTAAATTAGAGGGACTTACAGAGAAGTACCATCAAATCAGCGAACAAATTTCCGACCCTGCCGTAATGTCGGACATGAAACGCTATATTACTCTGAATAAGGAGTATAAGGAATTAGAACCCATTGTGGCGGCCTGTGCTAAATATAAAAAAATGATCCTCGACCTGGAATCGGCCAAAGAAATTTTGTCGAACGAAAAAGACGAGGAATTGCGCGAAATGGCCAAAATGGAAGTCGATACCATTGAAGAGCAACTGCCGGCCACGGAAGAAGAAATTAAACTTTTATTAATTCCGGCCGACCCGCAGGACAGCAAAAGTGCCATTTTGGAAATACGGGCAGGCACCGGCGGCGACGAAGCGTCGATTTTTGCCGGTGATTTGTTCCGCATGTACAGCAAATTCGCCGAAAAGAAAGGCTGGAAAATAGAAGTCACCAACTCGTCGGAAGGTACGGTGGGCGGCTTCAAGGAAATTATCTGCGAAGTGAAAGGCAACGGCGTCTATGGCGTACTCAAATATGAGAGCGGCGTGCACCGCGTGCAGCGCGTTCCGCAAACCGAAACGCAGGGACGTGTGCATACTTCCGCCTCCTCGGTGGCTGTGCTGCCCGAAGCTGATGAGTTTGACGTGGAACTGAACATGAACGATGTGCGCAAAGACACGTTCTGCTCCTCAGGTCCCGGCGGACAATCGGTGAACACTACCTACTCCGCCATCCGCCTTACCCACATCCCTACCGGCATTGTAGTACAATGCCAGGACGAAAAATCACAACTTAAAAATTTCGACAAAGCACTGGTAGAATTGCGTACCCGTCTCTATAATCTTGAATACGAAAAATACCTCAACGAAATTTCGAGCAAACGCAAAACCATGGTATCCACCGGCGACCGCTCGGCCAAAATCCGCACCTATAATTATCCGCAAAGCCGTGTGACCGATCACCGCATCAACTATACCATGTATAACCTGCCGGTGTTCATGGACGGTGAAATTCAGGAAGTCATCGACCAGTTGCAGGTGGCTGAAAATGCAGAACGCTTGAAAGAAAGCGAACTGTAAAGAATGTTGATAATATCTTTATAAATTAACCATCCGCCGGATAATTTCACTTGAAATAAATCCTACTTTTGTGCTATGGATTTATTTATTGTTAAAAGAGACGGAGACAAAGAAGTTTTCTCCATTGAAAAAATCAAGCAGGCCATTGCCAAAGCCTTTTTATCAGTAGGGAGTTACGCCACGCAGGAGGTACTTAACAACATTCTGTGCCGTGTGCATATTACCAATGGTATTACGGTAGAAGAATTGCAGAACCAGGTAGAAGTGGCGCTGATGGCGGAAAAGTATTTCGCCGTCGCCAAATCATATATGCTCTACCGGCAAAAGCACTGGGAAGATCGAGAAGTGCGCGACAAACTGAAGTTCCTGATGGACTATTGCGATGCCAAAAATGCCGCATCGGGCAGCCAATTTGACGCCAATGCCAATGTGGAAAATAAAAATATGGCCACGCTGATTGGTGAATTGCCGAAGTCGAATTTCATACGCCTCAACCGCCGCATGCTGACCGACCGGCTGAAAGAAATGTACGGAAAAGAATTGTCCGACAAATATATTGATCTGCTAAACCACCATTACATCTACAAAAACGATGAAACCAGCTTAGCCAACTACTGCGCCAGCATTACGATGTACCCCTGGCTCATTGGCGGCACCACGTCGATAGGCGGCAACTCGAAAAAACCAACCAACCTCAAATCCTTTTGCGGCGGGTTTGTGAATATGGTGTTTATGGTGTCCAGTATGTTGAGCGGCGCCTGCGCCACTCCGGAATTTCTGATGTATATGAATTACTTCATTGGACTGGAATACGGACAGGACTATTATTTGAATATCAATAAAACAGCGGATTTATCCAAGAAACAGCGCACCCTGGATAAAGTGATTACCGACTATTTCGAGCAAATTGTATATTCTATCAACCAGCCCACGGGAGCAAGAAACTTTCAGGCAGTGTTCTGGAATATTTCGTACTACGACCGTTATTATTTTGAAAGCCTGTTCGAAAATTTTGTATTTCCCGACGGCAGTAAGCCCCACTGGGAATCGCTCAGCTGGCTGCAGCAGCGTTTTATGAAATGGTTTAACCACGAACGTACCCGCTCCGTACTGACCTTTCCGGTGGAAACCATGGCGCTATTAACCGAAAACGGAGAACCGAAAGATAAGGAATACGGCGACTTTACGGCTGAAATGTATGCCGAAGGACATTCGTTCTTCACTTACCTGAGCGATAACGCCGACTCGCTGAGCAGTTGCTGCCGACTCCGGAATGAGATACAGGACAACGGATTTAGCTATACGCTGGGAGCAGGCGGCGTGTCCACCGGCTCAAAAAGCGTGTTGACTATTAACCTGAACCGCTGCATTCAACACGCCGTGAAAGAAGGCATACCCTATCAACTTTTTCTGGAAGAAATCACCGACTTGGTACACAAAGTACAATTAGCCTACAATGAAAACCTGAAATACATGCAGAAAAAAGGCATGTTGCCTTTGTTTGATGCAGGCTACATCAACCTCGGCCGCCAGTACCTGACCATCGGGGTGAACGGCTTAGTAGAAGCGGCAGAATTTTTAGGTATAGCCATCAACGACAATCCCAAGTATGAAAGTTTTGTGCAACAGGTGCTCGGCATTGTTGAACGTTACAATAAAAAATACCGCACAAAAGAAGTGATGTTCAACTGCGAAATGATTCCCGCCGAAAATGTGGGCGTAAAACATGCCAAGTGGGACAAGCGCGACGGCTATGTAGTGAAACGCGATTGCTATAACAGTTACTTCTATGTGGTAGAAGATGAGTCGCTAAATATTATAGATAAATTCCGCCTGCACGGCCGCCGCTACATCGATCACCTGACCGGCGGTTCGGCATTGCATTTGAACTTGGAAGAACACCTGAACAAAGCACAATACCAACAATTGTTGCGGGTAGCTACACAAGAAGGCTGCAATTATTTTACGTTTAATATTCCGAATACGGTGTGTAACGATTGCGGGCACATCGACAAACGGAACTTAAAAGAATGCCCGGCGTGCAAAAGCAGGAACTTAGACTACCTGACCCGCATTATAGGCTACATGAAGCGCGTCAGCAACTTCTCACAGGCCCGGCAGCAGGAAGCCGCCCGACGTCACTACACGACAATTACGAATTAAAAATAAGTATTCTGCGTAAATCCGCCGTCATTGCGAGGAGGAACGACGAAGCAACCTCATCTGTGTAAATCTGTGTTATCTGTGGGAGAAATTTTATGAAATTTGTAAACTATGATATTGTCTTTCAGGAAGTCCCCGGCGAAGTAACGCTGGCGGTCAACATTTCCAATTGTCCCAACGGCTGCAAGGGATGCCACAGTCCCTACCTGATGAATGATACGGGCGAAACATTAGATGAAAAGGCGCTGACGGAATTACTCGGAAAATACGGAAATGCAGTAACCTGCGTTTGTTTCATGGGTGGCGATGCTGCACCGCAAGAGGTGGAACGGCTGGCAGCTTTTCTCCGCAAAGCAAGTCACCGACATATTAAAACCGCTTGGTATTCGGGCAAACAACACTTGCCGGAAAACTGTTCCCTACAGCATTTTGATTATATCAAACTAGGCCCTTATATCGAACAACTGGGCGGGTTGAACAACACGTCCACCAATCAGCGTTTTTATCATATTCAAAATAATCAAATGATTGATATGACCGATTATTTTCAACGGCCATTAAAACAACATTAATCCGAAGACAACAGAAATTTATGAACGCCATTTACGATTTTTTCACTACACCGGGTATCGCAACTACGGTACTGTACTTGTGCTTGACTGCTTTCACAGGTGTACTATTCGGCAAATTAGAGATTAAAGGCATTAAACTGGGTATTGCCGGCGTGCTGTTTACCGGCCTGTTTATTGCCCACCTGGGGGCGCCTGTTGATGCACACATCCTGCACTTCGTCCGTGATTTCGGATTGATCCTCTTTGTTTACAGCATCGGATTAAGCATGGGACCCCGTTTCTTTTCATCATTCAAAAAAGACGGACTATCGCTGAATTTATTAGCCATTAGCGCGGTGTTCGGCGGCTTTGCCATAGCCTGTTTAATTTATTATTTTACGGACTTATCGCCGGCGGTGATTGCCGGAATTTTATCCGGTGCAGTAACCAATACACCCAGCTTGGGTGCGGCGCAACAAGTACTCGCGGAACAAGGTGCCAATGCCACCGTAGTGGCCGAAACAGGCATGGCTTACGCTATTGCCTATCCCTTTGGTATTCTGGGCATCATTATCACCATGCTGCTCATCCGGCTGATGTTCAAAATTAATATCCAGTCGGAAGTGAAAAGTTACGCCGACACATTGAGCAACGGCGAGGTAAAATTGCAAAGCGTGGAAATTACAGTGTCGAACCCCAACCTGTTCGGAAAAACCATTGATCACATACAGCATTTGCTCAACAAGGAATTAGCCATTTCCCGCATTATACGCAACGGCGAGTCAATTATTGCTACCGAAACGGAAATTGTGCAGGAAAAAGATATTATTTGCGGTGTTTCAGCTCAAAATCATATTCCCAATTTAGAATTCAAAATCGGAAAAGTGAACATTGTTCAAAACATTGAAAACATTCCCGGCCCTTTTGCAATGATCAATGTATTGCTCACCAATAAAAAACTGACCGGAAAAACCGTTGAACAAGTCGGTATTTACCGTCGCTACCCTGCCAACATCACCCGCATTTACCGTTCGGGAATGGAAATCCTGCCGAACTTGCAAACCACGTTAGAACTGGGCGACACCATTCGCATTGTAGGGAAAAAAGAAGTACTGAAGGAAGTAAAAAAAGAACTGGGTGACTCGGTTCACGAACTGGCCAAACCCAATATTATTTCCATATTTCTCGGCATATTCGCCGGGATTTTATTGGGCAGCATTCCCGTCTTCATCCCCGGACTTCCTGCACCTGCTAAACTCGGACTGGCCGGCGGGCCGTTGTTGGTCGCCATATTACTAGGCTACAAGGGACGTATCGGCAAAACAAGTTTCTATATGACGCCCGGCGCCAATCTTTTTATGCGCGAAATGGGTATCATTCTCTTTTTAGCCTGCGTAGGTTTATTATCGGGCGAAAAATTTGTGGAAACCCTTATCAACGGCGGGTGGCAATGGATGCTGTACGGCACGGCCATTACGCTTGTTCCCATTTTGACAGTGGGGATTATCGCCAAATTCTTAAAGATAAATTACCTGAAAATATGCGGTTTTATTTCGGGCAGCATGACCGACCCTCCCGCATTGGAGTTCGCCAACAGCATTGCCCCCGGACAGGCACAGGCGGCTGCTTACGCCACCGTGTATCCCATGACCATGTTTCTACGGGTGCTACTGGCGCAAATTTTTGTGTTGATGACTTTATAAGATTTATTGATAATAAACAAATGCAAAGTGTGCCGGAACAACGCCTGTAGACGCCCAAAAAAGTAATTTCCCCGTAGGGCTGAAGGCATAAAGTTTGCCCGGCGAAGAATAATCACCGGCATCCGTCAAATAAATATTTTTCGTTGTAGGATCCGCCGCAATACCGCATGGCGCTACAATACTCGCATTGGTACCATCATGGATAAATCCGCCGGGGATTACAGTCTGCGTTTTAGCATTGATCAACGTATAAGAATAGGTGGGATTGCTTGTATTATACGACGCACTAAGCACCAACACGCTGTCGCCCGACATACAAAAATTAGATGCCGGAATATCGAAAGTTTTCTCCACCATTTCCGTAGTAGTATTCACTACATACAAAGCCGGCGGCGTATCAGCGCCCAATGACGACACATATAAATTCCCATACGCATCAGGTTTTACCCACTTCATATTTCCTGCCACAGTAATATCATTTACCTTGGAAAAACTTTCAAGGTCGATCACCGAAAGCCTGTTGTCATTAGCCACATACAAGCGGTCACCCACTACGGCCAATCCTTCCGGACGTGTTCCGACCAACACCCTGCGGGTAATTTCTAATGTTGCCGTATCAATTTCTACTACCATACCGTTCGATGTTCCGGGGTCAATACTCGTGCCGTCATAAGCCGTAACATACACCTTGGCGCCTGCATAGGTAATGGAACGGGGCTGATTAATATCAATCTGTTCTATACGTTTCGCACTTTCCGCCCGTATAACTTCTACCTTATTCGATCCGGTAATTACGGCATACAATTTCGAACCGCAAATAGTCAGGTCATTGCCAGCATCACCTAATCTAACAGACAGTTCAGGATTATACATGGCATATATATCCTGGATGTAAGTACCTGCAAAAAGATTACAATAATCCAATCTGGCATTGTTCTGGCCCATAGTCCCTTCATTCAATAAATAAAACCCTATTACGGAACCTACATCCGGATGAACCGGATCCACAGGCTCATTATCTTTCCAGCACGACCATGATAGCATTAATAACAATACTAACGAACTTAATTTCCATATCTTTGTTTTCATAATTTTATTTTTTTCGAAAGTACGAATTTCAATGCTAATTTCCAAATTTTTTACTTATCTTTGCTTCTAAATCTATAAATTACAATGACATTAAACGCACTATATGAACAAATTAGCGCTAAACACAGTTTTTTATGTGTAGGGTTAGACCCCGACGTGGAAAAACTTCCGGCGCATCTGAAAACCCACCCGGAACCTTTATTTGCCTTCAATAAGGCGATCATTGATGCTACGGCAGCTTATGCCGTGGCGTATAAACCCAACCTTGCTTTTTTTGAAGCATCCGGTGCGACAGGATGGATGCAATTAGAAAAAACAGTCGCCTACATCCGTGAACATTACCCGGAGATATTGATCATCGCCGATGCCAAGCGGGGCGATATCGGCAACACATCGAAATTATATGCCGATGCTTTTTTTAACCACATGAATGTCGACGCAGTGACGCTGTCGCCTTACATGGGACGCGACACCGTGGCGCCGTTCCTGCAATATAAAGACAAGTGGGCCGTGTTGCTGGCGCTCACGTCCAATCCTTCGGCCACAGATTTTGAATTGATAGAAGAGGCCGGAAGCGGGAAAAAATTATATGAAAAAGTCATTGAAACTTCCATGCAATGGGGCAACCCCAACAACCTGATGTATGTGGTGGGCGCCACGCAAACTACGATGTTGCAAGGCATACGCCGGATTATTCCCGATCATTTTTTGCTGGTGCCGGGTGTGGGCGAACAGGGCGGTAGTTTGGAAGAAGTAGCCCGTTACGGCATGAACAGTCAATGTGGTTTGCTGGTTAATTCGTCGCGGGGCATTATTTTTGCCGACAGTAGCGAACGGTTCGCCGAAGTGGCCGGACAGAAAGCCCACGAGCTGCAACAGCAGATGGAGAAGTTGCTAAATAAATAATAGAACGCGGATGACGCAGATGTAACGGATGTACACGAAAAAAATCCACCGCATTTTATAAGCAAATCATGTATAAAAACCTGCAGACATACATCAATGACCTGGAACGCAAAGGTGAATTGCTGCGCATCAGGGAATTTGTCGACCCACAATTGGAAATCGCAGAGGTGGCTGATCGTATGGCAAAAAGCGCCGGCGGAGGAAAAGCCTTATTGTTCGAAAACACCGGCACCGGGTTCCCCGTACTGATGAATATGATGGGATCGGAACAACGTATGTTGCGGGTATTAGGCGTTAACCATTATGATGAAATAGCACAACGCATTGACGGTTTATTCGCTGCTGTGCTGTCACCCAAACAAAATCTGTGGGATAAACTTAAACTCTTACCTACACTGAAACAAGCAGCCGGATGGATGCCTCACGTGTCCAAAAAACGCGGCGCTTGCCAGGAAGTGGTCATGGAACAACCCGATTTAAACAAACTGCCCATACTGCAATGCTGGCCTTACGACGGCGGACGGTTCATTACATTGCCCATGGTGCACACCAGAGATCCGCACAATGGGCAGCGCAACGTGGGCATGTACCGTATGCAAGTATTTTCCGCCACCACCACCGGCATGCATTGGCATAAACACAAAACCGGCGCCCGGCACTTTCGGGAGTTCTGTGACGAGTTACGAGAGATAAGAGATAAGAGATTAGAGATTAGAGACGAGAGACAAGAAAACTCATCACCGTCATTGCGAAGAGGAACGACGAAGCAAACTCATCACTCTCAATTCTCAACTCTCAACTCTCAATTAACATCCCATCACTCATCACTCATCACTCATCACTTCCCCGTGGCCATCGCTCTTGGCGGCGACCCTGTGTACACCTACTGCGCCACCGCTCCCCTGCCCGACAATGTGGATGAATATTTGCTGGCCGGTTTCCTGCGTAACCGTCGCGTTGAGTTGGTGCACTGCCTCACGCAACCGCTCGAAGTGCCTGCCGATGCGGATTTCGTGATTGAGGGATATATTGATAGTAATGAGCCCTTCGTGAAAGAAGGCCCTTTCGGCGACCATACCGGATTTTACTCGCTCGATGATTTGTATCCCTTATTGCATGTCACCGCTATCACGCACCGTCGCGATGCGGTATACCCGGCTACGGTGGTGGGCATTCCTCCGCAGGAAGATGCTTACATGGGACAGGCTACCGAAAAAATATTCCTCGCACCTATACGGCTGGCGCTGGCGCCGGAAGTGGAAGACCTGCATTTACCGTTTGAAGGCGTGGCGCACAACATTGCATTAGTGAAAATAAAAAACAGTTACCCCGGACAAGCCATAAAAGTAGCGCATGCCTTGTGGGGCGCCGGACAAATGATGTTCAATAAAATTATGGTGATGCTTGACGGCAATGTTGAACTCACCGATTACACAGCCGTAATGCGTGAAATAGCGGCCAACTACCGGCCGGATCACGACACTTATTTCAGTCGCGGCCCACTCGATGTGCTCGACCATTCCGCAGCGGAGACAGGCTTCGGCGGAAAACTGTGCATTGATGCCACAAAAAAAGTTGAGAGTGGAGAATTGAGAGTTGAGAGCGAAACTTCAAATAATTTTCAATTTTCAATTTTCAATTTTCAATTTTCAATTCTATTTGATGCGGAAGTCGACACCTCCGATTACGCTACTTGCATTTGGTTACTCGGCAATAATGTAGACCCTGCACGCGATTGCAAGGTGGAAAACGGCAAACTGGTGATTGATGCACGCAGTAAAATGGATAAGCGCTGGCCGAATATTGTGTGTATGAACGGCGCCACTATTGCTGCCATTGATGCCAAATGGGACAAATTGAATATTGGACAATTCATTCCCTCGCCATCGCTAAAATATAAACATTTGGTAAAATCAGCCGGCGCTGCTGCGACGGACACGGGTAACCACTATAAATAACAGCAGTAAAACCAACGCCAGCACCATGGCACGGCCGATATAGTCGCCATAACGCACATAGAACGTAATGGTTTCATTGGTATTGATCGTTCCTTTCAGTGCAGCGGGTTCCCACCAGTTGGTGCGGGAAACAATTTCACCCCGTTGATTAATTAATGCGGAAAGGCCGGTATTGGCGCTACGCGCAATGCTGCGCCGCGTTTCAATGGCCCGCAACGACGACTGGTAAAGCAATTGTTTATAACCAAACGTATCGCCCCACCAGCCGTCATTGGAAATAATAAACATGAGATTGGCACCGTTACGGATATATTCCGTATAAAAACGACCGTAAATTCCCTCATAGCATATGGCCACGCCCACACGAAAAGGACTGCCGGAGCGGGCAAATACCTTCTGTATGCTATCTATACCATAAGCACCTACAGCCCCACCCAAGTCGATAATATACTTCTCAAAAAAACGGAAATATTGAGGATAAGGGGTCTTCTCAGCACCAATTACCAATTTCGATTTATGGTATACCGGTATATTGTCGGACGAATCAATTTGCAACGCCGCATTATACACCTCATAAAAACCGCCGTC
>QMCD01001615.1_pt1 | contig 13420 bp, 11 predicted proteins | sample 1821841 | NCBI WGS metagenome assembly QMCD01 (sample SAMN01991225, study PRJNA193472) | Termite gut metagenome, whole genome shotgun sequencing project. | isolation source: worker | host: Macrotermes natalensis | reverse complement strand
ACCAAACGAATGCGAAAAACTCTATGCAATCTGTGAAGATTTTTGCGGTGGTGAAATAAAACAAGTTGCAGGGGGATGTCTCAACTACGCTTCGCTTCGTTCGACATGACGGCTATTGGGCAAGGGATGTCTTTACGAAACAACTAAACAATTAAAACAATTAAACAATTAAACAAAAAAAATGAAACATAGTTTCATTTTTTTTCGTATCTTTGTCGGTCAGTAATAATTAACAATTAACAATTAATAATTAAAAAGATAATAGCAAGGAGATTGCGAGTCAAGCCCGCAATGACGAATTCAAATAAGCAAATCAACAAATAATCAAATAAACAATAAAAAAATGACACTACTACAAGCCGCGACAGAAGTTGTCGCACAAGCCACAGACCTCGCGCCTCTCGCTAAAATTGGAGGTGCTATCGGAGCCGGACTCGCAACCATCGGTGCTGCACTCGGTATCGGAAACATCGGTAAAACTGCGTTCGAATCTATCGCTCGCCAGCCGGAAGTTAGTTCAGACATTCGTACAAACATGATTTTGACCGCCGCTTTTGTGGAAGGCGTTGCCCTCCTTAGCGTAGTGGTTTGCTTATTAGTCGTACTCTAATGGAAATCCTTAATCCCGGGATAGGTCTTATTTTCTGGACAACCCTGATTTTTGCGATTCTGTTTTTCGCACTGAGCAAATTTGCGTGGCCCTCGATTTTGTCGATGCTCTCGGAGCGCGAACAAAATATATCCAACGCCCTTAATGCAGCAGAAAAGGCTCGTGAAGAACTCAAAGATCTTCATGCAGACAACGAAAAACTGTTGCGTGAGGCACGTATGCAATGCGATGAACTCTTGCGCAATGCAGACGAAATGCGCAAAGAAATGATCGGAAAAGCACAAAACGACGCCAAACAGGAGTATGACCGAATTGTCGAAAATGCAAAGAATACCATCGAAAACGAAAAACGTGCGGCAATCATCGAACTGAAAAACGAAGTTGCTAAACTGTCGATCGATATCGCTGAAAAAATTCTTCGTGAAGAGATGGAAAACAAAAAACAATACGACAATTTGATTGAAAAATCTATCCTCGACGTAAATCTCAACAATCATGATCATAGCTAAACGTGTAGATCTCCGATATGCTACGGCATTGCTCCAAACAGCCCAAGAACAAGGGCTTGATAAGGAGGTGTACCAAGATATGGTCGAACTTCGGATGTTGGTTTTGGGGCGTAATTCCGAGTTTAAGCACTTCTTGCAGAATCCGGCGATCAAACCTGCACAAAAAGGACAGATTTTGGAAGCATTGTTCAAGGATAAACTCAATCAGTTAACCTTGAATTTCTTGCAACTGATTCTCAAAAAGTCGCGTCTGAACAACGTTTCGGGAATCATCATGGCATACGTGCAGTTGTATCGAAAGAAACATCGTCATAAAACGGTTACGGTATATACGGCAAAAGATCTTTCCGAACAGCAAAAAGACGAACTTTCATCGGTGTTGGGCAAACAGTTTCCTACACACACGGTGGAACTGCGTTGCAGACTCTATTCCAAAATGATAGGAGGCATGACACTGCGCTATGATGACTATCTTTTCGATAATAGTATTGCAACTTATCTGCGCCATTTGCGCCGCAATTTTGAATATAATCCTCACGAATCTCAACTTTAATTATGGCAAACATCAAACCTGCCGAAGTTTCGGCGATATTGAAACAACAACTCAGCGGACTTTCCTTTGAAACTAAATTGGAAGAAGTGGGAACAGTGCTTGAGGCAGGCGACGGAATCGCTCGTGTTTATGGGCTTTCTCACGCACAGTCGGGCGAGTTGGTCGAATTTATGAGCACCGGACAAAAGGCTATCGTGCTCAACCTCGAAGAAGATAATGTGGGTGTGGTTATCCTCGGAGATGCCGACAATATTCAAGAAGGACACCTCGTTCGACGAACAGGTCTGATCGCCTCTCTACCTGTTGGAGAAGGGATGATCGGACGTGTGGTGGATACGCTCGGAAATCCGATAGACGGAAAAGGCGAAATCAAGGGCGATCTTGTGGAAATGCCCCTCGAACGTAAAGCTCCGGGAGTTATTTATCGTCAGCCGGTTACAGAACCTTTGCAAACCGGTATCAAAGCTGTCGATTCGATGGTTCCTATCGGACGAGGACAGCGTGAATTGATCATCGGCGACCGACAAACAGGTAAAACCGCAATCGCTATTGATACCATCATCAATCAAAAAGAGTTCTACGATCAAGGACAACCGGTGTATTGCATCTATGTGGCTTGCGGACAAAAAGGTTTGACTATTGCCAACATTGTGCAAGTGCTCGAAGAACACGGTGCTATGGCATATACAACCATCGTTGCCGCAACAGCCTCTTCCGCTGCAGCGATGCAATTCTATGCACCTTTCGCAGGTGCCGCTATTGGCGAGTATTTCAGAGATACCGGACGTCCTGCATTGGTAATCTTCGACGATCTCTCAAAACAGGCTGTTGCCTATCGAGAAGTTTCGTTGCTGTTGCGCCGTCCGCCCGGAAGAGAGGCATATCCGGGAGATGTTTTTTATCTGCACTCTCGCTTACTTGAACGTGCAGCAAAAATCATCGCTAACGATGACATTGCAGCGAAGATGAACGACCTTCCCGAATCTCTTAAAAGCCGTGTGAAAGGAGGCGGATCGCTCACTGCTCTGCCGATTATCGAAACACAGGCAGGCGACATCTCTGCCTATATCCCGACCAATGTGATTTCCATTACCGATGGACAAATTTTCTTGGAAGGAAATCTTTTCCTTGCGGGTATACGTCCTGCAATCAACGTGGGTATTTCCGTATCGCGTGTGGGTGGAAATGCACAAATCAAATCAATGAAAAAAGTGTCGGGCGTATTGCGTTTGGATCAGGCGCAATTCCGTGAGTTGGAAGCATTCTCGAAGTTCGGTTCAGACTTGGATGCAGCCACTCAAAGCGTTCTCGACAATGGAGCACGAAACGTGGAAATCCTCAAACAACCGCAATATACACCGATGAAAGTTGAACATCAAATTGCGATCATTTTTTGCGGAACACGTGGATTGCTTAAACAAGTACCGGTTTATGAAGTGAGTAATTTTGAACGGCAATTCATCAACATTTTGGAGATGTCGCACAAACCCTTACTTGAAGAACTTAAAGCCGGAAACCTTTCTGATGAATCTTCCGGAATACTTGAACGAGAGGCTCTGGCATTGGCTGCAACCTTTCAAAAATAATAGAGAATGGCGAATCTCAAAGAAATAAAAAACCGCATCGCCACAGTGGAGTCCACCCAACAAACCACGTCGGCAATGAAGCTCATCTCCGCCTCGAAGTTGCGTAAGGCTCAGGTGGCGTTGCAACAGTTACGTCCGTTTTCCGACAAGTTGCACGGAATTATGCAGCAAATTGCTCAAGACGGAGATGCGCATCTCTATTCACCGTTCTTGATCGCACGAAAACCGGAGAAAGTTTTGTTGATGGTTGTAACGTCGAACAGCGGACTTTGCGGGGCTTTCAATGCGATTGTGTTGAAAGCGGCAACACTTCATATCCAAAAATATTACGACACCAATCCCGATGTGAAAGAAATTTCCATTATGTGTTTCGGAAAAAAAGCGGTGGAATTTTTTGCAAAAAAACAATATAAAGTCGTTGCAAATCACATTGATTTTATGAGCGGATTACATTATGAAGAATGCGACCGTATTGCGGAAGATCTTCTGCAAGCCTACAAAAATGGCACGTATGATTTGGTTGAGATGGTGAGTAATGAGTTTATCAATGCAGCGGTTTATGATACGACGGTTCGTCAGCAATTGCCTTACGAGATTGAAATTTCAGAGGAAAAAGAGTTGCCTTCGGACTACTTCATCTATGCTCCGGACAAAGAAAAAGTCATTCACAACATTATTCCACTATCTTTCAAAGTCCGCACCTACACTCGTTTTGCGGAGTCTATTGCTGCCGAATATGCGGCACGAATGACTTCGATGCACAAGGCGACAGAAAATGCCATACAACTGCAAAAAGAGCTCAAACTTCGCTACAACAAAGCCCGTCAAGCCGCAATTACCAATGAAATCATTGAGATTACGAACGGAGCGAATGCGTTGAAGGGGGAATAATAGGTAAAAGAAATCGTTTTGAGGTTGACAAGTATTGAACACTTTGCAATTCCAATTATTTGCTTTCGACAGATTTTTTTCTCCGTCTGAAAAACGCATCTCGCAAGGAGTCGAAATCGCGTTTGAAACTGATCCCTATACCTTGTGAGTAACCGGAACGATTTTCTGTGACCAAATCACGTTCGTTTGAGCGATTGAAAGCCTTAACACTAAAACGATTCGTGATGCGATATTCCATATTGACTTCGCCCATAAATTCCTGCCCTTCGGTTTGCAATTCCTTGGATAAACCACCCTGACTCACGTGTCCGTCGATAAGCAAACGATTGTCGAAAAACTGCGTACTCATCGAAACTTGCGTTTGTTGTGTAGTTGTGATGTCTTCCGGTTTCCAATTCACACCCAAACTGACATTACTTCCAAAATTTTGGAAGATATTGTTGAGTTGATTTGCCAATATCTCCGATAGAATGGACGCCGTATTCGTTCCGGAGGAATTGGTGGGGACATTGCTGTTGTTGCCCGGTGCCGTAAAACTGTTAAAAAACAGCAGAAAAACGGTCTGTTTACTCATTTCGTTTTCATCTTCACGATTCAACAAACTGAAAAATTCCGTGCGTTTATCTTCATCAATATTCGGCAAACGAAAATCGAATTTGATTCCCGGTTGCGACATTCTTCCCGACAAGTTGATTACGCTTTGCACATTGACTTTGCGACTAATGTCAGTGTCCATATCTGTGGCGGAACTGTAACCTGTGGAGAGTATGGGATACAAGCTCGCTCGTGTGGAATAAACAGCAGAGATATTCATCAACATATTTGCCGGATCACCCGTCCATTGCAGAGTTCCTCCACGTTCGATATTGAATCGTCGTGTGATCAAGCGTCCTAAGGATTGCTCTTCAAACGAAAAATCGTAGTATCCTTCTTGCAAAACATAATCGCCAAACATTGTGAAATCGCCTTGTGCATTCACATTCAAGCGAAGATTTCCACTGCCTGTTGCACTGATTTCACCCACCGTTGGAGGCACATTCATATCAAACGAAACCGTTGCATCGGGCGTGGCTTCAATGTTCAAACGCACAGTCAACAAGGAAGAACTTTGTTCGGAAACAGTCGTAGATAAGTTTATCGAATCTTCCATGTCCTTTTTGGAAATGAAACGAACAAACTGATTATCTCCTGAAACATCAACCTGCGAATTGTAATTCAGTCGAATTTCGGTTCCACGCTCTGTTTTTCCATTCACATCAATCAAAACATTTTCCGGAGTTCCCGAAATACGTGTATTCCCGCTTGCAAACACTTTTCCGAAATAGTCTTCATTCATCCATTGTGCAGTGTTTAACGCAAACAGACGTTGCATACCCACATTTATGTCGAAGCGCATTTGATTGAATGTTTTGTGCTTCAAACGTCCGGAAATGGTTCCTGACGTGTGATACAGCGTATCCTCTATTTTTGCGGAAGGGATGACAATGCTGTCTAAACTGAACAAAATTTGCTCGCTTTCGAGTGCATACACGGTATTCAGATAATCCACTTTTAGAATGGCATCGTGTGTGTGCAATTCTCCGTAAAGCGTGGGGTTTTTCAGCGTTCCTCCAAGCGTTAAATGACCTCCGACTTTCCCGTCCAATGCGGAAGAGAAAGACGATACATAATTTTTCAACAAAGATAAATCCAGTTCAAGAACAGAAATGTCTATATCCAAATTTTGTTTCAAATCCGAAGGAGAAAAATTTCCTTTCGCAGAGATATAGGGTTTTTTGGAAGATGTATCTGCAATATCCAACACAATATCGCTACCATGCTTTTTCGCATTGGCAGAGGTTTGCAGATGTGCCTCGCCATAATTATAATTGTTGATCGTGAAATTATCAATCTTCAAATCCGTGTCAAATTGCAGATTTTTGTAAACGTCCGACAACTGCATTTCTCCCGAAATTTTCCCGGAAAAATTCATTCCGATATCCACAATCGCATTCCACGGAGCAGATTCGTATTGGTTGAATGCCAAATGCATCTTGCTGTTTTCGTTTTTCGACAATTCTCCGTTCAGACTCAAAAATTCGTTAGGATTGTCTTGATGGAAGAAGCGAATACCTTTGAAATGTATTCCGGAAGGATCAATGAAAATGCTGTTATCAGGGTCGAATTTCCACTGTTGTTCCATAATCATCAAACGAGAATCATCAATGTTGAATGTGATTTTATCTTTATCCAACAGTTCAATGTGTCCTTCAAGACCTCCGTCAATACGGGCTTTTTGGTCGGGTCCGCTTTCCCAATTCAGACCCCAAAAGGCAGCATTGTTTTTCAGTTCGGCATGGATAGCGATATTTTTGATATACGATTTTCCGCTCAAACGCAGGGATTCCGCATCTAAACGAATAAGGAACAGACTGTCTGTTTGAGTATGTCCTTCCAATTTGAAATTTGACAATTCCGCATCATCAACACGTGCATTCTTTGCGGATATTTCCACAGATACATCAAGGCGTTCAACATCGCTGTAATCCATCTCTAAATCGGCACCCAAAGGAAATTGAATACTCGGCAGAAAATAAGAAAAAAGTCCTCCCGTTTGAATAATTTCAAAACGAGTATGCAAGGTTTGTCCGGTATTTTCAAAGTGTTTCAAAGATGTGTCTAATGCAGGTATGTAGGCGCATTGCACACGCTCAAACATTTCCGGAAACTTTGAAATTTTGTAGTTCCCGTAAATATCTGCATTGAAGAAATCGCATTCCAATCGTGCCAAGATTCCTTCCGAAGAAATGTCTTGTGAAAAAGAGAAGTCGTTCATTCGGAAAACCGTGTCCCTAAGGGCAAATTTAAGATTCGAAAAACGCACATTTCCGAGCAAAGAATCCAAATCGAAACTTTTGATTTCGGCAGAAAAATCGGAGCTGATCAAAGGTCGATTGGTATCGTTCGAAATTTTCATCCGATACACGTTGACATTTGTAAAACTCCCTTCAACAGCGAGATTCGGAGCTTCCGGATCCAATGAAAAATCGCCTGAAAAATCGGCTCTTCCGTATTCATCTTGAACAATGATTGCCGCAGAAATCATATCGTTCATCCAATCTCCTTTCACAAAAACAGAGTTGAGTATTTGTTGATTGACGACTACATTTTCGCAAGCCAAATCGGTTGAAAGTTCGATGCCGTTTTGTTCGGAATACGAGCCTTCAAACAAACCTTGAATATCTAAATTTTGCAAAATCTTTTGATCGAAAATTTGTTCAAAAGCCACTTGTGAATTGTGGATATTCCCTGAAAAATCAAGACGTCCGGTAGATGTATCCTGAAAAAGTGTTACATCGGATTCGATATATCCCATATCCGATTGGATATTCAGCCTTGCCGTTAAATCTTTCGGATAGCCGGACAAATTCCCTGAAATATGTGTTATTCCTAACTTATCCAGCATTTCGGGAATCGGAATTTTTGTGGCATCCGGAAGTAAAAAACTGCCCACATCTTTCGCTGTTGTTTGAAAATTGTTGATTTGAAAATTGAAAAAACTGTTGTCGAAATCCGGTAATCCGGAAATCATCACATCTCCGTTGAATGTGGTGTTATGAGCGCAGGAAACATCAAAATTGTTCGTCTGAAAATGGTTGACATAGCCCGAAACGGTTCCTGAAAGTCGCATCCGATTGTGCATCCCCTCAATCTCCGGAGCGAAAGGAATAATATCTTTCATATCCAATTCGGACGGCTCGAATTTGGCGAGAACACTGACGTTTGAGATAAAATCATTGTAATCTCTCCACGATTCGGTTTTCAATCGCACATCAAAACTCAAATTGCTGCGATGCGTTTTCAAATGCAGGTTTCGTGCGATGATGCCTTGTCCGGAAAGATTCAATCGGGCTGAAAATTTCAACACTTCAAATCCTTTTTTCTCTTTGAAAGAAAGTTCATCAATGCTTGCGAACAGCTGATCTCCGAGCAAATCCACGTGTTTGGCAACCAAATTCACGTGATTCAATGCCACATTGTTGTAATCTATATATCGATACTCATCGCCCTTTGAAGTATGCTCATCCACGTAGGAAAGATTGGCATTATTCAAGTTCAATCTCGAGCATTTGAGTGCAAAAAGAGAAGTGTCCGACGAAGATGTTCCAAAGAAATTCAAGATTCGTTGCAAATTACTCACACTGTCTTCCTCGTAGCGTTGCAAATGAAATTCCAAGTCGAAAATGTTTGTAACACCCAATTCCACAGCAGTTGAAGAAAAAGAGCGGATATTCGTTTGCAAAGTTCCTGCATCGAGCAGCACATTTTGATGATGATCCAAAACAGTCAATCCAATAATTCTCACATTTCTCGAAAACAAGTCCACATCTACGTTTCGCACGTGTGCATAGACATTCATTGCCTCTGTTTGCTGTTTCAATACGTAGTTTACAAGTTTGGTTTGCAAAAAAGATGAATTGAGCGTAATTACCAACAAAATCAATATGCTCAGCACAGAAACACCCATGCCGAGTAAAATTTTTTTTGGTTTTTTCTTGGTTTTCTTCACAATTTATTCTATTTTTGCAATGTAAAGTTACAAAATTTTTTGCAAAAATGGTAATCTTTAAGAAATACTTATTAACCAAACAAGACTAATAAAATGGCATATATTTTAGGTATAGAATCTTCTTGCGACGACACTTCCGCAGCAATTTTGGATGGTCAGCGTGTTTGTTCAAACTTGATTTCCAATCAAAGCGTGCATCAGATGTATGGCGGAGTTGTTCCGGAATTGGCGTCGAGAGCGCATCAGCAAAGCATTGTTCCCGTAGTGGATGCAGCTCTAAAAAAAGCAAATCTGACGGTTGATGATTTGAGTGCGATAGCATTCACTCGCGGACCGGGTTTGTTGGGTTCGCTACTTGTGGGCACCTCGTTCGCTAAATCTATGGCTTTGGCGTTGAACATACCGCTTATCGAAGTGAACCATTTGCAAGCGCATATTTTGTCGCATTTCATCAAGGAAAGCGAAGATTCCGCTGTTCCGGAATTTCCTTTTTTGTGTTTGTTGATTTCGGGCGGACATACACAGATTGTATTGGTTAAAAGTCCGTTCGATATGGAGATTATCGGCAGAACCATTGATGATGCCGCAGGCGAGGCGTTTGATAAATCCGCAAAAATTATGGATTTGGGTTATCCGGGCGGACCGCTTATCGACCGTTTGGCACAAGAAGGAAATCCGAAAGCGTTCACGTTCGCAGAGCCACGTATTGCGCACTACGACTATAGTTTCAGCGGATTGAAGACTTCGATTTTATACCTCATCCGCGACCATTTGAAACAGGACAAAGATTTTATCGAGAAAAACAAAGCCGATTTGTGTGCATCCATACAGGACACGATCGTGCGTATTTTGATGAAAAAACTTTGTCAGGCAGCGAACGATTTGAACATTCGCACCATCGCCATAGCAGGAGGAGTTTCAGCCAATTCTGCCGTGCGAAATGCGATTGTGGAAACCGGTCGGAAATTGAATTGGAAAACATTTGTGCCGAAGTTTGAATACACCACAGACAACGCTGCAATGATTGCCATTGCAGGGTATTTCAAATATCTGAAAAACGATTTTTCAACCTTGGATGTTTCGCCTTATGCGAGGTAAGTCGCAGGAAAAACGTTGAGAACTTGCGCTGTTCATTTTTTTTTCGTATCTTCGCAGAATGGATTTACAATGGCACGTATTACACGTAATGTCTCGAACGGAGAAGAAAGTTGCTGAAAGGCTTGAAAAGAAAGGCTTTTGGACGTATGTTCCTATGCAACGGCAACTTCGTCAGTGGAGCGACCGCAAGAAATGGGTGGATATGGTGGTGATGTCCGGTTATGTTTTTGTTAAGATAGACAAATCTCAACACCTTCCTGTATTAGAAACGGCAGGAGTTTCGTATTTTTTGAAATTTGAAAGGAAACCGGTTATTATTTCCGAAGAAGAAATGTCGAATTTTCAAAGGTTCATCAAAAACGTTAAAGAACATCCGATCGAATTTACCACCGAGCGTCTTCCTGTCGGAACGTTTGTAACTATACAGAGCGGTCATTTCAAAGGCCTTACAGGCGAAGTTATTTTGCACAAAGGAAGTCGAAAACTTACTGTACAACTCTCTCATATCGGGCATTGGTTGGTTGACCTTTCGATGAATGATGTGGCTGAAGTAGAATTAGGCTAAACGGGCATTTCATAATGGTCGTAAACCACCGTGTTCCCACCAAATTCTTCTTTGTGGGCAATTAATCCCTCGTTCAAAAATATTCCGTTTTTTTCTGTTGAAATGCCGAAATCAAAATAGCGATAATCCGTGAACAGGCGATGAATGAAAAGGTCATACAAAAAATCTCCCGCATACATCTTCTCCCCTTCCGGAGATGCCGATGCATATTGCAAATGCACCACATCGTTTACCAAATAAACCACACCTCCTGCTACAACACGATCGCCTGCATACACTGTGATTGATTGAATTTCGTCAGGAAATAAATTTTGCAAATGATTGATCTCTTCGCGTGTGTGAACCGGGACGATGTTACGTCTACGCATTCTATTTTCTTCGATAATTGCCCAAAAAGCATTCACATTCGGATGTATTTCATAGCGCAATCGGTGGGTTTCAGCACGCTTTGAAACACGTTTCAACCGTGAAGACACATTTGGTTTTTGTATGCAAATGGTCGTTGAACAGCCACGTGCAACCAACTTCGCATCATTGCGAAATAAAGCATACAGATCTTCTTCACACGGATATTTGTGATAAATCGCAGGAACGGTTTTATAATAGATTTTTTCAAACTCCAAAGGCTTCAAAAAAGCTTTCAGCGCATCAAAAATCGCCAAGGTCAAACTTTGTGAAATGCTTGTCGTTACAAGCAAAGAACCATACGTTAAACCTTTGTGCGAACAGAGTGTTTTGTCTTCCCTATGGGCAGGAAGAACGGCAACCAAGCGTTTATGTTCATAAATCATCAGCGAAAAATCCTCGAAACGTTCCGCATGATAATCCATATACGCACGATTAAACAGGAATGTGCCGTTTTTTGCCTGCTCAACAAAGGCATTCCATACGACAGAATCGGCAGTTTCATACCGTTTGATATGTATTTGAGATATGTACATTTTGCAAAGATACAAAAAAAAATGAAATGCTTTGGCATTTCATTTTTTTATTTGACTATTGTTAGCCGGGGAAAGGCACGCCTCGCCCGTACACAATGTGCTTTGTCAAGAGAGAGAGAATTGGGAAGGGTTTTTATTCGCTCTTTCATAATCCAAAGGAATTCCAATATCAATGAAATATCCATTGCTGACAAATCCGCAAATTTCTTTTTTGAGTGCATGAGGTTCTAAGACATCTGTTTCAAAAGAAAATTTTTCGGGCAAATGTTTCATCCAATCGTTACGTGTTTGCATAATGTAACAACCTCCGTTGATTTGTCCTTGCACGCAATGCTGCTTTTCTTGAAAATCCACGATGCGATTTGAAGAATCTACCACAACATTTCCGTAGCGGTCGAAATCTGTCATGGGCTTTAATGCCATACTTAACACCGCACTACTTTCGAGATGAGAGGCTCTAAAAGCGGCAATATCCACATCAAAAAACGTATCTCCATTGAGAATTAACACCTGTTCACTTTTTACGTGCGACATTGCTAACTTGATTCCTCCACCGGTGCCAAGTGGAGTGTCTTCAATGGAATATACAAATTCAAAATCAGATTCGTTTTCCTCTATCCATTTGATGACCACTTCGTGCATATAGCCCAAGGATAAAATAACTCTTTTGATGCCTTCTCGTTTTAAGTAAAGAAGTAAATAACGCAAAAAAGGCTCGCCATGTACGGGAGCCATGCATTTGGGAACATCGCTAAGCACCGATCGCAAGCGTGTTCCTAATCCTCCTGCTAAGATAATTGCATCCATATTATTTTACGCAAATATTTTCCAACCGTGAGTTCCACCTTCGCTAAATTGAAAATCGACCACTCTTCCGTCGAGTTGATTCAAGGCTTTGATCACCTGCATACGTCGGGTTGGTTCAACCATAAATATAATAAATCCGCCACCACCGGCTCCCGACACTTTTCCTGTGATTGCACCTGCTTTCACAGCTGTTTCAAACGCCATATCGATACTGCTATTGCTAATTGAAGAAGCCATTTTTTTCTTGTCTTCCCACGCTTCACCCAAAATATCGGATAATTTTTTAAGATTGCCTGTGAGTAAGGCTTGCTTCATATCTATCGCACTTTGTTTGATCCGGTGCATAGCCTCTATTGCTGTAGTATTTCCCGATGAGGTATTTTTCTTTTGTTCATCAATGATTTTAGCCGAAGAGCGCGAAGCTCCTGTGTAGTATAAAACAATGTTGGATTCCAGCTCATCAACAATCCATCTTTTTATGCGTAGAGGATTTACGATGACACTATCATTTTGATGAAATTCCATAAAGTTAAAACCTCCGAATGCTGCAGCATATTGGTCTTGTTTTCCACCGGTCAGTTGCAGGTCTTTGCGTTCTATTTCGTAAGCAAGGTGTGCCAATTCGTATTCCCCCAGTGGAATGCTTTTCCATTCGGCAAAGGCTTTTAGTATAGCAACTACCATGGTTGAGGAAGAGCCTAAACCGCTTCCCGGAGGGGCATCGGAGTAGGTCGTCATTTTGAATGATTCCGGAATCCATCCAAAATCTTTGACCAATCTGTTATAGACTCCTTTGTGCAAATCCAGCTGACCGGTAATAGGTAGTTCTGTGTTAACATCATAAACCAATCGTTGTTCAATATCCGTGGCTTCAATTTCTATTTTCCCGTTGTTTGTTTCTTCGATGGAACAATAGGCGTAGAGATTGATGGTTGCATTCAGAATTAAACCACCATACAAATCGCTGTATGGCGATACATCGCTTCCTCCACCGGCAAGACCTAAACGTAAAGGGGCTTTACTGCGAGTTATCATCGTATTGTGAATTTATTTTTACCAAGAGCCTGCATTTTCAAATCCAAATTTCGTTTTCTTTGTGATGAGAATTTATGCTCTTCTAATTCGTATCTTCATCCCTTTGCGCAGTTGCGGTTCTTTAGCCACCAATATGAAATAGCCACCACCGCCTGCGCCGGACAGTTTCCAACCTAACGCTTCTTTTTTATAGCCCTCCAACGAACGTAGAATTTCATCATCAATCATGTTTGGAAACATCGTGATTTGTGCTTCAAAAGAAGCCGTAATCGCTTT
>QMCD01005989.1_pt1 | contig 13428 bp, 13 predicted proteins | sample 1821841 | NCBI WGS metagenome assembly QMCD01 (sample SAMN01991225, study PRJNA193472) | Termite gut metagenome, whole genome shotgun sequencing project. | isolation source: worker | host: Macrotermes natalensis | reverse complement strand
TTTCAACTTTTTTATGTAAGTTTGGGGAGTTTTCGGAATGAATGAGCTCTATACTTGTTTTGTTGAATGTTAATTTTTATATTATATGAAAAAATATTTAATCGTTGTTTTATTATTTGTTGTTTCCTGCTCGTTTGCGCAGCAAGGGATAAATTATGATGAGTCGAAAGTTCCGCAGTATGTTCTTCCGGATGTATTACGTCTGGCCGACGGCCGGAAAGTAGAAACAAAAGAGCAATGGGAGAAAGAGCGGAGACCGGAACTGTTGGAGATATTTGCTACTCAGATGTATGGCCAAACGCCTGTTGAGAAGATCTCTGTCAGTTATGAAGTATTGACTGAAAATCCGAATGATCTGGGGGGTAAAGCAACCAGCAGGCAGGTTAAATTCATTTTTTCAAACAAAGGAAAAGCCATAGAGGCGATTCTTTTATTGTACATCCCTAACAGGCCGGGAAAGAAAGCGCCTGTTTTTGTGAGCTATAACTTTAAAGGTAATCACAGCACTCTACCGGACACGACTATTCTTTATTCGCCTGTGTTTCATTTGGTGAGAGAGCCCGGTCATCCGGATTGGGAACGGGGTAATCAGGCGAGCCGCTGGTGTCATGAAAAAATGATAGACCGCGGATATGCCGTCGCGACGATGTGTTATCACGATATATTTCCGGATAAGGAAGGGTTGAAAGACCACAGTATTGTTTCCTTATTTTCCGGATACGATCCGGATTCAAAAGCGCCGGACGAATGGCAGGCGATCGGGGCATGGGCCTGGGGATCCAGCCGGATTGTGGATTATCTGGAAACGGAGGAACGGATAGATACGGGCAAGATCGTCATCATGGGACACTCGCGGCAAGGGAAAGCCGCTTTGTGGGCCGGAGCGCAGGATACGCGGTTTGGTATCGTTATCTCAAATGAATCCGGCAGCGGAGGGGCGGCGCTGTCCAAACGTGAGTTTGGGGAACGTATTGCCAATGTTTCTTCAATTAAACCATTCTGGTTTTGTCCGGCTTTTAATCAATACCGGAATAATGAAGCAGCCTTACCGTTTGACCAACATCAGTTGATCGCTTTGATAGCTCCCCGAAATGTTTACGTAGCCAGCGCCGAAGGTGATTTGTGGGCCGATCCGAAGGGGGAATTTCTGGGCGCTTATCATGCCGGCCCTGTATATAAGTTATATGGTTTATCTGCTATCGAAACCGACCGGATGCCCGGAATCCATCAACCTGTTATGACGGATATAGGTTATCATATCCGGGCCGGCAAACACGATGTGACGGATTATGACTGGGAGCGTTATATGGATTTTGCAGATATACATTTTAAATAACGGAGAATGAAAATTACTTTATTAGTTGGCGTGCTTGCCTTTTTTTCTGTTGTTGCGTGCGCTCAGACGCAGCGGGTAATGATGTACGGAGATACTTCGCGTACGGGCGTGCCGTTTTCCAAAGATCCGCATGTCGTATATTTTAAGGGGCGATACCTGATGTATTATTCGATTCCGCCGGCGAAAAGAGTTGAAGGCTCCGGCTGGAATATCGGTATTGCGGAAAGTAATAACCTGACGGACTGGAAGAAAGTTGGGGAGATAACGCCTGCTGCCGGCGCGGATTATGAACAAAAAGGACTATGCGCTCCGGGAGCGCTGGTGAGAGACGGTAAGGTGCATCTGTTTTATCAGACGTATGGCAATGGTCCGAAAGATGCGATATGCCATGCCGTTTCGGAGGATGGGATACGGTTTGAACGTAATCCGACGAACCCGGTCTTCAGACCTTCGGGCGATTGGAATTGCGGACGGGCTATTGATGCGGAAGTCTGTGAATTTAACGGGCGGTATTACCTTTATTTTGCAACGCGCGATCCGGAGTTTAAGATACAAATGTTAGGCGTGGCAGTGGCGCCTGAAAACACGGATTTTAACCGTGAAGACTGGAAGCAGGCTGCGGACGCTCCTATACTCTACCCGGAATTGCCTTGGGAGGAAGAGTGTATTGAGGGAGCTTCCGTTACGATACAAAACGGTAAGATGTATATGTTTTATGCCGGCGCATATAATAACCGTCCCCAGCAGGTGGGGGTCGCCGTCAGTGATGACGGACTGACTTGGAAAAGGCTGTTTACCGAGCCGTTCCTGCCGAACGGCAAGCCGGGCGAATGGAATGAAAGCGAATCCGGACATCCGCATATTTTTACCGATACGGATGGCAGAACCTATCTGTTTTTCCAGGGAAATAAAGATAGCGGGCGTAGCTGGTATCTGTCGCAAAAAGAAGTATACTGGAAAAACGGCGAACCTTCGTTCGACAAATAATAAGTCACATATAAAGCTGCCTTAGATATAGGATACCTCAAAAAACTGATCAAAATTTGATGCGGTTGCCCTGATTTGTAATAGCCAGTGATGATGAATTGCCGGCTATTATAAATTGCACTCATACAGTGCATTATTTTCCAAAAATCGCACTCATTGAGTGCGATTTTATTATCTTTGCAAAAAATATAATTGAGTATGGACAAGTTATACGGGTCGTTTCACAAGCTGTTGGGACAAACGGACACCTCGTTTTTCAGGTATGTTTACGATGACATCAATTGGGGAAACCGGATGATAGGATTGACCGGGCCCCGAGGTGTAGGTAAAACTACGCTTATCCTGCAACACATCAGGAAAAATCTTCCACTCGCCGAAACGCTCTATGTTACGGCGGAGGATTTTTATTTTGCTGAAAATCGCCTGACGGATCTTGCCGACGATTTTACCAAGCACGGCGGGAAATACTTTTTTATCGACGAGATACATAAATATGAAGGCTGGTCGAAGGAACTCAAGTTGATTTACGATTATAATCCTGAATTGAAGGTGGTTTTTACCGGTTCTTCGGTGCTTGATATAAAGAAAGGAGAGACCGATCTCAGTCGCCGGGCGGTGATGTATCATATGCAGGGATTGTCGTTTCGTGAGTATCTGAGTTTGTTTCACAACATCACTGTTCCCGTTTATACACTCCATGAGATTTTGGAACATAAAGCGGAATCGCTCCAAGGCATTCGGCCCCTGCCTTTATTCGCCGATTATTTGCAAAAAGGGTATTATCCGTTTGCACGGGAGGAGGATTATGAGCGCAAGCTGATTCAGATTATCAATCAGACGATGGAGACTGATATACCGTTTTATGCCAAAATGAATGTATCGACGGGACGCAAACTAAAGCAACTGTTGTCGATCATCTCAAAGAGCGTTCCCTTCAAACCCAATATGACCACAATTGCCGCTACGCTTGCCTCCAGCCGCAACAACATCGCCGACTACCTCCTGTATATCGAATGATCGCCCAACTTCGCGATGCTACGGGGGGCATTCGCGGTTTGGGTAAGGTAGAGAAGATCTATCTCGACAATTCCAATCTAATCCACAGCTTGGCTGATGGCGCACCCGACAAAGGTAATATCCGGGAAACTTTCTTCTTTAATCAACTGCGGGTAAAATACGATGTCATTTCGTCGCCTGTCTCCGATTTTCTGATAGACGACGTCACATTTGAGGTGGGAGGACAGAATAAGAGTAAAAAGCAAATTCAGGGTATCAGGAATGGATATGTTGTAAAAGACGACATAGAAACCGGCTTCCGCAACACGATCCCGCTGTGGCAATTCGGACTGACGTATTAAGATAAATGAGCGCAATGTGCTATCTTTGAGAAAGAATTATACTTTTCAATTTTCGGATCCGGCGCGGAATCCGGGATGATAGTGAAGACTAATTTTAAATTTAATATACACACAATGAAAATTTCCGATTTATGTAAAATGAGAAAGCTATCCTTATCATTGACTTTAGGGATGTGCATGTGTTTGTTTTTTATTTCCTGCGCGGAACAGACAAAAGCACCGGAACAGCAAACGACGAAACAAAGCAACTATTATGTGGCGGCCTATATCTGGCCATCCTGTCATGACGACCAACCGAAGGGACATAATCTGTTATGGTCTGAAGGAACCGGCGAATGGGAGATCATAAAAAAAGGAACTCCCCGTTTTGAAGGTCATTACCAACCTAAACAACCCTTATGGGGATATGAAATGGACAATGATCCCAAAGTGATGGAGAAATGGATTGACACTGCTGTTGATCATGGGGTGAATGTTTTTATCTTTGATTGGTACTGGTACGACGAAGGCCCGTTTCTGGAAAGTTGTTTGAACGACGGTTTTCTGAAAGCCAAGAACAATGAAAAGATGCAGTTTTATCTCATGTGGGCTAACCACGATGTGAAGAAGAATTACTGGAATGTTCATACATATAAGGATGATGAATCGTTATTATGGAATGCGGCGGTTGACTGGAAAAACTATAAGGTAATAGTTGAAAGGGTTATCAGGCAGTATTTTCATCAACCCAACTATTTTAAAATCAATGGCGCTCCCGTATTTTCAATATTTGGAATGAATAAGTTGATTGAAAGTTTCGGTTCGCCGGAAGAAGCCCGGACGGCGCTTGATTATTTTCGTGAAGAGGTAAAGAAAGCCGGGTTTCCGGATTTACACATTCAGTCCATCATTGGAGGAGGGAACCCGAATGAGAATGTACTGAAAAATATTGAGACATTGGGATTGAACAGTATGACGAATTATAATTGGGGAGGGCCTCATCCGGAAGATTATATGCGCTGGGGAAAAGAATCAATGGAACGTTTGGAGAAATGGGATGACGCCCTTTCCATACCGTTTTTCCCGAACGCTTCGATTGGCTGGGACGATTCGCCCCGGTTTCCTCATAAAACGAAAGAGCATGTAGTGCATTATAATACGGGCCCTCAGCGTTTCGCTATGTTCCTGCATCGGGCAAAGGAATTTGCGGACACTCATCCGGAACAGCCTAAATTGATTACAATCTTTTCATGGAACGAGTGGATAGAAGGCGGATATCTGTTGCCGGATATGAAGTATGGTTTCGGTTATCTGGAAGCAGTAAAGGATGTCTTCATCAACGGCAAATACGACAGATATCAAAAGAATAAATAGATCGCTCTTATTTTATTCATTTGAATGTTCGTCCTTTTGTATCATAAAAATCTTTTGATCAAACTATGAATATATGTCGCTTATAATCATGTAAATAGTGTGATAAATAAATGCCGGATATTATATTTTTACCCGCAGAAACTTCAGGGCTCTGGTAATATAGCGGGGTAGGGGTTTGCGATCGTCTTTGTTTTTAAGATGAAGGTAAATGCCTAATTTTTTCAGGATGGGGATTTTGAATGTTTCTACGAATTCGATCAATGTACCGTCGGGATCTTCCACATAGGTAAAATGCCCGTCGGCTTCGCCCATCTGAAAGTCGGCGCCACTGTCGCAGACAAACGGGTGCCCCAACGCTTCCGCCGTTTTTTTGATGCCGGCCATGTTGCGGATGTCAAAACACAGGTGGATGAATCCGGGATCGCCCCACCAGCGGTTTTCATAGAGTTTGACAGGTTGCATGTCCGATGCCTGTACCAATTCGATATGGGATGTCCCCATGATCTCGCATAATGGTCCCTGTAAAGGTGCGGACGGCTTAATCATCATGCGGCGCAGTTTTTTTTCTCCGCCCCGTATGTTTTTCAGATCGTCAAAGATACCTGTTTCATCATATTCAACGGTATCATAACCCAACAGTTTGCCATAGAATGCGGCCGATTTGTCTATGTCGCAAACGCCTATGATCACCCCGTTCGCCCCTCCGGTCGGCTTGTCTACATTCGAAAAGATATAATTATCTTCTTCCACTTTAAAAAGATTGTCGTACGGATCATAAAGAAAAAAATGCTTCCGGCCCGCGGGGTTTTGTTCTATTTTTCCGCACAAGGTAGCTCCCTGTAGTTGTTGCAGATGGCTATACGACCGTTCGATATCGGAGCTTTTCACTTTGCAGGCAAAAATACCGATATCGCCAAGACGCGGTTTTTCTGCCGGGTATCTCAGCGCCCGTCCTTTGGGTTGCCATATTTCAAAACCTCCGCCTCCGCGCAGGTTTATTGCTAAGATGGCATGTCGTGGCTGTGGTTTTCCGCCCGTATAAGGGAGCATACGTTCGGCTACCCCGTTGTCATCCAGTATTTTGATATCGCACCCGAATGCGTTGATATACCATCCGAACGCCTCTTTCACATCGGCAACGCCGATCCCAACCTGTTGTATTCCGCAAATTACAGAGTCCATCTTTATTAATTACTGATTAATTGTTGAATCCTTTACTATTTACTTTCTTTCGGGCAACTCTCCGACACACATTTATCTACTTTACATACGAAGCACAATCAGGTGGCAGAAACCTTTCGCGCCAGTTTGTAAAAAAGCGGCGGAATGAATTTTTTGATGTAGACCATCAGCAGTTCTTTTCCTCCGATTAATTTACGGCGCTTTCCCTTTAATATGGCGCGCAACGCTATACGGGCGCATTTGTTTACATCCATTCCGCCGGCTTGTCCGCTGTCCATTTTTGAATAGGCAGAGCCGTCTCCCAATATGGCGCTTTTACTGATCGGGGTGTTGATACGGCCCGGGATCAGAAATGTAACTTTTATATGATCATATTCCAGTCCGAGCGATTCGAAAAAACCGAATAAGGCATGTTTCGAAGCGCAATAGGCCGATCGGAGTGGAAATCCGAATAATCCGGATATAGAGGATGTTATGGCGATATGGGTCGTTTTGTTGGAAAAGGGGGTAACGGTATTTACCGGTTTGCAGGGTAGCGTTTTTGAATCCGGCGCTCCGCAAGATGGTATGCCGAAAAGTTTTTTTATCAGATATATCGGCCCGAAATAATTGGTTTCCATAATTTGCCGGTCTACGGAAAAGTCCGTATCAAGCGTCAGGGCGCGTTGTGAAATACCTGCATTCAGAATTATATAATCGAATGAAATATGTTGTTCCGTTATGTCCGAAACAAAATGATCAACAGATGTTGTATCCGAAAAATCGACTTGAAATATCGTGGAAGAAAACAGGGAGTCAGCGGCTTTAGATACGGATGCGTGTATGGCGATACATTTGTCGCTTACGGCGGACAACCGTTCCGTATTTCGTCCTGTGAGGAACAGATTTGCATTCGTCCGCGCCAGTTGGTAGGCCATAGCTTCTCCTATACCGGAACTGGCTCCGGTAATCAAAACATTTTTATATTCGAATCTTTTTAAATTCATACGATCATGTTTTCCACAACAATTTCGGCGATGTCTTTTACCTTATCCGGGGATGAGTGCTGGAATGCTTTTTTGCAAAGCGGACAGGCGGTGGCTATCACATCCGGATTGTTTTTTGTCAGGTTCCGGCGGGCGGAATCCCGTATTTTCATCTGTTGTTCGAGCGTAAGAACCGTATCTCCGAGGTTGTATCCGCAACAGATGCTATCCTGGCGCTCTTTGTCCACACCGACCATCCGGGATACCGCGTTAAGTATTTCGCGCGGTTCATCGTATACTCCGCATCCGCGGCCTAATTCACACGGGTCGTGGTAGGCCACTTTCGTTTCACTTTTGTTTAACGCGAGCTTTCCCTTTCTGATGACCATCGCGAGTGGTGCAGCACCTCGATGCCGGGCAGCACGTAATCTTCGCGAAAAACCCTCAAACAGATCGGGCATGAGGTAACGAGGTATTGCGCATGCGATTCTTTCAGAAGTTCCGTATTTTTTTTACGAAGTTCCTCCGCTTGTGTGCTAAAGCCTTGCAGCAACAGGGGACGTCCGCAACAGATCGTCCGGTCTTCGTCCATAGCCCAGTATTTCTGTCCGACGGCCTCGAATATTTTTTTCATCGATTCCGTAATACCCGGTGTCAGGTGCGACATGCATCCGCCGAAATAAGCTACGCGCCCGATGGCGTTGAACGATTTTAACGGCTCAATAAACCGGTAGTTATCCGCCGTGTTTAGTTTTCCCTTGTCTCTTTCCTGACGGCGTATCGCTGAAATTTCAATGCCCACAGGACAATCTGTTTCGCACTTGTTACACATCAGGCAGTTTTCCGTAGCCTTGCGGTGGAAGACACCGTTACGAATGTCACGAAGCAGGTAAACCGCCTGTATATTTTGTATCCCCAGTTCGGAGTTGATCGGACAGCCGTCAATGCAAATGCCGCAACGTGAACAGGCTGATAGTTCGACGCGCGTATATCCCGTATGAACTTCACTTTCACGGACGCCCAGGCTACGGAGTACAATAAGCAGCGGTTCCGTAAATATATGCATATATCTTGAAAACGGAAACAGGGTCAGAAAAATACCGAGCGCGATGGAGTAGGCGGTCCAGAACGGCAATTCAGCCGCCTGTGCAAAGTTTATATCAATAAGATTCCCGATGCCCTGGGTTAAAAAGCCCCCGTTATTTGTTGTGGCGGCGGTAACGCTTTCCGCGACAAGGCGTAGCGGAAAAATAAGCCAGAGTGAATATCTCAGCATGATATCCGGCAGTTTGAGTCGTGTCGTCTTTTTCATGCCTACGACGCGCGAGTGTATGGATTTGACGACAGCTAACAGTATGCCTGAAAGTATATAAAGTAATAACAGATCCATTATGTTTGCAAAGGCTTGTCCTACAGGAGTGTCATAGTCTCTTACAAAATAATTGAAAAACACGCCGAGCCAGAACGGATGATGTGCAACATTCAGGTATAGCCAGTTCAGGTAGGACGCTACGCCGAATGAACCGATAACGATCAGGAGAAACCATCCCAAAGCGATGCTACGGTGCATATATCCGAGCATTCTGCTGTGCTTTGTCACCTTTACATGCAGCAATACTTCGTTGAACAGTTCTTTCAACATCTTCCATAATGCCGGAAATACTTTCATGGTGAAAAATGTTTTCCGTATTACTTTTATCTGTTTTTTGTCCAGGCGGGTTAGCCAGCGATAAAACTTTACCGCTGTGATGCTGAATAACGCTATCGTACCAATGACGAACGGGAGAACAAAAGGATGATAGAAAGTCGGCATTATTTATTTTGTTTGGATAGGATTTTTCTCAGGTTAATGATCAGATCACGTAAATTCACACCTCTGGGGCAGACAAGCGTACATTTGCCACATAACATACACTTTTGCAGTTCATTTTCCAGCCCTTTATATTCGCCCCATCTGTACAGACTATGGATTTTACGAATATTGAATTGCGTGAATTGTCCGGCCGTACAGGTAGCCGTGCATCCCCCGCAGTTGATACAACGTTTGAATGACGGTACTCTTTTTTCCAGACGCAGCAACTGATCTTCGACATGATCGTTTACATCAATGGAACGCGGTTGTGATATGGTATACCCGAAATTATTCATCACGAAGATATTTAATGATTTCTAATGCGGCCGAACGGGCATCTGTAATCGTTTCCGTTATGCTCATCGGACGTTTGCATGTTCCGGCCAGGAAAAGTCCTTTTTTATCGGTCAGGTTATCATACAGATGGGCGTCTTTACTACGTGCAAACTCATACTCACCGTTGATACCGCAACGTGCCGAAAGATTTTTCGTACCGCATGAAGGCTCCATACCCACCATTAAAACCAACAGGTCGGTTGACATTTTAAGGGGCTGCCCGATCAGTGTATCTTCGGCTTTTATCTGAACACGTCCGTCGAAAGTAGACGATGCTTCGGAGATACGTCCGCGTATATAACGTATCTTGTATTGCTCCTGTGATTCGCGGTACAATTCTTCAAAATGCTGCCCCCACATACGCAGATCCATGTAAAATACGAAGACATCGGTTTGCGGAAGCAGTTTTTTAACTTCGATAGCCTGTTTAACGGCTGTTATACAACAGATTTTAGAACAATACTGATTTCCGGTTTTTTCGTCCCTTGAGCCTACGCATTGCAGGAAGACAACGCGTTGAGGCATTTCTTCCAGAAAATTCTCAATGTGTTGCGACTTGAGCATTTGTTCCAGTTGCATAGAGGTGATAACGCCGTTGTAGACTCCAAATCCCAATTCTTCTTTGCGTCTGGCGTCAAAAATTTCATACCCTGTAGAGAGTAATACTGCAGAAGCCGTATGTCCGTTTCCGTTACTGTCCTTTAAACACCAGGTATTATCGCTATTTCTTGATATATCGGTTATTTCCGTACGCAGGAATTTTGAAACGGAAGCATTTTCTATTTTTACTTTCAATGTTTTGAATAGATCATCCGCCGAAGAAAAATCCGGAAATATTTTATACTTGTTGTTCAGGTTGTCCGCCCAATCGTCTTTCGCTTCAAATAAAGAAACGGGATATCCTGCTCCTGCAAGTATGCTTGCAGCTTCCATACCGGCAGGTCCTCCGCCTACGACGGCAATCGGATGTGTTTGTTTTTTGTTCATACTAACAGGTTTTGCGGTTTTTCGGGCTTCGGCAGAATTTTACCGGAGATACCTTTGTATTTATCATCAGGATTATAAGCTATTCCTATTTTATCAAGTAACCGTTCGACCTGAACCTGGTGCAGTTGCAAGCCGAGTTTCCACGGATCATATCCGAGTAATAAGCCGGTCATTTCTTCGTATGTAAGGACCGGAATGCCGTATCCTTTCTTATCGTATGTTTTATTTTCCATCTCCGCCAGGGTGTATTGCCATTTGTCAAGGAACATGGCGCATCCCGGACAATTTGCGACAATGAAATCCGGTTCGTAAGATTCCATCGATTCGAATTTCTTTTTTGTATTGGCAATCGAATAACCGCGGTTGGCCTGCACAAGGTATTGCCGGAAACCAAAACCGCAACAATGACGACGTTCGGGATAATCAATGGGTTCGCCTCCCCAAGCCTCAATCATACCATTCAGTACGCGGGGAAATTCCGCGCCGCCGACGCTACTCTTCGGGAATACTTTTGAGTAATGACACCCGATATGATCTACCACCCGCAGCGGTTTGCCGGTATAGCGATTTACGAGCGAATGCGTCATTTTATCTTTTAACTCAAAACGGAACTTATAGACCAAGTCGGAGGGATGAGCTATGTTTTTAGGCGGATTGAATGTTCTTCCTGTCGCCTTGTAAAGAATTTCACGTGTTTTATCCAACAAATCGGGATGATTTTTCCATTCTTCCGTTATTTCGGTGAAAAGTCCGAATGATGTAACACATGAAGGAACAAAATGATCGTATCCGGCTTCCGTCATCATGGCAAAAATACGTCCGATAACAGTCATAGTCGTTTCAAACGGAACAATATCGGTATGATACCCGATGCCTGTACATGTGTGAAGGTCAGGCTCATCATACATATCTTTTCCGAGAACAGTCTTCATAATATGTAAAAATGCATTCTCCGAGCCGGGAAAAAATGTTTGACGGATACAACTGCGTTCGTAGAAAAAATGATCTTCCGCTATCTCTTTCTGATAATCGTTCCAGTATATTTTATTTTCTGCGACTTTCATACGTTTTTTTTAAGTATAATTTATGCTTTTCGGGAATACGGTAAAAATTCAGCGATCATTACTCTGTCTGACCGGTGTACACACGTCTGAATAGTTCGTCATCATCCTTTATACCTGTTTTGTTCTTAGCGTATGTTTTGATTTTATTCAATAGTTCGTCCCCGCCGGTGATTTCAAATATTTTATTTACCTCTTCCATTGTTTCCTTACGTATCGTGCGCAACGCGCCGGGGCCATCGCCGTGATAGTTCGCTCCGAGCTTTGGCGCTATGTCTTCTATGTTTTCCTTATACCACTTCCAGATAGGGCCCTGTTCGGGATGCAGTTCATGATCCACCCTGTCGGGATGGACACAGTAGCCTATCTCTTTGATGTTCGAGCCGACTGCTTTTGCAAGGGCGAATTGCTGGATGCCCTTCGTACTTTCGGTAAAGTAGCCAAGCTCCTGCGATATTTTGCGGAGGACGGTAATAAGCAATCCCGGTACGTTGCTGCGCGGACAACGTGTTTTGCACGACATACACTGGCCGCAATACCATATCCCGTCGTTACGAAGCAGATTGTCTATTTCTTCCTCGTTTTCGCGTTGCACGATATCACATATTTTTCGCGGGTCGTAGTCGTAAAATTCGGCTGCCGGACAGATCGCCGTACATGTTCCGCAATTCATGCATGTTTTCATTGCTTCCCGGAAGCGGATATCGTCCTTTAATAATTTACAAAGATTTCCCATCGCCGTTATGAAATAAGATTATAATTTGCCGGTAAAATCCGGATAACGTTTGCCGCTCTCTCCGATGTTGATGACTACCGTTTCTCCATCCCTTATCTTGTTCTCTTTCAATGCCTGGTAGAATCCGGCGAAACAAACGGTTGCCGCAGGTCCTATCCGTATATTCTTCTCTTTATATACGATACGTGCGAAATCGGTCAGTTCGGCTTCTTTTATCCTTAAAAAATCGCCGTCGCTTTTCTTCACAATCCGCGCCACAACAGGATACATGCCCGGATTGCCGGCCGACAGGATGAATACGGATGTCGGCGGGTTGGGTATGACCGGGTAGTCGTTTTCGAAATTTGAAGGAAACCCGTTGGCTTTGGCTTTTTCCCATGCTTGGACCATCGGGTCGCACAGATCCTGCTGAGCAAGTATCAGGCGCGGTAATTTTATTTCGGAAGCCGACAGTCCTATTTCCTGCATATGCTCCTGCATCTCACGAAATCCTTTGTCTAAAGCGATAGGGCCTGTTCCTCCGCCTACGGCTTGCATATATACATCCGGCATTTTACCTAACTGACGTATAAATTCGAAGACCATTGTGCGCTTTGACTCTACGCGTAGCGGGTCGATGTTGCCGATAGAAATGGGAATATTATGCCTGTCCGAAAATTCGGTCGCTTCTTTTTTGGCTTGCGCGTAATCTCCTTCGGAAACGATGACTTCCTGCCCGTAAGAACGGATTTCGTCAACCGTATCTTTATTAATTGCGTTCGGCGCAAAGTTTGTGAACCTGATGCCTGCCTTAGCCAGGTATTTGGCATTGGCGGTAGCGGTATTGCCTGTCGAAGCCACACAATACTGACTGATTCCACATTCTTTGAGAACAGAAGCCGTCAGGGAAGCCGCCACATCTTTCAATGTATTTGTACCTCCGTTCCGGTCGTTGCGATATGCATAAACCGTGCAGTTGATTCCATACTTTTCCGATGCGTAACGGCGAAGGAAATCCCATTCATCCAGCATGATGGCTCCTTCTTCAAAAGACACGATATTTGCCTGATCCCGTAACGGAAGAAAGTCGAAATAATTCCAGAAACTGGCGGGTTTATTTTCGAATAATTTCTTTAATCCGGAATAATCCGTATCGTAAATGGCTTCCACATGCCTTCCTCCGCAGATCGGACAAAATTGTTTTTGTCCGAACCACGAAGTGAAATCCGGTGTCCGGTGTCCGCAATTACAACATCTCAGTTGATATTTCATACGTACATAAAATTATTTTCGAAG
>QMCD01002105.1_pt1 | contig 13431 bp, 13 predicted proteins | sample 1821841 | NCBI WGS metagenome assembly QMCD01 (sample SAMN01991225, study PRJNA193472) | Termite gut metagenome, whole genome shotgun sequencing project. | isolation source: worker | host: Macrotermes natalensis | reverse complement strand
CGACCTGAAAACGCCGGGCGTGGCCGACTTGGTCAAGCCGGTTTACAGCGAAGGCTATCGGTTGGATTAAGGCTCCCGCAGACCGCGGCAGGACCGTTTTTTCGGAGTACCGGTTCAATAGAAGGCTTTCGCCCATGTCGTTACAGAAGCATTATTTTCTGGCGAAAACCTTGAGGCGAGAGAGAAGTGAAAAGCCGCAAAGGGCAGATTGTTGCGTTTGCGGCTTTTATAAACCACATTTTCAGATAGGTGATGAACCATGTCAGCGCCAACAAAAGATCCGCGTGAACCGTTACGACAATCCTGAGATGGACGACATTTTTCAACGCGACCCAACTAAAACCTTGCGTTATCGCACAATTATTGACTTTTCAAATTACGTCCTTTTCTATCGCACGCTATCGAGTAGAGCAGGACCGCGCAGACGCGCTACTAGTCGTTCGAGTGCTGCACGGCAGTCGTGGTTTTCTGAATCTTTTTGAATAACACACGCCGACATCGATGGCCTCTTACCTTACCGATTTGACGCTACGTTTATTTGCGGGCGTGGCCGCGATGCCTGAAAACCGCCGCGTTGATATTCAGCAATTCATTCTCGCTTCCCGTACCGCTGACGGTGTTTTTTCTGACCGCCACGGCAAAAATGACCTTTATTACTCCGCTTTTGCCTTGCGTTCCCTTATGCTGCTGGGCTATCAGCCCGATTCCAGCGAGTTGTCACAGTGGGAACAGTATCTTCAATCGCAAGCGGTTTCTCAACTCTCCTTGGTCGAGTTGACCTCACTTGTTTACTCGGAGGCGTTGCTGCATTTGGCGGATGGACAGGCTTTTTCGCCCCAGCGCAAACAAGCCCTTCTCACCAGGCTTGCAACATTTCGCCGTTCTGATGGCGGTTTCGCCAGCACCGAGCAAACATTGTACAGTAGCACATATCAAACTTTTTTGGCCGCCACGCTACTGGAAGTGTTGGGTGTGGGAGAAGAAATGGCAACGATTCCAACCGTGCCCATTCTGCGTCGACAGCGTCCTGATGGCGGATTTGTTGAGCTGGAAAAATTGCGTCACAGTGGAACCAACCCTACTGCGGCGGCCATCGCTTTTCTCAAAATGCGAGACGAAAAGCCGGAAAATCCTAAAAAAGCCGCCCAATTTCTCCTCGCCCGGCAACTTTCTGACGGCGGTTTTCAAGCCAACTCCCAAGTGCCGATTGCGGATTTACTGAGCAGTTTTACCGGGTTTGTGGCCTTGAGCGATTTGAGGCAAGAGCATTTGATTTCCAAGGAAAAACTCGCAGCCTTTGTGGATTCGTGTCAGGCGAAAAGCGGCGGATTCTTCGGTGCGTCCTGGGACATGGAGTGCGATGTCGAATACACGTTCTATGGCCTTGGCCTGTTAGCATTACTATCCTCATTCAGAGCCGTGGTTGATTGACCGCAGGCCGTAATCTCACTTGAACCGTAGGCCGCTCAAACGCATTCCCTTGGGGATGAAACCCCCACTTGCATTGCGGGAAAAACCGATTAAACTGGTTCCCTTAAATGGCCTTCTGTTTCGCATTACGTCTTGTCGGCAAAGATGAGCATGCTAGAGGGCCTGTTTTTGCGGTGAGAGACGTGCTCCTGCTCGCTAGCGTAGCTCAATTGGCAGAGCAGCTGATTTGTAATCAGCAGGTTGCGGGTTCGATTCCCATCGCTAGCTTTTTGTTAGAGGATAGTGTGGTGAGTTGACGGTGGATAGTGCATAGTAGCGGTTGCGACTAAGCCAGAAAAACTATACACTGTCCACTCTCATCTATCAGCTTACCTCGGTGGATTTCCCGAGTGGTCAAAGGGGGCAGACTGTAAATCTGTTGTCATCGACTTCGGAGGTTCGAATCCTCCATCCACCATTTTGAGTGACGAATGACTAGTGACTAGTGACTAATGTTTGGAAGTAGCGTCAATCATGCATCGAACATTTGTCACTCGTCGTTAGTCACTAGTCACTCTACCTGCGGGTGTAGCTCAATGGTAGAGCCACAGCCTTCCAAGCTGAAGACGAGGGTTCGATTCCCTTCACCCGCTTTTTAGAGTTGAGAGTTGAGAGTGACGCAGTCGAAATGCCCACTCTCCACTCTCTCTATCGGCTGTTGTAGCTCAGTCGGTAGAGCACATCCTTGGTAAGGATGAGGTCATGAGTTCGATTCTCATCAACAGCTTATTCGTAGTGACTAGTTACTATTTGACTTTAACTTGTCACTGGTCACTAGTCACTCCATTTTTTGACAGGAGATTTATTGCAATGGCAAAAGAAAAATTTGAACGTACCAAACCACACGTCAACGTGGGAACCATCGGTCACATTGACCACGGCAAAACAACGCTGACGTCCGCTATCCTCGCCGTCCAAGCCGCCAAAAACTTGGCCAAAGTGAAAAGTTACGCCGACATCGCCAAAGGCGGGACGGTCCGTGACGCGACAAAAACCGTGACCATCGCGGTCGCCCACGTGGAATACGAGACGGAAAAACGTCACTATGCTCACATCGACTGCCCCGGTCACGCCGACTTCATCAAAAACATGATCACCGGTGCCGCCCAAATGGACGGTGCGATCCTCGTCGTCGCCGCTGATGCGGGCCCAATGCCCCAAACCCGCGAACATGTCCTCTTAGCCCGTCAGGTGAATGTGCCGAAATTGGTCGTTTTCCTTAACAAAATTGACCTGCTTGACGACCCGGAACTTCTGGAACTCGTTGAACTCGAAGTCCGTGAGCTTCTGAGTAAATATGACTTTGACGGCGATGACATCCCGATCATTCGTGGTGTTGCCCGCGATGCGCAGCAAGACCCCACAAATCCCGACAAAGCCAAGTGCATTGGCGAACTCATGGACGCACTGGACAACTACATTCCTGAGCCGCCGCGTGAGTCCGACAAGCCGTTCTTGATGGCCATCGAAGACGTGTTCTCCATTGAAGGTCGTGGAACGGTGGCTACGGGCCGTATTGAACGCGGTGTGGTGAAAGTTGGTGAAAAAGTGGAAATCGTCGGTTTTTCCGATGAAAAAGTCGAAACGACTTGTACCGGCGTTGAAATGTTCAAGAAAGAACTCGATCAAGGTCAGGCGGGTGACAATGTTGGTCTTCTCTTGCGTGGTATCAAACGTGAAGACATCAAGCGCGGCCAAGTTTTGGCCAAGCCAGGAAGCATTCAGCCTCATACCGATTTTGAAGCGGAAGTTTACGTTCTGTCGAAAGAAGAAGGTGGCCGCGCGACGCCGTTTTTTAGTGGGTATCGTCCCCAGTTCTACTTCCGCACCACGGACGTAACCGGCGCGCTGACGCTTCTCGGCGATGCGGAAATGTGTATGCCTGGCGACAACGTGAAGCTCAAAGTCGAGCTGATCGCGCCAATTGCCATGCAGGAAAATGTCCGTTTCGCTATCCGTGAAGGTGGTCGCACCGTGGGTTCTGGCGTGGTGACGAAAATTTTGAAGTAGTTGAGAGAGGATAGATGATAGTGGAGAGTGGGGTGTTCGGATGTTGAAACTCTCCACTATCCACTTTCAACTAGGGGAGTAGTTTAGTGGTAGAACTGCGGTCTCCAAAACCGCTGGTGGGGGTTCGATTCCCTCCTCCCCTGTTTGTTAGCAGGAACAGTGAGTCGGCCATTTTGCAAACGGTCGTTTGGGCGGACACCGTAATCAGTTAAATCACAGAGTAACAGGTCACAGCGGAGTTTATTGTGTCAAATCTCCTCAAGGAATTTTGTAACATTCGTCGCTACAAATCAAATCAGGGTCGTTTGGTGCGCCAGTTGACCATGCTCGGTATTTGGGCGATTTGTCTTTGTGCTGCGTACAAGTTCTTTCAAATGCCGTTTGAAGATGTCAAGTCGATTCCTGTTCTCGGCCTGTTGTCGATGAAAATGGTCCGGGGTGTTGTCGCACTCGTTTTGGCGCTCGTGGGAATTTGGATTGGTTTTCGTTTGGTTAACATGAGCAGTTTTGCCGATTTTCTTATTGCGGTTGAATCTGAAATGGTTAAGGTCTCTTGGCCAAGTAAAGCGGAGCTTTATTCCTCCACCATTGTCGTGCTTGTCATGTTTCTACTCCTATCAGGTATGATTTTTGTGTTCGACTTGATTTGGATTAAAATTTTTACAGTCATCCATGTTCTTTAACTTTTGGCGTCTAAAGTATTGCACACTGTAAGAGAGATTGCTATGACGGAACAGAACGAAAGTGTCGATGTGCTGGACAGTGCCGCATTGGATGATGGCGAGGTCAATAATGTGAGCGCGCAAGTTGAGGAGAGCCATTCGTCCGAAGAAACTGACCCTTCCCAAAAGAAGTGGTATATTCTTAAAGTGCAAGTCAACCGCGAGGATACGATCAAGAAAAACCTCGAGCAGCGAATTGCGATCTCCGGCTTGTCCGAATATTTTGGCGATATTTTGGTGCCCACCGAGAAAGTCACAACCATTCGAGGCGACAAAAAACGCGTGGTCAAGCGGAAACTTTATCCCGGATATATCATTCTCTCGATGGCGATCACTACCGAGACTTGGTATCTGGTGCGTGAAACGAATGGGATTGGTGATTTTACCGGTGCTTCGGGCAAGCCAACCCCCTTGCAAGACCATGAAGTTCAAAAGTTGATCGCCGCAGAGCAGGAAAATCCTGCCGCCTCCCCCAAACTCAAGGTTGGTTATGAAGTCGGTGGCAAGATTAAGGTCAATAACGGGACTTTTGCCAATTTTGAAGGTGTTGTTGATGCCATCGATTTGACCAGTGGACGCGTGACAGTCATCCTGAACCTTTTTGGACGTAGCACGCCCGTCGAGCTTGAATACTGGCAAATCGAAGTGGTTAACAACTAAATGCTGCCCGCTGGAAATCATCAATCTATGTTGCCTGTTGTCGCTCAGACGGATAAATCGATCTATTTGTCACGCCCCCGCTTGCCAAGCAGGAAATTGAAATTAGAATGTGCTCTCCGTGCTTTTGAGTGATTCTTCGAGAGAAGAAAACGTAACATAACAAACGCGAACAAAAAATATCCGCGTGCATTTGAATGTGGGTCAATAACGTAATATGGCGAAACAACTTCAGGCAACAGTCAAATTTCACGCCAAGGGAGGGCAAGCTACAGCGGCTCCACCCGTCGGTACGGCACTTGGTAAATATGGCTTGAATTTAGGTCAATTTGTGCAACAATTCAATGAACGCACCAAAGGCGATTTGGGAATGCGTATCCCGGTTATTGTAAAAGTTTACAATGACAGGACGTTTGAATTGGAATGTAAAACACCTCACAGTGTCGATTTACTCAAGCAAGCTGCCGGAATTGTGTCGGGCAGTGGTAACGTGCCTCGTACAAAAGTGGGTCAGATCACGCAAAACCAGATTGATGAAATCGCGGCGAAGAAAATGAAAGATTTGAATGCCCGCACAGTCGAGGCTGCCCGAAATATTTTGGCGGGAACAGCTAGAAGTATGGGGCTTGACGTGGTGCAATAACGATCTCTTGGAGATGGTCATATTGGTAGCGCGCAGACGGAATGGCTCTCAACGAGCTGCTTGCTCCGTCAATTTTAATTTTTTATGGGAGAGAAGGCTTTTTTGCCTTTTCGCTGGCACCGTGCCTTAAAAATAGGGTAATTTTATGTCCAAGAAATCAAAGAGATACCGGGCTGACGCAAAAAAAATCAAATCGCAGGACCCCATGGAATTGGCTTCGGCTGTCGAGCTGCTGAAGCAATTTGATGATGTGAAATTTAATCAGACTGTCGAGATCGCCGTTCGCCTGGGAATTGATCCGAAACAACAAGATCAAAACGTCCGGGGTTCTATCGTTTTGCCTCATGGTATTGGCAAGACGAAGGTCATTTGCGTTCTAACGAAGGGTGATAAGGTTGCTGAGGCCAATGCGGCGGGTGCTGACTTTGTTGGCGATGCTGATCTTGTGGCTAAAATCAAAGACGGCTGGACTGATTTTGATGTCTGTATTGCCACACCGGACATGATGGGTTTGGTGGGGCCCTTAGGCAAAATTCTTGGGCCGCGCGGATTGATGCCCTCTCCGCGAGCTGGAACGGTCACGATGGACATCGCAAAAACTATTGCGGAGTACAAAGCGGGAAAGGTCGAGTTCAAAGCCGACAAGGCAGGAGTGGTTCATGCCAATGTTGGCAAGATCAAATTCGAGAAGCAGCAATTGATCGATAATATTGATGCGTTTTTGCAACTGATCAATCACATTAAGCCTATTGCTGTTAAAGGTCAATATGTCAAAGGTGTCACGATTTCTGCGACGATGTCGCCCGGTGTGAAAGTGATTTCTTAACCACGATGTGGGCACGGTGTGCGATTGGCTTTTTTCTCTTTCTTTCTGCGACCGAAGGTGGCTTGGAACGGACTTTTGTATAACTGTCTTTTAGACTTATGAGCAAATTTGTAAAACAACTGATTACAGACGGCGTAAAAAAGCGACTTGACGGAGTTCAGTATTTGATGCTGTTGGGATTCGCTGGCATTTCTGCTAATAATAATAAGGATTTACGCGCGACTTTGGCGGAAAAGGGGATTCACCTTCTCGTCATCAAAAATAGTTTGGCGCGTCGCGCCACCGAGAATACGCCGCTCGCTCCCGCATTTCAGAACATGAGTGGTGGTTACGCGCTCTGCTGGGGGGCAAGTGATGTTGTCACTCTTGCGAAAGAAATTGTTAAACTGACAAAAAATAAATCCTTGGCTGGCCTTGAAATTAAAGGTGCGGTCATGGACGGAGAAGCCTTGACCGCCGCACAAGCCACGGAAGTGAGTAAGTGGCCGACGCGAGAGGAGCAAATCGCGATGTTGCTGGGGCAAATTGTGGGTGTCGGGGCGAAACTCTCCAGTCAGTTGAATGCGATGGGTGGCGCACTCGCAAGTCAAATTAAAACAATTGCTGAAAAAACTGATTCCGACTGATTTTTCTCGGCGATTTTGTTTGATCTTTTTTTTGTCTTTTTTCGTCCTTTTTTTTGGTAGTGTGAGCCAAAAGGTCGTAATCTAGACACCGTTTTCATATTAACAATTGACATTTTCTATGTCTCCATTGAAAGGAACAAAAGCATGAGCGAAACGAGCCAAGAGTTTTCCGCTAAAATTAAAGAGATGGGTGAGCAGATTGTCGGTTTGACCCTGAAGGAAGCGAAGGAACTGAGCGATTATCTTAAAGAAGTACACGGTATTGAACCTGCTGCTGGCGGTGCGGTGATGATGGCTGCTCCAACGGGTGGCGCTGAAGGTGGTGGTGAAGCCGCAGAAGCCAAAACCGAATTCGATGTCGTTCTCGAAAGCTTTGAAGCCGACAAAAAAGTCGCTGTTATCAAAGTTGTTAAAGGTGCGACAGGCGGTGGTCTGGCCGAATCCAAAACACTCGTGGAGGGCGCGCCAGCGAAAATTAAAACAGGTATTTCTAAAGAAGAGGCCGAAAAACTGAAAAAAGAAATTGAAGATGCAGGCGGTAAGGTCAGTATCAAATAAGGGCGAACCTGTTCTTCAAGGTGGGTGGCGTTGTGTTTGTCACCCTGACCAATTAGACGTGGCGAGCTTGAGAAAAGGACCCTTTGTACCTTGGTTAGGTGAGTGGGTTTCTTTCTGGATGGCTGGTTTACCTATAATAACATGTTGATTGGTTTGGTTTTCTTGAACCGGTCACGAAAATAAAGGAGGGATATGGCGTTCTTCCTTTTTGGCCCTTTGCATTTGGCATTTCGGTGGTACAATGCACGACCAACATGTTTTTTGACTTCTGCTGTTATCCAATAACTGGTATCCTATACTGGTATCCTATGAAAAGCATTTCTCCTTTTGTGTGTCGTTTGAATCGGCTTTGTGGTGTGACGCGATGTTTTTCGTTTTTTCTTGATTCTGGGCCTTCTTCATTGACGTTTGAAGGCTCTTTGTGCGAGTGAGCTATTTCTAAGGTATGGACTTCTTGGTTTTATCCTTTAGTTTTCTTATAGCCGCCTGATTTATCGATTTTTGGGTTTTAGTCTGATTGACGAACTAATCGTTTGAGTTTTTATCTCAAAAGGAAACTTCTCTATGGCAACCCCGTCACAACGACGTATTGAGTTCGACAATACGCGGTTTTTCGGTTCACAAACTTCCAACTATGATATTCCTGACCTCACGATTCTCCAGACGAGGAGCTATGAGGGTTTTTTACAGGAAGATGTGCCCACAAAAAAACGAAAAAATCAGGGTCTGGAAGCTGTTTTGCGCGAAATTTTCCCCATCTCCAGTCACGATGGGCAAATGCGTCTGGAGTATCTGTACTATGAACTGGAAAAACCGCGTTATACGCCGGATGAATGCCGTCAACTCCGCTTGACTTACGGAAAACCCTTCAAAGTCCGGTTACGGCTTTACAACGAAGCCGGGGCACCGCCGGAAAAAATGGCGAATGTGGCCTCGACCAAACTTTCCAAAGCTCCAGAAGGTTCTTTCGAGGAAGATGTCTATTTGGGCGACATTCCGATCATGCTTGGTGGCGGCGAGTTTATCATCAACGGTGCCGAACGCGTTGTGGTCAGTCAGCTTCATCGTAGTCCCGGTATTGACTTTGTGACCGAAATGGATACGGATCGCAAAATCTACAGTTGCCGCATTATTCCTGAACGGGGAAGCTGGATTGAACTCAATATCACGCGCAAAGAAACGCTTTCCATTAAAATCGATCAGAGTAGTAAACTCCCGATTATGATGTTCCTGCGCGCGATGTCGTCGGAATTCAGTTCTAATTCGCAGATTCTGCGTGCCTTTTTCCCTTATGAGCCGGGAAAGGGGCCTGCGAAGCCCGGTGTCATTCATACCGTTTCGGCGTCCTCCGCGGATGATGTTGCCAACATCGAAAATACCGTCTCCATCGAGAATCTCGTCTACCCAAAAGGGTCAGAAAATGCGGGCGAACTGATCATCGAAGCCGGAGAAGTGATTTCTAAGTCGAAAGCGGAGCAAATTTGTGCCGCCGGACTGAAAAAAATCGATGTTATGGGCGAGCCAAAAAACAAGCTCATCCTCAATTCCCTGAACGAAGATAAGTCGCGCTCCCACGAAGAGGCACTCGCCAAGATTTATCTGCGGCTTCGCCCCGGAAATCCACCGCAGTTGGACAAGGCCAAGGAACTTTTCAACGATAAATTTTTCGACACAAATCGTTACCGTTTAGGTCGTGTTGGACGCTTTCGTATCAATCGTAAGTTGAATACAAACATTACGGACAGCAACATCACCGAGTTTACCGGCCTGTGGAACCTTGAAACGTGGAACGAGAAAAAAGGCAAGAAAGGAACTCTCAAAGAATGGGAGGAGGTTGCCGGTTTTTGGGAGCATTTCCATCGTGCTCCACGAAAAACAGACGATAAAAGCACAAAAAAGTCCGGCGACGAGAAAGTCGCCAACGTGGACTTTGTCTATATTCACAATCGAAAAGAGTGTCCAGAACCCAGCGAAATGCTTTTGCTTCCTGATGACATTCTCCATGCCGTTCTCTATCTCAGCCGACTTTGGGGCGGAGATCGGACGGACACGACCGCTTATTCCACCATCGCGAGTCGAGCTTTGCAAAAAGACGAAAATGGTGAAGCGTCCCCACTGCCGCTTGCGGAAATCGACGACATCGACCACCTAGGCAACCGTCGACTTCGCACGATTGATGAATTGGCGAGCGAAGAGTTGCGCAAAGGTTTTCTGAAACTCCGCCGTACTGTCCAAGAGCGTTTGAACGCGAAGACGGTGGAGTCTGCCAGAAGTTGCGTCAATCAAAAGAGCATCTCGGCGGCCATCGAATACTTTTTCGGTCGCGGTGAGCTGTCACAGGTTGTTGACCAGACGAATCCGCTTTCCATGTTGACTCACGAGCGGCGTTTGTCCGCCTTGGGGCCGGGCGGTTTGAACCGAAAACGTGCCGGTTTCGATGTACGCGACGTTCACTCGTCTCATTACGGTCGCATTTGTCCCATCGAAACACCGGAAGGGACCAACATCGGTTTGATTTCCAGTTTGAGCATCTACGCCACCGTCGATGAATTCGGTTTTCTCGTTTCGCCGTATCGTCGTGTTGTGAATGGGAAATTGACAGAAGACATCGATTGGCTCAGGGCTGACCAGGAGCACCGCGCGCGACTTGCCCCTTCCGATGTGGAAATCAAGGACGGTCACATTGTCCCCGATCCTATTTCCGAAACCGTCATTGTACGCTATGACGGCGATTACGAACCTGTTCCCGTCGAAGACGTGGAGTATATTGACGTCGCGCCAAGTCAGATGATCGGTGTGTCGGCAGGACTGATTCCGTTTTTGGAACACGACGATGCCAACCGCGCCCTCATGGGCTCCAACATGCAACGGCAAGCCGTTCCGCTTTTGATTTCCGAGAATCCACTGGTGGCGACTGGTCTGGAAGAGTATGCGGCATTTAACTCCAGTTTGCTGATTCACGCGCAGCGCGGCGGCGTTGTTTCGTTTGTCGATGCCCAGCGAATCATTATTTCGCCTGACCCGAATACGGTCGAATTGATCGAATCTGACTTGAGTAAATTGAAACTCACTGCAAAAATTGTTTCTCTGCTTCAGGCGGCCAATGTCAAAACCGTGAGCGATTTGATCGTTTCAAGCGAAGCATTTTTGAAAAAACAAGAAGGGATTTCGGCGGCGGTACTGAAGGACATTAAAAAAGTGCTCACAGCGAATGGCTTGTCGCTGGACATGTCGCCTAATACCGATTGGCGCGATGAATACGTGCTTCGGAAGTTTGTCGGCATGAATGAGCGGACTTGCCAAAATCAGGTTCCTATCATTAAGCCGGGCGAAAAGGTGGCAACCGGTCAAATTATTGCAGACGGTGCGAGTATGCACCACGGCAAACTTTGTCTTGGCCGCAACGTCTTGGTCGCCTTCATGGCCTGGGACGGCTTCAACTTTGAAGACGCGATCATTATCAGCGAGGATTTGGTCAAGAAAGACACCTACACGTCGATTCACATCGAAGAATTTGATGTGGAAATCCGTGACACGAAACTGGGGCGCGAAGAATTCACCAAGGATATTCCGAATGTTGGTGAGCGTGCATTGCGGAATCTGGACGACAACGGCATTATTCGGGTGGGCACGTATGTCACGCCCGGCGATATTCTTGTCGGGAAAGTCACACCGAAAAATAAAACAGAGCTTTCGCCCGAAGAGAAACTTTTGCACGCGATTTTCGGACGAGCTGGCGAAGATGTGAAAAACGAATCGCTGGAAGTTCCCTCCGGCATTGAAGGAATCGTTATCGGGACGCAAAAATTTGCCTGCCGAATGAGTTTGTCTGAGGATGAACGTAAATCTTTTGACAACATGGTCAAAAAAGTTGACAAAGAGGAAGAAGAGAAAATCTTTGTCGCTTTTCGTCCGATGGTCGCGGAGTTTGAAAAAATTCTTGATCGGAAACTCAGTGAAGACGAGATAGAACATCCCCGCTTGTTCCGGCTTGAACATTTAGGCGTTGAAGAAAACGATCCGCTTCACGCCGCCTTGGAAAAAGCGTATTTGAAGTTTTGGCCCGCCATCGAAGCTGCCATGGATGCCAAAGAGCGCAAGATCAACTCCATGAAGCGGGGCGATGAACTGCGACGCGGTGTGCTGCAAATGGTGAAAGTGTATGTGGCGGCGAAGCGGGTGATCTCGGTTGGCGATAAAATGGCTGGTCGCCACGGAAATAAAGGTGTGATTGCCAAAATTCTGCCGAAAGAAGACATGCCATTTTTGGAAGACGGCACGCCGATTGAAATTATGCTCAACCCGCTGGGCGTTCCAAGCCGTATGAACGTCGGTCAGATTTTGGAAACCCACCTCGGCTGGGCGGCGGCAAAATTGGGTTATCAGGCCATCACGCCGGTATTTGATGGAGCCACGGAAGAGGAAATCAATGACGAATTGGAAAAAGCTGGCCTTCCGCGGCACGGAAAAGTGCGGCTTTACGATGGCCGCACCGGCGAACCATTCGATCAGGAAACCACGGTGGGCTACATTTACATGCTCAAGTTGCACCACTTGGTCGATGACAAGGTTCACGCACGGAGCACAGGGCCGTATTCGCTCATCACGCAGCAGCCGCTGGGTGGAAAAGCGCGGTTTGGCGGTCAGCGGTTTGGGGAAATGGAAGTTTGGGCTTTAGAGGCCTACGGGGCGGCCTACATGCTCCAAGAGCTTTTGACGGTGAAGAGCGATGATGTGGAAGGCCGGACAAAGATTTACGAGTCGATGGTCAAAGGCGAAAACACGCTCGAAGCTGGCACGCCCGCGAGTTTTGACGTGCTCACAAATGAAATTCGTGGATTGGCCCTAAACATGCAACTGGAAAAAACAGGTGGAGGGTTGTAGGAAGCAACATTGTTTTTTTCTAGTGAGGCAAAAATGAGTAGGGGTTCATGGAATGTCATGGTGGGCGGATATATCAGGAATCGTCGGATTAGTGGTTGGTGTTGTCGGTCTTGCAGTGACTGTTTGGACGTTTTGGAAGGTCAAGAGTATCAAAGGTACACTTGACTTTCATAAGCGAAAACGTGTGTTCAAAGTCCGTTTGCTTGAACATTACCGAGAATTAGAAAGTTATGCGTTGCGTGTATCAAGTGGTGCTTTTTCGCGCAAGAATATTGATGTTGCAAAAATTGTAGAAATTATTGCCGCCTTGGAGAAGTTGTGTGACAATGTTATATCTCTTGACACAGACCACAGGATTTCACCAGAAAAACTGATAAATCTACGCAACGAGTCGGTTCGGTTTATGCACAACATCCCTTCAGATCAACAACTAGCCAAAGAATTACTAAAAAGCTTATCTCCATTGACTAATGCCCTAAAAGAAGAAGTTCGAGTATTTCTCGATAACGTAAGAGCGGAGATTGAAGAAAATGAACTCTGACAAAATTATCCAATTGACTACGAAACTGATGGAGCTAACCTCTTCGGAGGCAATTGCTTGGAATGTGGTTGATAGGCAACTATTGAATGAACCTAACTCAGGGTCTATCGGTGAGGATGAGTATTTTAGGATGTTCCCAGAGAAAACCGCTTCTGGAAATGTTGTTCTCGGCTGGTCAATGCGGAGGATCGTTTGGGAGAGATTTGTTTACAGTTCGCGTGTCGGAGATAAAGTGTTTCGACTGAATGGCATTGTGTACACAACAGGGAAGTATGGGAAAATTCGCTTACAACTGTGGAATGAAAGGGAAACGGAGTTGGAGTATGAATTTCCTGAAAATGCTTCCTATGTCGATCTCTTTCACATCGTGCATAGTTTTTCCGCAGGGCAGGTTGAGGAATTTGTTGACCAATTTCTTGCCAACAGTGATCTACTTGCCGCTCACTAAATCTTGAGCCAATAACCGCCGAAAACAAAAGCCAGAAAATTTTCAT
>QMCD01001613.1_pt1 | contig 13444 bp, 8 predicted proteins | sample 1821841 | NCBI WGS metagenome assembly QMCD01 (sample SAMN01991225, study PRJNA193472) | Termite gut metagenome, whole genome shotgun sequencing project. | isolation source: worker | host: Macrotermes natalensis | reverse complement strand
GCTTGCGCGCGGCGCATCGGCACCGGCCGCCACGACTTTCCACCTGAACGGTCTGACGACGGGAGCTTTCTCGGTATACGCGGCGGCGATGATCCGCAGGGTGGGAGGTGTGCATGTGTTTGTTGCGGAGGATCGCGACGCGGCGGCGTATCTGTTGAATGACCTGTATGGGTTGTTGGACGAGGAGCGTGTGCTGTTCTTCCCGACGTCGACGAAACGCTCCATCGTGGCAGGGACCCCGGATGAGCAGGGTGTTGTGCAGCGTACGGCGGCGCTTTTGCGTTTTTCGGAGGCATCTTCGGATCATGTGTCGGAGTTTTCCGACAGACCTCCTTATTTGATCCTTTGTACGTATCCCGAGGCATTGGCGGAACGCGTGACGGACGCCACGTCATTTGAAACCCGGAGTTTGAGGGTTCGTCGCGGTGAGAAGATGTCGACCAGGGATTTGGAGGCATGGCTCATTGAGATGGATTTCCGCAAGGTGGATTTTGTCTACGAACCGGGACAATATTCGATAAGGGGCGGTATTTTCGACCTTTTTTCCTGGTCGGCGAACAAGCCGTACAGGCTGGATTTCTTTGGTGACGAGTTGGATTCTATCCGTCAGTTCGAGATCTCGAGCCAGCTGTCGGCCGAGAAGTTGGAGGAGGTGGATATCGTGCCGAACCTCACTGCTGATGAACATACAGTCACGTTACCGGCATTCGTCAAGGATGCGTCGTGGTGGTTCACGGATGCCGATTACGCGTTGCGCAAGACGGACGGAGCTCGCCAAGATCTTGAAAAGGGATTGCAAAGTCAGCGAATCATATCTTTGCATGACAACCTGACTGGCCGCCCCGCTGCCGAGGAGATCGTGTTTCACACGTCTCCACAGCCGAAATTCAACAAGAATTTCGAGCTGTTGGCCGACGACATCACGGCCAACGAGCAGCGGGGCTACACGACCTATATCTTGACGGAGAACCGGGTGCAGTTGGAGCGCCTGGAACACATTTTTCACCAATCCGGCCGCAAGGATGTGCATACGGTTCCGATGCCGATCACGTTGCACGAGGGATTTGTGGATCACGATTTGAGACGCTGTTTTTACACGGATCACCAGATTTTCGACCGCTACCAACGTTACCGCATCAACGGCGAGTTGAAACGCGACGAGCAACTGACTGTTTCGGAGTTGAACCGGTTGCGTGTGGGAGATTACGTGACGCATATTGATCATGGGGTGGGACGTTTCGGCGGACTGACGAAGGTCAATGAGGGAGGCAAGGTACGCGAAGCGATCAAGTTGGTGTATCGCGATGGGGATGTACTTTTCGTGCCGGTACATGCGTTGCACCGGATCGCACGCTACAAGAGCGGGGATAGTGATGCCGCGGCTGCACCGAAGGTGAACAAGTTGGGCAGCGGTGCGTGGCAGAAGTTGAAAAATTCGGCCAAGAAGGCCGTGAAGGATATATCGCGCGAGTTGATTGCTCTGTACGCCAAGCGCAAGGCGAGCAAGGGATTTGCGTTTTCACCGGACAGTTATTTACAGGAGGAGTTAGAGGCGTCGTTCATGTGGGAGGACACGCCGGATCAGCAGACGGCCACGCAGGCGGTGAAGCACGACATGGAGTCCGAGCAACCGATGGACCGTTTGATCTGCGGCGACGTGGGATTCGGCAAGACGGAGGTGGCGATCCGTGCGGCGTTCAAGGCGGCGGCGGACGCCAAACAGACGGCGGTACTGGTCCCGACGACTATTTTGGCGTTGCAGCACTGGCGCACGTTCACGCAACGGTTGAAGGATTTTCCGGTGCGTGTGGAGTACCTGAACCGCACGAAGTCTGCGAAGGAGGTAAGGCAGATCGTAACTGATTTGGAGGCGGGCAAGATCGACATCCTGATCGGCACGCACAAGATGCTGGGCAAGGAGGTTAGGTTTCACGACCTGGGGTTGCTGATTATTGACGAGGAGCAGAAATTCGGCGTTGCGGCGAAGGAGAAACTAACGCAACTGAGCGTGAGTGTGGACACGTTGACGTTGACGGCCACCCCGATCCCCCGCACGTTGCAATTTTCGCTGATGGGATCTCGTGATTTGTCGGTCATTTCGACACCGCCGCCGAACCGTCAACCTATCGTCACGGAGTCGCATGTGTGGAGTGATGAGTTGATCAAGGAGGCGGTGGATGCGGAGTTATTGCGCGGCGGGCAGGTATATGTGGTGAACAATCGGGTGGAGGATCTGATGGCGTTGCAGGGTAAGATCACCCGGCTGTGCCCCACGGCACGGGTGGCGTTCGGACACGGTCAGATGCCCGCCGCGCAACTCGAAAAACTGATCATGGATTTCATCTTCCATGAGTACGATGTGTTGATCGCGACGACTATTATTGAGAACGGCATCGACATTCCGAATGCGAACACGATCATTATCAACCAGGCACAAAATTTCGGATTGAGCGACCTGCACCAGATGCGCGGTCGTGTTGGCAGGGGAGACCGCCGAGCGTACTGTTATTTATTGACGCCTCCCGACGAGCTGTTGACTTCGGACGCACGTCGGCGACTGAGGGCCATTGAGGAGTTCTCGGATCTGGGGTCGGGATTCAACATAGCGATGCAGGATCTGGACATTCGCGGTGCGGGGAATTTGTTGGGTGCCGAGCAGAGTGGGTTTATCGCGGACATTGGTTTCGAGACGTACCAGAAGATCATGCAGGAGGCGATCGTGGAGTTGCGTCAGGAGGCTCTGGACGTACCCGAGAACGCGCTGCCGAACGACACGGGTTACCTTACGGACGCGATGATCGAGGTGGATGCGGACGCCGAGCTTCCGGACACGTACGTATCGCAACAGGCGGAGAAACTGCGGTTGTACCGTGAGTTGGACGCGATCAAGGATGAAGCGACGTTGCAGTCTTATGCGGCGAAACTGGAAGATCGTTTCGGTGCACTGCCTGTGGAGGCGCGAAATCTGTTCGACGTGGTACGATTGCGCCGCGAGGCGGTACGACTGGGCATGGAGCGCGTGAAGGTGAAGAACGGGTTGATGATCGTCACGTTCGTCGGGGACGAGCAGTCGCCATACTATCAGAGCGATACGTTCCAGGGCCTGTTGCAACGCGTGACGTCTCAACCGGAACGGTTTGTGTTAAAGCAGTTCGACGGACGTTTACAGATGACGATCCGTAAGGTTTCGGATTTGGCCGGGGCGTATCAGGTATTGAGCGAGTTATGAGGGTGGTTTTAGACATAGGGAACACACGGGTCAAGTACGGGGTCTTTGAGGATGACCGTCTTGTGGAGAGCGGCGTGCTGGAGGATGGAGCGGATGTGGAGGCATTCATGCGCCAGCGCCCCGACGCTTTCGTGCTGACGCGCGAAACCGAGGTGCCGCTCCGCGGCACCTACCCGACGATGGGTCTCGACCGCATCGCGGGTTGCGTCGGGGCGCTGGCGCTGTATCCGGAGCGGGAGCTGTTCATCGTCGATTTTGGCACTGCGATCACGTTCGACCGCGTACGGCGAGATGGCACCTTCATAGGGGGCGCCATCTCGCCGGGCATGGGGATGAGGCTACGGGCGCTGAACGAACTGATCGAGACTCAATCTGCCCCGACGCGCGACGCGATCGAGCATGGGGTGGTAGACGGCATCACGTACGAGGTGGAGGGGTATCTGCATGGGTTGGCTGCCGACACGACCGTGATTTTTACGGGCGGCGATGCAGATTTGTTTGCAAAAAGAATTAAAAATACGATATTTGTACTTCCCGAGTTGGTTTTGGTGGGATTGAACAGAATAGCGGCTTATGCGTCTTCGCAGGATAATTTATAGTGTGGTTTTCGTGTTGCTTCCGTGCTTGGTATGGGCACAGGGCAGCCGTAATACTTTTTCTCCGTATTCGATGTACGGACTGGGCGAGATGCACACGCCGGGAACCTTGTCGACACGTTCGATGGGCGGTGTGGGTGTGGCGGTACGCGGAGCGATGGGTATCGTCCCGGGCGGCATCAATCTGCTGAACCCTGCGGCACACAGCTCGGCGGTGCCGAAAAGTTTGCTGTTCGACTTGGGTGTCGAAGGGACGAACTTTTATAACGCACAGCGCCAGAACGGAGAGTTGCTGCGCACGAGCAACACGACATTCAATTTTCACGACATAGCGATCCAAGTGCCACTGGCGAAGGGGTTGGGTATGGGATTTAGTTTGACGCCCTACAGTTCGACGGGTTACCGGATGCGCCGCGAGGTGGAGGATCCGTTGACGTGGGGGGAGATCGGCCGCGTGCAGCAGCAGTGGGACGGCGATGGTGACGTGACGGAGGTGAAACTCGGCATCGGTTGGGAGATCTTCAAGGGATTCTCGCTCGGTGTGGCGGGGCAGTACTATTGGGGCGGACTGGACAGGACGTACCGCATGTCGGTATTGGAGAATATTGTGGGTGGCGGCGTGATCGCGAGTGCCGTTGGAACGGAGCGTTACACCATTTCGCGATTCAAGGGACAGGTAGGTTTACAGTGGTCGCCTATTTTGAACCGGGAGCGGCGGCGCATGCTGACGATCGGTGCGACGTACGATCTGGGTGGCGACCTGCATCCGCGTTACACGCGTCGTGTGGAGACGGACGCGATGTTGGCGAACGTGGCGATGGCGGACACGACGCGTCGCGAGGTTCGCCTGCCGCAACAGATCGCTGCCGGTGTATTTTACGCGACGTCCAAAGTGGGTGTTGGCGTGGATTATGTATACCGTGATTGGGGGCGGGGTAATTCGCAAGTGGACCGTACCGTGGCGGGGGTGGATGTGAGGTACGTGAATACGAGTACCGTGAAATTGGGATTCGAGTACACGCCCAACCGCACGGATATACGGAATATGCTGAAGCGATGGTCATACCGTGCGGGAGCGCGCTACGGCACGTTCCACCAGACGTTCGGCGGGCGACAGGTGGACGAATATGCCGTCACGTTGGGACTGGGGATCCCGTTGCGCAAATTGAACGTATTGGGAGCCTCGTCCGTGGATGTGGGTGTGGAGTTCGGACAGCGGGGTTCGTTACACATGTTGAACCAGGGTCTCGGCATGGTGCGTCAGATGTACTTCAAGTTTGCTGTGGGCGTGACGCTGTTCGGGGAGGATTATTGGTTCATGCGGCCCAAGTACGATTAAAAAAATATCAAATATTCATATGAAAAAGATTCTTTTTGCTACGATTTTTTTGCTGGCAGCGGTGTGTGTCAAGGCACAGGATTTCAGCGATCCGCGCTACGCCGTATGGGGAGACACGGAGGAGGAGCGTCGTGAGAATATCCTGACGAGCAACCTCTTGAAAGAGGCGGTTGACACGCGTGATTATGTTGCCGCGACGGGCTATTTCCAGAAACTGATGACCGCCGCCCCCAAGGCATCCGAAGCGACCTTCATCCGTGGTGCACAGGTCTATTCGAGCAAGGTGCAACGTGCCAAGTCGCTGGATGAGAAGAAGGTGATGTTGGACTCGTTGATGTTGATCTATGATTTGCGGGTGCAGCACTTCGCCGACAGTCCGAACTATGGCAAGGCGTACGTGTTGGATCGCAAGGCGGGTGAATACCTGGCCTTCAATCCGGGGGATCGCGAGGGGGTGAAAAAAATGTACAACGAGGCGATCGAGGCAGGCTTGGCATCGGGATACGGTAACCTTTCGGAGGTGGCGTTGATCCACTTCAAGAACGTGACGGACGATTACGCGGCGGGCGACGTGTATCCCGACGTGGTGCTGAAAGAGTATGAACGGTTGGTGCCGATTTTCGAGAGTGAGGATCCCGCGGTGAAGGCAAATGGAGAGAAGTTCGACACGTTGTTCGGTACGAGCGGTGTGGCGAGTTGCGACAATCTGGAGTCCATGTTCCGTCCGCGATTGGCCGCCGCACCGGACGATGTGCAGTTGCATCGCCAGGCGGTATCGCTGTTGGGACGCGCCGGATGCTCGTCCGAGTTCTTCTTGACGACGGCAGAACGATATTACGCGTTGTCTCCCTCGTCGGAGACGGCACGTCAGTTGGCGAACGGCTTCTTTGCAGCGGGCGATTACACGAAGGCGGGTCAATACCTTCGTGAGACGTTGGCCAAGGAGAGCGATGCCAAAGAGCGTGTCGAATTGCTGTTGGCGCTTTCCAAGGTTGAGTTGGCCATGGGTCGTACATCTGCGGCGGCGGAGGCGGCTGTCGAGGCCCGGGGCCTCGACTCGAACAACGGCATGGCGTTGTTCGCATTGGCTCAAGCCTATGCCGCCTCCGCCGCCGGTTGCGGCGGTGTGGACGGGCAGGCAAACTACTGGGTGGCATACGACGCGATGGCTCAAGCGGCTAACTTGCTGTCAGGCGACGCGACCTACGCATCCACGGCACGTGAACTGATGGGACGTTACCATGCGGCCTTCCCGAGCCGCGAGGATCTGTTCTTTCACGAGTTGGGTGAGGGCAGCCGTTACACCGTGACCTGCGGCGCGGCCCGCGGTATCACCACGACGGTACGCGCCCGATAGATGAGGGTTGTTTTTTGGATAGGTGCGTTGCTGTTGTTTGTCTCGTGTGCGTCGAAGGATGCGGATGAGGGCGGTGACGATGCGCTCATGACCGATTTCAGCGAGAACATGACGATGAAGGTCTCCGAAGCGGGACGGATGTCTTACAAGTTTTCCGCACCGTTGGTGGAGGGATATTCGTTGGCACAGGAACCCTATCGTGAGTTTCGCGAGGGGATCGACATTACGACCTACCTGAAAGATTCGCTCGACGTGGTGGACACCCACCTGACGGCCAACTACGCGATCAACTACCCCGACCGCCGCCTGTGGGAGGCGAAGGGTAACGTGGTGATCCGCAAATCGGACGGTCAGGAGATGCATACCCAACAGATCTTCTGGAACGAACAGACGGGACGCGTCTGGTCGAACGTCGATACGCGCATCGTGCAGGGGGCCGGCCGCGGCGATATGATCGTCGAGGGATTCGAGTCCGATCAGGAGTTCAAGAACTGGACCTTCCGCCGCATCAAGGGACGGATGTTGGTCGACACCGAACCGACGGAACAACCGGACAGTATAGCGACTTAGCGATATGGTTACTTCGTTGATAATGATCGTTGTGATGGTACTCCTCTCCGCGTTTTTCTCGGGGATGGAGATCGCCTTCACGACCGGCAACCGCCTCCGTTTGGAGATCGACCGCAAGCAGAGCCGTACGTTCAACTACATTGCGGGACTCTTCGCCCGCCGTCCGGGGCAGTATATCACCACCATCCTGGTGGGTAACAATATTGCGTTGGTTGTATTTTCACTCTCGATGTCCATTGCGTTGCGCTCCCTGTTCGGTGCGCTCGGTTGGCACGACCTGGCCGAAAAGGGATCCGTACTGCTGGAGTCCGTCGTATCGACACTGATCATCATCTTTCTGGCTGAGTTTTTACCCAAATCGGTGGCACGGACACGCCCCAATTTCTACTACAAGTTTTTTTCGCCGATCATCTTTTTCTTCTACCTGCTGCTGTTTCCGATCGCACGATTGGTGACATGGCTTGCTCAGGGGATCCTGTGGCTCTTCGGCAACCGGACGAAACGCCGTGAGATCGCCCCGGTATTCGACCGTGCGGACCTGACGAGCCTCTTCAACACGGCATCCGAAGCACCTCAGGAGACTGAAAACGAGATCAAGATTTTCCAAAACGCACTGGATTTCGCCGACCTTCGGGTACGCGACTGTTTGATCCCGCGTGTGGATATGGAGGCGATCGACATGGATAATACCTCGGTGGAGGAGTTGACGCGTCGGTTCGCCGAGACGAAATATTCACGTATTTTTGTGTGGCAGGGCAGCATCGACAACGTCATCGGGTATGTCAACTCGAAATCGCTGTTCCGTTGCCCGGATACGATTCAGGAGGTCCTCAAAGAGGTGCCGTTCGTACCGGAGACGATGCCGTTGCAGGCGCTCATGCAGACCCTCATCCGCCGCCAAAGGAGTATCGCCGTGGTGATCGACGAGTTTGGCGGCACAGCGGGATTGATCTCGTTGGAGGACGCGTTGGAACAGATCTTCGGAGAGATCGAGGATGAACACGACACACCCGATTTGACGGAGAAGCCGGTCGGCGACGGGGAGTGGATTTTCTCGTGTCGTCTGGAGGTGGAGTATCTGAACGAGAAGTATGCGTTGGGAATCCCCGAGAGCGATGAGTACGAGACGTTGGCGGGGTATATTATTTTTCATTTCGAGGGACTCCCCCCTGTGGGTGAGACGTTGCAGTCGGACGAGTTGGAGATAAAGATCCTGAAACGTACCCGTTCACGATTGGATATCGCGAAGGTGATCAAAAAATAAAAATAATTAGTATCTTCGCACCACGAGAAAATTAAAACAGACAAGATATGGCAAGTTTGAATACATTGCGGACGAAATTCGGTTGGATCCTGTCGATCATCATCGCGGTGGCGCTTTTGGCGTTTATCGTCACGTTGGACGACTCGGTGATGCAGGCGCTCGGTATGCGTGGCGGCGATCCCAAGGTCGGCACGATGGACGGGCAGACGATCCCCTATTCGGAGTATGCCGAGACGCTGGACGGCATTCAACGTCGTTACGGATCGCCTCAGAACGATGAGGAGAGCGCCCAGATGGCCGAAATGGCATGGAGCAGGATCATGGCTGACCGCGTGTTTGCACCGGGATTCACGAAAGCGGGTATTCGCGTGACGGATGCCGAACGTGCGCGGTTGATTTCGGGTCAGGAGTTCTCTCCCACGATGGCGATGTATTTTACGAATCCTGAGACGGGAATGTTCGATCGGGATGCGGTTTCCGAGTTCCTGCAACGCGCACAGGGCGCTCCCGAGATGGAGATGGCGTGGAGCGAGTTGGTCGATGGCGTGATGAAGGAGCGTCAGGCGATGAAATATGGACGTCTGGTGGAGTTGGGTGTCTATGCCAACCGTCTGGAAGTGGAACGTGCGATGGCTATCGGCAGTAAATCTTTCAACGGCATGTGGGCCGGCGAGCGGTACAGCAACATTCCCGATACACTCTACGCCCCCACGCGACAGGAGATCGAGACGTATTATAGGGAGCACAAGGCACGTTTCAAGCAGCAACCTTCCCGCACGATTGTTTATGCGACTTTCCATTCGCTTCCGAGCGAGGCCGATCAGGCAGCGGCGCACCAACAGGCACGTGAGAGCGTGGAGGCATTGGGATTGGATGAGGTCGAGGCGCAACGGGAACTCGATAGTTTGTTGGCATTGCCGGTAGAGGTTTCCTCCGCCACACGCCGACAGGTGCATACACAAGCGAACACCTTTGCGATGAATGCCAAGGGGTCGTTCGAGGCGTTTAACGCGGCTGCCGAGGCGGATAGCATCAGGACGCACCAGGCTACCCTGACGCAAGATCAACGTGTGGTAGGCGGATTGACCGATTCACGTGAATTGGTACGTTGGGTGAACAATGCCAAGGCAGGTGCTGTGTCACCGGTGATGGCTGTGGGGGGCGATACGTTTGTCGTGGCGGTGGTGACCGGTATCGACAACCACGAATATGCACCTTTGACGAAAGTCGAGCGCACGATCCGTGACGAGGTGACGAAGGAGAAGAAGTACCAGGCGTATGCCGCCGGGATGCGAGGTAAGACGATCGATCAGGTGGCTGCCGATACACACAAACAACCCGAGACGTTCGAGAATGTGAATTACAACTCCTTCTTTATCAACGGATTGGGCATGGAGCCCCGTGTATCCGGAGCCATTGCCGCCACTACCGAGACGAACGTGCCGTCGAATCCTATCAAGGGACAAACGGGTATCTACATGTTTGTGGTTACGGACATTGTGCCGGCCGACGCAACGGAACCCGTGACAGCCGAGGCCGAACGTACACGTTTGATTTCGACAATGCAACAGGCCATGCAACAACAACTTGCCCCTGCATTGAGCCAGGTGGCAGAGGTGAAGGACCTGCGCAATAAGTATTTTTAGTCTACACATCCAAAAAGGACAAAAAAGAGAGAGCCCCGCATTTGCGGGGCTCTCTCTTTTTTGTCCTGCCCTACATTAGATCTTTATATTCGCATGTCGTGGTCGTTAAAGACGACCATGCTCATGTCTGCCATCCCCCTAACTCCCCCTTAATAAGGGGGAGTTGCTACTGCACCCCGCCGCGCGGAGCGCGCACTGACGCCGCCCTTTGGGCGGCAAGACCCCCGTTGCTAAACAAAGGCGTGAAAAAATGGCCTGCCTAAAAGTGGCAAAAAATCGAGAAGTTTTCGGCTCGACAAAACCGCGAAGGCGTCGATTTTGAACGTTAGGGCGGTTCGCTCAAGGTTTGAGTAGCAATATAAGGCTGCCATCCTAAAAGCATCGTTACGATGCCTTTTTGGACAAGCAAAAAGTTGTAAACGTTCGCGGCTTCGCCGCGAAAACCTTTACCCATACTACCGCGCGGCGCATCGGCACTGGCCACCTTCGGGAGCTATTGCACTGAGTAGTTGACGATTTCGGCTTGCGAGATCTCTTCTTGGTCGTGGTGATTCATCTTCACGTTTTCGATATCCTCGAGACATGCTTTTAGAGAGGGACAATCAGTGCCGTGAAGCAGAATATCTCGATTCGTGCCGCGTAGAATGAACTGGTACCGTCCTATTGTTGGGTTGCTGATTTCAAATTGTGCCATAATACGTTTTGTGTAACGTAAAAATACACACAAATCGTATACCAGATTGCAAAAAAATCACGACCGCCACGGCTGCAAGCGAAAAAAGCCCCTACAAGGGGGCTTTTTTCGCTTAACTAAACGATAGTTGTTACTATCGTTTAGTTCATCAAAATCTCGAGGATTTTGATGGCAGCCGTGGCGATGGGGGTACCGGGACCGAAGATGGCGGCAGCACCGTCACGGTACAACTGATCGTAATCCTGAGCGGGAATCACACCACCGACGATGACAATGATATCCTCCCGTCCGAGTTTTTTGAGTTCGGCGATAATCTGTGGCACGAGGGTCAAGTGACCCGCCGCGAGCGACGACACACCCACCACATGCACATCGTTCTCGACCGCCTGTTTGGCCGCCTCCTCTGGTGTCTGGAACAACGGTCCCATATCGACATCGAAACCTATGTCGGCATAGCCTGTGGCGACAACTTTGGCACCGCGGTCGTGACCATCCTGTCCCAACTTGGCCACCATGATACGCGGCTGCCGTCCCTCTTTTTTCGCGAATTCGGCCGCCAACGTGCGAGCCTTTTCGAATGCTGAATCTTGCTTCACTTCTGAACTGTATACTCCTGATATGGAACGAATAACGGCTTTGTAACGCCCCGCAACGGTCTCGCACGCGTCGGAGATCTCTCCCAGCGACGCACGCACCTTGGCTGCCTCGATAGCCAGTTCGAGCAGGTTACCCTTGCCCGTACGAGCACACTCGGTGATGGTCTCGAGAGCCCTCTTGACGGCGGCCTCGTCACGACTCGCACGAAGTTCGTGCAGGCGTTTGATCTGACTCTCCCTCACGGCGGTGTTGTCCACGGCGAGGATGTCGATCGGATCCTCATGTTCGAGACGCATCTCATTCACGCCGATGATCTTTTCGGCCCCGGAGTCGATACGCGCCTGTTTACGTGCGGCCGCCTCCTCGATACGCATTTTGGGGATACCTGTCTCAATAGCGGCTGCCATACCGCCGAGTTTTTCAACCTCTTCGATCAGCGCCCATGATTTCTGAGCGATCTCCTCGGTCAGCGACTCGACATAGTACGAACCTGCCCACGGGTCCACCTCGCGACATACGTTCGTCTCCTCCTGGATGTAGATTTGTGTGTTACGGGCGATACGTGCCGAAAAATCGGTCGGCAACGCGATGGCCTCGTCGAGTGCGTTGGTGTGGAGGGATTGTGTGTGTCCGAGGGCGGCCCCCATCGCCTCGATGGCGGTACGTGCCACGTTGTTGAACGGATCCTGTTCGGTGAGCGACCAACCGGACGTTTGCGAGTGCGTACGCAACGCGAGCGATTTTGGGTTTTTGGGCGAGAACTTATTGACGATCTTGGCCCACAGCATACGTGCCGCACGCATCTTGGCGATCTCCATGAAGTGGTTCATGCCGATGGCCCAGAAGAAGGAGAGTCGCGGAGCGAACGCATCGACACTCATACCGGCCGCCACACCGGCACGTAGGTACTCCAATCCGTCGGCAAGGGTATAGGCGAGTTCGATATCCGCGGTGGCGCCAGCTTCCTGCATGTGGTACCCGGAGATGGAGATCGAGTTGAATTTCGGCATATTTTTGGCCGTGTACTCGAAGATATCGGCGATGATCTTCATCGAGAACTTGGGCGGATAGATATACGTGTTACGCACCATGAACTCCTTGAGGATATCGTTTTGGATCGTTCCGGCGAGTTGATCGAGTGTGCATCCCTGTTCGAGCCCTGTGACGATATAGAAGGCCAGAATGGGCAACACGGCGCCGTTCATGGTCATCGACACAGACATTTTATCCAACGGAATACCGTTGAAGAGGACCTTCATATCCTCGACTGAACAGATCGACACGCCGGCTTTACCGACATCCCCGACGACCCTCGGGTGATCGGCATCGTAACCGCGGTGCGTGGCGAGGTCGAACGCCACGGACAATCCTTTTTGACCCGCCGCGAGGTTACGTCGATAGAACGCGTTGGACTCCTCTGCGGTCGAGAATCCGGCGTACTGACGCACGGTCCACGGACGCATCACGTACATGGTCGAGTATGGCCCGCGCAGGAACGGTGCGATACCGGCGGCGTAATTGAGGTGTTCCATGCCGCGCAGGTCTTCGGTCGTATAGGTACCCTTGACGTCGATCCCCTCGGCGGTTTTCCATGGTTGCACGGTGGGGCCGGTCTCTTTACACGCTGCCGCCCCGTTATATTGTAAGTCTGTAAATTTTGCTCTCATATCTTTGTTTTTTGTAGCCTCCCCCCCCCCTGGATCGGCCCCTTGTTTTAGATGCCCAACTCTTTGAGGTAACCTTTCAATGTTTCGAGTACGTTGCTCTTTACGCTGATGAAGTGTGTGATGCCCTTCGCTTCCAGTTCGGGTTGCGACGCGGGAGCGCCTGCAATGACGGTGATCGCCTTGCCGCCGAGCAGCTCGTTGATACGGGGTGCCACTTCTGCATAGTCGTCATCCGCGGCACACACCACCACGATCTCCGCTTTGGCATCGAGGGCGGCCTTGACACCCTCCTCAACGGATTTGAAGAACGTGTTGTCGACGACACGGATACCGGCACAGGCGAAGAAGTTGCATGCGAACTGTGATCGCGCGCGCGCCATGGCCAGATTGCCGCACGTCAACATGAACGCTTTGGGCGCTTTCCCGCTTCGGTCCACAGGGCGAAGCATCTCCTCGAAGGCCATGGCGCCGCGATAGGGCAACAG
>QMCD01001612.1_pt1 | contig 13444 bp, 8 predicted proteins | sample 1821841 | NCBI WGS metagenome assembly QMCD01 (sample SAMN01991225, study PRJNA193472) | Termite gut metagenome, whole genome shotgun sequencing project. | isolation source: worker | host: Macrotermes natalensis | reverse complement strand
CCGCGCCTCGACTGCCGCCGCGATCTGCGTACCGAGGGTTCGCTCAGGTCGGTATCTTTCCTTCTCCCGGCTTCCGCTTCTATTTCCGTGTCATTCCGTTTCATCATCTCTTCTCTCCTGCACGCATTTTTGCGCTTCGTGAGCGCGGGTTTTCGGCAAGCTCCTCCGGCGAGGGGGTGAGCGCCTTGCGGGTAATTATCTCGAAGGGCGTCTGCATGTTCCCGAAGAAATCCTTCTCGGCCTCGCCGCCGAAGTTCCCGCTGCGCAGGAAGTTCTTCACCAACCGGTCTTCCAACGAGTGGTAGGAGATCACCACCAGCCGCCCTCCGGGTTTCAATACTTTAAGACTCTGCTCCAGCGCCATTTTGAGTGCCTCCATCTCGCGGTTCACCTCCAGTCGAAGGCTCTGGAACAGTTTCGAGAGGTATTTGTTCTCATCCTTCCGCGGCGTACAAGGCTTCACCGCCTCGATCAGCGCACCGATAGTCTCGATCGGTGCGGCCTCGCGGGCGCGGACTATGCAGTTCGCCGTCTTCCACGGTTGGATTATCTCGCCCCATTCGCCGATTATGCGCGTCAGTTCCTCCTGTGTGTAGCCGTTCACCACCTTCGCCGCCGTCAGCCCGCCCCGCTGATTCATCCTCATGTCCAAAGGTGCGTCGAAGCGGAACGAAAATCCACGTTCGCGCGTGTCGAAGTGGTGGGACGACACTCCCAGGTCGGCAAGTATGCCGTCTACCTGTTCCACTCCGCGATATCGCAGTTGCGAGCGCAGGAAGCGGAAATTGCTCTCCACGAACGCGAACCTTTTATCGGCCGGGACGTTGGCCGAGGCGTCGGCATCCTGATCGAAGCCGAAAAGCCGCCCCTTCGCACCCAGGTGCGAAAGTATAAGCCGCGAGTGCCCGCCGCCGCCCATCGTCAGGTCGGCATACGTGCCATCGGGCTTTATATCAAGCAATTCGACGGCTTCGGCCGCCATCACGGGGATGTGGTATTCGCTCATCGGAGAGTTGGCTCTATTCGGATCACCAAAGTTATTGTTTCTTCCGCGTTTTTCAAAGATTTTCACCGAAAATGGGTAATCAATTACCCGATTGTCGTCGATAGCGGCGGATCAGAAGCACGGCGGCAGCCGACAGCCCGATGATAAGGCCCACCCACAATCCCCCCGGGCCCATGCCGAGCGTGAACGCACACAAATAGCCTATCGGGATGCTGAGTACCATATATGAAAGGAATGCGATGCGCATCACGCTCTTCACATCCTGCATGCCGCGCAGTATGCCGATGGTGATGACCTGTAATCCGTCGGATATTTGGAACACGCCGGCGAATATGAGCAGGTGGGCTGCCGAGGCTATCACCTCGGGATCGTCGGTGAACAGGCGCGGAATGTGGTTGCGCAGGAGGATGAACGCGAGCGCCGTAAGCGAGTACCACGTGACTGCGATGTGGTATGAGGCGTTGGCCGCGAGCCGCAGCCGGGGCATGTCGCGGCGGCCCCACTCGTGGCTTATACGTATGGTGGTGGCGGCGGCGATGCCCTGCACCATCATGAATGCGAAGTTCGATATGTCGCCCGCGATCTTGCTCGCCGCCATCTCGACCTTCCCGATCCATCCCATCATAATCGCCACGATGCCGAACGCGATAAACTCCATGAATATCTGCGAGCCTATGGGCGTACCCACGGCCAACAGTGCGCGCATGGTGCGGCGCGTGAAGTTGGCGCGGTGGAAAAAGGAGAAGTAGCGGCGCAGGTTCTCGCGGCACAAGAAGTAGAGTACGAGTATCAGCGCACCCACCACACGCGATATGAGGGTAGCCAGTCCCGCCCCCGCCGCCCCCATCTCGGGGAAACCCCATTTGCCGTAGATCAGCAGCCAGTTGAGGAAAATATTGACCACATTGGACGCCAGCACCGACCACATAGCCGCCCGCGTGTTGCCTACCCCTTCGAGGAATTGTTTGAAGCAGGCATAGAGTGCGAAGGGCAGCATCGACCACACCAGATACTTATAATAAGGAACGGCTTGGGCGACCACCTCGGCGGGCTGTCCCAGCCTGTGGAGCAGCGGGATGCACGCCATCTCGGCCGCAAAGGCCGCGAGGCTTATTACCGTGTAGAGTATCAGCGAGTTTTGAAGGTAGGTGGCCGACGCCTTGTGGTTTCGCGTGGCGTAGCTCTCGCCAACCAACGGGGTAAGCCCCATCGAGATCCCCATGCAGAACAGGAAAAACACGAGAAATACCGTACTCCCCAGCGACACACCCGCCAACGGTGCAGCCCCCAACCGCCCCACCATCGCCGTGTCGACCAACTGAGTGAGCACGATCCCCGCCTGCGACATCACAACAGGCCCTGCCAGACGCAGGTTCTGCACGTATTGCCCCTTGTATTTCGCAAAAAATCCCATAAACCCCACAAAGATATGTAAAATAACTTTTATATACGATTTGACTTTTTTATGTATCTTTGTTGGTCATAACTTACAAAAATCGATCGCCATCGGGAGTAAAGAGCAACCGCGTAATAATGCCGACCACGACGAAAGAGCCCCGTTTGAATTATTGCCCGTTGTCCTTCAGGGACGACGAGTGGGTCGGTGGTTTCTTTCGGACAAATTATTATTCTTTCCTGCATTTTACAATGAGGTATATTCCGGATTGGTTCGTCGCGGAAGACATTTTGCAGGATACGGTGGTAAAACTCATCGTGACGGGCAAGGAATTCGGCGAAGAGAATGAAGCCAGGGCCTATATATACAGGGCGATCCGCAATAACAGCCTTAATTACCTGAGGGATAAACAATCGAAGGACGGCCGGCTGTCTTCGTTGCGCGTGATTGAAGCGGAGGAGGCCTTTTCGAATTATGTACTGGAAGAAGAGCTGTTCAGCCGCCTGTTCGAGGAAATAGACAGACTGCCCGCCCAGACGAGGAACGTTCTCCTGCTCGCCCTCGAAGGGAAACGCAATCAGGAGATTGCCGACCGTCTCAAAATAGGTGTCGAAACCGTCAAGACGCATAAAAAAATAGGCAAAGAACTGCTCCGCGAAAGGATGGACGGCGCGCTGCCTCTCTTCTGGTTATTCTGGCTTTTCGGAATATAGGGTCTGTTTCGAGGGCCTGTTTGGGAATTTTTCACTCCCGCCCGACGTTTTTCCATAATTTCATATCCCTCTTTTTTAATCCGCCGGTGTCTTATCTGTAATAAAGATAAACACCAGCGTTGCTATGTATATTGACGGGAAAGATGTTTTCGGTCTGGCCGACATCATAAACAAGGTATTTAAAGGGGAGGCCACGGCCGAAGAGATGCAGCTATACGAACAATGGCTCGCGTCGAACCTCGCCAACAGGGAACTTATAGATAAGGCCACTGACGGCCCGACCATAGCCGCGCTCTATCGCGAAAGGGAGCATCTGGATCCCGACGAATCCCTGCGCAGGATCAGGGTCAGGGCGGCGGGCTGGGGTCGGAAGAAACGGACATCCCGTTGGATCCCATACGCGGCGGCGATGTCGGCGGCTGCGGTTGTCGCGACATTCTATTTTCTGTCTTCACAAAATTCGCTCATCGCAGATTGGTTCTCCGGCCAGAGCGAGGGGCCGACGCTCACCGTGGGCTCGGGCGAGACGTTCCGTCTGCTGGGCGACAACAAGTCGACTGTCGCAGACCGGCTGAACATAGTCGTGGACAATGAAACAGGCATTTCATATACCGATGCGGCGGTGGACAGCACAGTCGCCGAACCGGTGATACACACACTCGACATCCCCGCCGGCTACACATACAGTATGACCCTTCCCGACGGTAGCCGGGTGTGGCTGAACTCCCAGACACAGCTCAGTTACGACGTTCCGTTTGGCGGGGGCAGCCGCACGGTGGAACTTAGCGGCGAGGCCTACTTCGAGGTGGTCAAAGACGCGGAACGCCCGTTCAGGGTGATCGCCAACGGGACGGAGGTCGCCGTTCTGGGCACAAGTTTCAATGTTACGGCTTATCGCGACGAACCATCGGTTGTGACGACACTCATCGATGGCGCGGTCGAAGTCACGACCGGCGGCGGCGCGGTGAGGCTGGCGCCCGGACAACAGGCTGTGGCGGTGTACGGTGGCGGCGAAATTTCGATCCACGAAGTCGATCCCGCGATATACACGTCATGGGTGACGGGAGTGTTCGCTTTCGAGAACATGACGCTTGCCGACATTTGCAGCCGCCTGACAAGGTGGTACGACGTTGAATTCTCATTCGACGGGAACGCCGGGAACGAAAAATTCTCGGGCGGCACGTGGATGAACGCACCCCTTCGCGACTTCCTCGACAATATCGAACTCGTGACCGACGTGACTTTCCATGGACGGGGCCGCAGGATCACCGTAAGGCCACGATAGGAACGAAGCACGGGAAATGCGCCAACATTCCCCGTGCAGAAAGAGTAAACTTTTCCCGAAACAGCTTTTGCGGGCACGTTCGGGATATTTATAAACCCTAATAACAAATTTATGAAAAAAAAACGACACGATTGCTGTCGCCTTTGCAAAAATGCGGGCAGCCAATTCTTTTTCATTATGAGACTATCCTTTGCCCTGACCCTTTTTGCCGTGATGACGGTTTCGGCAAACGTCGATGTACTGTCACAGGAGGTCACATTGAATTTCAAGGATTCCGAACTGCGCGACGTGTTCCGTTCCATTAGGGAGCAAACCGGGCACCAGATCATTTACAGCGAAGACAGGCTGCAGGCCGGTGAGACCAAAGTTTCGGTGTCCGTTGAAAATGTGGCGCTTTCGGAAGCCCTGCACGTTCTGCTCAGGGAGCTTCCCTATACCTATGTGATCAAAGACCAGAGCGTTATGATCGTCCCCAGGCCGGTGGCCGCCCTGCAAACGTCTCCCAATCCTGTTGTCACAGGGCGGGTGGTAGACCAGAGCGGGAATCCGCTCCCCGGGGTCACCGTTATCATCCCCGGGACGACCATAGGCGCCGCGACCGATGCGAACGGACGGTTCAGCCTGACCCTGCCCCGGCGCGAGGGGATAGTCCTGCGCTTTTCCTACATCGGCAAACAGAATGTCGATGTGCCCTACACGGGACAGGCGGAGGTGGCGGTGACGATGGTGGACGCCGTGCGCGAGATCGTGGACGTTGTGGTGACCGGCGTGTTCGACAGGCCGATGGAGTCGTTTACCGGCGCGGCGAACCTGATCACCAAACAGGAACTCCAGCAGAGTAGCTCGCAGGGCTTGCTCACAAGTATCGCCAATATCGACCCATCTTTCAAATTCATGCCGAGCAACATGTTCGGATCGGACCCAAATAAACTCAATCAGGCCGCCATCACGATGCGAGGCGGCACGGCACTCATGGACTATCAGAACGACTATGCCAACGCCGTGGCCGCAAACCGCCCGATCTTCGTGATCGACGGTTTCGTCTCGTCGATAGACCAGTTCCTTGCGTTGGACGAAAGCCGCGTGCAGAGTGTGACGACGCTGAAAGACGCCGCCGCGACCGCACTCTATGGTACACAAGCGGCGAACGGCGTGGTGGTCATAACGACGATGCAGCCCAAGGAGGGAAAACTCAGCGTTATTTATAAAGGCACTTTCGCTTTGGAAGCTCCAGACCTGAGTTCATATAACCTGATGAACAGCAACGAGAAGTTGCAGTTCGAACTGGAGTCTGGGCTCTATGACAGCCCACTTCCGAATACAGACAGGAGCCTTAAAAATCTCTACTACTCCCGCAAATTGTTGGCTGCCCGCGGGGTCAATACCGACTGGCTCCGTTTTCCGCTGCGCGACGCATTCAGCCACAACCATGCTGTGACGCTTTCGGGCGGCGAAGGTGCGGTCCGCTATTCGCTCGACATCGGCAACAACCGCAAGTCGAACGTCATGAAGGGGTCGTTCAACAACACGTTCAACGGAGTGATGTATCTCCATTACAGCATCAATGACTTCGTTTTCTCGAACAGGCTGAGCGTCACTACCGCTTACGGGCCCAACTCGCCCTACGGCAGTTTCAGCGATTACACGAAGCTCAATGCTTACTATAGTCCGTACGACGACAACGGGAACATTATCCCCGTGATGGACCGCAACAACTATAATATATCATCTAACAGCGCTGCGGGCCAGGCGATCGCGTTGGGCAGCCCCCAGGATATCGTGAGGAACAGCCGCAACCCGCTCTACAATGCATCGTTGGTGAGCAAAAACGAATCGCGCAGTACGACGCTCCGCAACGACTTCAGGGCGGAATGGAACATAACCGAATACCTGAAGGCCACCGGACAGTTCTCTATAACGAGCTTGCAAGGCCGGTCGGACGTGTTCAAATCGCCGATGCACACCGATTTCGAAAATTACGGTGCGGCCGACGCGTCACGCAAAGGCACCTACACCTACTCTCCCAACCAGAGTCTCTCCTACGACGGTTCGATCAGGCTCCAGTATTCGCGTTACTTCGACGACAAGCACTACCTTATGGTGGGTGCCACCGGCAGGTTCTACGAATACTCATCTGAGAACTACGTCATAGAGGTCGAAGGTATCACGGTGCCCTATCTGGATTACTATGTGGCTGCCACGCAATATAAGAAAGACGGAAACCCGGGCGGCGGCGAGAGTATCCTGCGCAGGATGAGCACCTCTTTCCTGGTCAACTACATGTACGACGAACGCCTGTATGTCGAGTTGAACGGCTCGCTCGACGGATCGTCGGAGTATGGTTCGAAGAGGAATGCCGCCCCGACCGGCACCATAGGCGCGGGCTGGAACCTCCACAAAGAAAATTTCATGCTCGACCAGCAAACCATAAGCCGCTTCAAACTGCGCACGAGCTATGGTATACAGGGTTCGGCGGGCAGTTTCAACGCCTATGACGCACTGCGTCTGTATGATATGGTCAACACGTCGTATCGCGGATACCCGGGTATGACCCTCGCGAGCCTCGGAAACCCCGACCTGAAGTGGCAGTCGACATATCAGTTGAACATTGGTACCGACCTCTATCTCTTCAACGACCGCCTGTCGATAGTCTTCGACTGGTATAACAAGATCACCAACGACCTTGTGACCCGGATCAACATACCGACGGCATCGGGTATTTCGGCCTACATGGCCAATATCGGCAAGGTGCGCAACCGCGGCTGGGAATTCCAGCTCTCGGCCAAGGTGATCGACACCTACCGCGATAACGGGTTCGACTGGACGGTGATGTTCAACGCCAACCACAACAAGAACACGATCCTTGAGATCGGCGACTATCTTGATAAATTCAACGCCGACATGATCTCGACTTCGGGCAAGACCACAGAAGAAGCCAGGGCCATGCGCCGCAACCCGGCCTACTTCCTGCGTGAAGGCGAGTCGCAGCAAACCCTCTTCGCGGTGAAATCGAAAGGTATAGACCCGGCAACGGGACGGGAAATATTCGTGAAATTGGACGGTACGGAGACCTTCGACTGGAGCCAGGACGATTATCAGGCGTTCGGAACGCAGGATCCCACGCTATGGGGAACGTTCGGTACAACGGTGCGCTATAAAAACCTCGCACTCACGGCATGGTTCTATTTCACCACCGGCGCGCACAAGTTCAATAATGCGCTGATCACCAAAGTGGAGAACGTCTATCCGTACTACAATGCCGATAAGCGCGCACTTTACGACCGTTGGCGGAATCCGGGCGACGTGACGATGTTCAAGGGCTTGAAGGAGTTCAAAAGCGATACCCGTGCCTCCTCGCGTTTCATCGTGAAAGAAAATGTATTGCGCAACACCAGCCTCAGTCTTCAATATACGGTCTCTCCGGCATGGGTGAAGCGCTATCTGGGTGCACAGTTCCTCCAGGTGCAAGCCCAGACCGAGGACCTGTTCTACCTGACCACGCTCGAAGACGAACGCGGTATCTATAACCCCTTCTCGCGCAACTTTTCTATGACCCTGCGCCTGACATTTTAAAACGATAAAGACTATGAGAAATATAAAAATAAGAAAATCGGTTTCCCTCGCGCTTGTTTGCGCCGTGGCGCTCATGCTTGCAGGATGCAGCCTTTTGGATGTAGCTCCGCGCGGACAGGAAGAGAACAAAGACCTCTTTACGCGTGAAGATGGTTTCAAATTCGCACTTACGGGAGTGTACGTCGATATGGCGAACACGTCGCTCTATGGCAGGGCTATGTCGTATGAAATGCCCGAGTGGCTGGTGCGCCACTTCAACATTTCGGACAACAATACTTACGGAAACTATATCTACTCGAACTATGACTTCGATAACGACCGCGGCGACGACAGGGTCAACGGGGCATGGACGCGTTTCTACCACTCGATAGCCCAGGTGAACGATATGCTCGAAGCGCTGAAAACGGCCAACAACGCAATGTTTACAACGCCCGAAATGCGCTCGATTATCGAGGGTGAACTCTATGGGCTACGCGGATTCCTCCACACGGAGGTGCTTCGTTTCTGGGGGCCGGTACCCAACTCGGCCGTATCCCAGTCGACGCCCGCAGTCCCCTATATGACCACTGCGACGCTCGACGTCATGCAGCTTAGCGACGACACGTGGAAAACCGTAGTCGACGGCATTGTGAGCGATTTGAGCATGGCCGCGGAACTGCTTGCGGAGAACGACCCGATCATTCTGGATGCCGACCCGCTGGAGAAGAACGACACGGGTGGCGATTCCGATGCTAACCCCGACGCATGGCTTCGCTTCCGTCAGAACAGGATGAACTATGCAGCCGTTATGGGCACCAAGGCACGTCTGTATACATGGTTGGAAAAAACGGGCTATGCACCTGTCGACCCTGAGACTGAAAGTGCTGACGCCGTCTTTAATGCCATACATTATGCTAAGGAGGTGATCGGACTGACCAGAATAGACCCCACGGGAAAAGAGACGTATACGAACCCGGTCTACTTGCTCCTTACTCAAACCGATCTTCCGGTCAGCGGTTATGTGCTCTTCAACGAGTGCCTGTTCGCGCTGGACGTCCAGAACCTACAGGATAACCAGAAGGACTTCAACGTAACTCTCTCGTCAACTACAGGCGCTGCCCAGAGGCCCGAAAGGTATATGGGCAAGGAGGCCCTTGACAAGGTATACGAGTACAATGAAATCTATGCCAAGAACGACATGCGCTACATGGCAAACGACCTGTGGGTGCCATTTGATGGATCGACGGCCGGAGGCGAGATGGTATTCCATAAGTATTACGACTATATCAATCCGGCGAATACAAATGCGAAGATAGGTAAGAACGCCAATCAGGTGCCGCTGATGCGCCTCTCGGAGATGTACCTCATCCTGGCGGAATACCTCGATTTCGGTGAGGCCCGTGTGGAGTACGACAAACTGAGGATCGCCCGAAACCTCGACGCGACGATAATGGACAAGTTCACCGAGGCCACGCGGATGGAACGGGTGCAGAATGAGTATCAGAAGGAGTTCTATGGCGAGGGCCAATTCTTCTTTTACTGCAAACGCAAGGCGCTGACAATCATTCCGATTGACGGATGGAGCCTTCCGCACGGTATCGCCGACTATGTGATGCCTAAGCCACGCTCGCAGACAGATTTCGAAGAGTAACCATTAAGACCTACGATATGAAAAATACATTATATACAGCAATTGCCATAGCACTGTGCGCATTGGCGCTGGGTGCCTGCAAAAAGGAAATGCCGCCCGTGTACGGCGACACCCATGGCGTTTATATCGACAATGATGAGAATGGCGCCGGTATGCTCGCCCCAGGTGATGGCGACCGTTTCAAGGACTCCATAACCCTGACGTTCCTCACCACCCCTGAGGAGACACTGACGGTGTGGGTCAGGGTCATGACCAGGGGACGCGTGGACTTCGACCGCGACCGCAATTTCAAGGTGGAAGTGATCGATTCGTTGCCCCTCGACAACGACTATATGCTTGCCGCGCAGGCCGAATACGAGATAGGCGAGACGGTGGTCAAGGCGGGGTTGCAGTATTGCGACCTGCCGATCACCCTCAAGAGATCGGATCGCATTATGGACGACAACGTCGCCGTGCAGATGATGTTCAAGCTCGTTCCGAGCGATGACTTCCCCGATGTGGGTTTCTGGCACATGACGGGCAGCACGCTGGAAGAGTACCTGTACTTCAAGGTGAAGTGGTCGAACCTTGTTCAGATGCCCTCCACGTGGGGCTTGCCGACCGACGATAACACGAGTTATTATTGGAAATACTACTTCGGCATCTGGGATCCGGTTAAGTTCACGTTCATCGCGAATACGCTTCAGGAATTGACTCCGGACTGGATCGCCGATGCTCCGCGTAATGGTGAGACATATCGAAATCAGGCCGCTGTCTTAAAGACGGTTATTAAAAACGCGTTTGCCAACTATAAGGCCAGCAGTATTGCCGACCCGGATACCTATCCGCCGCTCTACTGGCCTGAAGACAGCGAAGACTGGATCACGTTCCCCTAACCACAAAAAAACATGACGATGAAAAAATTATTATATCTGATACCCGCCTTGTGCCTGGCGTTTGCCTCGTGCGACCTGGCGGACGACAAGCTGAACTATGCTGCTGCCGACGATGTATTCCCTGTCAAGGTCAAAAAATACGCGGAGGGCGAATTCGAGGTCAATGGTCAGGACAAAAAAGGCCAAATGGTGCTGACGCCGCAGATCGGGGAATTTGCCCCCGGCGAGCACTATGTTTTCGATCCGGTATTCGAAGAAGGTTTCGAACCCGAGCCGGGCAAGTTTAAATTCACATGGTACCTGATGTACGAGGCTTCGCTCGCCAGATGGGTAAGGCTCGACCTGGTGAAGGATGCCGATACACCGACTTTCGACGCGACATTTCCTTCTTACCTCGACCCCGATCCGAGCAGGAAGTATACCCTCTATTTCGAGGCTTTGGACACCGAGAAGAACTTACGCGCCAGTGGAGACATGATCCCCGATTTCCTGAGGTCTACGATCGATTACAGGGGTATTTTCATACTCAAGGACGTGGACGGCAAAACCGACATGGACCAATATCTAATCAGGGGATTTACACCCTTGTCCGGGTGGACGCTTCCGACCAATGACGAACTTCAGAATTCGGATTCGCTCCGGCAAGAAGGTATAATATCAAGGGCGACAGGTATGGGCGCACCGCTGGAGGGTTCTCCCGTTGCCTTAATTTCACAGGAGGCCAGATACTGGTGGCACGATCCGATACGGGAGGAGAACGTGAACAGGGGAGGCGCATGGCATATAGCCACCACGGCCGACATGTATACTCTGACCCGCTCTCTCAACGAGGAATTGGGCCGGTTCAGCGATAACTTCTACCCATTCTACCAGCCCGAGCGATACAATATTCAGGCATTGAGCTATAGGGTCGAGATGTGGTTTTCAGGTCTATACAGTATGAGTGTACGTATGTGGATGGTCAACGACAACCAGATCTGGGGTACAAGCACCGAGCAGATGATCACGACGCCGACGAAGTTTAACACCTGGGCCACTCCCGATGACGGATTCCCCGCCCTCACGGCGTCGCATTGGCTGTGCTCCACCAACGGCTGTATATTTTGGGATCCCAATCGCGGACAACTCTGCTATATGAACTATAACTACGGCGTAAACGTCTATCCTTCGACTGCTTACCTCACAGCGGAAGGCGACGACCTTCTTGGCGGTAAAAAGGTCGACCTGTTGGCCATGCTGGCCGGCGGCGGCGAAATACGGAATCTGGGAGAGAACGCAAAAGATGTCAACTCGCACATGATACTCAAGAATAAGGAGAACGGCAAACATTACCTTATGAAATGGGGAGACAGGCTATCCATGTCATCCTTTGGTAACGTCGGCGACAAGTGGATACGCGATATCCCGGCAGGCGCCGACATCATCGCCACGCCCCAGCCCAAAATGACATCGTCGTTCTTCAACGAGGTTATCTACTATGTGAAAGGCAACCAGATATGGGCCTACGAAGACAGGGCGCAGCCATTTGGCACGACCCTGCCCCTCAGTGATTATCAGCGCGACACGAAGATCAGGATCGGCCAAGGCGAAACGGTCGTGAAACTTAAGACGATAGGTTTCTTTGGAATTCCCGCCAATAACTACTTCGGCATCACCGTGCTCACGAGCACTCCGGATGGTGGGTATAAGTACTATGTTTTCATAAGTGTCGGCCAGGTCGACGAGTTCAACCCCGAGCCCCTCTATGTCCTCGAAGGCGAAGGCACGCCGGTGGACGATTACACACGACTGGAATACATGATGGGATCGTAGTAAACCTTCCTGGCCGTGTGCCGACAACTGCCGCCTTACTCCTTTTCTTCGGGGGGTAAGGCGGTTTTGTTATGTTATTCCGCCGTTTTACGGAGTATCTTTCTTATCTTTGCGGTAAATTAAGGATAGATGTGCTGTAAAGATAAAACCAACGATAAAGGCTGCGGGCTCGATATGGGGCGCGGCTGCCGGTTCTGTAACTGCGAGGCGGAACCCTCGGTGAGCGTGTGCGAAGGGTGTTTCAAGCTCCACGAAACCGACTGGCTCGCACAGTTGCCCGATATGGTGCCGACAGACATAGTCGAGATACGCTTCAAGAACACCCGCCGCAGCTACTATCAGAATGCCAATAACATAGACCTGCGGTGCGGCGACATTGTGGCCGTCGAATCGTCGCCCGGCCACGATATCGGGATCGTGTCGCTCACGGGAGATATGGTAGCGCGGCAGATGAAGCGCGTGGGGTTCAACCCCCTGAACGGCGAATTCAAAAAAGTATACCGCAAGGCCAAGCCCTATGACATAGAAAAGTGGCAGGAGGCGATCGCGCTGGAACATGAAACGATGATCCGCTCGCGCCAGATCGCTGCCGACATGGGACTGAACATGAAGATCGGCGACGTCGAGTATCAGGGCGACAAGATCAAGGCGATCTTCTACTACATCGCCGACGAACGCGTCGACTTCCGCGAGTTGATCAAGGTTTTTGCCGACCGTTTCCACATCCGCATCGAGATGAAACAGATCGGTGCACGTCAGGAAGCAGGCCGCATCGGCGGCATCGGCGCCTGCGGGCGCGAGCTATGTTGCGCGTCGTGGATCGCCGGTTTTTCGAGCGTCACTACGAATTCGGCACGCATGCAGGAACTCTCGCTCAACCCGCAAAAGCTGGCCGGGCAGTGCTCGAAACTCAAGTGCTGCCTCGCATATGAATACGACGTTTACGCCGATGCGCGCCGCGAATTTCCGCGCCTGCGCGAACCGTTGCAGGCGTTGGACGGCGAGTATCATCTGCTCAAATCGGACATTCTGGCCGGTACGATGACCTTCGGCAGCAGCAAGGAGGGGGCGGGCAATCTGGTGACGCTGCCCGTTGCACGCGTGCGCGAGATCATTGCGCTGAACCGCACCGGTAAGAAGGTCGAACGGGTTCA
>QMCD01001608.1_pt1 | contig 13446 bp, 23 predicted proteins | sample 1821841 | NCBI WGS metagenome assembly QMCD01 (sample SAMN01991225, study PRJNA193472) | Termite gut metagenome, whole genome shotgun sequencing project. | isolation source: worker | host: Macrotermes natalensis | reverse complement strand
ACCCGACCATAGATCCGTCCGTGGGGTCAAGCCGAAGCAGGCGGTCTGACCTGGCGGGAGCGAACCACAGATATTCCCCGTCATACACATCCCCGTCCGCCCAAACCGTCACCCGAGCTGCCCGTTCCGCTTGATCCGGGCCCGTTGCCGCGGTTTCGCTTGTTGTGGTTGACCAACCCGATGACGATAAAGAGCACCATGATGAGGACCATGAACCCGATCACCCGGAATATGAAGCGGTTCTGGTTGGCTTCGGCAGCCTCGGCCTCGTGGAGCGGTGCGAGCTCTTCGGTGTTGTCCATCAACACGTTATACACTGCCGTCACGCCGTCGAGCACCCCTTTGTCGAAGTTGCCCGCACCCAACGGCCCGACCATGTAAACCGTCTGGATACGCTTGCACAGCGCGTCCGGCAGCACCCCTTCGAGTCCGTACCCCGTCTCGAACTGTATGTCGCGCTGACGCCGCACCACGCTGATAACCAGTCCGTTATCGCGACCCTTCTCCCCCACCCCAAGCTCGTTCAGGCGGCGATGGGCAAACAGGTCCAACTGGTCGTCGGGCACGTTGTCGAGCACCAGAACCGCCACCTGTGCGAGTTGCTTCTGTTCCAACTCGCGGCACATCTCGTCGATGCGCGCCACCGTTCCCGACGATAAAATGCCGTCGGGGTTCGACACCCAACGCCCATCCTGAGCACTGGCCGTCCATAGTGCGGATATAGCTATTGCAATAAGGTACAATCGTTTTGCCATGCGACAAAGATAGTTATGAGTTGCGATTTACGAGGTGTGAATAAGTGAAAACAATTAAACCGACGGAACGATAAGAAAAACCGATAACACAAAGCGCGCCAAATGTGCAAAAAGTGTTGAAAATGTTTGTGGTTAAGGATTTTTTTGTACCTTTGCACCCTGTTTTAACCAAACAAAACGATAATGCCTACTATTCAGCAATTAGTTAGAAAGGGTCGCACGACGATCGAGCAGAAGAGCAAGTCGCCTTCGCTGGACGCTTGTCCGCAGAGAAGGGGAGTTTGCGTGCGTGTTTATACGACTACGCCTAAGAAGCCTAATTCGGCCATGAGGAAGGTGGCGCGTGTGAGATTAGTTAATGGGAAAGAAGTGAATGCCTATATTCCTGGGGAAGGTCATAATCTTCAAGAGCATAGCATTGTGCTTGTGAGGGGGGGGCGTGTTAAAGATTTGCCCGGGGTGAGGTACCATTTGGTGAGGGGGGCACTCGATTCCGCGGGTGTGGCTAATCGGAAGCAGCGCCGCAGTAAGTATGGGGCGAAGAAGCCGAAAGCGTAAACTGTTTATTTTTATTATACCTATTTTTATATAAGCGATGAGAAAATCAAAGCCTAAAAAGCGAATTCTACTTCCGGATCCCAAGTTCGCAAACCCCGAAGTGACGAGGTTTGTCAACAATCTGATGCTGGATGGTAAGAAGAGTATTGCCTACACTATTTTTTATGATGCACTCGATTTAGTGGGCGAGAAGATGAAAGACGCGGACAAGGCTCCTGTGGAGATCTGGAAGCAAGCGTTGGAGAATATTACACCGCAAGTGGAGGTGAAGTCGAGGAGAGTCGGGGGTGCTACTTTCCAGGTGCCCATGGAAGTGAGGCCGGAGAGGAAAGTCAGCATCTCGATGAAGAATCTGGTGATGTATTCCAGAAAGAGGGCTGGGAAGTCTATGGCGGAGAAGCTCGCGGGCGAGATTGTGGCGGCGTATAATAATGAAGGTGCGGCGTTCAAGCGCAAGGAAGAGATGCACAGGATGGCAGATGCAAATAAAGCGTTTGCGCACTTTAGGTTTTAGAGTATGGCGAGGGATCTGAGGTTTACAAGGAATATTGGGATTATGGCCCATATCGACGCTGGGAAGACTACGACTTCCGAGCGGATACTGTTTTATACCGGGAAGACGCATAAGATCGGGGAGACTCACGAAGGCTCTGCGACTATGGACTGGATGGCGCAGGAACAGGAACGCGGGATTACTATTACTTCCGCGGCGACGACGGCGTTTTGGAACTATAAAGATAAGCAGTATCAGATTAATATTATCGATACTCCGGGACACGTGGACTTTACCGTGGAGGTGGAGAGGTCGTTGCGTGTATTGGACGGGGCGGTTGCGACGTTCTGTGCCGTGGGTGGTGTGGAGCCGCAGAGTGAGACTGTGTGGCGTCAGGCCGACAAGTATAAGGTTCCCAGGATCGGATACGTCAATAAGATGGACCGGACCGGGGCGGACTTCTTTAATGTCTGTGCGGAGGTTAAAGACAAACTGGGCGCAACGGCGTTGCCGGTTGTGTTGCCGATCGGGCACGAGCATGAGTTCGAAGGGTTGGTTGACCTTATTTATAATAGGGCGTACTACTACTACGATGATAAGAATGTAAGGGATAACTTTGAGACCAAGGATATTCCAGACAACATGAAGGCCGAGGCCGCCGAGTGGAGGGCGAAACTTATCGAGGAGGTTGCGACGGTGGACGAGGCGTTGATGGAGAAGTTTTTCGAGGATCCGGACTCGATCACGCCCGAGGAGTTGATTGCGGCGATTCGCAAGGCGACCATCGAGATGGTGATCGTGCCGATGTTGTGTGGGAGCTCGTTCAAGAACAAGGGGGTGCAGATCCTGTTGGATTATGTGATCGCGTTTTTGCCGAGTCCGTTGGATGTCGATGCGATCGTGGGCACCGATCCGAAGACCGAAAAGGAGATCGAGCGTAAGCCGACCGAAAGTGATCCGTTTGCGGCGTTGGCGTTTAAGATCGCCACCGACCCGTTTGTGGGCAGGTTGGCGTTTATCCGCGTTTATTCGGGCAAGTTGGATGCGGGGAGTTATGTGTATAATTCCAGGAGCGATAAGAAGGAACGTATTTCGCGTATCTATCAGATGCATGCCAACAAGCAGAATCCCATCGAAGTTGTGACGGCGGGTGATATTGCCGCTGTGGTTGGGTTTAAAGACGTGAGGACGGGCGATACGCTGTGTGACGAGAAGGCGCCGATCGTGCTCGAGTCGATGACTTTCCCCGATCCTGTGATCGGACTCGCCGTCGAGCCGAAGACGCAGAAGGATTTGGATAAATTGGGCGTGGGCTTGAGTAAGCTGGCTGAGGAGGATCCGACGTTTACCGTGAAGACTGATGAAGATAGTGGCCAGACCATTATCAGTGGGATGGGTGAGCTGCACCTGGAGATTATTGTGGATAGGTTGAAGAGGGAATTTGGGGTGGAGATCAACCAGGGTGCGCCGCAGGTTAACTACAAAGAGGCATTGACTAAGGCTGTACAACACAGAGAAGTGTTCAAAAAGCAGACCGGTGGCCGTGGTAAGTTTGCCGATATTATCTTTGAGCTCGGGCCTGTGGATGCCGACTTCGGCGAAGGGCTGCAGTTTGTGGATGAGGTCAAAGGTGGGAATATTCCTAAGGAGTTTATTCCGGCCGTACAGAAGGGCTTTGCGAGCGCGATGGCCAATGGGGCCCTTGCGGGGTATCATGTCGACAGCATGAAGGTAAGGCTGATCGATGGGTCGTTCCATCCGGTCGACTCGGATCAGTTGTCGTTTGAGATCGCCGCAAGGACCGGTTTCCGTCATGCCGCGCCGAAGGCTGGGAGCGTGATCATGGAGCCGGTGATGGCTGTGGAAGTCGTGACTCCCGAAGAGAACATGGGTGATATTATCGGGGACTTGAACAAGCGTCGTGGTAAGGTGGAAGGCATGGAGCAGAAGGGGAATGCGCGCTTGGTCAAGGCGAAAGTGCCTCTCAGTGAGATGTTCGGTTATGTGACCGTGCTGAGGACGCTGTCGAGTGGTAGGGCGACCAGTTCTATGGAACTTTCGAGCTATGAGGAAGTGCCGGCCAACATCGCTAAAGACATTATCGAAAAGTCGAGCGGGAGGCGGAAATCGGTAGACGAAGACTAAACTACGGTCGGGCTACGCGGTTAGTGTAGCCCGGGCGTGGTTTAGGTCATTTTTGTTAAGAATTAGAGAGTAAACAAATATGAGCCAGAAAATTAGAATTAAGCTTAAGTCTTTTGATCATAATTTGGTCGACAAGTCGGCTGAGAAGATTATTAAGACGGTGAAGGGTTCGGGTGCGGTGGTCAGTGGACCGGTGCCTTTGCCTACTCAAAAGAAGATCTTCACTGTGAACAGGTCGACCTTCGTGAACAAGAAGGCGCGCGAGCAGTTTCAGTTGTGTACGTTCAAGAGGATTTTGGATATTTATTCTTCGACCTCTAAGACTATCGACGCGTTGATGAAGCTGGAGTTGCCGTCGGGGGTCGAAGTAGAGATCAAGGTGTGATCCCTACCCTTCCTTGATTAGGAGGGGTGCCCGCGAGTTTTGCGGGCGGACGGGGGAGGTAGAGCCTGTGGCTTTGCTGCTCTGTGATTCATGGATTGATAACTCGAATTTGTAATTTGTAATTAGAATAATGTCAGGAATTATTGGAAAGAAAGTCGGAATGACTTCTGTTTACGGGGCCGACGGCAAAAATATGCCGTGCACCGTTATCGAAGCTGGTCCGTGCGTGGTCACGCAAGTGAAGACTGTCGAGAAAGATGGATACTCGGCCGTGCAGCTTGCCTATGACGAAACTACGGAGAAACATGCTACTCGTAGCTTGTTGGGACATTTGAAGAAAGCGGGGACGACGCCTAAGCGCCGTCTGGCCGAGTTCAGGGATTGGAGTGGTCGTGAATTAGATTTGGGGGATACTGTGACCGTGGGGGATTTTGTGGAGGAAGATTGGTTGGATGTGACCGGCATCTCGAAGGGTAAAGGGTTCCAGGGTGTTGTCAAGAGGCACGGGTTTGCAGGGGTTGGTGGACAAACGCATGGCCAGCACAACCGTGCGCGCAAGCCGGGTTCGTTGGGTGCTTCGTCCTACCCGTCGAGGGTGTTTAAAGGCAAGAAATTGCCGGGGCAGACCGGTGGTGACAGGGTTACTGTTGCGAATTTGAAAATTCTCAAAATTATTCCTGAGAATAATTTGTTGCTCGTCAAAGGGTCGGTTCCCGGGGCAAAGGGTACTTATCTTTTAATTGAGGACTAAGGCTATGAAACTGAAAGTATATGATATTCAGGGCAAAGAGACCGCCGCAACGGTGGAACTTGCCGAGGGTGTTTTTGGGGTTGAGCCGAATGACCACGCGATATGGCTTGATGTGAAGCAGTATCTGGCTAACCAGAGGCAGGGGACGCACAAGGCCAAGCAGAGGAACGAGGTGGCGGGGTCGACCAAGAAGTTGAAACGTCAGAAAGGGACCGGTGGTGCACGTGCGGGGAGCATTAAGAATCCACTGTTTGTGGGTGGGGGTCGCGTTTTCGGGCCGCAGCCGAGGAACTATGGGTTCAAGTTGAATAAGAAGCTTAAAGCGTTGGCCAGGAGGAGTGCGCTCAGCTATAAGGCCAAGGGGGGGGCGATCACCGTTGTGAACGGGTTGGCTTTCGACGCTCCGAAGACAAAGGCGTTTTTGGCTGCGCAGGGAGCGTTGGGTATGGCCGGGAAGAAAACACTTGTGCTTGTTGGCGAGCCCAATTTGAACGTGAGCTTGTCGGCGCGCAATATTCCGGGTGTGAAGGTTGTGTTGGCCAGCAGTGTGAACACCTATGACATTATGAATTCGTCGGTGGTTTTGGCCGACGAGGGTTCGGTTAATATTCTCAACGAATTGTTGGCTTAATTACGGAGGAAGGAATTATGGAAATTTTGATTAAACCTATCCTGACGGAGAAGATGACGGCAGTCAGTGAAAAGATGGCGCGTTACGGGTTTGTGGTTGATCGTGGGGCGGACAAGCCTGCTATTAAGGATGCTGTTGAGAAGGCGTATGGCGTGAAGGTGGAGGATGTGAACACGATGGTGTATATGGGGAAGGCTAAACGCAGGTATACTAAGAATGGGTTGCAGGTTGGGAGGACCAACCACACCAAGAAGGCGATAGTTACGTTGAAGGCCGGAGATAAGATTGATTTTTACGCTAATATTTAAGGGAGATGGCAGTCAGAAAATTCAAGCCCCTAACACCGGGGCAGAGGCATAAGATTATTAGTACCACGACTGATATTACGACTTCCACTCCCGAGAAGAGTCTGTTGGCGCCGAAAAAGCGCACCGGTGGCAGGAATAACTCAGGGAAGATGACCGTGAGGTATATCGGCGGTGGTCATAAGCAGCGGTACAGGATTATTGATTTTAAGAGGCAGAAGGATGGTGTGGTGGCGACCGTGAAGACGATCGAGTACGATCCGAACAGGACGGCCAGGATTGCACTTCTCCAATATCCTGATGGCGAGAAGACCTATATTATTGCTCCGAATGGACTGACTGTGGGTCAGACTGTGGTGAGTGGTACGGGTGCCGCTCCGGAGCTGGGTAACTGTTTGCCGCTGGCCGAGGTGCCGCTGGGTACCGTTGTGCATGCTATCGAGCTGTATCCCGGGCAGGGAGCCGTTATGGCGAGGAGTGCCGGGAGTTATGCTCAATTGCTGGCCCGCGAGGGAAAGTACGCGATCCTGAAGTTGCCTTCGGGCGAGACGAGGATGGTGCTGACGACGTGTAGGGCTACTATTGGGGTTGTATCCAATGTCGACCATGGGTTGGAGCAGCACGGGAAGGCTGGTCGGAGGCGTCATTTGGGCAGGAGGCCGAGGAACCGTGGGGTTGTTATGAACCCGGTGGATCACCCGATGGGTGGTGGTGAAGGTCGCGCTTCAGGGGGGCACCCGAGGAGTAGGACGGGGCTGTTGGCTAAGGGTTATAAAACTCGCGCCAAGAAGAAGGCGTCGTCGAAGTTTATCATCTCGAAGAAAAAGAAATAATATATGAGTCGTTCATTGAAAAAAGGGCCATATATTGAGCCCAAACTCGAAGCGAGGGTTATCGCGCAGAGTGAGAGTAGTAAGAAGACCGTGATTAAGACGTGGTCACGCGCGAGTATGATCTCGCCGGATTTTGTGGGGCAGACCATCGCCGTGCATAATGGGAATAAGTTTATTCCGGTGTATGTGACCGAGAATATGGTTGGGCATAAACTGGGTGAGTTTGCTCTTACCCGTAATTTCCGGGGCCACGCGGGTAATCGTAAAAAGTAGGTAAGTTATGGGATCGAGAAAACATAATGCGGCCGAGGTAAGAAAGGCCGAAAAGAGGCAGAAGGCCATTGCTATTTTGCGCGATTGCCCGACCTCGCCGAGGAAGATGCGGTTGGTGGCCGATATGGTTAGAGGTGTGGAAATTAACAGGGCGTTGGGGTTGCTGCGCTACTCTAAGAAGGAAGCTTCGAGGGGTGTTGAGAAGTTGTTGCGGAGTGCGATCGCTAACTGGGAGGCTAAGAACGAGGGTGCGCGGCTGGAGGAGACTCCGCTGTGTGTAAAGGAGATCTATGTCGACAGTGCGCGTCAGTTGAAGCGCATTCAGCCGGCTCCCCAGGGACGGGCGCACAGGATTAGGAAGAGGTCTAATCATGTTACCATCATTGTGGATAGGTTCGAGCCGAAGGGGAATGGTGTGGTGGCCGCTATCGACGGTGCGAAGAAGGGTGATAGTGTGGTTGCTGCCAAAGGTGGTGCGAAGAAGGCTACTGCCGTGAAAAAAGAAGTTGTACAAGAAGCTAAAGCCGAATAAAAGAAGTATGGGACAGAAAGTAAATCCGATTTCAAATCGCCTCGGTATCATCCGCGGATGGGATTCGAACTGGTATGGAGGCAAGGATTTTTCGGCTAAGTTGGTCGAGGATGCGACTATCAGGAAATATTTGAACGCGCGGTTGGCGAAGGCGAGTATTTCGAAGATCATTATTGAGCGCACGCTGAAGATGGTGACTGTGACCATTTCGACTGCCAGGCCCGGGATCATCATCGGCAAGGGTGGCTCGGAGGTGGATAAGTTGAAGGAGGAACTCAAGAAGCTCACCGGGAAGGACGTGCAGATCAATATCTTTGAGGTGAAGAGGCCGGAGGTTGATGCTGTGATTGTGGCGAGCAATATCGCTCGGCAGTTGGAGGGACGTATCTCGTACCGCAGGGCGATCAAGAGTGCGATCGCTTCGACGATGAGGATGGGTGCCGAGGGTATCAAGATCCAGATCTCGGGTCGTGTAGGTGGTGCGGAAATGGCGCGCAGTGAGAGTTATAAAGAGGGACGTATTCCGCTGCATACTTTCAGGGCGGATATCGACTATACGTTGGCTGAAGCGTTGACGAAGGTTGGTATTCTCGGCGTGAAGGTTTGGATCTGCACAGGCGAAGTGTATCAGAAGAGGGATCTGTTCGAGTATCAGGGTGCCAGCGCAAGTTCGTTCTCGGGCGGTGGTGATCGTGGTGGAGACCGGGGGGACCGTAGGGATAGAAGGGATCGTGGCGACAGGCGTGGGGGTGATCGTGGTGGTAGGAATGATCGTCGTGGGAATGATCGCGGGCCGAGGAGCGGCAGATAAGCAGGGGCGAGTAAACGGGGTAAGTTAGGTAATCATAAGAGAAGTAGAAGAATATGTTACAGCCAAAAAAGACCAAATTCCGCAGAATGCAGAAAGGTCGTATGAAAGGTCTGGCGGGCAGGGGTAATCAGTTGGCGTTCGGGTCGTTCGCGATCAAGGCGCTTGATTCGACCTGGATTACGGGACGGCAGATTGAGGCGGCACGTCAGGCTATTGTCAGGCACATGAAAAGGGAGGGGCAACTTTGGATTCGGATTTTTCCGGACAAGCCGATCACCAAGAAGCCTGCCGAAGTGCGAATGGGTAAGGGTAAGGGTGCTCCCGAAGGGTTCGTTGCGCCGGTGACGCCCGGGCGGATACTTTTTGAAGCAGAGGGAGTGCCTCTGGAGGTAGCGAAAGAGGCGATGAGGCTCGGGGCGCAGAAGCTGCCTATCGTCACCAAATTTATTGTCCGCAGGGATTACACCGAAAATGCGTAAACGACTATGAAGACAGTAGAGATAAAAGACATGACGGTGGCCGATCTGACAGAGAAGATCGTGGCTGAGAAAGAGAGTTTGAGGACTATGAAACTCAATCACGCTGTGAGTCCGCTCGAGAATCCGTCGACGATTAAAAGTTCGAGGCGGGATATTGCGAGGATGATGACTGTTTTGAGTCAGAAAAACGCGAAGTAATTATGGAAAGGAATCTGAGAAAAGAGAGGATCGGAACGGTCGTCAGCAACAAGATGCAGAAGACGATTGTGGTTGCCGTTAAGCGTAAAGTGAAGCATCCTATGTATGGCAAGTTTGTGAACAAGACAACCAAGTTTGCTTGTGAGGATGACCAGAATGCGTGTAATATAGGGGATACGGTCAAGATTATGGAGACACGTCCGTTGTCGAAGACGAAGCGTTGGAGGCTTACCGAAATAATTGAAAGGGCTAAATAGTTATGGTACAACAGGAAAGCAGATTGACCGTGGCCGACAACAGCGGAGCAAAGGAGGTACTTTGTATTCGTGTGTTGGGCGGCACCAAGAGGCTGTATGCTTCGATCGGTGATAAGATTGTGGTTAGTGTTAAGAGCGCCACGCCTGCCGGTGATATGAAGAAAGGGACGGTTTCGAAGGCCGTTGTGGTCCGCACTAAAAAAGAGATCAGGAGGGCTAATGGCAGTTATATCAGGTTTGATGATAATGCTGTTGTGTTGCTGAATAATCAGGGCGAAATGAGGGGCACGCGTATTTTCGGGCCGGTGGCAAGGGAGCTGCGCGACGGGTATATGAAGATTGTGTCACTGGCGCCTGAGGTGCTTTAATACGGGGGGCTATCATGAAGAAATTGCATATTAAGAAAGGCGATACTGTAAGGGTTATTGCTGGGAACGACAAGGGCCAGACCGGGAAAGTGCTGAGTGTGAATGTGGAGAAGGAGAGGGCCGTGGTAGAGGGTGTCGCTATGGTGTCGAAGGCTACCAAGCCCAATGCGAAGAACACCCAGGGCGGGATCGTGAAGCAGGAGGCGGCAGTGCATGTGTCGAATCTGCAGCTGGTGGACCCCAAGAGTGGTCAGCCGACACGTATTGGACGCAAGGTGGGCGCGGATGGCAAGTTGGTTCGTTACGCTAAAAAATCAGGGGAGGAAATAAAGTGATGAAGTACACTCCGACATTTAAAACCATGTACAAAGAGCAGGTGGTGCCTGCGCTGATGAAGGAATTTGGTTATAAAAGTATAATGCAGGTTCCGAAGTTGGAGAAGATCGTTGTCAACCAGGGTATGGGTCAGGCTGTGGCCGATAAGAAGTTGATCGACGTGGCGATCGCTGAGCTGACGCAGATTACGGGTCAGAAGGCCGTGCAGACCAAGTCGAAGAAGGACATCTCGAACTTCAAGTTGCGTAAAGGGATGCCGGTCGGTGTCCGTGTGACTTTGCGGGCGGACAAGATGTACGAATTTATGGAACGTCTGGTGGCTGTCGCGTTGCCGAGGATCAGGGACTTCAAGGGTATCAACGAGAAGTTCGACGGTCAGGGGAATTATACGTTGGGTATAACCGAACAGATTATTTTTCCGGAGATCGATATCGACAAGATCACCAAGATCCTGGGGATGGAGATCACGTTCGTGACTTCGGCCGACAATGATGCCGAAGGGTATGCACTGCTGCGTGAGTTCGGGTTGCCGTTCAAGAATGCGAAAAAGGTGGCTTAGTGTGGCGGTTAACCCGCCCGAGGTCATCTCACGCGTTCAAGTGTGGTGGGTATAGAGCGGGAGAGGATAGTGTGAGATGGGCGAGGGAGGTTGTTGTAAAAATTATTATCAAAGAAAATAAGATGGCAAAAGAATCGATGAAAGCCCGCGAGGTGAAGCGCGCAAAGCTCGTGGCCAGGTATGCCGAAAAGCGGAAAGCTTTGAAGGAAGCCGGGGATCAGGTTGGTCTGAGCAAGCTGCCGCGGAACTCTAATCCTATCCGCTTGCACAACAGGTGTAAGTTGACGGGACGTCCGAAGGGTTACATGAGGCAGTTTGGGATCAGCCGTATTCAGTTCCGCGAGATGGCTTCGCAGGGGCTCATCCCGGGCGTGAGGAAGGCGAGCTGGTAGGCGCGGCGGGCGCCGGAGCGTTATCGCCGGCGTGTGTTCGGGCAATTTTATATTCGGAGCGTTAGCGACGAATTGTGTTTAATTTTTAACTTCTATTCGTTAACTATTTATTGTTATGACAGATCCTATTGCGGATTTTCTGACGCGGATTAGAAACGCGGCGAAAGCCAACCATAAAACGGTTGAAGCTCCCGGCTCAAAAATTAAACAGGAGATAACCAAGATCCTTTACGATCAGGGTTATATTCTGGCTTACAAGTTTGAGGCGGATGAGAAGGGGCATCCTTCTATAAAAATAGCGTTGAAGTATCATCCTCAGACCAAGGTTTGTGCTATTAAGGAGCTCAAACGTGTGAGCAGGCCGGGTTTGAGGCAGTACTCGGGGGCGGACGATATGCCTAGGGTGATGAACGGATTGGGGATTGCGATTGTTTCCACTTCGAAGGGGATTATGACCGACAAGGCGGCGCGCAACGAGAATGTGGGCGGCGAGGTGCTGTGTTATATTTATTGATTATAACCCCACCGAGCGGCACTTAGTCGCGAGGTGGGAAAACTAAATTAAGTAAGAAATGTCAAGAATTGGTAAATTACCTGTAAACCTGCCGGCTGGGGTGACCGTGGAAGTGTCGCCTGCGAATCTGGTTAGTGTGAAAGGGCCTCTTGGACAGTTGTCGCAGCAGGTGGATAAGGATATAACTGTCAGTGTGGACGGTAATACCCTTACTGTGACCAGGCCGACGGATCAACCGAGGCACCGTTCGATGCATGGGTTGTATCGGGCGCTGATAAACAACATGGTTGTTGGGGTTAGCAAGGGCTATGAGATCAAGCAGGAGCTTGTGGGTGTCGGTTTCAAGGCCGAGGTGCAGGGCAATGTGTTGCAGATGAGTTTGGGATATTCCCATGATGTGTGGATCATGCTTCCGGCCGAGGTTAAGGCCGAGGCTGTTACGGACAGGAAGTCTAATCCGATTGTTACTCTGAAGAGTATCGATAAGCAGCTTATCGGACAGGTTGCGGCGAAGATACGTAGTCTGCGCAAGCCTGAGCCGTATAAGGGTAAGGGTATTAAGTTTGTTGGTGAACAACTCCGTCGCAAGGCGGGTAAATCTGCTGGTAAATAGTTATGGCACTAAGTAAGACAGAAAGAAGGGCGCGGATCAAGATGCGCATTCGGAAGGTGGTGAGCGGGACTGCGGCTCAGCCGAGGATGACGGTTTATAGGAGCAACAAGCAGATTTATGTTCAGTTTGTGGACGACGTTCGCGGCGTGACGCTGGCTTCGGCGAGCTCGATGGATAAAGGTGTCGAAGGTAAGACGCCCATGGAGGTGGCTGCCGCTGTCGGGAAACTGGCTGCGAAGAAGGCTACCGAAAAGGGGATCGAGAAGGTTGCGTTCGACCGCAATGGGTACCTGTATCACGGGAGGGTTAAGACCCTTGCTGATGCGGCTCGCGAGGGAGGTTTGAAATTTTAATTTCGGGTTGTTATGGCAAAAAGTAATATACAGAAAGTTAGGACCAGCGACCTCGAATTGAAGGATCGGTTGGTGAGTATTCAGCGCGTGACGAAAGTTACCAAGGGGGGGCGTACGTTCAGTTTTTCCGCTATTGTGGTCGTGGGGAATGAGAATGGGGTTGTGGGTTATGGATTGGGAAAGGCCAGTGAAGTGACGACGGCTATTGCCAAGGGTGTGGAGGATGCCAAGAAGAATCTGGTGAAGATCCCTGTGTTGCACGGGACGATCCCGCATAAGCAAGAGATGAGGTACAGCGGCTCGGAGGTTATGATCCGTCCGGCGGCGCCCGGTACCGGTATCATTGCCGGTGGTGCGATGCGTGCCGTGTTGGAGAGTGCCGGTGTGAAGAACGTCTTGGCGAAGAGCAAGGGGTCGAGTAATCCTCATAACCTGGTGAAAGCTACTATCGGGGCGTTGTTGGAATTGAGGGATGCTTATACTGTGGCTCAGGCGCGCGGTATCTCGATGAACAAAGTGTTTAACGGTTAATTTTGGAATTAAAGATGGGAAAGATTAAGATTACCCAGGTGGTTAGCCGTATTGGGAGTACTGAGCGCCAGAAGAGAAACCTGGATGCGTTGGGAATCAAGAAGATGGGCCGGACGGTTGTTCATGAGTCTTCCGATATTATCACGGGGATGATTGAGAAGGTGAAGCATTTGGTGAAGGTGGAGAAGGCTGGTGATGGGGAGTTGACCAAGGTGGAGAAGGCTAAGGCGGGGGCGAAATCTGCGCCGAAGGTTGCGCCTGTTACACCGAGGTCGACTGTGGCGAAGTCACAGGCGGGCGAGGTGGTGGCAGAAAAGGCCGAAGCTACTGTTGTGGCGGGTAAGCCTGCGGTGAGGATATGCCGCGCTGCTTTT
>QMCD01001607.1_pt1 | contig 13446 bp, 12 predicted proteins | sample 1821841 | NCBI WGS metagenome assembly QMCD01 (sample SAMN01991225, study PRJNA193472) | Termite gut metagenome, whole genome shotgun sequencing project. | isolation source: worker | host: Macrotermes natalensis | reverse complement strand
GCGGCCGGAGCCGGGCTGACAGGGGCGGCCGCCGCTGTTCCCTGGGCGGCTCCCATGGCAAATAAATTCTGGGCATTCATCCCGCCGGTACTCTGTGCCAGATTCATGCCGGCAAAGGCCATCAACGGGCCGGTAGCGGTATTAGCGGCCGCTGACCGCATCGCATCGGCCTGGGCGCTGGTCAGGGCGGCCGCCGCCATATTGGGATTGCGCATAACAGCGGTTTTCTGCAGCTCTTTGATCATCGCTTCATCTTCTTCGGAGGCCTTCATGGCATTGACACCGAAGGATACGATTGAGATTCCTCTCAGATCCGACCATTTGGAAGACAGGACTTCATTTAAGGCATCCGCCAGCTCCATGGTATGAGCCGGAACAGCACTGTACCGGATGCCCATCGCGGATATCTTGGCAAAAGCCGGCTGCAGGGCGGTCATCAGCTCCGTCTTCAGCTGGCTGTCCAGCTGGTTTCTTTCATAATCATCGGTGACATTACCGCAGACATTGGTGTAAAACAGCAGCGGGTCGGTGATCCGGTAAGAATATTCCCCGTTGCACCGGATGGAAATGTCGATATCAAGTCCGATATTTTGGTCTACCACCCGGAAAGGCACCGGGTTGGCGGTTCCGTATTTGTTGCCGAGGATCTCCTTGGTATTGAAATAATATACCCGCTGATCCCTGGCCGTATCGCCGCCAAAGGTAAACCGCTTGCCTATCGTACCGAAGGTACGTTTCAGGTTATCGCCCAGATTACCGTAAAGGAGACTCGGCTCGGAAGAGGTATCATATGTAAACTCGCCCGCCTCCGCACAAAATTCAACTATTTTCCCCTGATCCACGATCATCATGCACTGGCCTTCGTTTACGGCTACGATGGAACCGTTGCTGATTATATTGTCCTCAGCCTTATAATTACTGCTCCTTCTATCGCTGGTGCGCTTCCGTCCCTTGGTCACCAGTACTTCCGCTTCCATGGAATCACAGTAAAAATACTCCCGCCACTGATCCGCTACTACGCCGCCGACAGCGTCTTTGACCGCTTTTATCAAGCCCATCCTCATGCCCTCCTGTTATCTGTTATCCTATGAAACGTACCGGCCGGCTTACCGGTCGATGCCGCTTATGATAGTTAGTATCATTATAGCGTTTTTATTAGTAAATGTCCACAAATGATTGTAACAGAACTCAGGATTTTTCACATTTCAGATAACATTCCGCCATAACTATTCCCCATGGCCTGACGCCGCTTCGGCAAATTTCGTCGTTACCAGTTCTTCATACGGTACCCGCTGCGGAAGGGTACCGGCTTCCTCTAGGATATTCTGTAGCACCGTAAAGGAGTCTTGGCTAAAAATCAGGTCTTCCTTCCAGGTTTCCTGGTCCTGGTATCTGGCGATGATCCGCTCCAGCGTTTCCCGCTCCAGCTCTGGGAACTGGTTTCCTATCGCCTTGGCAATCTCCCCGGGACTGTGTCCGTTGACATAGTCCAGCCCGCTTTGCACCGCAGCGGTAAAACCTTGGATAATGTCCGGATGCATCGTGATATAGCTGCTCCTGGCACAGAATACCGTGTAGGGAACAAGCCCCGAGCTGTAGCCCAGCGAAGCGACCACATAGCCGGCGCCCTGCTGCTCTAGGGCCGTGGCCTGCGGTTCAAACTCAATCGTATAATCTCCCTGGCCGGCGGCAAAAGCCGCTGCCGTAGTGCCGAACTCAAGACCCTGTTCAATCGTCAGGTCGGCCTGCGGATCAATCCCATTTTTTTTGAGTATGTATTCTAGGACCATCTGTGGCATCCCGCCGTCCCGTCCCCCCAGCACCTGCTTGCCAATCAGTATATCCCATGAAAAACCGGCCAATGCAAAACTGCTGTCCACAGCATTTTCATCGGCGGCACTGGCGGTGGCGCCGGATGATGTCGAGCCGGCAGCGGGTATTCTGGATACCAAGAAATCCCCGGCACGCTGGGTAAGCTGCGCAAAGTTCACCACGGCATCCTCGGTTCTTTCGATATATGTGTAAATGGAAGCTTCGCCGCCCATCAGACCGATATCAGCCGTCCCCGACAGCACGGCGGCCATCGTCTTGTCAGCTCCATTGCCCGCCGACAGTATCAGGTCAATGCCTTCATCGGCAAAATATCCCTCTTCAATCGCCACATACAGGGGCGTAAAAAAGAGCGAATGGGCAACTTCGTTTACAGCGACCCTGGCTCCGCCGCTTACTGTCTTAACATCCGAATTTTGACAGCCTGACCCCGCTACGGACATCAGTACTGCTGATAACAGCAGTGCCATGATTTTATTCAAGCTATTCCTTTTCATAAAGAGCTCCATTAAAATTCGATTTTGTTTATTTTATGCAATATCAAATTATAATAGAGCCTTACTGCCGGAAAAGTAATTTATTTCTGTCAGCCGCCACAACGCCGGCTGCTATCTGGCCGCCAGGACCTCTTCCACCAAGGCCAGCTGCTCGCGGATCTTAAGATGCTGCGGGCATTTGCTCTCACACAGGCCGCAGTCCTTGCAGTCTTTGACGGTCTTTCCCTCAGGTTTCGCGCTGTAGGAACGGTATCCGTTCATGGCATGGTCTTTTAGCCCATAGACGTTATAATAGGTATAGAGGCTGAAAATATGCGGAATATCAATACCCACCGGGCAAGGCTGGCAGTACTTGCAACCGGTGCAATACAGTTCATTGAACTTGGTGAGCTGTTCAAGCGCTTCACCGAGCTGCCGCCATTCCGCTTCGTTCATGTCCCCGACCGCGGAAGCAACCGCCACATTCTGCTCCACCATAGCCTTGGTCTGCATCCCCGACAGGGCGCAACTCAGGTTCGGATTGCCCAGGACAAACTTAAAGGCCAGCTCATACGTCGCTATCGCCGGCTTACCGGTCAGCTTGGTATACAGGTCCGTAGGCGCAGAAAGCCGCCCGCCGCCCACCGGACCCATGGCTACCGTTCCCAGCCCTTTTTCATGGGCATAGGCCAACATCGCTTCATTGCTGCGGTCCAACAGATTATACTGCACTAGCATGCTGTCCATAGGTATGCCCCGGGCTTCCGAAGTGTCAATAATATGTTTTATGACGGCAGGATCGTCGTGAAAAGAAAACGACACATGCCTGATTAGGCCTTCCTCCTTTGCTCTGGCCGCCTCCTTGAGCAGATCCATTTTCATTACCTTGTCATCAAATGAAGCTTTATCAATGCCCCAGAAATGGTAAAAATCAATATGGTCGGTGTCCATCTTCTTAAGGCTGGCTTCCAAGGTACGCCGGTAATCATCAGGCACCTTCACCAGTTCCAGAGGCAGCTTGGTTGATAAAAGGATCTGATTCCGGAACCTCTTTACGGCTTTACCCAAGGCCAGTTCGCTGTTCTTGTTGCAATAAAAAGGCGCCGAATCAAAGTAATTGACCCCCAACTCATAGGCACGGACGATCATCTCTGATGTTTTTTCGTCATCCACATACCAGACACCGTTTTCCTCATATTCCGGCAAACGCATGCATCCAAACCCCAGTGCCGATATTTTTTCTCCTGTCTTGCCAAAATCTCTGTACTGCATAGCTGAAACCTCCTTCAATATTAAAACCTCACTAAACATGCCTGTCTGTATTTATACATTACCTATAGTATAACTCTGACAGTAACTTTACAGCAAGTATTTTCCATTACACCATATGTTGTATTATAAACTTTATACCCAAAATAAGAAGCGATATACGATGGGCTCTTCATAAAAAAGCGAGCAAGCCCGCTTTTCACTCTTGCAGGAGCACTTTCCTAATAGAATAAAAAAGGCGGCAGGCTGCATTTTCAGATAGCAGCTTGCCGCGTGCTTATTAATAATATATTACTGACTCATTGGCATAATTCATAGCCACAGATAACCCCGATATCCATATATGTCATAAAGCCACTGCACCCAGGCCAGCCCCACAGTGAAAATCAGCGTACATGCCGTCATCAGAATAGCCGGCACGTCATAAATCACCTTGCACTGCTCCACCACTTGTCCGTTTTCTCTGACCACATCATAACATCTATACTTGCTGCCAGCTAGTACCTCGACACCGAGGATAATCAGTACTAGCGGCCAGAGCCGGAACGCCAGCCACAGATTCAGCTGCGGTACCAGCACATGTATTGTGCATACCGTACCCAGCGCCAAAAGGACTACTCCGAAAGTTACCGACCCAAGGCGGTGTATCCTGATCGTTTTCTTTTCCATATTTATTCCCATCTGCGGCTCTGCCGCCCTCAAAATCAATAGTTGAAAGCGCTTTCTTTCAACCTTCCAAACATGCCGCTACGCGGCACAAACAATCAGTGAGAAGAACGGCTGTTTATGAATCTTTCTTCCCTAAGCCTTATAGGAATCGCCGCCGTCCTCGGCAACCGCTGCTATATCATTTTGGATCGTTACCTCATCCTCGTTAACCGGCACCGTGTCCTGTTTGGCTGGCGCCATGTCCTGTTGGCTCTCAACCATCATTTCCCCTAGCTCTTCCGAAAAAAGTATCTCCTTTTTTCCTTTTATCATCCTGATCCCGACCCAAAGCACCAGCACCCCGACTGCCAGCCGCGGCCCGCCATACATTATAGTATAGATAAACACATCAACCCCATCCGGAAGGTCTAAGGTTCCCAATATGCTAATTACCAGCGACCAGAGCAGCCAGACCCCTAACCCGATCAGAATATAGGCAAACCAGTTCCGGTATTTTCCGGCATCCTTTTTTTCTAAAGTCGAGAAGTCAAGTCCAAACAGATAATTATCCTCAACCATTTCAAACTCAGCATCACTAAGCCCTCTCAGGTTATGGGTATGGAAAAACGCATAGAACCATATCAGCGCCAGAAAAAACGTTAAGCCGGGAATATTCAACGTGCCGATTATGACAATCAGGCCGAGAAATAAACACATCAGGCTGAGCCCGGCTTTCATAAATCCCATATACATCTCACCCGCCCCTGGCAGCAGGGAAAACATAAAGGTAAAAAACTTATTTTTCTTTTTTGGTTTCATAATATCTTACTCCTCCTTCTCAAACAAACGTTCAAATGACATTAGGGCATTAAAAACCACATCTGATGTAGAATTAATGGCATCCGTCCCCTTCTGGAGGACAGCTGAGAAACGCTTATCATTCTCCTGAAAAGTTTCCTGCCACCGGTTATCCGCCATGTTGACGCCAAGATAATCCATCTGCATCCGCGGAAGCATAAAAGTAAGGAAAAGCGCGGCCGTCATGCCGACTATGATCTTCATACTGTAAGAAAACATCTGGATCTTAGCCTGACGCAGTTTCTGAACAGAGATAATATCCTGTTTTTCCCAGCTTTTCATAATTTCCTCTTTCAGATGCCGGGGCGCATAGAGTGGCGCCTGCTCAATGCTTTCAATGAGCTTAGTTAGCTCTTCATCACTAAGATATGACCTCATATCAGCTCCTCCTTTCCGAACATTATCCGCAGCTGTTCCCTCGCCCGGTAGATCTGCGTCTGAATCGTCTTGAGCTTGGCCTTCCGTTCTGCCGCGATCTCAGAAGCGCTCCGTTCATCCAGATAATAGGCTCTGGCAATCTCGTTATAGGGCGGCTTTAGCTTTTCACAGCATTTTGATAATCTTAGCTTGATCTCGCTCTCGATTATGATCTGCTCCGGCAAGCTGTGCCGCTCCTCCTGATTATGGAAAAATTCATCTTCGGTAGGCACCTGCCTGCGCCCGGCACTACGCATAAAATCAATACTTTTATTGGCGGCAATCCGACAGATCCAAGCCTTTTCATTTAATCCGTCAAAACTGTCCCACTTTTGGTACGCGGAAAGAAAAGTTTCCTGCGTCAAGTCTTCCGCTGCAAAATAATCTCCCGAAATCTTGTAGCAGACGGAAAATACCAGTTTCTGATAACAATCAACCATCTCCGCCAGCCTGACCTGCGCACTTATCTCTTCCACCCTCTTTCCGTTTTTGTCACGTGACTAACACTTCATAAGATATAACGTTATGCTTTCATATTTGTCTTCAGTATTTCAATAAATTAAAAATTTCAATAAATTAAAACTGGCGGAGCATTACCGCCAGAGTCACCTTTATTCGCTTCCGCTCCATCCTGTTACCATGATGCTTCTCACTTCTTCTTCCTCTCCATGCCTGTCAGCATGACGGTTTCCAAGTTCCGTGAATGCCGGACAAAATCTCCCGGTGTCACAAATAAAGCATTGAGCGGAACGTCCGTTCCGAGGGCTTCCAGCAGCTTTCCCGCTTGTTCAAGAAAGGCCGCGCCAAGCCGGAGGGTTTCCTGATAAGGCTGCCGACCTTCCGCTACGGCCTGAAAAACAGCGTTTTCATCCTTAAGAGCGGTTCTTGTCAATTCATGATAAAACGCTTCCAGTACACTGCCCTCGTCAAAGAATTCTGAAACACTGTCCTCATCCAAAAATCCCGGAACGCCAATGGCATTACTTCGGTAACCGTTCAGGTAATCAGCCAGGCAAAGCCCGCCGCCCAGAGCCGGCAGCTGTCCGTCATACACATTATCGCCCGGTGCCGGCGGCTGGCCGCCGAGTGTATTTTCAGCCGGAGCCTGATAACCAAAATCCACGTCGATCCGGTAGTCGCTCCCACAGTCAAAATAAACTTGATAGACAAACTGGGAGCATACCATGACCGGCTTTTTCAGTTTCAGGATATGATAGTTGATGAAGTGATCTATCTGTGTAATGGCCTGCATCAGAATCTTACTGCCAAGCACGATCAGCTTGTGATTAGGCTTTATCTTACGGAACAAAAACAAACCGGCCAACAGGAACAGAGCCGGAAAATCATATTTCGCACCAGCCTGACGGTAAGCGTCGGCAGCGGCCAACAGGGGGGCAGTCGCCGGTGCATGTCCCAGACGCATGACATAAACTTCCTGGCCGGCATAGAAAGCCACATCGTTGACACTGACTCCGCCGGCTCCCATTTCTATAATTGCATCTTCCCGGTACAGCATGGCGGCATGAGAAGTATCCGATCCACTAAACCAAGCTATGCTCTTGCTGAGCCAGTCATCCTGTTCCGCCTTAAAAACAATAATATCTCCCCGCTCTAATTTATCCACAAGCGCTCCCTCCTTTGTTCCGGATGACAAAGGCTGTTATTTCTCTGTCGGCCTGCCATCCTCCTGACCGGTTTCTAGGCTATCAATCAATTTCTCAATCAACAGTCTTTTCACATATACATCAAAACTAAGCATACTGATAAATGCAAACAGCTGCAGAAAATCCCGCTTCCCTTGCGGCGCGTCTTCAAAAGTATCTTTGGAAATGTCGAATTTCTGGACAATGTCCTCTTTCATATTTTTAATCTGGTTCTCTTCCAGTGCAAACAACTCCTGATAAATAGAGCCGAGGTTAAACTCTTCCTCCGACTGGAAAAATTCCTTCTTGACGGGATCTAAAAGCGTGCGGATATCATTAATTGTCAGAATTCCTTTATAATAGTAAATAAAAATCAGCAAGAGGATATGATCCTTCTTGTATTTTTTCTTTTCAGGCGGCGGCAGTAGGTCGTTTTTGGCATAATTGTTGATCATGGTTTTGGTCAGAATCTTGTCCTCTTCCTGATGCCTGGTGGATTTCTTCAGTTTTTTGTCCATGAATGTCGTTACTTGATCCATGTAAAGGTCAATATTGGGGATGTCCTCAAGCTTTATATACTGGATACGGTCAAGACTTTCCAATATGCTGTTGAGCAGATCATTCTTATCTATTGTCATGCAACAGTCATTCCTTTCGTAGATGGGAAACATGCCTATGCCTTTTTCCCTGCCAAGCCTGCAGCAGACATCCGGACACGACAATTCTCTTGCACCTTATTATATAGTATTCATAACTGCATGGCAAGAGGCGATTGTAACTGGAGCTAACTTTGCGCACTGGGGTGGGTGTGGTGCGGTCATCGTCATATCGCCCAGACATCAGCGGCTCCGGTTCCGGCTCCCGAAAATAAGTGAAGCTAAGCTTCTCACCTCTCATTTTTGGCCTGCCCCGCTACCGGCGTTCAAGCGCCCTCCGTGGCGCGTGAAGCCTTGGCCGGACCTCCATGTCCGGCCATAGCTAGGTTTTTCTTACGTGAGAAACTAAGCTTCACTAATTTTCTCCCGCAAGGAACCGGAGCCGCTGATGTCTGGGCGATATGACGATTCGGTATCCCAACTGGATGGTTCTGAAAAACCGTACTAATCTCAGGCGACCCTGTTAGCTAAATAGATGGTTTTAGTTCTGCGAAGTGCGTGAGAATACCATGTCATAACCGTCGTTTCCATAATTAAGGGAACGGTTAACACGGCTGATGGTAGCAGTTGATGCACCAGTCTTTTCAGAAATTTCCAGATATGTTTTATGGTTATGTAGCATCGAAGCCACTTCAAAACGCTGCGATATCGACAGCAATTCATTGACCGTGCATAAATCCTCAAAGAATTGGTAACATTCTTCCTTATTCTTTAAGCAGAGTATTGCTTCAAACATGTGATCCACGGCGGATGTGTGTATTTTTTTATTCATACCTGTGGCTCCTGACTATAATTAAAGAACTTGACAAATTATTAAATATTTTAACATGCTAAAGTCTTAAAGTAAAGGTCTCAAAGTATATTTTACCTCAGCATTATTGTATATGTAAAACTCTTTACCGCATCCATTCGCTGCTACAAGCACAGAAAAGAGCGCTGAGATACCGAATCGTCATATTGTCCAGACATCATCAGCTCCGGTTCCTTGCGGGAGAAAATTAGTGTTGCTTAGTTTCTCACTTAAGGAAAACCTAGCCTTGGCCGGACACGGAGGTCCGGCCAAGGCTTCACGCGCCATGGATGGCGCTTGAACGCCGGTAGCGGAAGCAACCTGTATCTGGGTGTGAGAAGCTTAGCTACACTTATTTTCGGGAGCCGGAACCGGAGCTGATGATGTCTGGACAATATGACGATGACCGCTTAACCAACCAACGTTGGCTAGCCAAATATTGCCTAGCCAATATAAAGATGACCGCTTAACCAACCAACGTTGCCTAGCCAATATAAAGACGACCGCTTAACCAGCCTCACCCGCTAATTTCCATCACATCCCGCGGATCAATATATTCATCATCTTTCATAATCTGATATGCCAGCTCCAGGTTATCCTCTCCGACCAGAAACAGAATGTAACGCTTGCCCAGCGCCTCACCTTCCTTTACCAAAGGCGTACCCTGATTGTAGTATATCGAGCGATACCCGTTCTGATGGTCGAATACTAACTTGGTGCCATACTTTTCGTCTTTTTCTATCGCTTCCACAATGCCGGGACCCACGGTCACCACTGCATTGCCAACCGATGCATTAAGTATCAGGGTATAGCTGTCTTCCTCCGATTCTTCCATGGACACCGAGCCGGAACCGCTTGAGCCGCTTAACGGAAATCCTTTTGGCAGATATGATTCTGTCAGCTCTGCCTGACGGACTTCTTCCACTGCTGCCAGTTTGGCGGTAGTCTCGCTCAACACTTCCACTTTATCTGACAAATCGCTGTTCGCTTCTTCCAGAAAAACATTTTGCTCGCTTAACTCGGCAATGGCAGCCTGGTCATTTACTGCATCTTCTCGCATATCCCTGATCACTATCGACTGATATATGATCTCGCAGATAGCCACTACCGTGACAAGAAACAAAAAGAACATCAAAAGTTCAATGAATAGCGAACTTACATGATGCTGACTTATCGTACCGTCAGCTTTTTCGCGAACCAGCAGGATGGCAAAGCTGCTCTTCCGCTTATTTTTTTGTTCCATATTTTAACTCCTTCATATAAATCTAATATATTTTAGCACAATTGATCAAAACACACAACTTTAACTAAAAATTTCCTGTCATTTCTGCCAAAATAGCACACTTTCGCACTTTACATTTTACTCAAGTTGTGTTATTCTGGTTGTGTTGCAACAATTTTAATATTTTTTTTAATTTTTTGGAGGTATCCTAATGAACAAAGGTACGGTAAAATGGTTTAACAACCAAAAAGGCTACGGTTTTATTTCTGACGAGCAGGGCAATGATGTATTCGTACATTATTCAGGTCTTGTCATGGATGGTTTCAAGTCTTTGGAAGAAGGCGCTGCTGTTGAATTCGAAGTAATCAACGGTGAAAAAGGACCCCAGGCCGTAAACGTTACAAAGATATAATCAGACACCTGATTATAAAAAATCATTAATCAGTAATCCGATGTGCCTGTTCTTGAATATAAATATTAATTTTTATTTAGAATCAGCAATATTGAGTTATCAGATTAAGGTCAGAACCTGTCTTAGTAGGACGGGTTCTTTTTTTTATTAATTTTTTGCTTATTTTGCTTGTTTGCTTGTTTTGCTTGATAAGATGATGGGCAAAATTGGCCGTGGAAGCGGGGCTTATGCCGTGCTTATGGTTTTTTTCTGCCTAGGCGGATTTCTTCCATCAGCGCCGCCATGTCTGGCTCAAGTCGATCGAACAGATAGGTTTTCTCCTGCCGGCGGTTCAGATATTCTTGTCTGAACTGGCTGGCCGCCTGTTCTATCTCTTCCTTCAGCCCTTCGGCGGAAAGACGGGCTGCTCCCTGCCCCCACACGATCATCTGTTCTAGGGCGTCGGATGTCGCAACTGTAACAAAATGCTTTTTGCCGATTTTGTGGGTTACTTTTTCTATATACATATCGGCTGTTTCGGCTTCTTTAGTATAAACGATGTGGATGTTCAGATATGGGAAGTAATCGCCCGGATTGCCTTCTACCCGGTAGGCATCATAAACTAGGATGACGATATTGTTCTTATAACCTTGGTAATTACAGAGGATATCCGCCAGTCTGCTGCGGGCGGCCTCCATGTTTATTTCTGCCAGTTCCCTGAGTTCCTGCCAGGCAAATATGATATTATAACCGTCTACCAGAAGATAATTATCGGTATGTTCATTATTTTTTGAAGGGTTGTTCTGATAAATTTCATCTGTCCGCGGACGGGTCCAGCGTGGGCGGGTTTGCGGAACGGTTCCATAAGTCCGATTGAATATTTCTTCCAGTTCTTTATTTTCTTTTTCAGCCGCGCTTTCTTTGGGCTGTTTTTTTCTTTGCGCTGTCTGGGCCGACGATTCCGGCTTTGCTTTAGAGCTGTCGGAAGTATCTCCGGCGTCTGCTCCTTGTGTGGCGGCTCCGGCGTAGACTTCCGTCCATGCGTTCCGGCCGGCCAGATTAAGGCCGCTTTCTACGTGCATATATTCGTTAACCTTATCCCAGGGAACGATGAAACCGGCGCCGTGGGCACAAAAAACCGAACCGGACGGATTATTGACGTCAGCTTCGGGATCATAAGCAGCGGCAGCCATGATTTCTGCGGTATTATGGCAGGGTTCATATCCCTTGAGCGTACAGAACAGCCTGCCGTGGCCTTTGGTATAAGCGGTCACTTCGGTCATATAGCCCTGCATAGATGACACGGGCGCACTGCCGGTCAGCACGGCTATCCCGCCGCTTATGAGCGGCGGCAGGGCACTTCCGTGCATCCTGCGGATATCAGCCATGGCACGCCCCACGGTTTCCTCCGGGACCTCCAGCCGAAAAGAGTACACCGGTTCCAGCAGAATATTGACGGCGCCCATAAGCCCCTGACGGACGGCCCGGTAAGTTGCCTGGCGGAAATCTCCTCCTTCTGTGTGTTTTACATGAGCCTTCCCGGCGACCAGCGTGATTTTCATATCCGTGATCTCCGCTCCCGTCAGTACTCCCCGGTGCTGCTTCTCTTTTAAGTGGGTCATGATGAGACGCTGCCAGCTGCGCTCCAGCTCATCTTCGCTCAAGGCAGCGGCAAAAGTAAGTCCGCTGCCCGGCTCTGCCGGCTCCATCAACAGATGCACCTCGGCATAGTGGCGCAGAGGCTCAAAATGCCCCATTCCTTCTACCGGCGCGGCAATAGTCTCTTTGTATACGATGCTGCCCTTGCCGAAAGTGACGGCGACGCCGAACCTTTCCTGGATGACACTTTCTAGGATCTCAATCTGCACCTCTCCCATCATCTGCACATGAATCCGACCCAAATTCTCATCCCAAGTGATATGGAGCAGCGGGTCTTCCTCTTCCAGCAGGCCAAGCTGAGAATATATTACATGGGCGCTGACCCCGTCGGGCAGTTCGACCTGATAAGTGAGGACGGGTTCCAGGATCGGCATACTGATATCTTTTTCCTGCCCCAGCCCCATGCCCGGCGATGTTTTTTCCAGGCCGGCCACTGCGCATATGTCCCCGGCATCCGCCGTCTCCGCTACCTGGAAGCGGCTTCCCGAATAGATGCGGATCTGGTCGGCTTTTTCCGGTATTATGTCAGCACCTTGGGCTCCCGGTACCGGGATGGACAGCACCGTCTTGACCCGGAGCCGGCCGCCGGTTATCTTCATATAGGTAAGGCGGTTGTTCTGCTCGTCTCTGGTTATCTTAAAGATCCGGGCACCGAAATCTTCGCCGTAATCGGGCGGCATGGCATATTTACCGATGCCGGAAAGGAACTCACTGACTCCTTCACATCTAAGTGCCGAACCGAAATAGCAGGGATAAACCTTACGCTCTTTAATTAGGCGGGCAATATCCGTCTCGTCCACCCGGTCTTCAGCGAGGTATTTTTCCATCAATGCCTCGTCACTCATCGCCAGATTCTCGTAATATTCCTTGACAGAAGCTTCCCTGTGCCCCGCTTTGCCCTCGCCGTCCCCGGCATCGGGGCTAAAGTCCAGGCAGCGTTCGTCAAGGCCCTGCTGTAGTTCCGCAAGGATGCCGTGCTGATCCGCACCCGGCATGTCCATTTTGTTAATAAAAATAAATACCGGTATCTGATACTGTCTTAACAGCCGCCATAAAGTCCGGGTATGTGCTTGGATGCCGTCCGTCCCGCTGATAACCAGGATGGCTGCATCCAGTACTTGTAAAGTCCGCTCCATCTCTGCCGAAAAATCCACATGTCCCGGCGTATCCAGCAAGGTCGCCTTCCTATCGCCAAGCATCAGCTCCGCCTGCTTGGAAAAAATAGTTATCCCTCTGGCTCTTTCCAGGCCATAATGATCCAGAAAGGCATCCTGATGATCCACCCTGCCCAGCTTACCGATGCTGCCGCTAAGATATAAGATGCTTTCCGCCAGCGTTGTTTTTCCGGCATCCACATGAGCAAGGATGCCCAGTACCAGATTTGCTCTTTTCATATTTATGTCCCATGTCCGCTGTAGCGGACTCAAAATCAATAGTTGAAAGCGTTTTTCTTTCAACCTTCTAAATATGCCGCTACGCGGCACAAACAATCAGTGAGAAGAACGGCTTTAGACGTTCTACAATATGGCCACTCCGGAATCCCTTGCCGCCTGCGCGACAGCCGCGGCGACGGCCGGCGCAACCGCC
>QMCD01002046.1_pt1 | contig 13447 bp, 10 predicted proteins | sample 1821841 | NCBI WGS metagenome assembly QMCD01 (sample SAMN01991225, study PRJNA193472) | Termite gut metagenome, whole genome shotgun sequencing project. | isolation source: worker | host: Macrotermes natalensis | reverse complement strand
GAGTTTATCCTATCTTAAAGTTTTCTGGAATTTTCAAGGTTCGCTTTTGTCTCAGTTTACCATACTGCTCCTGCCCCTTGATAGTCCTGAGTAGTAACAAACCCCCTACAAATTCTATTCTATGCAAAACGTCTTAAAAATTTTCCAAATTTCTACGTCCCAACTTCCCGTTTCCACGTTCCTTCGTTTTCCAGCTTCCCGTACCCCGTATCTCTCGTAACCCCCGTACCTACTACTCTCTCTACTCTACTACTACTTACCTTCCCTTACTACTAAACTAAATAATAAAAAATAAATATCTACTACTTCATCTACTATCTAATCTACTCAGAAGAAAATAAAAAAAATATAATAGTAATATTATACGATGTAGGAGTGGGGTCTCGGGTTATACGAATAGCCGAGACCCCACTCCTACATCACTTTTTTTAACTTCGCCCTGAGTAGATTAGTAGTAGTCAAGTAGCTTGGCAATCGGTATTGCCACCCTAGATATTTATTTTTTGTTATTTCAAGCTCCAACCAGTGGTTGGGAAGGTTATTGGTACAGAGAGAGAAAGCAGGGAATTTTGACATTTAAGAGCTTCTATTCAGATTTCTTTGCGATGTCAATCAAATTCTTAAAGAATTCTCCATAATCACCTTGGTATTTATAATGCTCCTCCAAATATTCGAATAGCCCAGCACAAAAATCATTAAGGGCATCACAAATTATCGCATGGGCATTATTATTGACAGCTACTCCAACCATATTTTTTCTTATTAGCTGGATATACATATTATTTTCCAGATAGCCCCTTACAAGAACAAACTGATATTTGTCATTAGGGTCGCTATGCCGTTTATAGGTATTTTCAATAATCTTAATTCTGTCTTCAATAGAAAAATCGGGCAACCCTGGTAAATGGTCGGAAAAATGTCCTGTTTTTGCAAATTTTTCCAAACCACCTACCGTATAAAAATCTTTGATATTTCGTATCTTGGTAAGTTCTCGACGCTCATCCAAACCTTTTAAAAGATATTCGACCATTTCTTTAAATTCCATATCAGGAGCTTTTACTTTACTCATAAATTCAGCTATATTCTCACCGCTCATTCGATTTTCCGCCATATCCTCTAAAATTCCATTAGGTATTAAATCGTAGCACATTTCATTTTGCAAAAGGGAAGACAAGGTCTTAACATGGAGAGATTCAAGTATTTGCAAGTTGGTATTAAAAACATTAGTTTCTTTTTTTGCCGTATGTTCCGGTAAATACAGGCTTTCATTTTGCATATCTAATAAAGTACCCATATTTGCATCTACAGGTATTAACGCACTATTAAATCCGTTATCGACCAAGGCAAGTCCTTTATTGGCTGGTTTTCTTACTTGCAATATGCTTCTAAATGCTTGGTGGGAAATCTTTTTTTCGGCATCACTATGGTATAGCTTCAATCCCGGATAATGAAGCAATTCAAAAATACACATAAGATTTCGTGCGTTTTCAATCGGGTCATTATGATAAAAATAGAAGCTATTGCGTATTTTGCCCTTAAAATCACCAATTCTTTTTTTGATAGCTTGAATAATTGGCAAATTATTATAATTGGCAAAATGCAATACCGCACTATCATCAAATTCTTCCGCAATCTTTTCAACCAATTGGGAATAGGATAATTCTTCTTTAGTTTTAATATCATAGGTATCAAGAGCTATTCCTTGATTGAAAATATCTACCTCATTAAAAAGCAAATAATTGCACAGATTCTTATATGCCAATTCCTCTTTACCCGGATTAAGGTCATATAGGACTTGGTCTAAATATGGAGCATCACCAGCAGTTAAATGCAATACATCAGACAACTTCTTATATACAGCTTTTGAGGGCGATATTTTTCCATTGACAATATTATACAAGGTCACCTTATTTATTCCAGTCCGTTTTGCCAACCAAGCAACTTTTATCCCGTTGTCATCCAAAAATTTTTCGAAATGCATTTTTCTACCACCATTTTTTTAATGTATTCATTCTGTTGGACCTGTATACAATTCGATTATAATCCATTCAACTAACAATAGCAACAGAATATAGGATATTTTACAGAATAGATAATATAAATTTTTCAGTATTGACAAGTAATGAATTATTCAGTAAAATTTATATATAATAATTCAGTTTAATTCCAAGTACACTGGTAATAAAATTTACATCATATGCATATTTAAAAAAATAAATGCAAAAAGCATAGGCGATATACTAGTTTACTAGTTTTGATGGATTTTATTTGTTAATATTTTTTAAGCTAAACGTTTGGATATAGCTGCACTATAATGTATAATATATGATATAAAAGATGCTTGAAAGGAGTGCTTTACCATGAATAATCATCCTGATCGAATAGGCTGGAAGAACCGATGGTCAGAAAGAAGGTGGAAGCATGGCGGCTATATACCCAAAACAAGGGCTCAAACAGCTGGCTGACCGAGAGAACTAAAATTTTCTCTTTTAGAAAAGCGAAAAATAAAAGCCTCTTAGAGAAAAATTTTCTAAGAGGCTTTTCTTGAAATTTTATAGCCCCAGTGAAACCTTCACTAGAGCCATCCTCCAATCAAACACTAAGGAGAAATCTTATAATTAAAAAAACACGATTACGGATTTTTTTAAATCTAGATTTCTTATCATTTAGCATAGGACTAGTTTTCGCTTCTTTACAAGGTGTTTTTTTTGGTATAATATCCATTGATTTACCAGACACAAATTTGCCTTCAATTATGTCATCACACGTATACCGCCTCTTTTTACATATTGTAGTATTAGAGAATGCGTGTTCTGCGATAAAAACAAACTCGAAGTCACACCGTTCATCTGTTAAATACTCCTCTGGCATTCCATAGGAAAATCTAACTGCGTAACTATTAGTTGGATTGTATGGGCGATACTTATCAATATAAAGTGGAGCCGGTTGAAGAGGTTTAATTGGATTATTGGCAAAATTCTTACCAGGTCTCGGCTCATGAGCCTCCAAGGTATATCTCGGATTCTTTAACATCCACCACGTACAATTGACCACCTTGATGCGAAAAACTTTACCAACTCTACATATTTTGCCCGAAATTTTAACTCGTGGGCGAATAAAAAGCATCGCCAAAAAAAACATAAGCGAAGCCACAACACCGCCGATTATCGCATCTATAAAAGGACTATTTGTTAGTGTTGCCATCACATTTTATTCTCCCAATAAATCTGCTGTTTTCCTTACAGCTCCCTATCATTTCGCATATTGCTTCTTTCCCTCCTTTCACAATCAGTTCCGTACTAACACGGCCTTATCCAACAACAAAAAACGCTTAGAAAAACCACCCCCTCAATACTACTATTTCGGGTACTTACATTATACCACTTAGAAGATAATAGAATCAAGGGAAAATTTCTCCATTAACAACTAAAATATAGATAATAATCTATGATATTAGCACAATATCGCCCGGTAAAATGCGATTTTACTAGTTTCTATTAAATAATCTAGCCAAATTATGCGTCATATTTATGCTATCTATTCTTTTGATATCCCATAATTTTCTGAAACGTCGCATCGTCCACCATTAAATCCGAATGAGCCAAATATTCTATACGGGCTTGCTCCCGCTCCGCTTCGGTCGGAGCTGTTTTGTATTTCGTATAAAGTCCCCTTCGCACAATAGCCTCCAATTTCTCCTCATACGCCTTAAAAACTTTTTCCGCCAGCTCCTGCACCAGCTCCTCCTCAAAATCCCCCCGGACATAAAGTGCAAGAAAAAATCCATTCAAAAAATCTTGTTCCGATATTTGGACGTTCTTCCCCATAATGTCTAACTACCTCCTACAGTACAGTATATGCATTGCGTGGCGGCGTAATCACGCCACCGTCCCCTATCAAGAAAGCTAATTAGCTGGGCGGTACCGTTTGTCCCAGCATTTGCTTTCGGTAGCAATACGGAAGCTCCGGCTTCCGTGCCTAGTACAACCTGCTCCTAATATAATCGCTTCTATGGAGCATAAGGAACCCCGTTCCATGTCTCGATAGAAGCGTAGCCAAATAATCTTCAAGCATCCGGATATCCCTCTCAGTTCCAGTATCCACCATATATCTGCCTATACCAAGCACACAATGGCGTAATCACGCCATTGTAATAGCGATAAAGAAAAGATTGTAAGGGTCTCTAAGCATTCCGGCAGTCCCGCCCTCTGTTGCTCTCCCAATATTCGCAAAAAACGCTCTCAGAGGCCTTTCTGTTGGTTTAAGCACTATCGCGACATCCAAATTCTCTTTCATGGCATTTACAGGAGCGTGATTACGCTCCTGTGTTTCATACTAAGTTATTATAAAATAAAGAAGCTCGATTTTAGAGCCTTTTTCGTGTTTAATTTTTTCTCCCAGTCTCCCAAATATATAGAAACTATCACAGCCTATGGAAATATTGCTTGACGATACCCTTTGCGTATCGTAATATTAGAGCCAACAAAAACAAAACAAGCGTTATGGCTTTTGGCGGGCTTTACGCTTGTTTTCATGGGAACCAAGTGTATTGGTTTGTATGGATATTGTACCTATGAATGCTATGTATGTCAAGTGATTTTATTTCATTCATGCATATAGCCCCAATACATGAGGTTCCTAGTAGAAAGGAGCCTTTTATTATGGAAAAACCCGCCTATACCCAACAACTGATGATGCAGTTAGACAAGATCAGTATGCGCCAATATATTCGTGCCGTGCATATAGATGATGCAGACGGACGCGGTTTTATTGTGTGGGCGGAGAAAAACAAAAAGGGTATCTGGAAACAAAGAGGATATAATTGGGCTGATTTATTCCAACATGTGCGTAAAGTTGCTCCAGATGGAAAGAAGAATTTGTATTTATCATTGCAAACTTTTTGCGCTCCGTTTCGTAGAGCTGAAACGCTGTTCCGGTTGAATGCCATAGGCTATGATATCGATTTTCACCAAGGCATTCTTACCACTAATGCGATATTGAACGCTTTTCACAGTTTGGAGATCGCTGTTTTCAATGAAAATATTTTGCCACCACCTTCTATGGCAATATTAACTGGTAGAGGAGTGCAATTACTTTATTTGCTGGAAGCATTGCCAAAACAAGGTTTACCGCTTTGGAAGATGGTAGGCGAAGCGATGGCTATGCGAATTCGCACAGGGCTATCTGAGGCAACAACTGTCTCTATGGGAGAATTGGATGCCAATTATAGCGATACAACAAGGGTTCTGCGTTTGCCTGGTACATATAATACGGAATCCCGGACATATTCAGAAATAATTAATTCGGCAAATAGCTCTCTGGCACGCTATCGCTTAGATGCGTTGCGGGATGCTTATCTGCCGGAGCTAATACCACAACCTAAAGACAATTCCCCTCCCAAGCGTCCCCAAAATAGCAAGGTTATCAATTTATACAATACATACAGCCTGCATATGGCGAGATTGGAAGATATCGTTATGCTTCGGGATATTCGTAAAACCGCAAATATTCCGGAAGATTGCCGACGTCGCATGGTATTCCTCTATCGATATTGGTCGTGCTTCTGCGTAGGTTCACAAACGGCTTTGGAAGCGGCACTGGCGTTTAATCAGGAGTTTCTCCATCCGCTTTCGGAAAGTGTTGTATCTCAAGATACTAAGAGTGCGGAGAAAGCCTATGCAAAGTGGCTGACCGATAGGAAAAAAGGATACAATTACCGTAATACGACGTTAATCAATTTATTGCAGATTACGTTAGACGAGCAAAGAAAACTAAAAACCATCATTGGCGTGGAAATAAAAAAGGAACGGCAACGAGCGAAGAATTGGTATAATGAAAAACGAGATATGGAACGTAAAACTAAAAAACAGGAGGAAGAAGGGGCAGTGATTGCACTATTGGCACAGGGATTAACTCGCCGGGAGATAATGGAGATTACCGGGCGTTCGGTAAATTTTATTACCCGTGTGCGGAAAGAATATCTGGAATCTCTGAAATAGTTTTGGTCTCATTTTGGACGGCTTTATATGGGTGTGTGTTTACCCTATCCGGATACCCTTGGCGCCTTTAGGCGTCGGGTATCCGGATATTACGAAAATGCAACTGGACTGTGATATCGTAATATTATAATATTGTGATATCGTTAATTCGGAATATCAAAGAGAAACTGTTCTATTAATTCGTTTAGGATTAACCCCATGGAGGTTTTTACATCGCGCGTATTTGCGTAATTCCCTAGTTTTGTATGTAAGTCTTTGCGAATGCGGAAACTATAATTGACATACTCTTGGTCGAGGGCAAGCCGCTTATAGTTTTTTTGTTCGTACCTCGTACGGCTGGTCGTTTTGTTCTGCGTATTTTTTTGCGAAATTTGTGTTTCCCTTGATGGCTTAGTTTCTTCCATTATTTTATCTTCAATACCTAAACCAAAATTTTCTGTATTAAATGCCTTCTTTGCCATTATTCGACCTCCAAAAATTCATTGAGCCAAGCTGTATAGTCTTTTGATGGATTGGATTCTGGTGCGTATTCAAATAAGCTCACATGCAAGGCTTGTGCTTCTTTAACGGCCACGCCCTCACGAATATAGGTATTATATATGCGAGTGTTGTTGCCCTCAGCCCACTTTTTTACGGCGTCTACCAACGAAGAAGATAATAAGAGGCGTGGATTATGCCGCGTGAGTAATACCCCGTTGATTTTTAATGTTGGGTTTATATGTTTGCGGATTACCTCGATTTTTTTCTCGAGCTTGGGTAATCCCGTTGTGGCGAAGCTGGATGCTTCTAAGGGGATTATGATTTCATCCGAAGCGGAAAGTGCAGACTCTATCAAAAAACCCGATATGCGCGGGGGCGTATCGATAAGGATGTAATCATAATTTTGGAGCGTGTCTATTTGACTACGTAAAAGCATAAGGTTTTCGAGATAATCATCTCCCATTCCTAGGGCTTCTAAACTTTTTAACGAAGTGTTGCCCGCGATAACATCCCCTTGTTTGGTATGTTGTATAGCATCATATAGAGATATACTGTCACTGACAACCTGATACATGGTAGGACTATTCGTATCTCCACCTAAGGCGATAGTGGAATTGCCTTGTTCGTCTAAGTCAATGAGTAGTGGTTTATATCCACGCATACATAGACCGTTTTGCAATGTTGTCATGGTGGTACTTGTACCTTGCCCACCTTTAAAACGTGCACCGATAATGACTTTCATAGCACTATCCTTTCAGATATTACAATATTATAATATCGCATATTCACGATATCTTAATATTGTAAATTAACAATATTAAGATACTACAATATTGTAATATCGTCAATGTATAATATCGCAAATATCATATGCATCGATTACTTAAAAATGATATCTATCCGCCTAATTTATATAGTGGGGGTGATAATATGTTGCTGATAGGGACTATTACGGTATCGCCATTTGCGATATTACAATATTCTGATATTGAAAATTAACAATATTATAATTTTACAATATTGTGATATTGTTAATGTGTAATACCGCAATGCTATAAATCAACGGAATATGTCTTACACATACTCCGGCTATAGCACTCATAATATCGGAAGTAAAATCGCAATATTTTCGGAAGTCGGCGCTATAAGGAAGGATAATGGGTATGTTGTGCCTATCGGGTGCTTGAAGAATTAATAGGGTATCATGTGCTATGCTTAAGATATTGTTAAAAATGTATTTTAATGGCAATATGGTTTTGGGAAGTGTTTTAGTTGTAGTGAATTGTCTGCTCTTAGGCTGTTTCGAGAATTTTCCAAAAACCTTCGTTTAAAGGTTTAAAACCACCTATAACTAGTTTTAAACCAGTTGTTGAACCAGTTTTAAATCAAGTTGACAACCAGTTTAAAACTAAACGGATTGAGGAACTGCACAAACTTGCCGGATGAAGCACTAGAGCGGGAGCTTAAAATAGAACGAGAACGGTTTAATGCCGAGCTACAATGAAACCATGAACTTACAACCAAGGTTGTTGAACTAGCCAACAACCTAGCAGAGCTTAATAAGAACCAGCAGGTATTACTTAGTATCGAGCAAAGCAAAAATGTGAAGCCCAATCGTTTGAAGGCGTGGTTTTCGGCTTTTGCCAAAAAAATTAAGAGCGAATAAAAAGAAGCCTCGAGAACTTCAAGGCTTCCATGTATCTTCCCAAGAGTCTTTGATATTCGGCTTCTTGCGTTTCAAGTCGGCTATTTCCTTCTGTACTCGTTCCACGGTTTTTAAGGCATATTCCTTGTCGTATTCGTGTGGGTAGTTTTTGTATTTTTCGATATGCTCCACTACGGCCTTACGGTGTCCGGCGATTTTATCTTCGATGTTTGGCAAGTTCGGATACTCCTTATTTTGTTTTTTGCTTGATTTTATCGTATACTTCGTATAGCAATACCGCTCCGGCGGTCGATACATTGATGGAATTAGACATTCCAAGCATTGGCAGGTGTACTATATGGTCGGATATCGAGAGTATCTCCGGCGATACTCCGTCATATTCCCGTCCTAATACCAAGCAGGTAGGAAATTCGTAATCGACTTCTTTATAATCGACGCTATTGTCGGCTAATTCCACCGATACAATGCTTACTCCCTCCGCTTTGAGGCTTTTCACGGTTTCAAAGGCATCCGTTTTATATTCCCACGGTACCCACCGTTCGGCTCCCCTCGAGCTGGTCTTTATTTTCCTGTTGGGAGGCACTATCGTATTTCCGCAAATATAAACCTTCTTTACCAATATAGCATCGGCCATTCTTAAGATAGTTCCTATATTATGAGCTACCTTGAAGCTATCTAAAACCAAATATACGGGGTTTCGCTCAACTTCTAAGAAGTCGGCTCTATTTGGCTTGATAGCCCTTAATTCACTCTTGGATAACTGCATAGCTTTCCCCTTTCGTTTCTACTATTATATAGGAAATTGGGATTGCAGGCTATACCCTCGAATTTAAAAACGATGATTCCAATTTTTTTTTTGGATTCACCGCTTTTAAGATTTTCTATATATCTTGCCCCAGCTTATTTTGTGACATAGATTTTGCACTCAGCCTTCTTTGAACCTACAATACAGGTAATTGTAGCCGTCCCCTCGCCAACTATATTTGCCGTAATTACCGTTTTAGGCCTGTATTTCCACATGTCATCCAGTACGACTACTTTTTCATTACTGCTATGCCAACGAACGTTGTTTGTGGTAATAGCCCAATCGTAAACGTATGGTCGCATAGTTCCAATTCTCATTTTCGTTTCCTTACCATCCTTGGATATGCTGTGCTTAATTTCGTTGACCGCTAATTCTAATGTTTTAGGGTGAATATCGAGTTTTTTCGCACAGTGGGATTTGGAATATTCTTTAAGCGACATATCGAAATATTTATCAGTACGCTTTCTTTTTACCCATTTCCCAGTATCTAGGCTTATATAATTACCTGAACCCCATGTGGTTTCCATGAATATCCATCGTCCATCAACATAAGCAAAATTCCAAGCATGGCCGGGGTCGGGGTCCATATTTTTGAGAAATAAATTGCTATCATTATGAGATAGATACTTTTTATACTCACTTAGCGGTTGGTCTTTTTCACTTGAGCCATCCCCTGTTGCATAGCCCGAGACTACTCGACAAGGTATACCAAGCCCGCGAAGAAGAGCCGCTGTCACATTCGCATAATCCTCACATATCCCAGATAGATAATTGTTGGGATTAGGTTCAATGTCTCCCAAGGTCACCGTATACAAAAAATAGTCATAAAACATATTGTCGCAGACCCAATTATATATTGCCTTGGCTTTTTGGTAATCCGTCTTGGCATTGGCTTTTTTTACTATAGCTTCGGCCTTGGAAGAAATCTGTTTGGGACTGCTAATGTTTAATGCCGAATCAGTAATGGGGACTAAAAATTCCTCTAAAGCCGTCTTTTTCGTGCTGTAGGAGGCATAGGTAATCTGATTGATTTTGGAAAAATCTACGGATATTTTTCTTGGTTGGGTATCTAAATCCAATGTTGGGGGTGCTACGGCTAGGACACTCGAGGACAACAGGGTAAGACCTATAAGAAGTGGCACAACGATTTTTTTAAACATGATAATAGCCCTTTCTTAGTTGGAATAACAGGCAGTAAAAAGCGGTGGAAACATTTGCCACCGCTCTTTGTAAATTAATTGCTTATTACCAACGCCGACCCAATAACCGTTAAAGGCTGCTTGATGGTTTTTACCTTGCCATTTAATGAAAAGGCTACTTTCACGGTATATTCTCCAGAAGAAACGAATTTACCAGCGTCGTTTTTGCCATTCCAATAGTAAATAGCTTCTCCCAATTCGTTGTAAGTATTAACTGTATTGGTAGATTCCGCCATGGGTCGGGAATTTTCTACGAGTTTGCGTACTCTTTTGCCTTTGTCGTTATCAATATATATGCTTACGGCTACGTTGTTGACCGTACCACGACCTCTTGCTACTTTAATACCTATTTCTTTCCCGTTTCCAAGTACAAAGTTTCCGCTTGAGTACCCATTGCTATCTTCATAAAAACTTACTGATAGGGTTTCGTCTGTGAGATTTCCAGGATTATATACGAAGGGATATAGTTCCCGTGTATCCGAACCCTTTTCTTTTACTGCAAAGGCGAAATTAAAATAAGGGAAAGCTCCCACGTATTTATCAACCTGAGGTTCCCAAGTTATTTCATGAGTGCCAGCTTCATAAAACGTATATTCATCCCTTCCTGTTGCTCCAAAGACCTCATCTTGATGATAATTTAAATCGTTAAAATAATCAGCTTCATAGTAAATGACATCAATTTGAAGTTCGGCAGGATGCCTCAATCTAAAAATAAGGGTTGGAGCCGATTTTGAAAGGTTGTTTACTTGTACGTTGGTAAGCACCGGAGTATTTGAAGCACTGGTCTTGTAAGCAATAATGGAGGTTCCGATATCCTCAGGATACATCTTAGGTTTGGTAAATAGGGCGTTTGCGGTCGTATACTGATAAAGCTCATTCATAGTAATATTGCCATTTAAGCTCGTGTCTGCTAAAAAACGGTTTTTTGAAGATTTATCTCCCAATCCTTGAGCTAGTATTCTCGTGAACTTGCTTAAAGGACGATTTTTAATTCCGAAGGTACTATCTTCGCCATTCCAGTAATGGTATTCTTCGAATGAGGAAGTGGAGGTCAACACTATATAGTTGCTGGAAGCTAGCTCTCCTTCTCTTTTAGTTAAGGTGCGTCCAAAACCATCTAAAAAGTCGTTGGAATTCTCGCTTTTAGAAATAAATCGGCCTCCAAAGCTGACATCTAATATCAGTATTTTTTTGCCCTTAACTTTATCGAAGGCTTTTTTTAAATCCGATGCACTGAATTCTGTTTCATCCGCTAAAAATAGTATTGGTTCATCAAACCGAGCACTGGCACCCGAATAGTAGAAAACGTTGATATCCTCAGGTTTGGAATTTTTGTATGCCCGCTCAATCAACTTCAACTGGGCGAAGGTTGCCGTTGAATTAAGCAGGGCATCGCCCGATATTTTATTGCCCTTGCCCTTAATATTGGTATATCCGTAAACGCTTTTGTACCTGCTGTCTTTTTTGAATATGTCCCGCATGGTGGTCATGTCGTTTTTTTGGTGGATAATACTGTTGCCTGGCCAAGCATTGCCAATACATAATGCCCGGTAAACGGGAGATGCCGCCGATACCACCCCACATGTTATATCGAATACAGGTAGAGCAACCGTCATAATAGCTAAAACCAATAGAACGGAAACGATTTTCTTATACATTTTCATACCCCTTGAATTAGATTATTTGCGAATAATTTGCGGTTTTCCCACCAATTAGATTCGCATGTTTGAATTATAGTACCAATCAGTACAGTTTTCAAGGGTTCCAAATAACCTTATAAAAAATCAGGCATACTCCTAAAAAATATGAATTTGGAAAAGATGTTGATTTAAAATCGTTAGAGATTTCTTTCTTCTAACTTAATACAGCCCAAGAGCTATCTTACTGACTCTTGGGCTGTATCTACAATTTGCTTGATTCACTTGATAACCTTCAAGGTTTCCTTTTCGGTTTTGGACTTGCCGTTTAGCGAGAATGCTACCTTTACGGTGTAATCACCAACTGGCACGAGTTTTCCGCTATCATCCTTGCCATTCCAGTAATAGAGTGCTGTGTCCTGCATCTCGTTAAACATTTCTCCTGTAGCCGTAGTCTCATTCATAGGTCGAGAATTTTCTACGAGCTTGCGAACTCTTTTGCCGTTGGCATCATCAATATATATACTTACTGCTACAGAATGGGTAAAGTCTCGACCCCTGTATACATATATCCCAATCTCCCGACCATCGCCAATTTTAAAGCTCCCTTTTGAATAACCACTGCTTTCTTCGTAAAAGCCTAATCCCATATCATAATCGGTTATGCTATTAGGACTATATACGAAGGGAATCACTTGCCGAGTGTTGGAGGTTTTTTCCTTTACCGCGAAGGCGAAATTAAAATAAGGGAAAGAGCTTGTGGTATCATACTCATCAACTTTAGGCGTCCACTTTATTTGATGAGTACCCGCTCCATAGGCTTTATATGTATCGGATGCTATTTCACCAAATGTCTTATCGTAATGGAAATTCAGGTAATCTTCCCCGCTTTCCGTGTCCCACGCAAGGTCGTAATAAACTACGCCTATTTGAAGATTGGTGGCTTGCTTCAATGTGAATGTAAGCGTCGGAGCTGGTCCTGAAAAATTGGATATCTTCACGTTGTTAAGCAACGGCGTGTTGGAAACGCTTGGTTTATAGCTAATAATAGATACTCCCGATTCCTCCGGATACATCTTGGGCTTTGTAAAAATGGCATTATCGGTGGCATATTTGTAAAGTTCGTTCATAGTGACGCTACCATTCGCACTTACATCCGCTAAAAACCGGTTCTTGGAAGATTTATCGCCCATTCCTTGGGCGATATTCTGTGTAAACATCCCTAAGGCACGACCGTAAATTCCAAATGCGTTGCTTGCTGACTTCCCATCCCGATAGTAATAGGGTTCAAAAGAGGAGGTGGAAGTCATTACCACATAATCGTTGGAAGCTAGTTCTCCTTCTCGAGCGGTGCTGGAAGGAGTAAATGTGCGGACAAAACTTTCCATGAAATCTTGGTCGGCACCGGAATTCCCGCCTTTAGAAATAAATCGGCCACCATAATGTACGTCTAATAAGAGAATCTTCCTACCCTTGACTTTATCAAGAGCTTTCTTTAAATCCAATGCACTGAATTCCGTTTCATCCGCCAAATATAGCACCGGTTCTTCATACCACGCACTCGCACCCGAATAGTAGAAAACGTTGATATCCTCAGGTTTGGAATTTTTGTATGCCCGCTCAATCAACTGGGCGAAGGTTGCCGTTGAATTAAGCAGGGC
>QMCD01001605.1_pt1 | contig 13450 bp, 8 predicted proteins | sample 1821841 | NCBI WGS metagenome assembly QMCD01 (sample SAMN01991225, study PRJNA193472) | Termite gut metagenome, whole genome shotgun sequencing project. | isolation source: worker | host: Macrotermes natalensis | reverse complement strand
CGCGCGCCGTGCGTGCCGGTAAAGTACAAGTCGCCGGCCCGGTACTCGTGGAAGATGGCGGCACTCTGAACATCCCCGCCGGAACGCGCATAGAAGCCAACAAGGGATTCGGAAGCTACATCCTCGTGTTGCAGGGAGGTAAGATCAACGTCAACGGTACTGCCGCAGCTCCCGTCGTGATGACTTCCAACGAAGCCTCTCCCGCTGCCGGTGACTGGGGCGGACTGGTCATCAACGGCAAAGCACCCCTCGCCGGGCCCGCCGGTACGACCGGAACCACCGAGATCAGTAACGCATACATCTACGGCGGCAGCAACGCGGCCGACAACTCGGGGTCGATATCATTCCTGGTGATCGAATACTCGGGCGCACGTTCGAGTGCGAATATCGAACACAACGGACTTACGCTCAATGGCGTGGGTAACGGAACGACTATCAGCAACGTGTTTATATTCGAGGGTGCGGACGACGGTATCGAATTCTTCGGGGGTTCGGTCGACGTCGACGGCCTGCTCGTTGTGAACTGTGATGACGACATGTTCGACTTCACGATGGGATACAACGGAACCCTGTCGAACGCCTACGGGATCTGGGAAGCCGGTTTTACCAGCACCGAAGCCGACCCGAGAGGTGTGGAGGCCGACGGTAACTTCGACGGTAACAACCCCGAGTATGCCCACCAGAGCGATTTTGCGATCACGAACGTCACCTTCGACCTGAGGGTGCCCTACTTCGCCGAACACCTCTGGACAGGCAGCGCGAAAACCATGCAAGACCTGATAAAAATGCGCCGTAACGCCCAGGCAACAATCTCTAACGCCCTGGTGAAAGGCGTTACCCACGTTCAGGATCTGATCGACATCTCGGACGGCTCGCAGAACGAACCTTTCGTGACGACGATCGATATTACAAATCAACTGGTGGCTCCCGAAGGAGCCACAAATCCCGATGCGGCGGTAAAACCGGCCGGCTATCCCGGAGTGACCCTGGCCGAGGGTAACACCGGCTGCGACACCACCGTGTTCGAATGGACTGGCTACTCATTCTGATTCGATAGAAAAGCGTAATTATTCACCGGAAGGCGGCGCGGAGTGATCCCCGCCGTCTTTATTTATTGCGGATGCGAAATAAATTGCTTATCTTTGCGTTCTGGTTACACATCGGGGCTGCTTGGTTTTGACAGCGGGTAGAGTCTGATGGTAAGCACGTCGAGCGTTGAGTGTGCGCTCGTAAAAGTGAATGCTCAAAATTCAAATGGCAATAATAGCTATGCACTCGCTGCGTAACAGTCACTAAGTGATGTTCGCTTTATCCGCGGGCCCCAGGGGTCTGCCGACGAGTATCCCGCCGGTTGCGCACCCGCCCTTTGTGTGTGACGGCTTTCCGGGGTATCATTCAATGAAGGGATAGCGCTCTCGGGGTGTCTCGACCGGGGCGCGAAATTCAGGGACTGGGCTCCGTGGTGGGTTGTTGTCTGCCAGCCGCGGAGAGAAGGATAAAACGACAACTAAGCGTGTAGAAAGCCTTCGGGTTCCTCGTTTGGACGAGGGTTCGACTCCCTCCAGCTCCACGGGTTGGTGAAAATGATACATCGGGCTGCGCACGACTGATATGCGCAGCCCGATGTGGAATTATCTGACGCCTCAGTCGGTGAATTTACATAGCAACGAGGCGTGGGGAGCAATTGTTCGTGCAAAGTCGTTCGACACGGTGCCCAGGCTCTCGCCCGTCCACATGTCGACGGCACGAACGTCACCGTTCAGGCCAATGTCCTTCAGGTTTACCTCAACTTCAAGAGTCTCGTCGTCGGAGGTGTTGAACATCGCCAGATAGGTCTCGCCACTCACAGAGTTGCGAGAGGTGATCGCGATCCTGTTGCCGTCGCGAAACACCTGACGAACGTCGGTGCCCTCGCGGTGCATCCGCAGAACCTCTCGATTGGTGAGCAGCGACAGGGTGAACGTGTCGTTCGACGGCAGATCGCCTCCGAACATCAACGGCGAGCGAAAGATCGTGAACAACGTCATCAGAGTGTACTGCTCCTCGCGCGTCAGACGGCTCATGCGGGGCTCACCCCTCTCGCCGCGGATCGAGATGCGGCCAAGCGGGATCATGTCGCAGTCGGGCCACGTGCCGGGCTTGATGTAGGGATACCAACCCTGGGCCACTTCGAGCAGCTGGTCGATGTCTCTCCACAGATCCCACACGTCGTCCACCATGCGCCACATGTTGGCGTGCTGCGACACATGAGGGCCATCTGCGACGGGCGTCCGGCCGGGCGAAAGACTCAACACTATCGGGCGGCCGCACTGGTCGATGGCGTTGCGCACAAGCTCGATCTCGGGCTGGTGGTAGGGACGGGTGATGTCGTCGATCTTCACGAAATCGACCCCCCACTCGGCGTACAGATCAAAGATCGAGTTGTAGTACTCCTGAGCACCGGGCTGGCCGGCGACAATGGTGAAGTTGTCCCTCAGCCAGCGGCACTGCAACTCGGTGGTGTAGATCTGGTCGGCGGTGACCCCTTCGGCCCCCTTGACGGGCAGCTTGTTCTGGACAGCCATCTTGGGGATGCCCCTCATGATGTGGATGCCGAACTTCAGGCCCTTCGAGTGTACATAGTCGGCCAGCTCTTTGAAGCCTTTACCGTCGGCGGCCGAGGGGAAACGGTTCACCGCGGGCTGGTAGCGGCCCCACTCGTCGAGTACATAGCGCGGGTCGGTCTGGTTGTAACCGCCCGCCTTGTCGTTCTCAACGAACCAGCGGATGTCGACCACCACGTACTCCCAGCCGAACTCGGCGAGGTTGGCCGCCATGTAGTCGGCGTTGGCTTTCACCTCGTGTTCCTCGACCGTCGGGCCGTAGCAGTCCCAACTGTTCCACCCCATGGGCGGTGTCTGTGCCCACTGTTTGAACTCTCCGAGGGCGAATGGCTCAGGCTTTTGGCTACTGGCGTTGCACGCCGCCACCGCGAGTGTGAGCACCATGCTGAAAAATAATCCTTTCATGCTCATCGTCAATTATTATAACCAGGGTTTTGTTCCAGATTGCCGTTCCTCTGTATCTCGCCCAGCGGAATAGGCATCCAATACATGGCGGGAGAGCGGAAAGACCTCTCCTCGACGAGCCGTCCGGGAGTGTAGGTCTTCTGACCCGTTGCCGGATCGAGAATGATGGTCACCCCGGTGGCATCCCGGTTGAGTACCTCCTCGGCGTCGAGCCAGCGGCGGAGATCGTAGTAGCGATGCTCCTCGAAGGCGAGTTCGATGCGGCGCTCGTGTTTGATCTTGGCCAGCAACGCTTCGCCGGTCTCGGTGGCGTCGGGCATTTTGGCCCTTGCCCTCACCACGTTCATGGCTGCTCGCGCACCCTCTTCGTCACCGGTGTTGTAGAGCGCCTCGGCGTAGTTGAGATACATCTCGGCCATCCGGAAGTAGGGCCAGAATCGGGGATTGGGCTGCTGGTTCGAGTTGGGTGCATAGTCTTCGTCCATCCATTTGCGAAGGTTGTAGCCCGAGGTACTCGTGTTCCAGTTGTCGATGCCGTACTGGGTGTCGCGTCCCGACAGGTTGGGGTCGTAGTCTTCAGTTCCGGCTATTTTCACGAAATAGGTCTCTACCTGGCGCCCGCGCCATTCGTCTCCGTCCAACATCACGTAGGCATAGAGACGTCCGTCGCGATTTGCCCACGGGTTGGCCTTGTGTTCGGGATTGTTCCAGTCGAACCGGCTGCCGTCGCTCATCTCAAAGTCGTCCACGAATTCGGAGATGGGCACGTTGCCGCCCCACAAACCGTATCCGTTGGGCCCGTTTGTCTGGCTCACGTTGTGAAGGGTCGCTCCCACGGCCGACGACGTTCCCTTCTTGTCGAACAGGATCTCGGGGTTGCCGCCGTCCCAGAACATGCGGATGTAGTTCTGCTTCACATCGTCGGGATAGACGTTGTACATTCCGTAACCCGCCGCCAGGGCAGCGTCGATACACGCCTTGGCTGCGTCGGCGGCCTTTTGCCACCTCTGCGGATCGGGATTCGGGTGGCCCACCACGGGGTTTACTCCCGGCTGATTCATCAGAGGGCTGGCCGAGTAGAGCAGCACCCGCGATTTGAGGGCGAGGGCGGCCACACTCGTTGCACGGCCTATGTCGGCTTCGTTGGTGTAGCGGGCCGGCAGCAACGAGGCGGCCTTGTCGCACTCCGACACGATGAAGTCGATGCACTCGGTGTAGGTGCTTCGGGTCATCGAGTTGAATTCCTCCATGTCGGCGAGAGTGTATTTTTTCAACACCATGGGTACACCACCCCAGCGCGCCACGAGGTTGTGGTACTGAAGGGCCCTGAGGAAGGTCATCTCGCCGATCTTCTGGTTCATCATACTCTCAGTGTAGGGCACATCGGCAACCCTTTCGAGAAAGAGGTTGCAGTCCACGATGTTGGAGTACACGTTTGACCAGCTCTGACGATCACTGCCGTTCCACGCTCCGTTCATTCGTCCCAGGTCGGACGGGTTGACGGTCCCTTTGGTGTAGGGTTCGCACCCGCGCGACCAGATCAGGAAGGTCTCGTCGACCACCGACGACTGATGGGACTCCGACCAGCCGTACCCCAGCCTGTTGTAACGTGCGTTTACAAAAGCGCTGGCAAATCCGGGATCGCTCCAGACGTCTCCGGCCGATATGTTGGTGAGGGGCACTTTGTCGAGGCTGTTACATGCCCCGAGGAGTCCCGACAGGAGCACCATTGCTCCCGCTGCTGCCATATATAATTTGTATGTTTTCATATCCGCTATTCTTTAAAAGTTCAACTGCAAGCCAAAATTCACAACTTTTGTCTGGGGAGTATTCCATGCCGCGAAGTTCTGTCCGCCAGCTCTCGTTTCCGGGTCGTGGTCTTTCAGCCCCGTGAAGGTGAGCAGGTTGAATCCCGACACATACACTTTCACTCCTTTGAACGGGAGCGAACGAAGCGCCCTCTCGCCGAGCGAGTAGGAGAGTTCAATGTTTTTCAGTCTCAGGTAAGCCGCGTTCTGCAACCAGAACGTGTTCATCTGGCCGGTCGATGTGACCTGTCGGTTGTACACTCTGGGATAGTTGGCATTGGGGTTGGACTCTGTCCAGCGGTTGTTGTAGAAATCCTTTGTGAACGTACCGATGGTGCCCGCTTCCCAGAATGTGTACTGCCACACACGGGCCGCACCCTGCAAAAGGGCGTGCAGGCTCCAGTTCTTCCAGGTTGCTCCCAGATTGAGGCCGAACACTATCTCGGGTGTGTTCGATTTGCGCTGGCGCACCTGGTCGACACCCGTGATCTCCTCGTTGCCGTCCCTGTCGAGGAATTTGAGGTCGCCCACACCCGCGGTGGCGAGATGGGGATAGCTGTCGAGCTCCTGCTGGTTGTGGAACACACCGATGGCTTCATACATAACCCAGCCGGCGTCGATCGGCATGCCCGTCTGTTTCTGCCAGTCGGGAGCATTGGCGGATTCGGTTCTGTACACCCACTTGTTGCGCGCGAACGACATGTTGGCGCTGGCGGTCAATCTCCAGTCGTTCAGCCTTTTGTTGTAGCCGATCGTCAGCTCGAACCCCTTGCTTTGGGTCTTGCCGATGTTTTCGTCGGGCAGCGACAATCCCGTGTATTGGGGAACGGCTGCTCCGCGGCTCATCAAAATGCGGCTGCGTTTGTTCAGGAACACGTCGAGCTCCAGGTTGAAATCCTTCAGGAACTGCATGTCCAGACCGACGTTGTACGATTCGGCAACCTCCCACGTGATGTTGGGGTTGATGACCGAACCTGCGCCCAGACCCGAATATTGCCTCGGGCTGCTGCTGCCGAATACACCATTGTTTCCCATCGAGTAGGTCTCGATGTACTGGAACGCGTTGACCCTGTCGTTACCCATCTGCCCCCACGAGGCGCGCAGTTTCAGATAGCTGATCCCGGGGACGTTCGCTTTCCAGAAGTTCTCCTCCGAAATTCGCCATCCCGCCGATACTCCGGGGAAGAAACCGAACCGTTTGCCTTTCGGGAAGTTCTCGGAACCGTCGTAACGGAAGTTGAACTGGAAGAGATATTTCTCGCTGAAGTTGTAGTCCACGCGCCCGAAATAGTTCTGGCGTGCCGAATTCGACGCGCTGCCGCCATTGGTTTGGGTGTTGGGGTCGCCGGCGAGCAACTGGTCGAGGCTCGTGCCTATGAAACCGCTGCGATAGGCATTCATTGTGTCGTATCTCTGATCGTACTGTTCATAGGCCACAAAGGCGTTCACGTTGTGGTTTCCGAAACTTCTTTCGTAGTTGATGCGGCCGTTGAGAGTGATCCCCAGGCGCTGGTTCATCGTCTGGCTCAGGGTTGCTTCGGCCGGCCCGTTGTGCCTTTGGGTGTAGGTGCCGTCGTTTTCGAGGACGTAGGTGTAGAAAGCCTTGTCGAATACTTTGGAGAACTGATCTTCACGGTCGATGTAAAGTCCTCCTTCCAGCGACAGGCCCGGAGTGATGAAAGGCATGTCGAAATGGCCCGTGAGGTCGGCGTTCAGGAACAACCTTCCGTTCCTGTTGTAACCCATCGCGTCGTTGACCGCAGTTCCGGCCCCGAAGTTGTCCTGCACCGTGGGTGCGGGCAGTTCGGTTCCCGGCCAGTAGATGAGGGCGCGCGGGTCGTACTTCACCAGATAGCGCCAAATGTAATCCGTCCCGATGATCTGTCGCTGCCGGTTCTCCTGTCTGGCGGCGAGGTTTACGGCGAACCGGAGGTTGTTCACCGGCCGGATGTCAATATTGGAACGAAGATTATACTGGTCGTAGTTGCTGTTGCTGTCCTTGAAGTAGTCGTCGGAGAATTGGTAGCCGAGCGACACGAAATAGTTGACCCGACTGCTCCCGCCGCTCAGCGATACATTTTGCTGGGTCTGGAACGACCAGTCCTTCAGTACCGTCTCCATGGCGTTCACGTTGGGGTAGTTGATGGGGTCGCTGCCGTCCCTGAACTTCTGGATCTCGGCATCGGAGTACATCGGCGCCCCATTCTCGATCCCGACACGGATCTCGTTGAGCAGTTCGGCGTACTCGGCCGAGTTGACCATCTTGGGCAACACGGTGGGTTGACGCAGACCGTAGTTGGAGGTGAACGATACCCGTGTCGTCCCTTCGGAGCCCCTTCTGGTCGTGATGAGGATCACGCCGTTGGCCGCCCTCGAACCGTAGATCGCTCCGGAGGCGTCTTTCAGGATCGAGATGCTCTCGATGTCGTTGGGGTCGATGCGCGCGAAACCGCCGGCACGGTCGGCCACTCCGTCCACCACGATCAGCGGCGAAGCGTTACCGTTGGTGGTTCGTCCGCGGATCAACAGTTCGGCGTCGTCGTAACCCGGCTGTCCGTTGGTGTTGTTGGCTATCAGGCCGGGCAATTTTCCGATCAGGGTGTTCGTAACCGACGCGCTCGGTATCCGCGCCAGTTCTTCGCCCGAGGCCGAAACCACAGCACCGGTAATAGTCACCCTCCTTTGAGTACCGTAACCAACAACCACAACCTGCTCGATGTTCTGCAGGTCTTCTTCCAGGGTGATGCGCAACGAGGATTGCGAACCCACCGTTACCCTCTCCGACAAGTATCCCATGAAAGAGACACTCAGAACGGCATCCGGAGCGACGTTCACCGCGAATCTCCCGTTGCTGTCGGTAATGAGCGCGGTGGATGTCCCCTCGATCAATACCATCGCACCGATTATCGGCACGCCTTGCGGGTCGACCACCTCTCCCGTCACCAGGCGTTGGGAGGCCTGCTGTTGTGCCGAGGGGCCGCTCGCGTTCCGTGGATCCTCCCGGCGGGAAACCACTATCTGTTCGCCCGAAATGACGTAGGTATAGGGCATCGACGCGAACAACTCATCGAGGGTCTCCCTTACCGTGGCGTTATTCACCGATAGCGAGACCCGTCTGGTGACGTCTATCATTCCGTAGTTGATAAAGAATGTGTAGTCCGTCTTGGATTCTATCTCCGAGATCACTTGCGACAGGGGCACATTCGTTTCGCTGATCGTCAGCCGGTCGGCGCCCTGCGCATGGGCCGCCACAGACAGCCCAAGACTCAGACACAGAGTTAAAATAGTTGCCTTGATCTTCATAGCAATTTTCGTTTTTAGGTTTTTGGGCATCTTGTTTTTTTAGGTAGCAACCCCCCTGTCCGCACGAAAATCGAGCAGCTTGGTGGGATAACCGTCAATGACGACGTTACCCCTCGGGGGAGAAAAATAGAGTCAGGCTGATTAAGCAGTCTTAAGATTACCGGAACCGGACGAACTGTCATCGGCATCCGTTACACACTAAAGTCGTTTTTTTTGTCTTGGTCTTTCCGGTTTATTGTCAGGTTACGATTTTAAGGTTTGTTGTTAAATGGTTGTAAACTAATAATCAAAAGGTAATTACCGCGGTTTTCCTATTGTGTAGACGTTGTTGGCTCTGTCTATTGTGTATTCCATGTCGAGCGTCAGGCTCATGTTCCTGAATAGCACCTCGGGCGACTCGTTGCGCACTTTGAAGGTGAAGGTTTCCTCCAGCATCTCGGGCGAGGTGCACTCTATCGTGCAGCCGTACCACTTTTCGAGCCTGGGCAGTATGTTCGACAGGTGTTCCCTGACGAAAGTAAGCCCGTCGTTGTCTTTCCACCCCGTGTAGAGCGCCGCGTCCTCCAGCGTAACCTTAACCGAGCCGTTGCTGTACACGAGTTTCTGGTCGGGGTGCATCGTGTACGACTCTCTGTTATTTCCCGACTGGTAGTCGACCCTTGCCCGTCCTTCCGTGAGGATCACTTCGGTGTACGGCCCGCGTTCGTTCTCGAACACTTCGAACGCGGTTCCGAGAACCACCACATCCAGATCGCGCATCGCCACCACAAATGAACTCTTATCGTCCTTCGCCACGCTGAAATAGGCCTGTCCCTCGATCTCCACCCGTCGCTCCCGGCCCGTGAACCTTTCGGGATAGACGATCTTGCTTTCGGCCCCGAGCGTCACTGTCGTACCGTCGCTCAGGGTGATGGTCTCCCGACCCTGATTGCCCGTGTGGAAGACGTAGTAGTCTGTGTTCCACCCCGGCAACATCACTCCATACATAGCGACCCCCGCTCCGAGGGTCAGGATCAGTGCGATCGAGGCTGCAACGCCGTAACGCCTCCAGTTCCTCAGCGAATTGAGGTGTCTTCCGGATATCTGCCTCAAGACCGATCTTTTGGCCCTCTCTCCTATATGCAACATCCGGTCGTCATCCTTTTCCGCTGCCGAATCCCACTGTCGCTTCATCTCCGCGGTCACTGCCGACGAGTCGAGCAGTTCGACATCCTCGCTCTCCGGTGACAATACGTTCTTAATTTTGTTTTCCATTCTTGGTCCTCTGAACATAAAAACTATCCGGAATGCAATTACCCCCAAACCGAGAGGTGAAAAAGTTGTAAAAAAAACAGTATGGCCGGGATGAAGGTCACAAGATGGGCCCTGAGAAATTTCAGCGCTTCGTTGATGTGACGTTCAACGGTTTTTTCGGAAATCCCCAGCTCCGTGGATATCTCTCTGTAAGTCATGTATTTTTGGCGGCTCATCTCGAACACCGTCCTGCGCCCCGCGGGCATTGTTTCGACGAGCGAGGCGAGCCGTTCCTTCAGGTCGTTATGTTCGGCCCGTTGGCTCGTCTCGTCGCCGGTCGAGAGGGCGTTCAGAACCGTGAGGCTGTAAAACGACTTGTTGAGCGACCTGCGCCGCCGGGTGAACACGAGATTACGGGTGACGATAAAAAGATAGCTCTCCAGATCGGAGTCGTCGCGCAGGGTCAGCCGAGCCTCCCACAGCCTTGTGAACACCTCCTGCACGACGTCCTCCACCTCGGAGGTTCGCCTCAGATATAACGACGCGAAGTGGCACACTGCCGACCAATAGCGGTCATATATCAGGCCGAAAGCCTGCTCCGACCCCCGTTTAAATTGGGCTATCAGCATTTTTTCATCCATATGACAGGGTCGCAGGGGACACACAACACCGATGCCGACCTCCCCTGCTGTTAAGCTATGAGTTTGCTTTGAATTTTGAGTGTATAAGCAACTGATTACCGGTGTGTGGTCGAGCGTTTTTCGTGTCTTTTCGTATCTTGTTGGTTCTCACATGCATGAGGGATGAATAATAATTATTCGAACAATCCGACCGATAACCAATGTGAGGCAATATTAGGAATAATTGGCGACAAACGCAAACGCCGACGTTCATTTAACGAGATTTGAGATGCGATTTTCTTCCTGTCGGTGCATGATAATAATATTGAGGCAGGCGGAGGGGTAATTGCACGACAAGATCCGTTTTACTTTTTTTGTTATTAACACAAAACCCTGAATCCGGTTGGGATTCAGGGTTTTGCGCTATCGGGTATTGGGGTTGTTGCCGCGCTTTCAGTCTTTGTTCCGCATTTCCTGGAGCACCGGCGGGTTTACTTGTTGCCTGTCGGAACCGGCGGCAACGGGCTCTTCGGCGGCGCTGGACGAGGAGAAGGTCAGCCGGAGCTTCAGATCGGAGTAGAGATCGGTGAAGGCGCCATACGTGTTCCCGCTCTTGGGATACGCAACTACGCCGACCAGTGCCTTCGGGCGCGAAGACTCGGTGGTGATGTAGCTTCCGAACGTGAGTGTCCGGGTCGACTTGTCATAAGTGACGGGATGTCGGTAATTGCTGCCCATGATGGTCCAATTAGTGCCCACTTCCCAGTACGCCCGGAAATAACCGTTGTAGGAGTCGTTTTCGGCCGCCTTGTACGAGCCGTCCATGTAGATGTCCCCGTTGTTGAACGTCAGGCGCACGGTGATGTTCCTGCCGCCGAAATTGGTGAGCTCGTAATACGAGCCCGAGGCGATGGGACGGATGGTGCCCGACCAGCTTCTGGGGCCGGGACTGTCCAGGAAGCCCGGGGTGCCGGTGGCCGAGTAGGTTCCGTATTTGATGTCGTCGAAGCTCGGTACGTTGCCTCTCTGGATCACGGTTATGGATTTCGACGTGTTGCCCGCCGTGACGGTGATCGTACCCTGGCGCGAATCCCTGGTGTTGTTCGATTCGGTGAGGGAGATGACAAGCGCCCCGTCCTGGGCGGCGGCTATGGAGAACCACGAAGTCGTTTCGGTGGCTTCCCATCCGTTGGGTGCGTCGGTTGTGATGCCTAAGCGGTACACCGATTCGGTGCCGTACATGTCGTAACCCATGTAGACGGTCGACGAGGAGAGCGTCAGGGTGTTTGAGCTGACGGCTTGGGATATGGTGACGATCACCTTTTCGGCGTTCCCGGCGGAGATGGAGACCTCGGCCTCCCGCGCGGATGAGCCGTAGTACAGGGCGTCCACCGAGACGGACATCCTGCCGTCGGGCAAGGCCCCTACGCTGAACCAGGTGTCCTGGGTGGATTTCGTGACCGTCCAGCTGTCGGCGGCGTTGGTGGTGACCTCCACGTATTTGGTCCCGGTCTCGCCGGCGGCGAAGTGAATCAGCGTCGGGCTGGCCGAGAGTGACTGCTTGGCCTGCTGGGTGACAGTGATAAATTCCGGCTCGGCGTTACCCGCGGTGATGGTGATGGTGCCCTGGCGCGGTTCTGTTCCGATGTACACTTCGGCCATCTCCACGGTGAGCGCGTTGCCTTCTTTCTTGAGGGTTATCCATGTGGCGTCGGCTATCTGCGACCATTCGGCGGCATCGGTGGTTATGGCTACGGTTTTTCCGTACTTTTCACCCGCTTCACCCGCGTCGAAGTTGAGCGAGGTCGGTGTAACGGTGAGCGAATTGTAGAATTCTTCTTTCCCTTTACAGGCTGCCAGCGTGAGAACAACCAGCGTCAGTGCTATCCAATTTTTCATAATCTTTTTTATTTTGAATTTGGTTGATTACTCTTGTTTGTCGTCGGGTAAAAAATATGCTTCGTCGAACAGAATGACGCCGATATCGCTGTTCATCCGGTATTTCAATTTCATGCCTTTATCTATTGTGACGACGTATGGTTTGGCGTCGTAAAGCGTCATGTCGGTTTCATACTTCCATAATTTTTTTTATTCGCCCCCGATCTTGCAGGGCGGTGGTTTATTCGTTCTGTCCGGGTTCCGATCCCGATCCCGGTTCCGGTTCCGTTTCTTCGGCCGTGTTTTTGCCTGATTTGTGGGTGGCTATGGTCCAGATGTCGTAGATCAGAAATATGACCCCGAAGACCACCAGCGCACCGCTGCTCTCGGTGCCGCGCAACACCATCTCGCCGCTCAGACCGCCGAGTATCAATCCGATGCTGATAAACAGACCGATGACCTTCCACGCCATGGATTGGCCGCGCTCCCTTACCGGTTTTTTAGTCACCGCGGTTCCGTCGGGCCGCAAGGTCGACAGATCCTGAAATTTAGCCCTGCGGGTCAGTTTCCTTGTGGCGGCGGCCTTCGAGATCGGCCGGTCGGCCTTCATGCGCCTCACTCTGGAGAGCGTCCAGGCCAGCATGGCGCCGAAAAAGATGAGCGAGATAACAAACCCCACGGCGTCCATCGACCCGCTTCCCATCCTCGACATGAAAAATGCAAAATTGCTCACCATAGGGAAGAACAAGATTACGGTGATGACCCAAAGTACGATCGTGCCCCTTCTCAATAAACACTTTGTACACGCAAAAACGGGAAGGTTCTCCCGTTTGTCAGTCCGATTGTCGGCCCCGACAGGATGGTAATGGTATTCGTTCTCTGTCTGTTTGCCGCAAATAACACATTGTCCCATGATCCTTTTTGTTATTTTATTTGGGTTAGAGCCAACAAAAGTACAACTTATTCCGTCGCTAATCAACTACCCAAAAGGGTCTTTTTTAAAGGATTGACATTGTCCCGAATCGAAAAATGACTATCTTTGCCAGCACCGAATAAGCCTGAACAGACAATGCTTCGCCACGTTTTCCGATCTTTATTTGCAATCGTGTTTGCCGGTCTGTGCGCCTGTCGTCCCGCGGCAGTTGCGCCGGAGCTTTCCGCCGAGATGATGGCCGACGGTTTGATGGGCATAGATCACTTCATCGGTGGGCGCTACGACTCGGCGCGTGTCTATCTCCGCAGGTCTTTGTCGAAGCCCGGCGGTCGCGAGTTTGAGGGCGGCCGTTTCGTTGCCAACCTTGCCAACACCTACGCCTTCGAAGGTCGATACGCCGAGGCGATGAAGATCTACATCGACGCGTTCGAGGTGGCCGAACGGCTCGTGGCCACGGGCGAGAACGTCGCCGATGGCGAGGCCAACAAGGTGCGCGTGGCGGCAAACCTGGCCGAGATACTCCACACCATAGGCAACCACGAGCGGGCGCTCCACTACGCGGGAGTGGCGAAAGATCTGCTCGACAGCGGCCGTACCCCGTCGGTCGGATACATCGAGCCGCAGGTGTACTATGTGATCGGGTCGGTGTTGCTGGATCGGGGCGAG
>QMCD01002460.1_pt1 | contig 13470 bp, 9 predicted proteins | sample 1821841 | NCBI WGS metagenome assembly QMCD01 (sample SAMN01991225, study PRJNA193472) | Termite gut metagenome, whole genome shotgun sequencing project. | isolation source: worker | host: Macrotermes natalensis | reverse complement strand
TTAGTGGTTAGTGGTTAATGTAGGGGCGAGGCGTGCCTCGCCCCTACATTAAATAAACGAATAAACAATAAAAAAATGAAAAAAATCCTAATAACAATTATCGCCGTTGTAGGGGTACAAAATTTTGTGCACCTACACGCCCAAACCGCAATCTACGTTCAGCCTAAAAACGGCGAACAAATTGCGTTTCCTCTTTCGGAAAAACCGAAAATCACGTTCAACGGTCAAACAATGAACGTGCATTCGGGAATATCAACACCCCAATCACACCCCAATCATTCGCATTGAGCGATGTGCAAAACCTTTCGTTCAAAAAGACCGATGAAACACGTGTTGCAGATGTTATGGCGCAGGAGCAATTGCAAATCTATCCCAACCCCGTTAATGATGAATTACGAATTACGAATTACGAATTACGAATGGGGGACGTTGTTGAAATGTTTGATATGAATGGAAAACGTGTCTATGTGGCGAAGCCAAATAGTACATCGTCAATAGTAAATAGTACATTCACCATTGGCGTTTCCCATTTGCCCGCAGGAACATACATCGTAAAAATCGGCAACTGTTCTGCGAAGGTTGTAAAACAATAATAACCTGAGATATAAACCTTACGAAAAAACCAACAACACAAACCAAAACATAAACCAACGAAAAAACGAGATGCGAAAGCGTTTCGTTTTTTTCGTTGTGTTCATTCCCTATTCCCTAATCCCTAAAAATGAAATGTTGCAAATTTCATTTTTTTTTCGTATCTTTGCAAGCAAAAAAAATTCTTTTCCACTATGGATATTCTCCTCAAACAACTCGGCATTTCTTCCGGAAATCAAAAAGTCCTAAACCCTCAAGATATTCGGCAATACATTAATTTACAACTTTCTGCATTAGGTTTGAGTGTCGATGAGAGCGATGATACAACCTTTCAATCCATCGCGAAGGGTCTAATTTCAGACTTTCGGGAACGCTCTCGAAACTTTCAGGATTCGCTTTGTCCCGCCGATACACGCATACAGAACTATTTACAAAGTTATTTTTCCTCAACGGATATTCCCACATCGGAGCTCAAACTTCCTAACCAAACACTCTGTCTGGACTTCTACGGCATCGCACGAGAGCTTTCTTTGCCTGTGGATGCGGAAGAATACGACTCGGAATATCTGAAATCCTATCGCGTGAAACAGGGCGTTTTGCACAATCCTCGTAACGACCGCCGAACAACCAAAGGCGTGTTCCATGTTGCAGAAGGCGGAATGCCAATACCTTACGATAAAAAAGCGGTACCTCTCCACACCTCCGCATATTTGGTTAGCAAGGCTCTTTCGGAAATGGGCGACATTATGAAACTGCCCTATACGTCGAACGCCGCAAACCCTGCAAAGACGTGGGTTTCGCTGCTTTTGCGACCGGTGATTTGTCCGGAAGTGTCCGGAATTACAAGGGAAAAAACGATGGAAATTCGCTTTTTCGCTCCCGGCTCATTGGTTTCTAATCTGGATTTTGTTGAATCCATCTTCGGAAACGCAGGAAATCCCTACCATTTGCTCAATGATGCGGCTTTGGATACGGAACATTGGAGCGGACATACCGGCTGCATCATACTTGCACCTCAATTGACGAAAATAACCAAGAAAGAGGCTGGATTGCCGCGTTTTGAAGATGCTACCGAACGTCAAAAACGCGACGGAATGTGTTGGAAAAAAGAGGACGAACTGTATAACGACGGATCCGCGTTCAAAATCACGTTGCGCTCGGAAAACGGTATGATTGTTACAGTTATCGCCGATAACTACTTCGGTTATTCCAAAAAGGAAGTGAAAACACACATCAGTTTTGCAACGAATCTTTTTGGAAATACAGAGGAAGAACACGCCGGAGGAGCATTTATCTTTCCGAGTTATAATCAAGGAGATAAACATATTTCCCGATTGGAAAAAACGGATGGCGTTCGCCTTGCAGATATTTTTAAGATTTTTCCCGACCATATCAAGCCGATGCCCGATGGCTATGGCGTAGATGTGAATTATGACAATATCTTCTATGTTCCGGAAGATTCTGATTTTGATATGCTTAAACAAACGATTTCGTGGTATCACAAATCGCAGCGCAAGCAAATTAAACTTCTTCCCAAGAAACATTATATCCTGCCAAACGGCGTTAAACACCGCATTGACCGCATTCCCGGAATGAATTATTACCGTTTGATCGATACTGTTGCGGAAGGTTCGCTTTGCCACAAACCTTGCACTGTGTCGGGAGGAGGAAAGTCCGAAATATCTAAATCGTTGATGGACTCTATGCTTACAGGGCATTTTTTCATTCAGGATTTTGAGTCGGATTTTGAAAAAGTGAAAGAAATTCTCAACAAAGACTACAGCGTTCGCTATGCAGGTAGTCCGGAAGGAAAGAAAAGTCGTTCGTTCCTAAGTCCCAACAGGTCAATGGGTTCGGTTATCAAAATGCTGACCCCTGATTCCGATTTCACACAGGAATACAACGATTGGCTTCACGGTATTCCTCAATATGTTAAAGGTATTGCTTTCGTTATCAAGCGATTCTATCAAGAAGAGTGGGGAGATAACTGGAAAGATCATTTCTCCGTAGATATTTTGAACGGACAACCCGGAAATGAGTTGAAGTATAATGGTAAAAAATTGGTTGCGCGTTATTTGCGTGTAGGTTTCGATGAAAAAGGCAATTGGCGTACGTTCAAACTTCGCCAAGATTTTACACCTGCGACCAAACTTCAAATTGAAGACGACATAACCGCTTCAACCGTAGTCCCGACACGTCTTTTAGAGAATTTGAATCCTTCATTGACAAACCACAAGAGTGTGAAGTTCGTGAAAAACTGCGAAAGTCGTTTTTTCCAACGTCCGGATGAGGCGATTACACGTGGTTTCGATAAAAAAGCGGAGAGCGACCTTGCATCTCCGAATACGTTCATATCGAACTTTGCACCGTTGACGATTGAAGATGCAAAGGATATGATTGAAGATACAACTCATTTCGAGGAGTTTACGGAGCCAATGCAGAAGTTGATTTACAGCGTTGTGGAGGATAAAGACCATTCGTTTTTCGTGAGCTCATCGAATCCGCGCATTGTGGACGGGAAACCCTCGAAAAACACACGTTATCTGCAAACTGCGAGTGGTTTAATCAATCCCGAAGAAGTCTATCTTGCAGAGGTTTGTACACGTATCGCACGTAAATTACCATTCTCAAAACCGCTCTATACGCCGGTTACAGCCGTTTTGCCCGGTCGTCGAAACAATCCTGCGGAAAAAGATACAAGACCCTTGGCTGTCTTTAACCCAATTCACTATCAAGAACTTCCGGAGCTGTTTATGGACTTCCTTTCGAGTTTGACCGGAAAATCTCCATCTACGACCGGTGCGGGTTCTGAGGGTGCTTTGACGAAAGGTCCGTTCAATGCATTGCTGCCGATTATGGACTTGAATTCGACTTTAATTTCTTGGATTTTAACAGGTTATCCGGGCTATACCACACCGGCAGGATATATCGGACCAAACTTCCGTATCGATCACGATTTGAGCTTGTTAATCCCCGAAGTGTGGGCGCGCCTATCGAGAGAAGAGGTTGAGCCTAAAAGCATGATTTCCAAAGGATTCCTTGAGAAATTGGACGATTTTAAGTACAAGGGTAAAGCCGTGAAAGCGAGTATATTAGGTTATAGAATTACGGAAAAATTCATACACTCGTTCTTCGGACGTGTGTTTGAAAATCCGAATGTTGTATTCAGCGATTATATGTTGAAACCGGAGTTGCAAAATATGGACGAATTTGTGGAAGGGATTAATAATATCGCTGAAAATCAAAAAGTCGCAGCGGAGCAATACTTCAAAGACGGCAGTTATGAAATGGCGATACCTCCACTTAAAGCCTTGCTTTCCATTATGGTAGAGGGTAACTACGAGGGCAAAGACCTGAGCCATCCCGAAATTCGCGAAATGTTCACGTATGACTATCTGATAAAGAGTGATTTCTACGTGAGCCGTGTGATGCAAAAACAACAAAACGACATCCGTTTGCACGAAAATCACATCAAAAATTTGGAACAATCCATTGCGAGCAATTCCAAAGATCCAAAAATCATTGCGGAATTGAAACGGCGTTTGAGCGTTGCAAAAGCAGATTTGACGGACATTTCGTCTATCGCCTTTATGAAACGGAACGTGGGAATGCTTGGGAAGTAACAACTAAACAAATAAACGACTAAACGATTAAACAATTAAGAAATGTTTCCGAAAATACTAAACAGCAACAGCACGAATTTCTTTCTTCTCGCAGGACCTTGCGTGATTGAGAATGAAACGATGCCCTTTGAAATTGCAGAACGCATTTCTTTGATTTGTAAACGTTTGGATGTTCCTTACGTGTTCAAGGCTTCGTATCGCAAGGCGAACCGTTCAAAACTGAGTTCGTTCACAGGAATTGGAGATAAGGAAGGCTTGAGAATCTTGCAAGACATTCGTAAACAGTTTAATATCCCTGTTGTTACGGATATTCACTCGGCAGAAGAGGCGGAACAGGCAGCGGAATATGTGGACGTTTTGCAGATTCCTGCGTTTTTGTGTCGTCAAACGGATTTGTTGCTTGCTGCGGCGAAAACAGGACGTTGTGTGAACATTAAAAAAGGTCAATTCCTTTCTGCGGAGGCGATGAAATTTGCCGTTGAGAAAGTTCAGCAAGCAGGGAATCAAGATGTTATGCTTACTGAACGAGGAACAACCTTTGGCTATCAAGATTTGCTTGTGGATTTTCGGAGTATTCCCACGATGAGAATGTTTGAAGTTCCTGTGGTTATGGATGTTACGCATTCTTTGCAACAACCCAATCAAACTGCAGGCGTTACAGGCGGACAACCCGAAATGATAGAAACAATTGCAAAAGCTGCTGTGGCTGTGGGAGTTGATGGATTATTCATCGAAACTCATCCCAACCCGAGAGCAGCACTTTCCGATGGTGCGAATATGTTGGAATTAGACCTGCTCGAAGACCTTCTGGAAAAACTGATCCGAATACGAAAAAGCCTTTAATATGAATAAATTAGCCCTTATTGTCGGAATGGCAAGCCTTTTGATTTCTTGCCAACTCCCTGCACCCGTAGCGAAACCCACGGTTTCGTATGAAGTGATTCCGGTTACGATGAATGTGCCTGAATCTCAAGCAATAGACAGTTTGCGACGGGACACAACCGCAAAAAAGCAAATAATCAATTCAAACGGAATGTTTTACGCACTTCCTCGTCAACGTGTGGAAGTCGATATAGTCGTTAAAAAACAGGAATTTATCAAAGGTACCTACTCGGAATTTGCGGAAAAATTGCTGGGTGTGAAATCTGCAATTAAGAGCAATTACAATGTGTACAGCATTGAAAATGTTTCAGTTTCGCAAAAATCGGAGATTGACCCTAAACGTGTTTATTTCACTCGGTTCAACGATTCGGACTTGGCTTTGGAATACGATAAAGGAATGATTATTAGTGGTGTTAATACATTCAAAAACAAACAGTCTGCCCCGATTAAAAAGGATTCTCCTCAAAATCTCGAAGTGGCGAGCGATAAAAACACTCAAAATCAACCGGATCTGTATATCGACCCTTGGATAGAGCGTGTAGATACGATTGTTTCCGATCAAGTAGTAGATACACAGATGATTCAAAACTACGAGATTAGAGTGGTTAAAACAGAGAAAACTCCTTTGCAAAAAGCGGAAGAAATTGTGGAAAATATCTCTAAAATTCGTGAGGATAGAGATAAACTTTTGACCGGTTATCAGGAAACAAACTACAATATCAATACGTTTAAGTTTATGTTTGAGCAGTTTAACCGTATGGAAGACGAGTATATTCGCTTGTTCACAGGAAACACCAAAACGTCTTACGAAACTGTGCGTTTTGAGTTTTTGCCCGAAGAAGAAAATTTGACAACGGAATTGGTGGGTTTTTCAAAGTCCAATGGGCTGATTTCGAGCGTGTCAGCAGAAAAGAAAGTCATGTTGAGTATCACACCGAGCAACGATGAGTCGGCAATGCTCATCGAAAACTTCTCAAAAAACATTCAACGAAAAAAAGACGGATTTTACTATGTTATTCCTAACCAATGCTTTGTAAAGGTAAGTTTGGACAACCATACCTTGTTTTCAAAATTGATGCCATTCAGTCAGTTTGGGTTCACACGCACCCTCGCACCGGATATGTTAGAGATTGAGTATCTGCCTGCTACCGGTGAACTTCGGAGCGTGAAAGCGTTGAAATAGGGATTAACGATTAGTTATTAGGGATTAGGTCAACACCTTTTTTTACCTTTTACCCTTAACCGTTCACCTTTTACCTACGTGCAAAGCACGCTAAACGTAGCTCTTGAAAGTTCCATCCATAAAGAATACAATAATCCGTTCTATATCAGATTTCTGCCTTAAATCTCGTGGGTCGATGACCGGCGAGACTTTTTCATTTAAGGATGCGGTAGGATAGGGAACAGGTTGAGGTTCTGCACTTATCGGATACGAATCCACGGACGGTTTTGAGGTTTCAAGGACTTGTTGCCGAGTTTCTTGCATCGGATATGCCGAATTTTCGTTATCCCATTCAAATTCAGGATTTTTTTGTTCATTCTTGGCTACCGAAGCCGGCTGGTCGGGTAGGGTAGTGCCCAACTTCAACATTTGCCCTTTGCCGGTTAAAAGCCATTCGGAACTGATTTCAGGGAAAGTATTCAGCACTTTCATCACAAAATCCAGACTTGGATTGTTGCGGCGTGCCAAAATATGGGACATGGTCGGACGTTGAATTCCGACCGTGTCGGCGAACTGGGTTGGGCTCAAATTTCGTGTTTTCAGAATAAGCTCGATGCGTTGTATCATAGTTTAGAAATGTTAATCAGATTACAAATGTAACAAAAACCACTATTTAATTTTGTAAAGTTACAACTATTTACAAAAATAAACAAGCCCCTAAATCAAAAGTTTTCAACAATCGCTCTAACAAAAACTAATAAGTAGTTGATAACTACACAATTAAATGCTTGCAATTTTATATGTGCGGAATGTGTATAAAATAGGCATTTTGTTCAATTAAAACTTGAAATAATGGCAAATAAATAACTGATTTTTACATCTATTCATACTAAATAAGGGGTTATTGCTTGACTGTTGACATATTTACAAAAATAAACATTAAACATGTATTAAAATTTACAATATCTTTGCAAATTTAACTATTTACATTTGTAAATACCTAATGTGGTTTACAAATATAAACCAAAAAAGCAAAAAAAAGATTCAGATAAATTTCGATTCTGAGGCACAATCGTCCAAAAATAAGCCCGCGTATTCACTTGCGAAAAAAGCGTTCCGCTAATCGCAGATTTTGAAAAAAAGAAAGACTATAAAAAGACAGAGATGCAAAATTGCATCTCTGTCTTTTTTCAGGTAAACGGTAATTTATCCGCAATGAAAAAACTTCTCCACCAACGCCATAATCTTTTTCGGGTCGTTATTCAACTCCTTGCGAAGGTTTTGGTCGTTATAGTCTTTGAGAAGTTTGATCTGTCCGTCGATCAGTTTTTTGCTAAATACGCCATACTCTTCGTAGATGCTACGTTGAGCCTCAAGTTGTTCGGCAGATTCCCAACAAGACGTTGGCAGTTGTTTCAGTTTTTCCGTTACGTGTTTATGTTCATCGTGGAAGATATTCACATCCACATAACGTTCTTCGGCGTATTTCAGACTGTTTTCCATTTCAAACCCGTGACGTGCTGCAACGCAAAGTCCTGCCATAAGCAGATAGATGTCTGCAGATCCGTCCGGACAGCGAAATTCCACTGTTTGCTTGCCGGAAAAGTCGAGGGCTTTATTATTTTCCAAAGGGTTGATTTTCTTCGCCATATCTTGTCCTGCCACCCATCCGAGCGGAACACGCACCAATACCGAGCGGTTGCGATCGCCCCAACAGATGTTCGTAGGAGCCTCTTGATGCGGAACCAAGCGGAAATATGCGGTAGGATTGGTGTTTCCGAAAGCCGACAACGACGGAGCGAGGTCTAAGTAACCGGCGATAGCCTTGCGTGCCTCTTCGCTTAACTTACCGTCTTTCAGCATCATATTTTTTCCGTCTTTCATCAGTCGAGTGTGAACGTGCATACCACTCCCCGCTTTGCCAACCGTGATTTTCGGAGCAAACGTGATGTTCAAGCCGTATTCGTGTGCCAAAGTCCGCATAACCCATTTTGCGACAATGAGTTGATCGGCTGCATCCGCCATTTTCGTAGGCAAGAACTCGATTTCGTTCTGTTCGTACATTTTTCCGTCGAGCGTGAAATTGCCCACTTCGGAGTGTCCGTATTTGATTTCTCCGCCGCATTGCGCGATGAGATGCATACATTCGGCACGAAACTCCGCAAACTTGTTATAGGGTGTTCCCTCGTGGTAGCCACGTTGGTCGGTTGCCAGAAACAAAGGGTCTATATCGCTGATTACGTAGTATTCCAGCTCACCCATACATTGAAATTCAAAACCTGTTTTCTCGATCATCATCTCGCAGGCTTTGTTCATAATGTTTTCGGGCGAACTATCCAATGGATTTCCGTCTTTGTCGAAATACGAGCACAGCAGGTCGATAGTAGGGATTTTGGTGAACGGGTTCAGGTATGCCGTTCTGTAACGCGGAACCACGTAGAGGTCGCTTGATCCTGCGTCCAAGTGTTTGAACAGACTTGAGCCGTCGACACGTTCGCCACAGGTGAGTACGGCATCTAAATACTCACGGTTGTTAATCACGAAGTTCAAGGCTTTCAAACGCCCATCGGCGCCCACATAGCGAAAATTCATCATTTCGATACCATTTTCTTCGACAAACTTGATGATGTCGGCTTTCGTGAATTCCGAAGCAGGCTTGCCCAGAAAATTCACGATTGGATTTTTGGAGATTTGCATAATTTTTTTTATTTTTACAAAGATACAAAAAAAATGAAACATTGTTTCGTTTTTTTTGTATCTCTGCAGAATTGTAAATCACATTGTAAACAAAAGACATTATAGACTATCCCCAAAATCCTTCCGGAATTTTGCCATCAGTCGTTCGGGCCAGTCGCTCGTGGCTTCCAGACCGCCCATAAAGAAACGAAGCACAGGAGGCTCGTAAACGAACTTCAAACCGCCGATATATTCCCTATGGTCGTAGAGCCACATCACACGGTCGATCACGTAGTTGATTTGCGATAAAGTAAAGACTCTTCGAGGGATTGCCAAACGCACCAATTCCGCATCTGCCAAGACTTCCACACCGTTTTCATCACGTATGCTCGAAAGTGTTCCACGTTCCATACCTCGAACACCTGAAATCAAGTACAATGCCGCAGCAAACGCTCCTGCCGGATATTCGCTTTGCGAAAGGTGCGAACAGATCTGACCTGCATCCACGTGGCAACCCAAAACTCCCGGAGGCGTAACCACCGGAATGCCTGCCTTGTCTAAGGTTTCAACCATATACTTGATAAAACTCGGACTTTGAGAAATCATCGTTTCATCCAGCGTTTCACGAAGTCCTACAGCCATGGCTTCAATCTCCCGAACGGATATGCCACCGTAGGTCAGAAAGCCCTCATACAAAGGAATCAACGCCTCCATTCTACTGTATAGACTTTTTTGATTTGTGCAGATGCCACCACCTCTCGAAGAACTCAGTTTTCGTGCGGAGAAATACACCAAATCCGCAAGATTGGTCATCATTTTGAGGATGTCGCCCAGCGTGTTTTCGTGCCAATGATCCTCACGTTGTTTGACGAGATACGCATTCTCGCCCAACAGCGAGGCATCCAAAACCAGCATAATGTTATACTTGTCGCACACGTGGCGAACGTCCATCAGATTGCTGATAGAAAAAGGTTGTCCTCCAATGAGGTTTGTAGAGGCTTCCATCCGAACGAAAGGAATGTTTTCTGCACCGTGTTTTTGAATGCAGGCTTCGAGTTTCTCAACATCCATATTGCCTTTGAACGGATTGTCGGACTTAATATCCAAGGCACCCTCGCAAAGCAATTCTTCCACTTTTCCTCCGTTGTCCAAGATATGTGCCAAAGTGGTTGTAAAGTGGTAGTTTGTAGGGATGATAGAACCTTTTTTAACGAACGCTTTACAGATGATGTTTTCTGCGGCACGTCCTTGATGTGCAGGCAGAAAATACTTTTTCCCCAGCACGTCCTCAACCGCTTGATGAAGTCGAGCGAAGGATTCCGAGCCTGCGTAGGCATCATCAGCTTGAAACATAGCAGCCACTTGTTGATCACTCATTGCGTTGGTTCCGCTATCGGTCAGCATATCCAAAAACACGTGTCGAGTGGTCAGTTTGAACGTGTTGAAGCCCGCTTCTTCAATGGCGTTCAGCCTTTCGGCGATAGGAACCAAATGCAGCTTTTGAACAACACGCACTTTGTGTTGTTCGAGGGGCATCTCGCCCATTTTGTAGAATTTGATGTTTTTCATGGTACTGAATTTTTTTGTGAATTTTGCCGAATTTTGGACAAAAAAAAGGCGGTGTTTACACGCCGCCTTAGATTTAGAATATAGGAAATCCGTACATTAGCGTGTATGATAATGCTGAGCAGAATAATAATATGCGCAATATACGTTAAACATTGGAATGATGTTTTTTGTTGTTTGATTTTGCAAATATACAAAAAAAAATCCAATTCGCCAAAATTATTTTTAATGAGGGAGTAAAAAGGTGAAAATTAAATCCATCAACCTTTTTATCTGCAAAACGAAGTAAAACAACTAAACGATTAAACAACTAAACAGTTAAACAAAAAAATGAAACTTTGTTTCATTTTTTTTTGTATCTTTGCAAAAAAATCATTATGAACATTGCCGCATTGGTTTCCGGAGGAGTGGATAGCTCGGTTGTTGTGCATCGCTTGAAAGAGGCAGGTTTTGAGCCGACTATCTTTTATATCCGCATTGGAATGGAAGATGAACAGGGCTATGTGGATTGCCCTTCGGAAGAGGATATTGAGATAACAACCTATATTGCAAAAAAATACGGATGTAAATTTGAGATTGTTTCGCTTCACGAAGAGTATTGGGAAAATGTTGTGAAATACACGATTGATGCGGTTCGTAGAGGACAAACCCCCAATCCCGATATGATGTGCAACAAGATGATCAAATTTGGCAGTTTTGAAGAGAAATACGGTCATCAGTTTGATAAAATCGCAACAGGACACTACGCAACAACCACTGAAATTGCGGATGATATCTATCTTTCCACAGCGAAAGACAAGGTCAAAGATCAAACCTATTTTTTAGGACAAATCAACACGATGCAAGTGCAAAAATTGATGTTCCCTATTGGCGATATGCTCAAGAGTGAAGTTCGGGAAATGGCTCTGCAAGCGGGTTTGCCGAGTGCTACACGAAAAGATAGTCAAGGGATTTGTTTCTTGGGAAAAATCAATTACAACGATTTTATCCGTCGCTATTTGGGCGAAAAAGAAGGTTTGATTATCGATAATGAAACCGGAGAAATACTCGGTAAACACAAAGGTTTTTGGTTTCATACTATCGGACAGCGTAAGGGTTTGGGATTGAGTGGAGGACCTTGGTTTTGTGTGAGAAAAGATATTGAAAACAATGTGATTTATGCATCTCGTGGTTATGACCCGGAAACACAATACGGAAAGACTGTGCATTTGCAAGGATTTCAGTTTATTACAAAAGATATTTGGGGCGATTTTTCCGATGAGAAAGACATTGTATTCAAAATACGCCACACGCCCGATTTCACACGAGGAAAACTACGTAAGAGGGGAGAGGTCTATACCATTGAATCTGAAGAGAAAATACAAGGTGTTGCAAGCGGACAATTTGGTGTGATTTATACGGAAGATTCACGCCTTTGCTTAGGAAGTGGCGTGATTTGTTGAGTTTGTTATTCCGCTTTTTTTTCGTATCTTTGCACTCCAAAATTCAGACGTATGCCTCATTCGCACTTGCCTTTTTTGCCCGATTTTTCACTGTGGCTTTCTCCGATGGAAGATGTAACAAATCCTCCGTTTCGCAGGATTTGTAAGCAGTTTGGTGCGGATGTATTAGTCACGGAATTTGTTCCGACCGATGCCATTATCCGCAATGTTAAGCGCAGTTTGATGAAGTTCGATTTTTCGGAAAGCGAGCGTCCGTTGGGGATTCAGATCTATGGACACTTGGAAGATGCGATGATAGAGGGCGCAAAACTTGCTGCAGAGGCAAAACCCGATTTTATCGACATCAATTGGGGCTGTCCGGTGAAGAAAATTGCCAATCGTGGAGCGGGTTCCGGCATATTCAAGGATATTCCGAAGATGATTCGTATCACGGAAGGTATTGTGAAAGCCGTGAATTTGCCTGTAACCGTGAAAACACGCTTAGGTTGGGATGATCAAAGCAAGGTCATCGTGGAGGTTGCAGAACGTCTGCAAGACACGGGTATCAAGGGTTTGAGCATACACGGAAGAACACGCTGTCAGCTCTATACCGGCGAAGCGGATTGGACACTTATCGGCGAAGTAAAAAACAATCCGCGCATGCACATTCCTATTTTTGGAAATGGAGATATTAAAACGCCTGAACGTGCTGTGGAAGTGAAGGATAAGTATGGTGTGGATGGTATTTTAATAGGTCGTGCAAGTATCGGAAATCCTTGGATTTTCAAGGAAGTCAAACATTTTTTTCAAACCGGCGAACAGCTTCCACCGCCGAGTATCGACGAGCGTGTGAATGTGTGCAGGGAACATCTTCTTGCTTGCATCGAATGGAAAGGAGAGAGCAAAGCCATTGGCGAAATGCGCAAACATTACAGCACCTATTTCAAGGCGATACCGCATTTCAAACCCCTGCGCATAGAACTCTTACAAGCCAAAGAATTACCCCATATTTTGGAATTGTTTGAGCGGATTCGAACAATGTATTAAATTCAATCTCAATACAATAACACGTCGTGTAGGGGCGAGGCACGCCTCGCCCGATTTGTGCGGAATCGAGACACCCCCTCGCCATCAACCGTTCCGGTTGCAAATGAAATAATTTGCGTAGTCGAGACACCCCCTCGCTACAGAAACTGTTCCCTCTCTATTTGAGTGATGCGTAAATTACTAATAATCAGCCAAATCAAAAAAAAACATTTCCAAAAAATTTGGAAAATTCAAAAATAATTCGTAACTTTGTGGTCAGAGTCAATGTAATAAAGACCCATAGTTATGAAAAACGTTATTACAAAATTCTTTTGCCCTTGTGGTTTCCCTGCGATAGTTTTGTTGTTTGCGGTAGTTTTTTGTGCTTTGTTTTTCTCGTGCAAGCCCACTCCCAAAGATTTAACTATTTTTTATGATATGCCCCTTGAAGAGGTGCAAAAAATCGCAAAAGAAGATGAAAAGGTTTTTTGCGTAGTGCTGACCAAGCCCGACTGTCCTCCCT
>QMCD01002996.1_pt4 | contig 13472 bp, 10 predicted proteins | sample 1821841 | NCBI WGS metagenome assembly QMCD01 (sample SAMN01991225, study PRJNA193472) | Termite gut metagenome, whole genome shotgun sequencing project. | isolation source: worker | host: Macrotermes natalensis | reverse complement strand
GGTTTTCAAATATGAAATCGCCTTTAATGTGATACCGCAAATTGACAATTTTACTGACAACGGCTACACAAAGGAAGAAATGAAAGTTGCAAACGAAACACGCAAAATTTTGCATTTGAGCGACGATGTGCCTATTTCATGCACTGCTGTTCGCGTTCCTGTGTATGTGGGCCACTCTGAAGCTGTCACAATCGAGTTTGAGCGCGACATTACAGCGCTTAAAGCACGTGAGATCCTCGAAAACGCTTATGGTATCGAGATTGTGGACGACATCGCAAACTTCAAATACCTTTTATTTGTCGGTAATGTCGGCTTTCATCGTCATCGACATCTTCATCGAACCATCTTCGGGCATTAACATTTCGCCTGCGACATCGGTTGTCATACTACTTTTCGATACCCATCCGGTCTTGGCGTCGACTTTTATCTCGCCTGTTCCCGTTCCTGTCATATTCATCGACATGTTCGGCGCTACGTTGATATTCATATCGGTCGTATTTGTGACAGCAATGATGTTCATGCCGTCAGCGTTACCTTTATATTCGTACCGGAAGAGCATCTTGCTGTTGCCTAACATAGGCGTCGGAAACTCTATTTCGCTCTCCCATGTATCGCCCGGGGCGACCTTTTCGGCGGGGAACACAAGCGCACCGTTGAACTGCTGCATAATACTCTTACCATCGAAAAGTTGTGAGAACTGCTCCTTGACGGCCTGCCGTTCGGCTTCCGTACCATACGCCGGATCATCAAACAATGTATTCATTATCTCTTCGAGCCCCGATATTTCCAACACTTCACCGGTTTTGCCCATTTTAACGAAGAAACTCTTTCCGATCATCTTTTTAAGCATCGAGCCCATAGCATCGCCGCTGTTTTCGTCGACCGTCACGCTCTGCCCCGCACCATCGAGCGATACGCGCATGGAGTTGTACGTTACATCGATTTCGTAATATTTGCTGCTGGCTTTTTTAACGTAGAACGACATTTCGATGTATGTATCCATCGTCATTTCCATATTGAAATCCGCCACGTTCATCGTCATATTCACGCCGGTGTTCAACTTCTGGCGATAGGTCTCCCCCTTTTTGAGGTTCAGCTCGAGGCTGGTTTTCTGGGCATACATGGCATTTATCGAGACAAATGCCAATAAAAGTACAAGTAATTTTTTCATAGTTGAGTGATATTATACGATCAATTTAGTAGACTATATCGTGGCAAACCCACTCTGCTCCGTCAGGGGCGCCGTTTACCCATATGTCGGTGTTATCCATATAGGTATGCTTTATCCAATTGTATCCTGCGACTAAGTTTAAATTTATTGTCGTCGTATATTCTTCGCCGTCATTTTCATAAACTGCGTTACGAGTTATGGTACATGGCCTGTCGGCATAAATAAGATCGGCTTCTGCTGTAGCATTCTGAAGAGTAAAAATGGCAATATGCTCATCCGACGAGTCGTAACCACCGAAATCTATAAAGACGGCCTTTGTGTTCCTGTCAGAAAGTCTCGCATCTGCGGGAATACCATAGAGAAGCAATTCCAAATTTTCAGCCTCTATGGTGGCAGGCAATTCTATCGTCGCGCTTCCGTCAACTATATCAGCAGAAACAAGTACCTCATTTTCTTGTAATGAATAATCTGCGGCAACTTTAACCGTTACTACATCCGAAGAGAGGTGTATGACATCCGAGATAGTGATTTCCCTGTCGAAAACAACTGTATTGCCACCGCCGCCACTGTTACCGCTATCGCATGATGCAAATACTAATCCCATAGCGGCCGCCAAAGCCAAAAAAGTAATAATTTTTTTCATAGTAGAATTATATTATCAGGTTAAAATTATCCGGGAAATACGATACAAACCCACTCTGCACCGGCAGGAATACCGTCCACTATACCGCTGGATTTATCATCCCGGGGGGTATGCTGCACCCAATTGTAGCCTGCATCCAGATTGAGGTTTATTGTTCTTGTATGATATACTTCACCGAAATGCCCGCTATTTTCGGTCAAAGTTACGGTACATGCCCTGTCCAGATACAACAACTCTGCTCTCGCCACATCGTTTTTAAGAGTCATAGAACATAGAAACCAGCCCGACGAGTCGTAAACATCGAAAGATATTGAGCCCATTTTAGCATTACGGTCCGAAAGTATGGCATCTTCGAGGGCACCACCTCTCAGCCGTACCAGATATCCGGGACTTATATGTGGCAATTCGATTGTTGCGCTTCCTCTGACTATATCTGCGGAAACAAGCGACATCGAATATCCTGAATGGTGTAGGGAGGCTTTTATCGTTGCTGCATCCGAAGGCAGGTTTTTGATATTCGAGATGATTATTTTCCTGCCGAAACCATAGTCGTCATCATTATCGCATGATGCAAATATGAATGTCATAGCAGCCGCCACAGCCAAAATTTTAATAATCCTTCTCATAAATATCTGTTATTACTAAGATGTTTAATGTTATGCAAATATAGCTATAATTTTAATAAATAAAAGGCGGCGAACCGTAAAGTTCGCCGCCTTTTGCAATACCTATTAAATATATAGGCCTTTAGTCGAGATGCTCTTCCTGTACTGATTTATAGAGGTCGATGTCGCCGCAGCACGAGTTGTTGATAAACTCTATCGCAGCCCTGTTGCGGCCTTGGGAGTACTTGATGTATGTCTCGGCTGGGATCTTGTAATCCTCGCACTCGCCGGCCTGACGGAGCAGCAGGTGCGACAGGATGATGTGTCCGGTCATCTCCACGAGGCGGCGGGCATGGAAGTCTATCTGCTCGGCATCGCCTGCCAGAACGCGCTCCATAGCCTTCTCGTAATCCTTGCGCATTGCGACAAGCTTTTCGAGGTGGTGCTTGAGCTCGGCCGGATGCCCTGCGTTCTCATACTCCTTTATCTGTGTAAGGAACGTGCCTGTGGTGACGTGGCGAATGGCCGCTACGACCTGAAGCTGTGTAGTACCTTCATATATATTGGTAATACGTGCGTCGCGGTATATGCGCTCTATGGGGTAATCCTTCATGTAGCCCGAACCGCCGTGTATCTGTATGGAGTCGTAGGCCAATTCGTTGGCATATTCGCTGGCATACATCTTTGCGAGCGGCGTGTATGCGTCGGCCAGCTTGTTGTAGAACTTCATCTCGTCCCTCTCCTCCGGCGTCAGCGGGCGGTCGTGGCCTATGGCCTCCCAGCACTTGTATATCTCCACGAAACGCGCGGTCTCGTAGAGTGCGGCACGCGATGCGTAGAGCCTTGCCTTCATGTTGGTAAGTATCTCGAACACTGCGGGGAACTGGATGATAGGCTTACCGAACTGCTGCCTTTCGTGGGCATATTTGAGTGCCTCGCGGTAGGCGGCCTCGCAAAGGCCAGTACCCTGCGCACCGATACCCAGACGGGCGGCGTTCATGAGCGACATCACATATTTGATAAGTCCCATCTTGCGGCTGCCGACCAATTCGGCGGGAGCGTTCGTATAGACGAGTTCGCATGTGGGCGATCCTTTGATACCCAATTTGTTCTCTATGCGGCGCACCTTCACGCCACCGTCCCTGCGGTCGTAAACGAACATCGAAAGGCCGCGGCCGTCCTTCGTTCCCTCCTCCGAGCGCGCCAGCACGAGCGAAATGTCGCCGTCGCCGTTGGTGATGAAACGCTTCACACCGTTGAGCAGCCACTTGCCAGACTTCTCGTCATATGTGGCCTTGAGCATCACCGCCTGAAGGTCGGAACCTGCGTCGGGCTCCGTAAGCGCCATGGCACAGGTAGCCCCGCGCGACACGAGGGGCAGGTACTTCTGCTTTATCTCCTCGCTCGCAAACTCGTTGATAGTCTCCGCGCAGTCCTGCAAACCCCAGAGGTTCTCGAAACCGGCGTCTCCGCGTGCAACCATTTCGTTGGCCATAACGAAGCATATCAGCGACATATTGAGGCCTTCGTACTTGCGCGGCAGGTGGATGCCGTTAAGCCCCGCAGCATTTATAGCATCGAGGTTGCGCTGAGTGCCGGCAGCATATATCACATGGTCGTCCACCACGCGCGGCCCTTCCTTATCGACCTCTTCCGCATTGGCGGCTATCACGTCGGCGCAAACCTCGCCCGCGATCTCCATCACGCGGCGGTAGTTGTCCATCGCATCCTCGAAGTCGGCCGGAGCGTAATCATACTGATCCTTGTCGGCGAAGTTCTTTTCGCGCAGCTCCACGATCTTCTTCATCAACGGATGGTTCAGATGGAACTGCAAATCCTTATTATCTAAAAAAAAGTTTCCCATATCCTATTCTTTTTCAGAGGCGGCCGTGCGCTCCGTCACAGGGGCGACGGCTGGCAGCCTCCTTATTTTGAATTCTGTTTGTAATACTTAATCATCTTGGGCACCACGTCGTGTACATCGCCGTCGATCACGAAGTCGGCTATCTTGTTGATAGGGGCCTCAGGGTCGGTGTTTATGGCGATTATCATCGACGACTGGTCCATACCCGCCGTGTGCTGTATCTGCCCCGAAATTCCGCAGGCTATGTAGAGTTTCGGACGAACGGTAACCCCCGTCTGCCCTATCTGGCGTGCATGGTCGGTAAATCCGGCATCCACGGCGGCGCGCGACGCACCCACCTCGCCTCCGAGTACCGCGGCAAGTTCGAAGAGTTTGTCGAATCCCTCTTTAGAACCCACGCCGTAACCTCCGGCTACGATTATCGGTGAATTTTTGATGTCTATGCCCAACTCCTCGATATGGCGGTCGATGATCTTCACCACGAGGTCGCTGTCCTTGACAAATTTCTTCCACTCTATCTTCTTGACCTCGGTATTCTTCGGGGTTTTAACCTCCTCCTTCTTCATCACGCCTTCGCGGACGGTAGCCATCTGCGGGCGGCAGTCGGGGTTAACAATGGTGGCGATGATGTTGCCGCCGAATGCGGGACGTATCTGGTAAAGCAGCTCGGAGTACTCCTTACCCGACTTGGCATCCGTATAGTTGCCGATCATCAGGCTCGTACAGTCGGCTGTAAGGCCGCTGTGGAGTGCCGAGGAGACCCTCGGGCCGAGGTCGCGTCCTACCGGAGTAGCACCCATGAGGGCGATCTGCGGTTTTTCCGACTCGAATACGCCGCAAATTATGGCTGTGTGGGGAAGTGTGCGGTAAGGGGCCAGCTCCTTGTCGTCGGCAACCCAAAGCGTGTCGGCGCCGAATTTGGCGACCTCCTTTTCGAGCCCTGCGAGGTTGTGCCCTATCGCAATAGCTTCGAGCTTGCACCCGAGCGTATCAGCCAACTCGCGCCCCTTGGTGAGGAGTTCAAGGCTGACATCGGCAACCTTCCCGTCCTCTATCTCTATATATACAAATAAGTTATTCATAAGTTATGAGTTATAAATTATGAGTTATGAGTTATTTTTGGTTATTAGCTATGAATCCGGCAGAGGCGGCAATCCGCTCTTCAATCAAACTCATAACTAATAACTCATAACTCATAACTACCCTATGGTGTGTGCGGCAATAAGCTCCGCCATAAGTGAATTGATATTCTCGTCGGAGCCCGTCATGCGGCGCGACTCCTTGGCTTGGAATACGACACTCTCGATCTGCTTGACCTTCGTCGGCGAGCCGAGAAGCCCGAGTTCGTTGGGGTCGGCCTCTATGTCGCCTACGTTCCATTCGGTTATTTTGAGGTAGCCCTTTGCTTCGAGCAGCTGTGCGAAATAATCCTCGCCTGTCTCCTGCAATTCGCTGCGGGTCTTGGCATGTTTATATTTCATAACCCTCTTGGCATTCTTCGGGCGGCATTCGGGAGCCGATTCGTTAACCGTCATCACCATAGGATAGGGCGACGATACTGTTTCCACACCGTTGTGAAGCCTGCGCTTGATAACTATCTCCTTGTCGCCAAGTTCGACTATCTGCTCGGCATAGGTCACCTGCGGCAATCCCAACTTCTCGGCCACCTGCGGGCCTACCTGTGCCGTGTCGCCGTCGATAGCCTGACGGCCTGCGACGATAATGTCGGGGTTGATCTCCTTCAATGCCCTCGATAGTGCATAGGAGGTGGCCAGCGTATCGGCACCTGCAAACGCACGGTCTGTAAGGAGGTATCCGCCGTCGGCGCCGCGGAACATCGCGTCGCGGATTATGTCGGCCGCACGTACCGGCCCCATCGTCAGTATATAAACCTCCGAACCTTCTCGCATATCTTTAATGGTAAGCGCCTGTTCGAGCGCATTGAGGTCTTCGGGATTGAATATCGCGGGCAGCGCCGCACGATTCACCGTTCCGTCCGCCTTCATCGCATCCTTTCCGACATTTCTTGTGTCGGGAACCTGCTTGGCGAGCACAACTACTTTCAAATGTTTTCCCATTTGTTCCAATTTAGATTTAGTAAACAGAAAATATCCGGTGCAAATTTACTCCTTTTTTCCTAAACGGAGCACCACCCCACCCCTTTTTTGCCGCCGCCAATCATAACAACGTCATAATATGGATATTGCGGCCTGACATTGATTCCCCTATTTTGCATTTTCAATTTTGAATTTTGCATTTAACAAATAATGATTATCTTTGCACCCGCGCTTTGGTGTTATCCGGTAAGGCGGATGCATCGTAAAGTGAACTTTTTAATACCTTATTTATAATGGGCTATTTAACAGCAGAGAAAAAGCAGGAGCTTTTTGGGCAGTACGGAAAGTCTAATACCGATACCGGTTCCCCCGAGGGACAGATCGCGTTGTTTTCCTACCGTATCAACCACCTTACGGAACATTTGAAACGTAACCGGCACGACTTCGGCACCCAGCGGGCATTGCTCCGTCTGGTAGGCAAGCGCCGCAAGCAGCTCGATTACCTGAAGATGGTTGATATCGAACGTTACAGGGCAATTGTCAAGACATTGAACCTGAGGAAATAAAAAGTCCGAAAGTGAAACGAATAAAGGCAATACCACAAGGTAATTGCCTTTATTTTGTTTCAGCCGATCAGTTGTGAATTTACAGAACGGATAAAAAATAAGATGATGATGTACAATGAAACGAAGAAGGTGATAAAGCTCGGGGACGACCGCGAGATTATCATCTCGACAGGCAAAATGGCCAAGCAGGCCGACGGCTCTGTGGTTTTGAAACAGGGCGACACGATGCTACTTGCGACAGTAGTCGCCGCCAAAGATGCCAAACCTGACACGGATTTCATGCCGCTGTCGGTAGAATACAAAGAGAAATATGCCGCCGCAGGGCGTTACCCGGGCGGTTTCCTTAAACGCGAGGCGCGCCCGTCGGATGCCGAGATACTTATTTCAAGGCTCATCGACCGCGCACTTCGTCCGCTTTTCCCCGATGATTACCATGCAGAGGTGTTCGTTACCGTGAACCTCATTTCGGCCGATAAGGACATACAGCCAGACGCACTCGCCGGACTTGCAGCCTCGGCTGCGCTGGCTGTCTCCGACATTCCTTTCGGAGGCCCCATCTCCGAAGTCCGCGTATCGCGCATAGACGGCAAGCTGGTCATCAACCCTACATTCTCGCAGAACAAGGAGGCCGACATCGACCTTATAGTAGCCGCCACCATCGACAACATACTTATGGTCGAGGGTGAGATGAAGGAGGTTTCGGAAGCCGACATGCTGGAGGCGATAAAGTTCGCCCACGAGGAGATCAAAAAGCAGTGCGCTGCCCAGATAGAGCTCATGAAAGAGGTCGGCAAGGAGGTCAAAAGGACTTACTGCCACGAAGATAATGACGAAGAGCTCCGCGACAGGATCGTCAAGGAGACTTACGCCAAGGCTTACGAAGTAGCCACGAGCGGCACGGCAAAGCACGAACGCTCCGAGATGTTCGACAACATAGTTACCGAGTTCATCGCCCGCTTCACCGAGGAGGTCGATGCCGAGACTCTGGCCGCCAAGTTGCCGCTCATCAAGCGCTACTACCACGACAACGTGCAGAAGAAGGCTATGCGCAACATGATCCTCGACGAGGGCAAGCGCCTCGACGGCCGCAAGACCGACGAGATACGCCCGATATGGTGCGAGGTAGGCTACCTTCCGGCAGCCCACGGCTCGGCAGTATTCACCCGCGGTGAAACGCAGTCGCTCACGACCGTAACGCTCGGCACGAAACTCGACGAAAAACAGATCGACCAGGTACTCGTTCAGGGTACCGAGCAGTTCGTTCTGCACTATAACTTCCCGCCATTCTCGACCGGCGATGCCAAGCCCGTGCGCGGACTTTCGCGCCGCGAAGTAGGCCACGGCAACCTCGCATGGAGGGCGCTCAAGCCCATGGTTCCCGTAGGTGAGGAGAACCCCTATGCAGTGAGGGTGGTATCGGATATTCTCGAATCGAACGGTTCGTCGTCGATGGCTACCGTTTGCGCAGGCACGCTGGCGCTCATGGATTCGGGCCTGAAACTGAAGAAACCTGTTTCGGGTATCGCGATGGGCCTTATCGCCGACGGCGGCAAGTTCGCCGTCCTTTCGGACATCCTCGGCGACGAGGACCACTTGGGCGACATGGACTTCAAGGTGACAGGTACGCGCGACGGTATCACAGCCACGCAGATGGACATCAAGGTCGATGGCCTCAGCTACGAGGTGCTCGCCAAAGCCCTCGAGCAGGCGCGCGCAGGCCGCCTCCACATACTCGACAAGATAGTGGAGACCCTTCCCGAGCCCCGCGAAGACTTCCGTCCGTTCGTGCCGCGCATCGTGCAGATCACCATTCCTCAGGACTTCATCGGAGCGGTTATCGGCCCGGGCGGCAAGGTCATACAGGACATCCAGAAGACCACCGGCACCACGATCACCATTACCGAAGTGGATAACAAGGGTATCGTCGACATCTTCGGTGTCGACAAGGATTCGCTCGACGCAGCCCTCGCCCGCGTGAAGGCCATCGTAGCAGTCCCCGAAGTGGGCGAAGTCTACAACGGCAAGATACGTTCGATAGTTGCATTCGGCGCATTCGTGGAGATACAAGGACGCCCTGCTCCACATCTCGGAGATCGACCACAAGCGTTTCGAGACCATGGACCAGACCGGCCTCAAGGAGGGCGACATGATCGAGGTGAAACTCATCGGCTCCGACCCCAAAACGGGCAAGCTGAAGCTTTCCAGAAAAGCGCTCCTCCCCGATCCCAAAAAGAAGGAGTAGCAGGCGACCGTAAGAGTCTGTTGTAATTGCAAGTTGTTGTAATTGCAACAGGCCCTAACGCCGAGGCTATACCTTATATTATAAACAGTTTGCCCCGAAATAAATTTCGGGGCAAACTGTTTATTGTGTATGACTGCTGTGTCCGCGGACGCGGACGCCGTAACTCACATAGTTATCTTACCGTTTCGAAATTAATATCAGTCGGACGCGCAATGTAGGGAAAAGCCTCCGCGCCCGCGTCCGTCATACCGCCGAATGGCCGCCACCGGTGCAGGCTATATCGGGGACTACCATAAGGCCTTTGTGTATTCACGGCCTTAACTGTACCCTTAACAACCGTTCCGTTATCTGTCTTTGTGTCGACAATGATTGTGTACTCGCCATTGGAATATGTCGATTTCAGAGTGCCTGACGTGACATACAATGTTCTTTTCCCTACTTCAACAACAGACATTCCATTATTCCCTCTCGACAGCACACTCCACGGTTTACCGGTATAGTTTATATTGTAAGTACCGTCAGGCATGGGTGCTCCGCTGCCGGCAGGCGCATGAATTTGACACATAAGCCACCAGCCTTCCCCTTTTATACTACCTGATGTTTCATCCACATAGACGCCCGAATCGTGAGCCTGCAAAAGCCACGCATCAAAGGTTTCCGCCGGCATATGCCACATTGTAAATGTTTCGGTCAATGTGCCGAAATCAACGGGATCTCCGGCAGGCGGATATTTGGGATTTGGCATATCTATGCGGCCATTGTATTCGGCACTGATCGTTCCGCCGCCGTAAGTTATATCGAATGTTATGTTATAACCGTTGATATAGTCTCCCTTAACCATCATAGAACCACTTGTGATAGGATCATCATCTATCCAGCCCAAGACTTTATTTATAGCGATAGATTCTCTTTCGACACAGGTATATGTTGTATTGGGCAGATCGAGCCACCGTTTACCCGGCTCCATACCGAGTTTCGTTTCGGAAAAACACATATTTAATTGCAGTTCAATATCATTACCGGCATTAGATCCTTTAGAAAATTCGAGAACAAACATTTCTGCACCAACTCCATAATAATCTGCATAGTAGCCCGAAACATAGCCATCTAAAAATTGCGTATTGCCCGTATCTTTTCGGGTAGTAAAATCCTCCCCCTGAGCCCATTCGCTCCATACGTCGTTTTTTCCTATGCGCATTTTCCAGCTATATGTAGTCTCGGGAGTAAGATCATATACATACGACCCCAGTGTCGGTTCGCCGTCATTAATTGACACTTCCATGGCATCGGCATCAACATATTTGTAGGTTAATTTTGCCGAATTATGAGTTAAACCTAAAACTACAAGACCGGTGGGTGGGGGCACAACCGTAACACCCTCTTTGGGTGTTGTAAAAACAGGCCCATCTACCCATGCACTCACATGGTTGCCTATCACAGCCTGCACTTTCCATGTATATGATGTCTCGGCAGTAAGGTTTTCAGCCTGATAGTCGGGATAATACACCATAATAGGTTCCCCGTCACCGATAATCACATTATAACCATCCGCGACACTTATGAACGCCCATGAAAGAGAGGCAGTCGTCGCCGTAAGAGTTCCGGTCCTTAGGTCAGTAGGCGCATTAAATGAGGACAAACCATTATCTGTGGGCTCCGTACACGAACCCACAAGCCCAGCCGCAATAACGAAAAGTGTTGTTAATTGAAAAATCTTTCTCATAAGTAAAATTTATTGCTTGATTTAATTGTTGTATGCCTCCAAAGGTAAATAATATTTTCAAACCGTCAAATCAATTTACGGGAACAATCCCGATCCAAAAACATTTCCCTATCATAATCAATCCGTTTTGTGTCAAATCCGATATATTTTGTGTAATTAATGCCTATACGGTGGTTGCATATTAAATAATAATCGGTATGAGAGGCGTATTTCAAAAATATATTACTATTTTTGTGGTTATATGGAGCGGTTTTTGTGAGGCAAAAACTACGGCTTTAGCTATTTAGCAATACAAATATCACTTATTATAAATTAAATTTTTACCAACCATGAGAAAATTGATTTTGGTGAGCCTTTCGCTCGCCGCAATGACGGTTCTGTTCTCCGCTTGTAACCCTTACAAGAAGATGCAGAAGGATGTCGGTACTATCGAAGCCACATCGAACCCCGAAGTCCTCACCCTCACGGGCAATACCGTGAATGCAGACGTTACGGTCACCTATCCTGCGAAGTATTTCGGCAAGGAGATCATCCTGAAAGTGACCCCTGTGCTCGTATTCGAAGGCGGTGAACTCGCCGGTACTGCGAAGTATTTCCAAGGCGAGGATGTTAAGGACAACTACACCGCAGTCCCCAACAAGGAGGGCGGCAGTTTCACTTTCCCCGTCTCCATCCCTTACGATGAAAGGGCTGCGATTTCGACACTCGAACTCCGCATAGAGGGACGTTATGCCGAGAACAGCAAGGAAGAGCTCCGCGAATTCAAACCTTTCGGCTCGCGCCCCGCAGCACAGGGTGTCAGCACCATTCAGGCGTTGGCTCATCCCTACATGACACTCATGCCCCACGGTTTCCAGAGGATAACAACCATCACCGAAGAGGCCGACATCCACTACACGATGAACAGCGCAACGGTTCGCAACTCACAGCTTTCGCAGGAGCAGATCAAGCTTTTCGAGGCTTTCGTTAAGGAGAACCAGAACAAGGAGAATGTTACCCTCGGCAACGTTCAAGCCAAAGGCTACGCCTCGCCCGAAGGCCCGGAGAAATTCAACGACAAGCTCTCCGCTAACCGCAGCAAGACAGGCGAAAAGGCTATCAAAAAACAGCTGAAAGGCACTAACGTTCAGTACGATGTTGCTGCTTACGGCGAAGACTGGGAAGGCTTTAAGAAGCTCGTAGAGGCTTCCGATATGCCCGACAAGGACCTTATCCTTCAGGTTCTCGCAATGTACGACTCGTCGGCTAAGCGCGATCAGGAGATCAAAAACCTCTCGAAGGTTTTCACCGAACTCAAGAAGAGCATCCTTCCCGAACTCCGCAGGACACAGCTCGTTGTTTCAGCCGATGTGGTAGGTAAGAGCGACAGCGAACTCATCGCCCTCATCCGCAAAGGCGACACCAGCCTCAGGGTCGACGAAATGCTCTACGCCGCTACTTTGGTTGAGGGTGACGAGAGGATCGCCGCCTACAAACTTGCAGTTAAGCAGTATGGCAACGACATGCGCACCAACAACAACCTCGGCGTAGCCCTCTTCGATAACGGCGACGTTGCAGGCGCGAAAGCAGCTATCGAAAAGGCCGCCAAGCTCGGCACTTCACACTGCGTAACCAACAACCTCGCCGTGATAGCCATGGCCGAAGGCGACTACGCAGCCGCAAAACAGTACCTCGCAGCATCCAACTGCCACAATGCGCCCAAGAACAAAGCTATGTTGGCAATGTACGAAGGCGACTATGCAACGGCAGTCAAGGGACTGGACGGCTATAACCTCGCAGTAGCCGAAGTTATGAACGGCAACTACTCCGCCGCCAAGAAAGCCATCAGCAACGAGCAGTGCCCATGCAGCGAATACCTCCGCGCAGTCATCGCAATGAGGGAAGGCGACAGCAAGGGCGCAATGGCCTACCTAAAGAGCGCTGTAGCGAAGAACGCCGACATCCGCGACAGAGCGAAAAAGGATATCGAATTCGCCAAACTGTTCGGCACCGAAGAGTTCATGGCACTGTAGTCATACAGTAGCCGGCCGGGTCATATAGCAACCTGCCGGCTATTACTACAACAAGGAAGTCCCCGCAAATGCGGGGACTTCCTTGTTTACTGTCTATTGCCGTTCCACGTCTTTGGAGTTGCTTGCAGTGATGGCAAGGCCGAATGCTTTTGTCATGTTGAGCGAAGTCGAAACATCTCATTATTATCATGTCATGCAGAGAAGCGCATAGACATGGCATTTACCAATTTTAGGGTGGAGTTGAAAAAGTCGTGGTTACACCGGATTACGCTCGGTGATCAGGATGGCGCACTGTTATGAGGTACAAAGAAAAGTGATTTCTACAACTGTTGCTGGATTACGTCGCTGCGCTCCGTGATCCAGTGCGCGAAATCTACAGGAACATAAACAACACCAAATGACCCGCATTGCAGGTATTTGTAATTAAGTTACAAACACTTTGCAAGTAAATTCGCAGAGGTTACACCGGATTACCTTCGCCGCCTGCGGCGGCTCGGTGATCAGGATGGCGCACTGTTATGAGGTACAAAGAAAAGTGATTTCTACAACTGTTGCTGGATTACGTCGCTGCGCTCCGTGATCCAGTGCG
>QMCD01001600.1_pt1 | contig 13474 bp, 7 predicted proteins | sample 1821841 | NCBI WGS metagenome assembly QMCD01 (sample SAMN01991225, study PRJNA193472) | Termite gut metagenome, whole genome shotgun sequencing project. | isolation source: worker | host: Macrotermes natalensis | reverse complement strand
CAAAGCAATTTGAATATCGACGTTGGCGAAGCGGAAGTGGGCTATTGGATCGGCGAACCGTTTTGGGGACAGGGGCTGATACCAGAGGCCGTGCGCGAACTCGTGCGACATGCCTTTGAGGATTTGAACATGGCAACGCTGTGGTGCGGTTATTTTGACGGCAATGAACAATCGAAGCGTGTATGCGAAAAATGCGGCTTCCAATTTCACCACACGGAGTATGATAAAGACTGGCCGCTCATTAACGCCATCAAAACGCAGCACGTTACCCGCCTGAGCAGAGATGTATGGCAACGGCGTTTACAGTCCTGCCGGAGTGATTTAGAATGAGCCGCAGGTTCGTGTACGGCATGACCGCCGCACCACTGTGCCCAAACGTTGGCAACGCTGTGGTTCGCGGCAGGCCGTGCCTTTCATCTTACAAAAACGAAATAAATACGTGTTCGACCTTCAAGCCCCTTTCAAACCGTCCGGCGACCAGCCGCAGGCCGCGAAAGAGCAGATAAATACTCTCCACAGAAGACCATGATCGATAGAGACGCACGCAATCAACTTCTCCGAGGAATTGAGGAATATATGGACGAAAAAATTTCGCCGGCGGAATTCGACATACTACTCCATGACAAAATTGCTCCGCAGACCCAAGATGAAGTTATTCAAGAAATCACTTACTGGCTTGTTGATTCCTATGAAGACATTGGCACGAATAGGCTTCAATCCGAGTGCGAATATTGGAAATTTTTCAACCGACTTCGCCTTCTCTTGGCATCAGATGCCGAATATCGCTCGGAAAAGTTCGATGAGCGACCTCAATACCTCGGTTTTAGCCGACGAACCGGCTTGGTGTTTGTTCTGATGTTGGCATCCGTCGTTTTTATTTCTGTAACAATACAATCTTGGGCCGTTTTTTGGGGGGTTGGCATTCCTCTGCACGTTTTGGGCGGAATCATGATTTTTGCAGCTCTTTGTTACGATGGAAAACCATCTGCACCGAATTTGCCCATCCTTTACGCCACCTATCCCTTTGAATCGTTCGCTGACCTCTTGGTCTTGCGTCGGTCTGTACACCATTTTGCGAGTAAACAATTCCCCAAAAAGTCGCCAATCCCGTCTCCAAGTCGAAATCCGGTGATCCGTTTTCTGTGGGATACAAAATGTCCGGCGTGGGTAGATCGTGTTGGTGATGCGTTTGTGCAAGCATTTGCTTGGTTTAATGCTTTCCTGTGGATAATCGTTCTGTGGCCGCTTTTGCCCTTGCTGGCCTTTGTCGCAACACAAAACGCAGGGGCCAAACCGCATTTGGTTTTTCCAAAGGGGTGAGCACGCTGTCATGCGGTAACACAGTGCCCGGCTCTGTCACTCGCTGACGCTTCGTGCTCTGAAATTCTCCGTTCTCAAAACCCCTCACCCTAACCCTCTCCCCAAGGAGAGGGGATTGATCATCAGTGTTCGACCTCCAAGCCCCATTCAAGCCGTCCGGCGACCAGCCGCAGGCCATTGCCGCGTTGATTCGCGGAATTGAAACCGGCCAGAAAATGCAGGCCCTCAAAGGCGTGACCGGCTCCGGCAAGACGTTCACGATGGCCAATGTCATCGCGCACTTTAATCGGCCTACGCTGATTATGTCACACAACAAGACCTTGGCCGCCCAGCTTTACAGCGAGTTCAAGGAGTTTTTTCCGAACAACGCCGTCGCCTATTTCGTTTCCTATTACGATTATTATCAGCCGGAGGCCTACATTCCGCAGCGGGATATTTATATCGAAAAGGATGCGTCGATCAACGAGGAAATCGACCGATTGCGTCTTTCGGCCACCAGTTCTTTGGTTTCGCGCCGGGACACGATCATCGTGGCCAGCGTGTCGTGCATCTATGGACTGGGCAATCCTGAAGATTATCGCAACCTGATGATAACGCTACGTGTCGGCGAAGAAATAGTACGCGACAAAATGCTGGCCCGGCTCATTGACATTCAATACGAACGCAATGATATTGCCTTTGAGCGAGGGCAATTCCGCGTGCGCGGCGATTGCGTGGACATCTGGCCGTCCTACGAGGAATTTGCCGTGCGGGTTGGATTTTGGGGCGACGAAGTCGAGAACATCTCAATCATCAATCCGCTGACTAACGAAACGATTCGCCGCGAAAAGGAATTTTACGTTTATCCGGCCAAGCATTTCGTCATGCCTGAAGAACGCTTGGAATCGGCCATTGAAAAGATCGAAGCGGAATTGGCTGAGCGGCTTAAATTTTTCAAGGACAACGGTAGGCTTCTCGAAGCACAGCGGCTTTCAGCTCGAACAAAATATGACATTGAATTGATGCAGGAAATCGGCTATTGTCCGGGCGTAGAGAATTATTCCGGCCCTCTATCCGGCCGTCCGCCGGGCAGCACGCCCGACACGCTTTTCAGCTTTTTCCCGGACGATTATCTGCTGTTCATCGATGAATCGCATGTCACGATTCCGCAGATTCGAGCGATGTATCACGGCGACCGGGCACGAAAAATGAACTTGATCGAACACGGTTTCCGCCTACCCAGTGCGCTCGACAACCGTCCGCTCATGTTCGATGAATGGGAAGCCCGTATCAACAAGGCCGTGCTCGTTTCCGCCACGCCGGGGCCTTACGAACTGGAAAAATGCAAAGGCCGTCTCGTCGATCAAGTTATCAGGCCCACGGGTTTGCTTGATCCCGTCGTGGAAGTTTCGCCCGCCTCGAAACAGATTCCGCATTTGATGGAGGAAATTGAAAAGCGGGTTGCCGTGAATGAACGTGTTCTTGTAACCGCCTTGACCAAAAGGCTGGCGGAGGACATTTCCGCCTATTTCGAGAAGCAGGACATTCGTTGCCGTTGGCTTCACAGTGAACTCGACGCATTTGAGCGGGTAGAATTATTACGTGATTTGCGTGCTGGTGTTTTTGACGTTCTGGTGGGCGTTAATTTGTTGCGGGAAGGCTTGGACTTGCCGGAAGTGTCGCTCGTGGCCATTCTCGACGCCGACAAGGAAGGCTTTTTACGCAGCGAAACCTCGCTGATTCAGACCATTGGCCGAAGTGCCCGAAATGTCAATGCGAAAGTGATTCTTTACGCCGATAAAATGACCGAATCAATGCAGAAAGCCATCGACGAAACGGAACGGCGGCGAAAGCTACAAATCGCGTATAACAAAAAACACGGTATCACGCCGGAAACGATCAAGAAAAATATCGCCAAAGGCATTGAGGAGCAGGCCCATGCCCGTGAGGAAATGGCCGCCGCAGTGGGACAACATGATGATGAGCTTTTCATCACGCAAGAGCTAATCAATTCGCTGGAAGCGGAAATGTTGGAAGCGGCGGACAAGCTGCAATTCGAGCGGGCGGCGATTTTGCGCGACAAAATTGAGGAAATGAAAAAGAACATCGGCAAAAATTCACGCCTCATGGATTTTGGCAAAAAGCAGTCTGCCGGTCGCCGCGGTAAAAAGAAGAACCGCAGCCGGGAATTGCCCAAGCCGGAGATGTAAGTGTTTGACCAATTGGCAAGAAATGAGACAGGGGCCGCGTTCCCCTAGGAAAGATCGCAGCCCCTTGTCCTGTTTGCCTGCGGGCTCTTTCTACTGTTTTCGAGGCCGGTCTTTGCCGTGTGAAAAGCCACGCACTCGCGGAGGGCCGGTCCTGATCGGACAATTCTTTCTCTTCGCGGCCCAAGCACTGGTCAAACACGAACTTCGGACTACATCAAAAACGGCAGAAAAAAAGCAGGACGATGAACGAAACGGGGTTATTCACCGATCACTCCAGCGGCACGGAAAACCGGACGATCTGGGGCACGCGATGAACGGTTCACATGAACCTGTTTTACAAAAGCGGACTAACTCATGCTGGCGTGGCCTACACCGCGGCAGCCGAAGGGTTTTGCCAACATCGTGCCTTGGCAAACACGTTGTATGGCATCAAAACGCACCCAACACAATGTCACCATCTAGGGACGCACAAGTCAAACGCCAAGCATCGCTTCCATCCAAACGCGCGATGTCGACTGGCGTCCCAAATCAGGGTTCGGAACGAGCATGCCTCATTTTACCTCCCAAAAGCGTTTGCAAATCAAAACACAATAGAAAGGAGAAACACCATGTCGTAGCACAGACCATATCGACCGAAAATGCACTCTTGTTGAGCTGTCGCCACAAAAAAACAAAAATAATTGTTCTGTGACTCAACACTGGGATTATAGCCGAGGAAAAACCGAAAGTCAAGAAAAAAATAAAATTTATTTCCTAGCCTGCGTTGCCTGTACTTGCGTCAATACGGCGTCCTTGGCTTGATTGTTTGCGCTGTCTACGACCAGCGAGGAATTTCAGCGATTTCGTTGTCGGTTCATAAGGCGGTCGGCGAGGTCTACAATCCGGGAGTCGGGATCACGTTTGCCGCGTTCGATCAGGAGGTTTTGCATGGCCGGATCGCCCGTGGTCGCCAAATACGATGCCGCCCGATACCGAACATCACTATTGGGATCATCCAACAGCACGGCAAGCCAAACACGCGGTTGAACTCCCGTTGTGGCAGGCAGCATGGAGATGATTTCTTCCCGGACAGCCGGAATCGGATGAAAAAGGCGAAAGGCCAGTTTCAAATGAACGTCACGAAAGCCGTCCCGCGCGATCAGCGTTTTGCGTGCCTCAGAAACGTACCGCTCATCATTGTGTTGCAAAAGCCGCATCAGTCGTGACGTTGTTAAGTTGGGAACCTGTTCGATGGGCAGGTCACGCAGGTCGGTTGGGAGAAAAACGCGGGAATCGCCGTCTTTCGGAGGCCGATCAATCCCCTGGCCAGTTTCGCCTCCAAACGCCTTGCCATTTTTTGCAAGATAATCAGACGCGATACTCGGCGTGGCCATGCCCGACGCATCTGCGTTGGTTGTGGTCACCCTCGGCGTAGCGGGACTCGTCACGGCGAAGCGGCCTGCCACTTTTTCCGGTGTGTTGGCCAAAGTCGGAAACATTTCGCGTTTCGCGTCTTGGGGCCGAATCGGCGACATCGACGCTATCATTTCGTTCGGCTGCGGATCGTGGCCGCCCGGAAGCATTTCGTATGGGTGTTCATCTTCAACCGGACGAGCCAAGCCATCCGGAACCATTCCCGGCCTGCCGTAAGGCTCCTTGATCTGTTTTTGGAATTGCGGCGATTCATGGTAGGCGTAGAGCCGCTCCGCGCGGGCTGTGGCCAGAGAATTGGGCGCGATACCTAGAGAAGAATCCACTGGCCTGTCCATTGAAGCCCTCACCGCTGCCTCCGAACGCCGACTGTCATAATGGGCGGCCAAGGTGGCCGTATCGGAATCGAGCGAATCATCCGACTGGCTTGCGTTCTGATGCCCTTTTTCCAACATCGAAAACAGTCGTTCACAATTTCGAGCGGCGACCAACGAATCCCTTGCCGCAACCGACCTGTCCGTTCTGGACCTATCCGTAGGCGTCAGGGCCAGATAACGCAACATCCGCTGAAGCAGTCGCCTCGCCATCTCCTGTCTTTCGCCGTCCATGTCAGGGACGCGACGTAGCAGTGCCTGCGACAGCAGGCGACAACGCCGAACGCCCTCTTCCGGCTCCATTTTTTCCCACCGCTCCAGTTCCGCATTTAGTGTATTTCGTGCCCTGGCCACCACGGCCTCCCGTTTCTGACACAAGGCCCCCACCAAGGCGGGAATGCCAGATTCACCCAATTGGATGAGACACCCCAGGGTATGATGGACTTGATCTTCTTCACAATCCTCAAGCTCCTTGAGATAGTGTTGAGCCAGTTCCGAAGAGTTTTGCGAAAGATAGGAAGCCGCCAGAATTGCGGCGAGGAGCGTACAGGGAATGAGCAGCCCCCAAGGCGAGCGAAACAGGGCAAAGAGCGTTTTCAACAATCCTGTCCACAGGAACGCCAATATCTGCCCCAGCAGATCGAAGGGAAAAAAGAGAATGTTACATAGGATCGAAAGCGGTGTCATGCCGGAATAGTGCCAAAAACACGAAAATCGATCAAGTCCAAAAGACCCAAAAAAGCGGAATAGAAAGAACCTGACAGAAATCTTGGCCGGATAGTCGCTCCCGGTCGATATTGACGGGGGATACCCTCTATCACAACACAACATCGGGAATGGAGCAAAGCGTCATGACGGAATTTGGTGAATGCAGCCGTCCGTCTCGCCGATGTTCCTACATCTTCGGGGCTATGCTGTGCCTTTTTTTGTGTTCGGCTGCCGGGGGGGGCTTCTCTGTTCCGCTTGTGGCTCAAGAAAAGCCCAATCGCCGGGCCACTAGGCAAAACCAGCTTGCTGAACAAGAGAAAGAAAAGAAGCAAACCCTCCAAAATATCCCGTGGGAAGAGCTTTCGAGCGATGCCCAGGAAAAAATTCGCCGTGTCGTTTCCGCTCACACGCTGTTCCGACGAATGCCGCAGCAAAAAGTTTACTGTGACCCGGAAATGTTCAGTTTTTTGGTCGAGCATCCCGATATCGTGGTAGGATTCTGGCATCAATTGGGCGTCACGCAGGTTTCACTTCAGCAGCAGTCCTCGCCGAAGCAGGCCGGTCGGCATTTTGTGATGAAGGAAGCGTCGGGCACGACCGCCGTTGCCGAAATACTCCACAGAACCAGCAATCTTTGTGTCGTTTATGGCCGAGGGCAGTATTGCGGCCCTTTTCTGACCAAACTCTACAATGGCGAGGTTCTTCTCGTCATGCGCAGCCGCTTTGTCCGTGATGCCAACGAAGAGCCGATGGTTATTTGCGATCTTGACGCTTTTGTGCGCACCGACAATGTCGGTGCCGATCTGCTTGCGAAACTTTTCGCCACATCGCTCGGCAAAATTGCAGACAGCAATTTCGAGCAAACTTTGGCGTTTGTCAGTCATGTTTGCGAGGCCGCCGCGACCAATCCCAATTCACTACGGGTGAAAGGGCTGGGTTTGAGCGGTGTGCGTGAAGGCGTGCGTGAGGAATTTTGCGATGTCGTTGACCGCGTTGCCCTGCGTTCCGCAAAGTACCAAGCCCGGCTGTTTCCTGAATACTATGTTTTCGAGCCTCATCCTGCGGCGAAGCGGACGTTCCCGGAACAGCGGCGGCACGAAATGGAATCCATACCCTGGAATGATTTCACTGACATGAATCCGGAGGGGTGGGTTTTGGCGGGAGTTACGCAGTCTGACGAGGAATTAACCCAGCCTAAGCCGCTTCAGAGAAAGGACACGGCTCCTTCCAAGCCGCTCCCGGCAACGCAGGACACACCCTCCAGCGTGTCGCAATGGAAAAATTCCAAAACGGAACACTCGGTTTCTATTGGCACGGACAAAAATGTGAAGTTTACAGAGGCAAAGTCCGCAGGCACAGCCGTCGTCACACAGGAACAGCCCAAAGGCCGGGTTGTTTTTGGGACGCCACGGCTCGCAGGCGATGCAAAGATGGAGTAGTTCGCCGGTCTGAACTTACCACCCTAGGCCAAAGACGTGGTCGGCCACGTAGACCAAGGCCCGTTTTCTGTGTTGTTTGTTCGGAATCATGCAGGTAAGAATTTTGGCGGCCAGATAGCGTGTTCGATCAACATAGTCCATCAGCCCAGCCGTTTTTCTCGCCCGATCCGCTCTGTTTTTCGGCGTCACCGGGCCAATCAGATGGCCGAACTTTTCTTGATTGTTCACGAGGTACGACGGAAAATTTTCCGCATCAACGTCGACTCCAATCAGGCGACAGCAGCGGAAAGCGCGATCCCGATGCCGCTGGATACTCCGCTCTTCGAGATTGCTCTGGAAATTTCTTTCTTGGTGTGAAAACGCTTGAATTTTTTGCCTGACTCCCTCGACTCCGCCAAGGTAAGTGAAATGCCAGCCGGCGTTTTTGATAATGGGGCCTCCCATGTAGTTGCGGATTTTGTTGGCCGTCGTGCCCTGGTTGAGCCTCTTGATATTGCAAGTGCCATAATTGGAAACATCATCCAGGCCGTAGCGGAAATCCCTGCCGTGCAGCATTCGCGTGCCGTGCCAATTCGGATGCCTGACGTACAGATGGTTCAGATAATAACAGTGATGCAACTGCTCGAAAATCTGAATGCCCGGTCGGTCTTTATGTCGCAGAATCGCTTCCGGTCGGGGAATTTCGTCGAGATCGGAAATGAGCACCAGATCATCGTCTTTGCACTCGATCAGACCGCGAGCCATGGCGTTGCGCTGGAAATTTTCAAAAGTCCAAGCGTTGTCAAACGCAGGGAAATCGTCGACAACGACGTGGTCGATCCTGTCCAGAAACGGGGCGAAACGTGCCTTGTGTTCCTCAAAGTGGAGTGGCTTGGGCAGATTGGAAAAAGTGCGCGTGGCCTCAACCAGTACAAAACGATCCACGACATCCTTCAGGACATTCAGTCGAATGTCCAATAAGTCAAACTCGTTGAAGAAGGTGAAACAGTCGTAGATCATGGTTCATCCAGTTCTTCCAACACGATATTCGTGTTCGTGTAAATATCGATTTCGGAGGCGATTTTGAGCGATTCCCAAACGATCTCAGCCGCCGACAGAGTGCTGTGCGTCGTCAACGCTCTGGCCGCCGCCATCGCGTAATTTCCGCCGCTGCCAATCGCCAAAATGCCGTCGGACGGAACGATCACGTCGCCCGTACCGCTCAGCAGCAGCGTTACCGCTTGATCCACGACAATCATCATGGCCTCAAGCCGCCGCAGTGCTCTATCGGTGCGCCAATCCTTGGCTAACTCCGTAGCGGCTCGCGGTACGTTCGACGGATAATCCTTTAGTTTCGTTTCAAAACGCTCCAGCAGCGCGAAGGCGTCGGCGGTAGAACCGGCAAAACCCGTCACGACCCGGCCATCCAGCAGTTTGCGGATTTTGTTGGCATCGGCTTTCATCACGGAACTGCCAAGGGTGACCTGGCCATCGCCGCCCAAGGCGACTTTTCCGTTGCGGCGTACAGTCAATATGGTTGTCATTCGGAAAGGGCAAGAGTGAGGAGGTGATGGTCTCTGTTGCGGTCCACCACCCCTATCCTAACCTTCCCCCGCTTGCGGGGGAAGGGAATGCTCCCAAATTTTTTGGGAGATTAAGCCGGTTGAAGGCACTTTCTAGGGGCTTTACCGCCCGATGAGTCCGAGCATATAGTTCGGAATCTGGTTGGCAATACCCAGCGTGCTGATGTTCGACTGTACGAGAATTTGTGCTCGCGTCAGGTTCGACGTTTCTTCCGCAAAGTCCGTGTCACGAATCTGGCTTTCCGCCGCCGTGAGCGATTCCAACGTGTCGTTGAGCACGTTGATATTCGTTTCAAACGTTGCCCGCTGAAGCGTTCCGAATCGACCGCGTGTCGTCGTGACGGCCAGCAAGGCTTCCTCGATAATGCGAAATGCCTTGTTCGTGTCCGTGGTGAGTGAAGCGTCCTGACCGCTGCGGAGTTGGTACAACTTGCCGGACGCACCGCCGAGTTTTACCGTGTTTACACTGCCGATACCGACCGTGATTTGCTGGTTCGAGACGACCTCCGGGCCGATTTGATACGTCGCCCCGCCGCCGTTGATTGAAAAGGCCGACGCATAATCCGTGCTGGTGCCGGCCTCTTCCGAAAGCGTCATATCCATGGCCAGCGTCGAGGTGTTCAGTGACACATTGAGACCGTTCCCGACCGCGGCGACACCGTTAATCAACGCTTCCACGTCCCGCCCATACGTTTTTTCCTTGATCTGGCCATTTTTATCCGTCAAGGAGAACGTGATTTCCCTTCCATCGCGGCTGGTCGCTTGTACGTCCACAAACTGGTCGCTGCCGTATTCCAGCGACTTGAAAATCAGGAAATACTCCGAGGCGTCTTCGCCGAACAGCAGTTTCGCTCCGTTCAAATTTCCCGGCGGCAAGGTTCCATCCTTAGTGAGCAAAGTGTCGTCCTGCATGGAAACCACGCCGCTGCCGTCGCCGAGCTGCTCGATGTCGAACAGATTCTTCGTCTGCGGATGGTTTTCGATCAATTGCTCGATGTCATAGGCCGTGGTAAGGCCTTCACGCAAATGCACCGTGATCGTTTTTTGATCCGTGTCGAGTTCCAGTTTCATGCCGTTTTCCGACATGCTCTGCGGCACGATGTATTCGCCGCAGTCGTTCTGGTTCAGGCCGGTGTATTCTTCATCGTCGCAAGGATTGTCGCTCGAACCTTCGATATAGTTGTCTTTATACAGGCCCGTTACGGTGTCGTCGTTGACGTAAACAATTGTGTAACCATTGAAGTCCGGGCCGTCTTGCTTTGCAATCATCTGGTACGACGAATTGATGCCGTTGTCGGAAGTCATCACGCCTTCCGCCTTGGTCGACACGTAATGCTGCTGCTCCACGTTGTCATTCCAGCCGACGAATTGAATGTCATTGATGATCCATTCATCGCATTCGCCGCGCCGGATCGTCTGTTCGAGCAAACCATTTCCGTAAGGATCGTTACAGTCGTCCCAGACGGCCCCCGCCGGTCGCACGATGCTGGCACTGATGTTTTCGACGAGTTCCGGGTCTTGCTGTTCCCACCACTCGACCAAATCGCGTGCCGTGGTCTGCACGAGGCCGTTTTTGTCGGTCACAAGGTGGACGGTGATCGCGCCTTTTTCGACGAGGCCGCCACTGGTGACGACCGGGCCATCCTTGACGAAATCGATTTGGCCTTCGCCGGATTCCGGGTCGGAGGAATAGGTGCGCGCATTGAACATTTTGCCGACGACTTGATCCTGATTGATGAGCAAGGCCACGTCGTTCGAGTTTGGCTGCCGCCACACCAAATCGCCGGTGTCGGGATCGATTTCCTCATAATCCGTGAGCCAAACCGTGGCCGTGCCGCCGAGATGGCCGCCCGTCTCCTCCGTGTTGGCCACTTCCGTAAGTTGGTTCATCCGCAGACCGATGGAGTCAAACGTGCCCGTCCCGTCATTGGTCGCCGGCGGATATTCATCCGTGACATCACCGTCTTCAAACTGCTGTGCGCCGGATTTCCAAGTTTCCGTGGCGTCATCGTAAGTATAGGTTGAGCGGCGATCTTCGGCGTAAGACAATTTCGCTTCAAAACCGAGATCGGCGTTGTTGATGGCGGCAATGACATCGTTCGTGTCGATCTGCTTGTACCATGCCGGATCGGTGGGATCAGTGATGATGCCTCCCACGTCGTCGCGCGGCGCGGTGACCATGCCACTGTGCAACGAGACGCGCAGTTGTTTGGTGGCCATGTCGTACATGACTTCAATCGGCTCGATCTGCGTGTCGCTCATGGTCATCATCACCGGCACATTATTGAACATGTCGCCGCGTTCCGTTGATGTGACATAAAATGCCGTGTTGGCCAGAGAAAGTCCCTCGGTATTTTTGAAGGTCGCGTGCGCCTCGGCATAGGATTTGCCCGGATCATATTCAACCCAGCCCTTGGCCCGGTTCGGGTCCATGCTGGGGTCATGGACATCAATCGGGTTGTTTGGGTTTTCGCTGGCCCTTTTGAATACGAACTGCACGTCGTCGTATTCGCCGCCGCGTTTGTTCGAGTTGATAATCAAGCTGGCCTTGCGATTTTCCGCCGTCAACACGGCCTCGGAAAAATCAATTTTGTCCGGCACGGTGGTACGGTCGATCCAAAGCGTCTCGTTGCCCGGTTCGGCCACGAAGCGAATGTCCGGCGAGTTTTTGTCGCCCAAAAATTGCAGGCCCGTCCCTTCGTTCGGATTGCCGTAGTAGGCTACTTCCTCGAACGCTTGCACCACGCCGTTGCCGAAATTGCCCGGCGAGAGCTTGGCCGTTATCACAGGCGGAGTCGTGGCATCGTAATAGGACCCTTGGGAATTTTCGACGGCCAGTTCGGCGATCATCTCCGGGCACATGACCATGCTCCAGTAGGCCGAGTTGTTCAGTGCGGTGACGAGTTCCGCCGCCGTGGTGACGACATCGCCGCCGGTCACGCCGTCCTTGAAAATCTTGTTGAAATCACCCTTCGTTCCCACGATAACATTGTCGCCCGTGATAGGATCGGTGGACCCCAACGGATCGGAATAGGGATAGATCGACATGAGACCTGTACCGTCATTGTCTACCGTTCGTGACACGTTAAACAGACTGGCCGCCCGTTCGCTGCCGCGCGATTCCGGGTGATTCGGATTGAACAAGTTCACAATGTCGTTTGCCGTGAGGGCTTCACCGGTGACCGGATCAATGTTGTCGGGCGGCATCACGATGAAGAGCGTGCCCGCCTCGCCGCCGCTGTTGCTGGTATTGCTGTAACCGGGCGGAATATTGGTCGGGTCCAACGGGTCAAAGGTTTGCGTCGTCGGATCATAGCCTTCACCCGCCCCGAGAGCGCGTGACAACACCACGTTGTCCGAGGGAATCAATTCAAACGTGCCCTCCGCCTTCATGGCATCTTGAACCTGCTGGAATGTCGCCCCTTCGCGGTAATAGACTCGCAACTCTTTCGTGACCTCGCCCGTATCCTCATCGGTTTCTTCCACGTACCGGACTTGCGCCCCTTTCCCGTTGGGCACTTCTGTGTTGGCTGTGTCCTCAATAAATAGGACGGACGTGTTGTTGTACCGGGAACTGCCCTCTTTCGCTTGGACCGTGAAAAATTCGCCGGGTTCCAACTCGCCGAAAGAGGCCACCGCCCCGCCGCCGTCCGCATTGACATCACCGAACAGGGCTTTGGCCATGGTCGGCTCTTCGTTGTAATAGGCATAAGGATGGTTGGCCACGCCGTAGGGGTTGCCCATATCCGATCCCCAGTTGGCCTGCGTGAGATTTCCGTCGACAAAATGAATGTTAGCGTCGTTGTATTGCGCACCGGGGATGGCGGCCTCGAAACGCAACGCATTGTTGTCATGCCAGCCCGGCGTGATGTCGACCTCCTTGGCCACCGCTGGTTCGTAGGCCTCGGTTTGGAGGTAAACCAGCAGCTTGCCCGGCGCACCCGGCGTGATCGGTTCTTCGTAATCGATCTTTATCCCTTCGGACGTACCCTTGAGATACTTGATTTCCACGTTGCCGCCGTTGAGGCCCGCCGCTCCCGCCGTCAAAATGATATCATTGTTGTCGCCCAAGCTGCTTGTGTAAATCGTGCCTGCTATCGCGTCGGAGCCGACTTCCGCCACCACGCCGGTGGAGTTCGACGAGGCATTCACGACCCGGGCAATTTCGCCCACCGTCGCACCTCGGTCAAAGGATTGCGTTGAATAACCGTAATTACCGCCCCAAGTGAGCACGATGTTCTCTGCCAAGGCCGGGTTATTGTAGTACAAGGAAGCCTTTTCCGCCGCCTGCCGCACGGTGACATTCACGTCGACAGGCCCCTTATCCGAGGGAAAAGTCGCCTGATGCACGGCCAGATTCTGGATGTTGTTTCGATCCACGCCGGTTTTGTCGAAATCAAGCGAGCCATCCAGCAGTTTTTGACCCATGAAGGTCGTCTGGGCCGCAATGCGGTCGATGGCGTCGAGCGACG
>QMCD01001599.1_pt1 | contig 13488 bp, 14 predicted proteins | sample 1821841 | NCBI WGS metagenome assembly QMCD01 (sample SAMN01991225, study PRJNA193472) | Termite gut metagenome, whole genome shotgun sequencing project. | isolation source: worker | host: Macrotermes natalensis | reverse complement strand
TATTTCCTTTATAACGCTCAATTTGGTATATTTCACCACTTTCTTGAAGCCATTCATCTAAAAGTATCATAATATTATAGGATTTATAGATAAATTATGAAACCAACATTCTGGTTCATGACATCCTGTAACCATACTATCGCAACCATGATTTGTAATACTACTGCTTAAATAAGCTTCATTATAATTAATAGTATCTACAGTATTGCCTTCTTGTTGTTGTGGTCGGAACCAAAATCCGCTTTTCATTCCTCTCCAATCAGACATTTTAATAGTAAAAATATGCTTTCCGGCCTGTATGATAGAATTAATTAAATTTTGCCAAGTAACATTACTATCATTATCTTTTAATCACACTTCGTTTCCAAATGATCTAACTACGAATGATCCAAATCCTCCATAATTTTGTGTATTTCTAAATGCTAAATAGAAAAACGGAACTTTTTCATAATTCCATATTCCATAATCGGTACCAAACGCTGTATTAGATACTTCAGAACTATTCCAATCTACATTAAGTACTTTTACAATAGCTACAAAACATTCTTCGGATGATAATAATCTGGAAATTCCTGTCCTCAAATCAGCTCCGGTTCCTGTAGAAATTGAAGTATTCTCAGTAGCTACTAGTGGTAAAGGTGCAGTTCCAGATACAATAATTCCATTAATATCCGCAATCATTCCTCTATCAGTATTTCTAGCTAACATTCCAGAATCACTATTATAAGTATACACTTTTTGATCTACATTCCAAGCTGGATCTCCAGTTCAATCATACTCAACTTCAGCGTAAATATTAGGTCCACTAACAATAGATGGTGCTGTACTCAAATATTTAGATAAATACGTAGGTGTATAATCAGGTCAATCTTTTGGTCCTTGATTAATCATTCTAGCTATTAATTCTAAATAAAATCTATAAGTAATATCTATATTAGTAGATATATTAACACGTCCATTGGTATAAGCAGAAGTACTAAGAATTATTTCCTTTCTATTATTAGTATTATATACAATGTTTAACAACATACTTCTGGTAAGATTATCCCATAAAGCTCCAGATAGTTGTCTAAAAACAGAATTTAAAGTATATCTATAAGTAACATTTTCACCTATATTATAAGTAACATCTCTGATAGTAGATGCTGAAAAATATCCTTTATCACCTACTGGATAACTACCTGTAACATCAGTAGTTCCAGATTCCCCTATATCATCCACATAAGCTAAACTATTATTATCAAAACTACAATAATTTACAAATTTTGATAACCAATCATCAGCATATAAATTATCAAAAGTAGACATGGATGAATAATATTCATTAAAAGTTTTACTTGGAATAAATATTTTTACAGTTTTTTTAATCACTTTATCACCTTGATAAAAAGAAAAAACTAAAAAATAAATATCTTCAGGTAAAAAGCTATTATCGAAATTTAATAAAACTATATTTTGTCCAAATAAATTAAATCCGGGAATTACTACTTCATCTCGTACAGATATTAAATTATTACCGGAATCAGGAATTACTTTAAAAATTTGATATCTTAATTCTACAGCAGAATTATTTAAAAATGGTCCATTTACGTTGAATTCCAGTGTGATAGTATTATTATCATTTACATAATATTTATATAAAGTATCTGCTATAGATATAGAACTAGCAGATGAAGTTTCAGATAAATTGAATGATAATGTAGTTGCAAATTGATCATAAGTAATCGTATCTATTCTACTATTTAATATAGGAGTAGCTACTATTATTAAAGTATCATCTATAGTTATTTTTTTATCTATTTCTAAAAAATCAGTACTTTTAATATTAAAAATAGAATTTGTAAAGTATATAGTACTTAAAGGATTATATTGAATTAATTCCAACCCATTTTCCGGAATTATTTGCGATATTAATAATTTACCAGGATCCACATCATTATTATAAATCTTTATATCTATTTTTAAATCATTAATAGTATTAGGATTATTAATAAATAATGGATCGGATAATTCTAGTTGAAAATTTAAATTTACATCAATTTGTAAATCTTCATCGTCTAATATGAATTCTTGTGTGGATACACTTTTAATATTTACATTAAATGAATCAATGTTAGCTAATCTATATCTAGCTGCTAATCATCCTGGTGTTTCCCATAAGACTGGATGCAAATCAGGATCATTTAAATATTCATCTGGAATTTCTATTTCAAACAGTTTTTTATCATCACTTAATACATAAAACTGCAATCCTTGATATGCAAAATCTAGTTCATCCCCAGACAATCCGGAAATTCTAAACTGATCCCCAGGATTTAATTTAAATTCTTCTATAGATTCAGTACTAGAATTATATATTACTAAAACGCTTTTTTTAGTAATATTTTCATAAGTATCATCTACTGCTGGCGAATTATTCTCTATCAAAGGTGTTAGATCTTTTACTATATTATTTTCAGTGCTAAATATAGTTCTAGGATAAGGATATGATCCTACTTCCATTTCTTTAGATAATGGGTTGTAAGATACAATATATAATATATCGGCATATTCTCTCACCCCTACTGGAATAAAATTAGGTTTTAATTTAGCATTTTTTAATTTATAATTTCCTTGATCATTTTGTAAAACGAATTCATTTCCGTTATACGTTAAAATACTTCCATTAATGCAATCCGTTAATACACTATCTGGAGTAGTTAATGGATTCAAATCAGATACTAGGCCATCATTAAAAACATTAGTTGCTTCTTGTCTACTCATCTTTAAGGAATTTTATTTGATTATTTTTGTCTCTTCAAGCGAAATATTCTATATTTCTTGTTGTGTAATTTTTTTTATAAAAGGAAAATCCTACATTAGAATCATAATATAATATAAAAAAATGCTTCTTCCCACGATCCAACATAGCTTCTTCCATTATTTTATACGCAAATAAATGCTCTATTGTAACTTTAGTTTTACTTCTGCCTTTTGTTTTGCGTGAAGATACATACTCTTCGTATTGTTTTTCAGTCATACCAAAGTAGTATTTTCCACTATATGGTTTTCTTGCACGTTTGTGCCTAATTCTAAGTTTGATTTTATATTTAATTTTTCAGTAGTGATAAAATACTAAATTATCACTAAACATTTTCCCACTATATAAAGTAAAATATGGGGATTTTAATAAAACATCTCCTCCATATAAATTATGAAGATAAAAAGATCGTAATCCAAATCTCATAATTGTTTGTAATTCTTTTATAGGAACATCTGGGAATTTCTCATGAACCTTATCAACATAATCAGTATATTTTCGTATTATCATTAGTAGTATTGTTTACCTTCATTTATCTTTTTGTAAAATAACTCTTTTAATTTATTATTTATATAAATTGGTTTTTCTCTAAAACCACCTCTGTATTGATATCTAAAATAGATTTGATATCCTTTAAAATTGGAAAATAAAAAATCTATTCCGAAAAATTTACCTTTTCGATACATTCTTCTAAAATGATCTCCGGAAAATTGTTTCACTTGTAATACAGATTCTCTTCCTCTAGTTGGAAGCATAAAGGTAGCATTATTTTCTATAATATCCAAAATAATTAAATACATGCAGTAGGTCAAAACTCTATTACATAACTCCCTTTTAGTATCACAAGTATACTTATTTTTCATTATCTTTGATGAAAACTTAATTTGTTTTAAATTAAAATTTTCGAATAAATCTCATCCTGTAAAACAGTATCCAGTTTTATAAAACATATATTAAATATTTTATTACATCATCTATAGTATTGGTTTTAAGCTTTTTCCGTATTGTTTTCTATCCCATCTAACTTTAACATCTAATATGGCATCCATATCATTTTGGCTAAAATGAATCGGAACTCTAGCAGCATTACAAAATTTTAATCAATCTCTTTTGGCCATAGCAGCTATTTCAAATAAAGTTTTATCTCTAAATCGAATGGCATCTTTATATAAAAATGAATATCCCACAAACGCAGCTATAGCATTAATCTCCTTATCATTTATTAATGGTAATCCAGAATCATCTACTAAAACTCCATGATATACAACCATTACGTTTCTATAATCTCTGGAAAATTGTAAAGAATTATTTAATTCATAATATTTTACTAATTTTCCTCTTTGATTAATAGGATCATCAAGCCGTTTCCAAGCATCTATGTAATTTTCTATAAATAAAGTATCTATAGAATTAAAAACAGTTTTATTGCTAGTCATTTGTGCATCATTTATAGGAATGTGTACAGATTCTATAATATCTAAATTACAAGGTAATTCTAAAATTTGATCATTAGTATTACCTACATATCTATATAATCTGGTATTTTTATTTCCTATTCTTTCTCAAGCATTTAATCCTATATCTTCAAATTCGGAAGGGGTAGGTTTTACGTTATATAAAGTTTGGCATAATGCATAACAACTATTGAAATTATATAGTTTACTCATTATTGTGGAATTTGATTATTAGGGTGAACAGGGGCAAGAAACGATCTATAATATCTTATTTTCTTTTCTGTTAATCTTTTCTTTACTTCATTAGAAATTGATGAAATATCAAGATAATTAGACGAATTACAACAGTCATAATTAATTAATTGTCTAGGATCTTTAAATATTCCTATTACAGATATATATTTTACAAAGGGATTATTAAATATATAACCATCATACATTCCATTTTCATTAGGTGTGGTTTCTATATATACATAGGGTTTATCCGAATTCCTCTTTTTATACTTATGATATTGATAAGAAGTATCAGTATAAATAACATATTGTTGCTCTCTATCTATACTACCTACAAATTCAACGGCATTTGCTCCCAAATCATTTACTAATTGGGGAATTTCAAAATGAAGAACTTTTTGTCCTAAATCTATAAAGCAACATTTAGCCAAACTCTTACAATCCACTTCTATACAATTGATAGCCAACATCATATCTTTTAAACTTAAAATTCCCTTAAAAAACCATTCCTTAATTACTACTAATCTCTCTTCTATTACCTCATCTTCTAATTGTTGTAATGATAAAGTCGGAGTAGAAGAAAATCCTCGTAATCCTGAAACTACATCATTATATATAGCAGATGCTATTTGTCCTATCGTCATAATATATTATTATTTGATATAAACAAAAAAGCGGACAGGTATTTTACACCTACCCGCTTTAGATATCTTTTTAAAGTATTATTAACCTTGAATTACAGTAAATTCCCTAGATGCTGGAGAATATTCAGCATTGCTAGAAGTAGCAGTTACTGTAAATTTGGTATCAAGAACGGCAGCAGAAGTTGCTGTTAATTGTCCAGCTGTAGTAATAGATACACCTTCTGGAGCAGTACCTTCTATAGCCCAAGTAATAGTAGCTGTAGAATCAACTGGATAAGTATCAGCGATTAATTGAACTGCTACACCATCATTAGCGATAGTAGGAGAACTAGTAATTACTACACTATTATTAGTAACTATTACATTATCACCGAATGCTTCAGTAATCAAAGCTTCGAAATCTGTTACCAAAGAATTTAATACATAAAATACATGGTTAGTTACAGATTCAACTTTTTGATTTACTGCACTAATTCCGAAATAACCTTTTCTTGGAACATCATACTGGAAGGTATATTCAGTATATAATGCGCCTATAATAGGTGTTTCATCCGAATATAAACCAGCATAACGTCTGTTTGGATAAGATGGGAAACGTAAGTTTTCTTGTATCCATTTACCAGTACCAAACGGTTCTTTATTTTGTACTATTACCAAATTAGCAGTCGGTATAGCTATAGGTTCATAGTGTCCTACACAAGATTCACATGAAGTTGGTTCGTAGTATGATAATTCAAGATCGATTACATGAATATAAGAATCAGTAAAATTAACAACTACTTTATTGTCAACAATAGATACTTTAGCAAATACGTTATTATAAGGAATAACCAATTTTAAAGCATCCATTATTTTATTATTAATAGCAGTCATATCACCTATTTCGGCTTCAGTTACTTCAAATTCAGCCATCAAAGTTTTACCAAATGGCTTCCAAGCAGCATTTGCGTAATCCGATAAAAATCGATGAAGCATTCCAAAATTGATTACTATATTATATAATCCAGCTTCGGTAAATAAACCAGTTCCGTCAAATGTTATACTTGCAGTAGTACCAAAATTACCAGGAGTTTTATTAATCCTATTGTCTACTAAATATTCCGCTTTATATTCACCTTCGCGAAGAATTCTAAGTAATCCAGCTTCTGCTTGTACTTTATCAGCGGTAGTAGCAGATCCATAAGAGTCTTGATCTACTATTAATGAGTTAATTATAACTTCTTTTGTATATTGAAACATAATTTTTTAATTTTAAAATTAAACTTTAATTTATTGTTGATTTCCTGTCATAATTGTTTGATTTACAGGTAAATGAGTTTGTAGTCTAGGATCACTTGCGTTTTCTAATACTAATTTTGTAAACTCATTTATTATTTCATAACAAACATAATCAGGAAATTCTATTATTTGGGAAGAATCCCCTCTTGGATCTTCTATTTGCTCTTCAGTTAATGTAATATACATTGGGGATTTAATATATGAAATATAGATAGAATCTACATCATAATTATCATCCTTTCCAAATAATATTTCTAAATACACATTAGATTGATTGGAAGTTCTATCCAATGCTTCTTTTTCTTCTCTAAATTCCCCATCCTGTAAATTCGGACTTATTTGGGAATCCATAGTTTGATTTGTAGGTACAGTTGAACTAATATTATTATTATTTATCAAAAAATATGGGTTGTTAACACTTGGTCTCATATAATGATTCATGATGGCTTGTGGAAATATATCCATAGTCATTTTCTTGCAACCAACAGTTAACGTTTTATTAGTACTATCAGTACATCTACTTGAAATAGGTCTTGATGATACAAAATTTACTATACAGTTTAAAATATGTAAATAATCTGCGGGCAAAATAATACTAGATCTTTTAACTATATCGGTAGATACCGAAGTAATATCAGAAATCATAATATCTGTCTGCAAAACTCGTAAATCATCAGTACTTTGTTGATTTATATCAAATCGATTATAAACTTTATTTATATATTGTTGGACAGCTTTATTTAGTATATAAATATAGTCCTCTAATAATAAAGATGGAGCTTCTAATTTATTTACTTCAATTAGAGCGTATGTTAATAATTCTCTTGCTGTCATATAAGTTTCTATTATTTTGTAACTCCTTTAGTACCTTTAGGCTTTTCTACTACTGTAGATTCAGGATCAGGTTTACTAACAGGTTCAGTAATAGTTCTAACAAATTCCGGATAAGTTTCAAATTTGATAGAATCTAAAATCTTTTGATTAGATGGGATTTTAAAGAATAATATTACAGCATCATCAGTTGCTCCTAATATATTATCAGAATACATGAATAATCCATTTACTTTTCTAATAATATTTTTATCCTTTGCATCAATCAAAAGTATTTGTAAGTGACTATCTGCACTTGTATATAATTCAATTATTTGATTAGGATTTTTCTCAGCTCTTTGATATAGATAGTCTTGTATATCGCTATCTGGAGCATTTCTCATTATTTTTCCTAATAATTTAACTTTTGTTAATCTTCCTTCTGCGGAATCTTGTTCAATATAAGTCCAAGCTTTAGTAATTAATTTCTTCCTACTAATATTTCTTTCAGCTTCTTCTCCTGGAACATCTACATATAATTCTGCTAATCCATAACGTTGTTTGTCACCATCAATTATTAAATTACCTTTATTATCTTTTGCTCCCCTCATAGGAACTATAAGTTCGGAATCTTTAATACATTCCCATCTATTTCTATCTAAAGGATTAGATAAATCAAAAGTTGTACCATCTTCAATAAATATTTCTAAATCTTCAGGAATAAAATATTGACTATTAGGATCATTCATCTCCTTATCACTTAAAATCATTTCAGTAGATCCATCTGCATTCATTCTAACCCTTTTTACAAAAGGAAAAGGTAATCCATTCCGTTGTCTTAGGGGTTGTATATAATATTGTTTAAGTTTGCCATATACACTTCTCAGTGTTATAACTTTATTTTCCATATTAATTCTTATTAAATAATTGTATCTTAGTTCATTGTATCTAAAAGTCCCTCTAATTACAAGAGGGACTTAATATATCTATTTTTAATATATGAAGTTTCTAACTTCTTCGCTTATTAAAATAACCGAACGATATGGGTTGTAGACTCCAACTCCTGCATCGAATTTTGTTAATATACGGTCGTTAGTCGTATATGTTTATATTAAACCTGTATATTTCTATACAGACCAGACTATATCTTCAACTTTTTAATTAAGTTGCCTTCCGTTTCGAATCACTTGATTCTACTCTACTCAGTTCAATATTTCTATTGCTTTTCGATAGTCGTTGAACGTTCATCCAAAAATTTGGATGCTTCGCTGCTGATCGTCCAATTTAGTTTGTTTTTAAGCATTCAAGTCTATCATTACTGATTACTTTGTAGCCAAACTAATATAAGGGTTTTCCAGCAATTAGAAAGGTTTTATGGGAACTATGCTCTCAGTCTATAGTTATTTAATCCCCAATTTATTAATTTAGAAGCCGCTACTGGGCTTGATACTTCACCATGTTGTAATCCAGTTTCTCCACCAACACCTTTTATAAAGTTATGAATAAATTCACCACCTTTGAAAGTGAATAAGTTAAGAGCTGCTTTACCAGTAGAAGCATCTGCTGTCAAATCTAAAAATATTCCAAATTTTCTAGTTGGATATTCTATATCAAAAGATCTATCGACTTTGAAGATAATTTTATTACCCCCAAATTCATAAGAATTGTATGTAGCACCTACGTCTACGTATCCATTCTGTGCTTTTGAAAATAAGAATGTACCAACAGTTTTCCAATCGCGCATCCATGCAGACATAACTTCTTGAAGTTCAGTATACCATTTATATTCAGATTAATTCGTAAGATTAATCCCGTTTATTAGACTGCTTTATATTTCTATAAAGATTAGACTATATCATCATCTTTTTTTGTTTTTCGTACATATGGATTTATATCATCATATAAACCTTCAAAATAACGTCATTGAAATCCTGCCGCAGTGTTTTGTGTTTTTATAGCTCTATGAATAGAAGTTGTTCCAAGTTTTTCTCTAACTTCTTTTATTGATTCATAAACGGCTATAAGTTTCCCATTTAACGTATATTGACATATTGGTTTTTTATTATTATACTCAACATAATCGAATGTTTTTTCAGTATTCCAATAAAAATTTCCACAACTTCGTAAATCCCCTTTTAATACCCTAATTATCCCTGCTTGATCGATATTATTTTCTCGGGCAGCAGAAGAGATAGATTTATAAGATTGAAGAAAATTTCCATTTAATGCGAATTTATATACTTTCGTTTCTTGTGTATTATGTGAAACTTTTCCACCTAATGCTACATTATAGCAAGATTTCGATTTAATTAATACATTGGTTACTAATTTTGATTCCATCTTAAAAGCTTCTTCTTCAGTTTCAAAAACTGAAAGAGTAGTTCTTTTAAAATTTTCATAACCGTATTTTACTACAGCATTAACAAATGGAATATTTATCCCTTTTTGTTTATTCTTTTTTTGAAGATATTTGGCTCTAGTATAACTATATACTCCATTTCCTATATACCCATCAAAAACCTCTGTATTAATTGTTTTATGTACACCTATGTAGAATTTACCATTACATAGATTGATAGTAATATATACTATATATTTATAATTTATCATAAGATGTTTATTTTTTCGTCCCACTTGGGACTACAATTAGTCGTTGAACTGTTTTCATATCATAGACTTAGAAAATCAGCTGCTGATTATCCATTGTAACATCTCCTCCTTTTTTAACATTCAATATCTCATTTCTGGATATTTATAGTGTTGAAGCTTTAGGATTTCCCAGCAATTAAATAAATTTTCTTATTAATTTATATTAATAAGCCACGTTTATATTCATGGGTGTATTCATCAAGAATAAGTAATCATTACCTTGTGCTTTTTCAGATTTAGTAACCATTACTTGTAACGCACGTATGAAATATTTTGTTGTTAATCTTGCAAATGCAAATTTAGTTGCAAAACGTTCGATCTGAGCAATTATCCCGTCCCCAGATATAATTGGCCTTCCAGTTTCTGGATCGAAAATCTTCGGTTTGCCATCTAAATTCATATTTGTTTTACCCCACAATAGACCATTATTACGAGCCATCATAAAGGTGTCTAAACAATCTTTCTGTGCTGTATTCATAGCATATACCGGATCATCTTTTTCACCCTTACCAATTGTAATAAATACTTGTTCCATTGGGTTGTATTGTGCGGACATTGATACATCTGCACGGTGGGTTGCAATATAAGTCCTGTGTTTTTCAACATTAGATTGATACTTACTATACACTTTGTTAATCAATATGTTACCATATTGCTCAGACTATATCTTAATCTAAATATTTAAATTTATATCCTTTACAATGTTCTCGTCTCCCTTGTGCAACCATTTTGGCATTTTTATATCCGGATTTTACACAATCTGTCATTGTATTATACACTTCTAATAAATTATCATTATCATCAAATCTTCCAACTCTTTTTCCAATATATGGCATATCAACAGTAGTTATTTTTCGATGCTTTAATTTTTTCATAAATGGGACTTTTTTATATGAAAATTGATGTCCCAAAAATTGATGACCTTGTTTGATTGCTCTAGGTAAATGTCCTGTATTTTTAGCATTTAAAAATGATGTTGCTTCTTTTAAACTGAAAAATTCTTTTTCAAAATTACCATCAAGATCATACATATATATTTTAATTCTACAATCAGGAGCAGTTGGACCCCATCCCCCAAGAGTTATATTATATGTATCATTTCTTTGTATAAATTCTTCATTTACTAATAATTTTTCCAATGCATAAGCATCTTCTTTATTATCAAATATATGAATAATTGTTCGAATAAATGATTTGGGTCCATACTTTTTTACTGCGTATTGAAAAGGAAATTTGGGATTTTTATAAGTTTTTGGTCAATGAGCAACCACCCCACAACCTAAATATCCGTCAAATTTTTCATTTTCGATACCATGAACCCCAATATAAATTTTATTGTTAATTTTATTAGTTGTTTGATATACTATATATTTTTTCATAAATTTAAATTTTAGATTTATTCCATTTCGGAGTTTGCTTATCTCCTACGTCCATTCGGACTAGTCGTTGAACGTTACTTGGTACTTCTCTATGAGCTTGTAATACCCAAGTCTTCGCTGCTGATTGCCTCGTAAGGTTTCCAGCAATTAGAAATATTTTTTTAATTTTACACTATTAATAAATAGCGGAAGAGAGCAATAGTTTTAAAGTGTTGATTATCAACAGTCTACCCTCTTCATGCATTTCCGGCATATAGTTGGTTATGAATCTAGTAGTCATTCCAGGTTGACATCCTGATACATCTAATACAGAACTATAATCACCATCTTGTAATTTTGCTATGATAATCCATTCATTATCTCTAATACGTTGTGGGCGATTTAATACTATCGCTTGCTGACGTGTTTTTTCTATAATAAATGTATCATATTTTTGGTAGTAATTTTCTCCAAATCTAAATAAAATATCACTACCATTTGCTCCATCGCCTTCAGGAACAGCTGTAAAAGCCACTCTCTTAATACGTTGGATATTTATATCCCATTCTACTACAAATGAATCTAAACTTTGAAAAGCATTCTTTTTACTTTTTTCTTCAGTATATACATTCATTAATGCTTCTGTTAAATGGGTTGCTGTATATTGATCATATAAAGATGATACAATACCTAAGCGAGCTGGGTTTGCCAACTTTGTTATCTTATGGGCTTTTTATCCCATAATTCTTACAATTTATCATTTTGTAAGTTCAGCGTACATCATCATCTCATTGAGATGCTGTGCTCTCTTGGGAAGATTATATTCTCAGTTTGAGGTTCACTTCCTACGCGTTACAATACTTTACTTTATTAACACTAAAGTTATCTCGATGTTGCCGTTGAGAGTTAATTAGAACGGGTTCTTCGACTTAGCACAGTTTTCGATAAGTATCACTACCTAAAGGGGCACAATTCCACCCAAGAACTTCATAAAATCCTCATATGTCCTGGTATCCGGCATATTCGGACGTACAGTTGTAAATCCTGTTACTCTCATAAATTTTTAATTTTCTAATTATTACTTATTAATTAATATATTATTATTAATAATTATCCCATAAAGATGCTATAGTTTTACCTGCATTCTTCTGTTTATCATTATTAATAACAACTGTTGATTTTGAATCAGTATTAGCTTTCTCTAACTCTTTTCTCAATTTGCTAATCTCTTTTCTTTCCTCTTTTAAAATATTTTTCCAATATTGAGAAATACCAGAAATAACATCTTGACCTTGAGTTCTAAATCAAGCTAATTGAATCAATATATTTGGATCGTCTATATCTTTTATAAATTGGCTTTTTCCCTCTGCATCTTGATTTAACAAATAATCTAATACTTTTTGTTTATCTTCATCTTCTATAACAATAGAATCACTTTTAGGATCTGTATAATCTAAAGAAATTTCGCCAAATTTAGAAATCGATTCTAATAAATTATTCTTCAGATCATCATATTTCTGTTGTTCTTTCTGTTGTTCTAGAATTTTGTCTTGATCTTCCAAATCTTTATAAGTTTTCCGTAGTAATTCTACTTCCTTCTTAAAAATATCTTCTTCTTCCTTAGCCTTATTCAATTTCGTTTCAAGCTCAGCGTCTGTAAATGATGACCCGTATTTTGATTTAAGATCGGCTAGATATAATTCTTCATCAGTATACTGATCAATACTATAATGCTGTTCTTTTCTTGCATCTGGATTCTGGTTTAAATACTCTTCTAATCGCTGTTCTGCAAAATAGTCAATTACTTGATTTAAAGTGACTTGATTAGTTCTTAAATAATTGATAACATCAATTTCGTGTTGATCTAATCCGGGATCACTTAATTCTTGCAAAATCGTCAATTGTTCTTCGGTACTTAAAGAATCAAATGCTATATCTTCCATTACTCCTTCCTCGTTTTCAAACTTCATTTTGGAAGGGTCTTCTATTCCTTTTTGCTGTAGAAAATTATAGATAACATTATCAGATGTTATCTCTGTCTTTTCTGGATCTTCAATTGGATCTTCTTGATATACAACGTCATGGAAACCTGTATTTCCCCCTTCATTGGGTGTATGAATGTTAGGCTCCTCCAACAAATCATCAAATCCACTTAATAGATTTTTCTCACTCATAGTTATTATTTATTAGTTCTTATTATATATTCCACAAAAATAATACTTTAAAACTAATATTCAAAATTTTTTAATAAAATTTTTTAA
>QMCD01001598.1_pt1 | contig 13490 bp, 11 predicted proteins | sample 1821841 | NCBI WGS metagenome assembly QMCD01 (sample SAMN01991225, study PRJNA193472) | Termite gut metagenome, whole genome shotgun sequencing project. | isolation source: worker | host: Macrotermes natalensis | reverse complement strand
TTGGTAGGCTCGCGCGCGGTGCCGCGCTGCTCGAACTTATCGCCCAGTCCCCAGGACTGCAAAGGGGCGGCAAGGCGCAGAAGCAGCGTACTCATGGGCGCACCATCTCGGCGGCGTCCGCGCCCAGCGCCTCTATGAGCTCGTCAAAAGGAAGGCGCTCGCCCAGATTATCGAGATAACGGCCCGCTATATAGGATTTAGCCGGGCGCAGACAAAAGCCGTCTCTATAGACGTCCAGCGCGTACTTTTCCAACGCCTGCGCCGAGGCGGGCAGGAATCCTCCAATACCGCCCTTGCTGCTTACTGGCGTCTCAAAGGCGCTAGCAATGCTTAGCGGCCTGTCGGTGCGCAAAGCGATAAAAACGGCGTCGGGTACGGTGTTGGCGGCAAAGGTGTTTTGCTTGCCGGAAGGTAAAGAGCAAACGAAGGCTCTGGCGAATTCGCGGATCGTCTTGCTTAGCGCGTCTGCGTCGCTGCCGAGCTGCTCGTAGAGATTATGCGCCGCGACAGTCGCGTAGCGGTACATCGTAGCCGAGTGGTATTCCACGGTTCCCATATGGCCGGCGCCTGTGGTATCCTCGGGCGCGAGATCGTCCACGGCGGTAAAGAAGTCGTATTCGTTATCGACCTTGTGCGTCGATATGGCGTGGGCAACCTGGGCAGACGCGTCGCAGTTGATAAGAGGATTATCCGCGACCATTCTGCCGAATAGAGCCACGTCCACGGCGTTGTTTTTCTTCAGCGCGTCGAGGATTTCTTTTTCTGAAGCCTCGGCTTCGCCTGCCGCCAGAGAAGCGAGGTTCTTTGCCTGCTGCGCGCCGATAAAGAACAGCGCCGCAAGCTTGTTTTCCTCGCCTTTAGTTTTAGACGCCTTAACTTTTGCTTTATCCAGTACGGTTTTAGCCTTTGCCATAGCTTCCTCGAAGGAGGTATCCGGCCTAAGATTTTGGATTTCTTCGGCGACGAGGTCGAAGACGAGCTTCGTACGGCTGCCCAGCTCCGACGGATCGAAATAGTCGAGGAACATCAGGCGCATCGCGCGCTTCCATGCCTGCGACGATATGCGCGCGCGGCGAACGCCTCCGTAGACGGCGCTTTTGGGGCTGCCGGTATCGTCACGGTTCAGGCAGCTCGGCGGTACGTTTTGTAAAACGTGAAAATCTACATATATTACTTTTTTCATTCGGCTTTTCCTTCCTTTCCTTCCTTGCCGTTTCTTCCGTCTTTTCCGTCTTTTCCGTCTTTTTCGTCTTTTGCTCTATTCAGTACTCCATAGAACGCCTGGCCCCATAGCAGCCGTACATGATTCAATTGGGATGGGATTTGATAATAAAAGAGATCGAGCGCGAAGCGCGGATAGTCCAGCTTGATATCGGCCGCTTTTAGAAGCTGAACGATACCGCGGGCGTGGTGTGCGAGTTCGAGAAAATCCGAGGCGGTTACGACTGCGTCGAATCTGCGCTTGACCGCGTCGAAATTGCCGCCGCCGGCGTCTACCAGCCGCGCTGCCGCAGCGCCTAGGGAGCCGCCTTCTTTTAAGTTCATGCTGCCGGTTTTACCCTGGCGGTGCAGCGCGTAGAGCGTCAGCGCCGCATGTACCGCGTTTTGTTCGAAGCTAGGCACGCCGTCGCGGCCATTCCAGGCTTCCGGAGCGTCGATTAGCGTAGCTTCCCATAGCTCCGGCAGCTCTCCCGGCGATTTGCCGACGCCGCGCCGAAGCTTCGCGAGCATACCGCGCGCCCAGGGCGTCTCCATATCCAAAAGCCTGATTTTGCCGAGCACGAAAGAGCTCAGCTCGTTTTCCTGTGCCAATGGTCATCCCTCCCCTGTAAAATCAAAAGTTTTTCGAACTAGGTAGATAAATTTGTTGTATGCCTTTGGAGCGGTAAGGAGTTCCTCGCGCTTGTTTTCTCTGACAGTACGGCCTATATACGCTCGATCGCCGGCTTCGGCTATTAGTTCTTGCCCCAAACGCATGATTTCTCGATACGCTTTACTCCGCCATACTTTTATGGCGACGTCGATATCGTTCTTAGCCGGGTCGATATTTGCTAGCCATTCGCGGAAGGGGACGTCCAGACGGAAATACGCCTCTTCGCGCGCGGCTCGGCGCCGCCCCGTTCCACCTGGCGAATCGCCGGAAGCCTCCGCAAGCTCGGAGGCGAAGAAGCCGAGATGGTTTATGACTTTTTCGATAATGTCGATTTCGTTTGTGATTCTTATGTTCCAAGCTTCGCCGAGATTGGATAAAAGCGCCGCGTTGATCGATAGCGTATCGTCGAAGATATCCGTTACAAAAAAGTCCTTGTCGCCATATTGTACCGACGAAGCCCGCAATCGGACTTGTTGCGCTTTTATAAGCCGATCCTCTTGCAGCTCGCTCAACCAGCGCACGACGCCCGGAATATGCGCGTTGTTTGTCTTTACAAAAAGTGATGTAAAATCCCGCCACAAAAGCCTGGCAATATCGTGCCGTTTGGGCGTATATGCGTCCTCGCGGTCTTTAGAGGCGCGCCAAAGAGTCATTTGCTCTATAAAAGCATTTTCCCGCTGAAAAAAGTCGCCGCCCAGCAATCGAAAACCTATTACGCCGTTTAGATCGCGTTCGAGCAATATCCGGCGGGATTGCAGCGTCAAAAGCGCCGCTTGGCTTGATGGGAACGCGATCTCTACGCGTTCGGCAATGCGGGGCTTATCGAGCTCCCACGCCGCGCCGCCCGTATCCCAGCGCTCGCCGTTATCGTTTGTTAGTACTAAGTTTAGCCATAGCGTTTCGAATAGGTTTGCGCCTACGGCGTAGAGCATGCCGAGCTTGCCCAGCCAGCCCGCGCCCGGAGACGGCAGCTTCGTATCGCCTCGCGTCGGCTTGGAGGAAGTGTCGTCAAACGCGATCAAATACGGGAGCCAGCGCGCGGCTTCGTCGTAGCTTAACGATGCTTTAGCGCTGCCGGTACGGGCTTGGAACAGTCTTAGCTTGTTCGAGCTTTCGGAGAGCTCGCCGATCAGCTTGGAAGCGCTGTAGGTCGTGCCCTTGTCCATGTCGGCAATCTGATAGAATGGCCGCTCAGGATGAAAGAGCCAGAATCGTTCCCGATAGCGCAGTAAATATCTCTCGATCGCATCCATCGGAAAACTTCCCCTCGCCCAAATGCGCTCCCAAAAATCGAGAACGCCGCCTTCGGGTATTGCGCTTCCGTTTTCATCCGTATAGGGGAAGGCTGCATGGAGTATGCCAAGCAATAGCCGCAAAATGGCGGCGTCCTGCGTTGGCAGCTCGCCGGAAAGCGCGCCAAGCTCGTGCGCGCGGGCGAATACGTCTTTAATCGAGAGCATAATTGTTTTTCCGTTGCTGTCGCTCGCGAGAATCCAAGGTTCGTCCAGCAGGTTAAACTCGGGTAAGGTCATCTATCGCGCCTCCTTTTCATGTACCAGCCCTAGTTTTTCGTCGTATCGAAGAGGGCAGCCGCAAAGCGCCGCCTCCAGATTTTCGTCAAGAACGAGGCAAAGGGAGCCTTTAAGGAAGGGCGACGCGTACCACGTCTTGTCCAAGCCCAGAGCAGCCATTCGCTCCTCCAATTCCTTGATAGCTCTATCTACGATCCATTCTCCGCCAAACATCGCCGGCAGGCGAATGGAACATCCGGCGAGCGTGATAGCTAGATCGTTGTCGGGAATTCCGATTGGAATGGCTCGTCCATCTTCTATCCAGGGCAGTAGACGCAGATATGACGCGCGCTGCTGTATTACGATTACTTCGATAGAATCCGCGCCGTCGCGCACGGCGGCTTCCCCGCGCTTTTCGGAGTCGTCGCGCAATTTCGTATCCAGCCAGCCGACCAGCGTCTTTCGTTCGGCGGCGGGCTTGCCGATTTGAAATGTTTTTGCGGACATTATTCTTTTTTCATTATTTGTTTTATATGAATTGCGCGTCTCGGCAAATTCTTCGCTGTTTTCGTCGTCGTAAACCCCGGCGACGAGGCGAGGAATATCTTCCGGCAGGCAAACCTTGTCCGGCAGCAGCGCGCGCGTGCGCAGTAGGGGATATGCTTTGTAAATCGCCTCCGCGCCGCTTTCCAGCTCGCCTTCGGTTTCCAGCACGAGACAAGTTGCCTCGCGTAGCTTCGTAGGGCGTTCGCGCCTATGTCTGTGCAGCCGCCCGATGCGCTGTAGGAGCAAATCCATTGGGCACAAATCGCTTGCGAGGATGTCAAAATCGAAATCCAGCGATTGTTCGATAACCTGGGTACCGACAAGAATCATCTTGTCGGGGTTTTCCGGGCGGTTTTTTGTCTTTCCAGGCGGGCCAAGCATTTCAGCCAGCTCGTCTTCGAGCTTAGAGCGTTCGCGCGCCAAAAGCCGCGCGTGCAGGAGGTAGACGCGTTCTTTGCCAAAGCGCTCCGCGAGCTCAAGATATATCCTTTGAGCGCGTCCGACCGTATTGACTATTACGCCCGCGCAGCCGCCGCCGGAAAGCGCGCTTTCCAGTTCGGCCGCAAGCGCGCCGCCGCCTATGCGGCGAAGCGAAACTTCGCGCGAGCGGCGCGCGTCATTTGTTATCTCCTCGCATTCGACTTTGCCGTTGCAGGTATAGGTTATTAGCGGATAGGCGAGCGATTGAACGGGCTCGTTAATTTTGCCGGTATAGGCGTCTAATAGCTCGCGCCGCCGCGACGAGGGCAAGGTTGCCGACAGCACGATTACAGGCGCGCCATATGCCCCTAACCACGCCAGCGCCATAAGCAGGAAGCTATTCATATAAACGTCGTAGGCGTGTACCTCGTCGAGTATAATAACCTTGCCGGCGAGCCCCAAGTGGCGCAAAACGAGATGCTTTTGTTTCAACCCCGCCATTAGCACATGGTCGATAGTGCCGACCGCGAAGTCCGCAAGCAAGCCTTTTTTTCGCCCGTTGAGCCATTCGTGAACAAAGACGGCATTTTCTTCGCCGCCATCCATAGATATGTCGCCGGACAGCTTTATGCTGCGATAAGTCTCGTTTAGCTCCGCTTTGCCGTGCGCGAGGCGTATGCTATATTTTTCTCCTTCGGTATCGAACTTTTCGATCCAGTCTTTTATGCGCTTGAGCATTGCGTTGGAGGTCGCCTGGGTAGGCAACGCAAAGTAGACTCCGCGCAGTCCGTTCTTACCGGCCAGCACCTCGGCGGCGGCTAAAGCGGCCTCGGTTTTTCCTTCGCCCATCGGCGCTTCGATTATCATGATGCCGGGTTCCATATACGTGGCGACTGTCAACGCTTTCGCCTGAACCGGGCGTACCTTTCTTTCGAAATTGTCGATGCCGAAGCGTTGTTCGAATAGCCCGAATCCGCCCGTATCCGGCGTCCAGCGATGGGGTAAAGCGAGCTTTGCGAGCGCGGATTCGGCGCGTTTGGCCGAATCGATGGGGGAGTAATCGTCGAAATCGACTAGCGGAAAAAGCGTTTCGTCGCTGGCGATCCAGTCGGCGAGGATTATCATAGCGGATAAAAGCGCTTGGTCGGGGCGCGTGAACCGCAGCGAGCGCGCTTCTTCAAGCGAAAGCCCGGCTAGCGCGAGCGCGTCGTGGAAGAGCGTGTCTTGCGCCTCCTTCCACCGATAATCGTCGAAGCCGAAATGCGCCGCATAGCCGTTTATATCGTTTAGCTGCCTTGCGCTTGGCGGCTTGCCGTGGTGGCCGCTTAAAACTACGCACAGACTGTCATGCAGCTTATGACGCGCCAGGATAGCGTGCGACGCCAGCTCGTGACGCGTTTTCGAAGCGTCGGAATAACTCTTGTTGAAATTGAAGCCTGCGCTAATTAGAGCTTCGAGTAAGATTTGGTTCAATTCAGGACTGGTAATATGGGACTGTTTTGTTTGAAAAGCGGGAGTAGCTTTGCCTAAATCGTGCGCGGCGGCAAGAAAAATATAATGCTCCGGCGAAAAACGCCGCTTTATATTTTCGGGGAACCAAGTATTCCATAGGCGTCTGGCGGTTTCCGCCGCGTCCGATAGATGTGTATAGAGCGGCAGATATCGAGGTTCGCCGCTTTGTACGGGCTTTTTTGCCCAAAAAAAGCGTGCTTTTGAGTATTTATTGGAATCGGGAGTGGATGTGCGCATAGATTCACCCTTCAAATTAATATTTGCCGATGGAGCAAATGATTCTAAAGGCGATACTAAACGACAAATTATACGATAATATTCATACAATATAACACAAATTCGGACATGAGTAAATTATTAATAGAATATAACCAGCAGAAAATAATTATATATTGACAAAAAAAGCGATTGACACGCGCAAAATTCCATGTCAATCGCTAATTTCTATTGGTTTTTTACAGGTGCTCGTCCAGTAATTCCTCCAGATCCTCCTTGGGGCGCGCGCCGACGATTTTCTCCGCGATTTCGCCGTCCTTGAAAAGGATGAGCGTCGGAATGCTCATGACCTTGTATTCGATTGCCAGTTCGCTTTCGTCGTCGACGTTGAGCTTTGCGACGACAACCTTGCCCTCGTAGTCCTCCGCGAGCTCGTCTACTATAGGCCCGACCATGCGGCAAGGCCCGCACCATTCGGCCCAAAAGTCGACCAAGACGGGCTTGTCCGATTTAAGCGCGATTTCTTTGAAATTTTTCTTTGTCAACGTTACGATAACATCGTTTCCCATGTTGTCCTCCTTTTATTTCAGCCCAATATCAGTCTAAGATTCGAACCATTTGTAGCTTGTAGCGCGGAAGCTTTCGCCGCTTCGGTTCGCGAAGCCGCAATACGATGAATACCAGCGCGCAAAGGGCAAGCCCAATGCCTGCGGCTATGAGCTCGCGGGCGCTTGACGGCGGCAATAACGCCAACCCGGCCGCTATTCCGAGGATCAACGCCAAAAGAGGCAAGCCGTAGGCCGTAAGCGCCGCGAGAATAACCGAATTTTGTCCGAACGCGAGTTCGACCTGTTGGCCGGGCTTGGCGCCGAGCGTGTTGGCAATCTCCACGAACATGCCTTCGCCGGGTTTGCCGAAACACGCGCCGCATTTATCGCAAGCTTGCGCCCGCGTGAACCCAACCACAACATTTTTGCCGCGCACGGAGCGCACTGTGCCGCGCTGGTTATTCACGTCGGTTTCGATGAAGTTAGTATTCCCCGATTTTGCGGCCATAAATCCAGCCTCCATGCTAGGAACTAGGAATTAGTTTATGATGCCAAATACATTATATACAATATCGGCATATTTTGCGAGAAGCTTTACAACAAATTTCTAATTCCTAACGTTTATATGCAGCTCCCGAAGCTGCTTCGCTTCGACTTCGCCCGGCGCGTCTGTAAGCGGGCAGGCGGCGTTTTGAATCTTCGGGAACGCGATCGTATCGCGTATGGACGTCCGATTGCCGAGCAGCATCGTGAGCCGGTCGAGGCCATAGGCGATACCGCCGTGCGGCGGCGGGCCAAACTTGAACGCCTCCATCAGGAAGCCAAAGCTTTGCCATGCCCTCTCCTTCGAGAAACCCAGTACGCCCAGCATCTTTTCCTGCAACTCCACGCTGTGGATACGGATGCTGCCGCCGCCGATTTCCGTGCCGTTAAGCACGATGTCATACGCTTTGGCGCGCGCTTTGCCGGGGTCGGTATCGAGCAGCGGGATGTCCTCGTCCATAGGGCTTGTGAATGGGTGATGCTTCGCGGAAAATCGCTTGTTTTCAGCGTCCCATTCGAGCAGAGGGAATTCCGTTACCCAAAGAAGATCGAAGGTTCCCTCGGGGATTAAATCCAGCTTTTTCGCGAGTTCAAGGCGCAGATTACCCAGCGAATCGAAGACGATATCGTCGGAATCCGCGATGAAGAACAGTATATCGCCAATCTCGGCGTTTAAGCGTGAGAGGATCGCGTTTGTCTCGTCCTCGGTAAGGAATTTCGTAATCGGGGACTTCAGACCCTCGTTCGTGACGCTGATCCAGGCCATGCCCTTGGCCCTGTAGATTTTTACAAAATCTACGAGCGCGTCGATTTCCCGGCGGGCGAATTTTTCGACGCAGCCTTTGGCGTTTATAGCGCGTACGCTGCCGCCCTTTTCCACCGCGCCCGAGAATACCTGGAAGCCGCAGCCCTTCGCGATATCGCTGATATCGCATAGCTCAAGGCCGAAGCGGGTGTCCGGCTTGTCGGAGCCGAAGCGCGCCATCGCTTCTTTATACGTTAGGCGCTTCAGCGGCAGCTTTATATCGGCTCCAATCCCTTCTTTAAACAGGCGCTTGATAAGCCCTTCGTTTATAGATAGTACGTCGTCGATATCCACAAAAGACATTTCAACGTCGATTTGCGTAAATTCCGGCTGACGATCCGCGCGCAAGTCTTCGTCGCGGAAGCACTTTACGATCTGAAAATACCGGTCCATGCCGGAAACCATAAGCAGCTGCTTGTAGAGCTGCGGCGACTGCGGCAGCGCGTAGAACGCGCCGGGATGTACGCGGCTGGGGACTAAATAGTCCCTAGCGCCCTCGGGCGTCGATTTGCCGAGCATCGGCGTTTCGATTTCCATGAAACCGTTTTCGTCGAAATAGTCGCGCGTGGCTTTTGCTAGGCGATGGCGCAGCCGCAACGTCTCTTGCATCTCGGGTCGCCGTAGGTCGAGATAGCGGTGCTTCAAGCGCAACATTTCCTGAACGTTGACGTCGTCCTCGATATAGAAGGGCGGCGTTTCGGATTTGCTTAGCAGCTTGAACTCGCTTACGCGCAGCTCGATATAGCCCGTCGCCAGCTTTTCGTTTACCGTTTCCGGATCGCGCTTGACGATTTGGCCTTTCACGGCAATACAAAACTCGTTGCGGATATGCTCCGCGCGGGCGAAGTCCTCGGCGCTTAAATCGCCTTGGTCGAATACGATCTGCATGATGCCCGAGCGGTCGCGCAAGTCGACGAAGATCAGCGCGCCCAAGTCGCGGCGGCGGGCAACCCAGCCCATAAGCACTTCTTCCTGACCGACGGATTCAATCGCCGGCTCCGCGCACAGATGCGTGCGTTTCCATCCCATCAATAGTTCAGACATCGTATTTCTCCTGTTTTATGTGAAATTTGTTTATCCAAAACACCCGACCAGCCGGGGTCAATCTTTATGGTCGATCACCCCGGCGCTTTGAGCTAGCCTTCGCGGGTCTACCACCCCGCCGCCCGCAGGCGGCGGGTTTAAGTTGACAACAATGCGTTCGCAATCTCGTCGCTGCTAAGACCGCACTCGCTATGTTCGCCCGTTTTCATATCGCGAATTCGCAATTTACCCGAGGCCAGCTCGTCGTCGCCGATAACGGCGGTATGCCGGGCGGAAAGCTTATCCGCGAATTTCATCTGGGCCTTGACGCTGCGGGCGCAATGGTCTACCTCGACCGAGACGCCGCTTTCGCGCAGCTCCATGCAGATTTCGAACGCGCGGCGCTTTGCGTTTTCGCCTACAGCAATCAGGAAAAGATCGGGCGAATAGCCCTCGCCGGCGGAGACGCCTTGGCCCTCCATCACCATAAGCAGCCGCTCCATACCCATGCCGAAGCCTATGCCGCACATTTTTGGGCCTCCAAGCTGTTCAAGCAGGCCGTCATAGCGCCCGCCGCCGCAAACCGTGCCTTGCGCGCCCGCATACTGCGATACGATTTCAAAGACAGTCTTTGTATAATAGTCGAGGCCGCGCACGATAAACGGGTCGATTTCATAGTTCAATCCCGCAGCGCCCAAAAACTCTTTTAGGCCGTCAAAATGCGTTTCGCATTCCGGGCAAAGATTGTTAAGCATCAACGGCGCGCCTTTGGCAATCGCCTGGCATCTGTCTTCTTTGCAGTCGAGTATGCGCAGAGGATTCTTTTCGAGCCGGTCGTTACAAACGGGGCAAAGCATGGCCTTTTGCGCCTCGAAGTATTCGCGCAGCTTTTGGTTGTAGGCCGGGCGGCATTCGGGGCAACCGATGGAATTGATATGCAGCGCGAGCTCCGTAACGCCCAGACGCTTGAACAGCGCCATAGCCAGCGCGATAATCTCGGCGTCCACGCTCGGCTCCTTTGCGCCGAAGGCTTCTATTCCGAACTGATGATGCTCGCGCAAACGTCCGCTTTGGGGCTGCTCGTAGCGGAATACGGGGCAATTAAGATAGTACATCTTGATAGGCTGCGGGGCGGAGACCAACCCGCTTTCGAGGAACGCGCGCGCAACGCCCGCCGTGCCTTCGGGCTTTAGCGTTATCGAGCGGCCCTTTTTATCCTCGAAGGTGTACATCTCCTTCTGTACGATGTCCGTCGTATCGCCGACGCCGCGCAGGAATAGCTCCGTATGCTCGAATACGGGCGTGCGGATCTCCTTGTAGCCGAAAGCCTTCGTTACGGCGCGTGCCTCGCGTTCGATATACTGCCACTTATGGCTCTCGGCGGGCAGGACGTCCTTCGTGCCCTTGGGCGCTCTATAATCCATAAACTACCACTCCTTGGAAAACTAAAAAATCGCGGCATAATTCATCCGAAAGGGACGAACTGCCGCGGTACCACCCTAATTGAGCCTTTCAGCTCCGCTTTAAGCCCGTAACGAGGGCAGACGGCGCTCCCTACTAAGCGATGCTAAGTATGCGATGGATAATGCAAAATTTCGTAGGGGCGGATGGTAATCCGCCAGTTAATTGGGCTTGGGACGATTGCCATCGTCCCCTACATGGCATTAACCGTCGTTTGCATAACGCGTTTCGAAAGCGCGGCTCCCGGGAGTTCTTCGCGTTTTGCCATACGCGCGCGGCTTTCAGCCAATGGCCGCGCTTCTCTTTCGTACGCTTGAAACGTTACTCGCCCGTTCTTCGCCGTTCGTCTGCATTATATCATAAAAACGCCGCGTGTCAAATTTGGTGGACAATATTCGATTGAATATATAAATATCGTGTGATAAAATATATGCAAGATAATAATTAGTGATCAACAGTCTTATTTTATTGCAGAGGAGACTAACTATGACACATCGTGAAATCATTGAGTCTTATATCCCTTTTGCAAAATTTATCGCCCAAATTTGCGGGCCGAGGTGCGAGGTACTGCTGCACGATCTATCAGACTTGGAGCATTCGATTATCTTTCTTGAGAACGGGCAAATAACCGGCCGCGCCGTGGGAGGCGGCATAACCGACTTCGCCTTGCGCACGGTTTTCAGCAAAAAGTATACGGATAAAGAATTTGTCGCAAACTATTGCGGGCAGGCGTTTGAAGGAACGCGCACGCTTAAATCGTCTACATTCTATATTCGCGATAAGGCGGGGGAAATAATCGGTTTGCTGTGTACAAACGTGGACATAACGGAGGCCATGAAGTATAAAGCGATCCTCGACGGCGAGGTCGAGTTTGCCGCCGGCGAAAAACAGAGCGGCGCGGCGGGGGTAGGGAGATTTGTCAACGAGAATTTTTCGCATACCGTAGGCGACTTGGTCGATACGACATTCGAGCAAACCCAGAGCGAAACCGGGTTTGCAGACCCGGCGCGCATGCTCGTCGAGGAGAAGAAGGAATTCGTGCTTCGTCTTTACGAGAAAAATCTGTTCCTGATCAAGGGCGCGGTGGGCGAGGTCGCAAAGCGCCTTCGAATCTCCGAGCCGACTGTATACCGCTATCTGCGCGAAATCAGCCAAACGGAATGACGGTCGCGGTCATACCCGTCAAATCCTTATCCGACGCCAAGCAAAGGCTCAGCACGATATGTTCGCCGATAGAGCGGGAAAAGCTTAGCCTGATTATGCTCGAAAGCCTGTTAAACGCCGTGCTCGGCTGCGACGCCGTGAATCGCTGCTGTGTCGTCACGCCGGACGCTTCCGTAAAGGCTCGGCTGAGGGAGCGCTATCCGGGCGTTAGTATTATTCACGAAACGACCGGCGGCGGGTTGAACGAAGCTTTCGTACTTGCCGCGAGGCGCGTGGAGCATGATGGCGCGAATACCATGCTTTTCCTGCATGGAGACTTGCCGCTGGCATCGTCCAACGACATAGGCGAATTTGCCGAATTGGCCGGACGTTATGCCGCCGTAATAGTACCGGATAAGCATGGAACCGGAACAACGTCGCTTGCGCTGACGCCGCCAGGCTTGATATACCCGGCGTTCGGGGAGGACAGCTTCGCGCGCCATTTATCGATCTTGAACGACGCGAAAATTGCTTATGCGATTTTTCGGAATAATGGCCTGGGTATGGATATAGACTCGCAGGAAGATATGCGATTTTACAGTATCAATAAGCCTGGATAACCATGACTAAATATCTCATCACTTTATAAATGTATAACTTTTTTATCATACATATCAATGGCGTACAAAGTATATTTATCGCGCAAATACTTGGAAAAATCACTTCATTGACACGAAACAAGCGTTTCTATATAATGCTCTCCGGTGAAAATAAATTATTACGATAAAACATTATTGGCGATACTTAAGATAACTAATTCGTGAATTGGGGGGGCAATGATGAAAAAGGCAAACTTTGGCTTGGGCATAGCGACCGGCACCGAAGGTCTGATGTATCCGATTCCCTATTCGTCCGCGAGGGAGATCGTGGAGCTTTCAGTGTACGCTGAAAAGCTGGGCTTTCATTCGGTTTGGGGCAACGACCATATCTCGACCCAACACTATGTTCAAGAAGAATTCGGCCGTCCGCCGCGCTACTACGCGCCTCTTTTGGTGCTTGCCTCCATCGCGGAGAACACGACAAAGCTAAAGCTCGCGACGGCGCTGCTGGTAATCCCGTTTCGCAATCCCGCCGTCATGGCGAAGGAACTCGTTACGCTCGACCATTTGTCCGGCGGCAGGTTAATACTAGGCGTGGGCTTAGGCGCGTACCGCGAGGAGTTCGAGGCCGAATTCGGCCCGAAAGCGGAGGGCATGATCCGCGGCGATATGCTCGATGAATCCATAGCCATCATGGACAGGCTTTTTAAAGAGGATCGTGTAACGGCCGACGGCAAATATTTCAGCGTGTCCGGCCTGCAAAGCTATCCGCACCCGGTGCAGAATCCTTTTCCGTTCTATTTCGGAGGCAATTCCGCAAAGGCGTACGACCGCGTCGCGAAATACGGCACGGGCTGGCTGCCCGCGCTCCTCACGCCCGACGAGATTAAAACGGGCGTCGCGGCGCTGAAGGAAAGCTGCGCGGCGCACGGGCGCGACTATACTCAAATCGATATCGCGCCGCAGATCAGCGTTTCCATCGCGAAAACGCATGAAGCGGCCGTAAAGCGCTACGAGGCCTCGCAAATCTACAAGCATTCCTTATCGCTTTCAAAGTCCACTATGAAGGGCCGGGATGCGTCGAAGTATTCTGAGCGCAACCTCGTAGGTTCGGTGGATGAAGTTAAGGAAATGGTGGAAAAGTATATCGAGGCGGGTGTAAACACGTTTTCGGCCTTGATTTTTGCGGACAACACCCTTGAAGAGACGAGGGAGCACATGCAGTTTTTCGCGGAAGAGATTTTCCCGGGCTACGCGTTGTAGGCGCGAAAGCCTGTAGGGGCGAACTGT
>QMCD01002393.1_pt1 | contig 13495 bp, 12 predicted proteins | sample 1821841 | NCBI WGS metagenome assembly QMCD01 (sample SAMN01991225, study PRJNA193472) | Termite gut metagenome, whole genome shotgun sequencing project. | isolation source: worker | host: Macrotermes natalensis | reverse complement strand
ATTTCAAATCGAAAAATTAAAAAATCATCATAAATCAAATAAAATTAAATACATACAGCCAAAAATAAAAAATCAACGCAACAGTACTATATTTATAATTTAATGATGCAAAATTACACATCTTTTTTTGTTCCCGCAATCCCTATTTTTAATGAATTTTTCAAAAAATCATCCCCATAAAAAGGGAGCATAGAATTTAATTATATCAAATCCTCTTGCGAAACCAAGTTGTTAAATAGCGCATACAAGGTTAAGCCCGAAACTGTTTTGATACCGGTTTTACGACTGATATTTTTCCGATGTGAAATAACCGTATGTGTAGAAATGTTTAATTTATCTGCGATTTCCTTATTCGTAAACCCTTTTGCAACTTCAATCAAAACATTTTTTTCTCTGTCGGAAAGTTCAATGTTTTCCGAGGATTTGTCATTTTTTGGAACTGTCGTTTCTGCGATTTTAATGATTTTTTTTGAAAGTGTTCCGCCATCATCGTAGATATTCAATATCCCGTCGAAATTTTGAAGAGTTTCTGCATCTATATATTGATATAAAATAGCAATCAGACAAGCATTCGGATAATCTGCAAATAAATTACGCACGTTAAATGTGCTGTAAAACTTGATAATTGCAGGGTTAAGCAAAATAATTAGACCATCGTCTTTAATGATTTTTTCGTTAAACGATTGCAGATCCGGAAAACAAGCGACAACTTGAAAATACGGACTTTTTTCTAAAAAAAGCTGAATGCCTTCACGAATGATTTCGGAAGGTTCAACAATGATTGTTTGATACTTTTTAGTGTGTTTCATCCGGTTTTTTCTCGATAAGTTCAACTAATGAAACTAAAATTTTATCTTCAAGCAGCGTGTGTTTGCGCAAGTCGTATTCATACATAGACAGATTGAGCAAGATACTTCTGCATTTCTCAATGGTGCAATCTTGTGGAAGATATTTGATGATAATGTTTTTGAGATCGTTGAGTGCCGCATCAATATCACTGTGATGGGTTTCGTATTCTTTGATTTTGTAGTGCGTATCTTTCACACCATTAAGCAGTTGAGCGATATAAGGAAAAACAATCTCTTCTTCGTATTTGAAATGGGCGATAACTTCTTGTTTGTATTTTTCGCAAAACACATGCAGCATATTTCCATTTTTGATATGACAGATATTCGCTAAGTTAAGAATGCTATCAATGATTTGTGGCATACGGATTTTCAAATAATCTTGATGGGATTTTTGCAAATACATAATGATGCCTTCTATCGGGATTTGCTTCAAATCTTGGCTTTCCGGATAATAATCATCGAACGTGTAAATGTTACAAACCAGCAAAAACAAAGGCACGGAGATCTGGTTTTCGTCGCAAACCTGTTTCACGGTTTTTTCGCCAAATCCGAGATTCATTTCGAAATAAGGCAACACCCACAACAAGCGGCTGTTGGTCAATATGACATCCGCCATTTTAGTGTGTTCAGAAAATAAAACATTATTCATTTGTATTGTTTTAAGGTGCAAATATACATAAAATTTAGTGATGCAAAATTACACAATTTTTTTCGATTTTGCAAGCCTTATTTTTTTGTTGATTTGTTTAATTGTTTAATTGTTGAATTGTTTTTAGCATAAAAATGAAAATAATTCGTAATTCGTAATTCATAATTCGTAATTTTTTCGTATCTTTGCGGGTTAGCCGGATGTTACCACATCGCTTGTGTGAGTGACCGAGCGAAGCCGTAAAAATTATGAATACTCCATATCTTTTTGAACTGCCTAAAATCATTGATTCCAGAGGGAATTTGAGCGTTGTTGAGAACAGTAAAGAAATTCCTTTCGACATCAAACGCGTGTATTGGCTCTACGAAGTGCCCACCGGAAAATTGCGCGGAGGACATGCGCACACAAATCTCGAACAAGTGCTTGTAGCCCTTCACGGAAGCTTGGAAGTGCGTGTGGACGACGGAAAACAAAACCGTTCGTTCATCCTCGACAGACCCAATCTTGGCTTGTATATTGGAGAAAATATCTGGCGAGAAATGTCGGATTTTTCCGACGGAGCAGTGTGTTTGGTCTTGGCATCGAAACCCTACGACCCAACGGGATATATTCGAGATTATGATGAATTTATTAGCAAAATAAAAACAAATGAATAATGAAATACAACGTATCAACTTTTGGATTTTTATAGATACCGTATTTTATATCAAATAAAAAATATCAAAACACCATAAAAAACACCAAATCTTTATGAACATTGTAAAAAAGTACACAAACGGAGAAGTAACTGTTGTATGGAAGCCTGCGCTGTGCATTCACGCCACCACGTGTTGGAAAGAATTGCCGGAAGTTTTTAATCCCAAAATACGTCCGTGGATCAACCCTTTGGGAGCGGATACGCAGCGGATTATTGAGCAAGTGAAGCGTTGTCCGACCGATGCGCTCACGTATTTTATGAATGCGGAACAAGAAAATTCGGAAGAAAAAACCGATACTTCGTCTATCGTTGCGACAGAGGAAAAGACAGACACTTCGTCCGTCATTGCGGGCTTGACCCGCAATCCCCAAGATACCTGCGAAGTTGAGGTTCTACGCAATGGACCTTTGGTTGTCAGTGGGCATATTTGCATAAAGCAAGACGGTTGCGATGACAAGGAATACAACGCTCCTGTTGCGTTTTGTCGCTGTGCCAAGTCGAAGAATCAGCCCTATTGCGATGGTTCGCATGATGGGGAAAAATTTGAGTAAATAGTATAATGAAAGCAGAAATAAAAATTTTTGAGGAACGCAAAGTTCGTACAATGTGGAACGAAGATACCGAAGAATGGTATTTTTCCATTGTTGATGTGGTTGGTATTTTAACCGATCAGCCAACCATTGATAGTGCAAGAAATTACTGGAAAGTGCTAAAACACAGAATGAAGGCGGAGGGGAATGAAACGGTTACAAATTGTAACCAGTTGAAATTGCTCGGTCAGGACGGCAAAATGAGAATGACCGATGTCGCCAATGAAACTTATTCCGTCTTATTCAATCTATCCCATCGCCAAAGGCAGAGCCTTTCAAACAATGGATGGCACAAATTGCAAAACAACGGTTCGACCAGATACAAGACCCCGAATTATCCATTGAACAAGCGATGCGTGATAATATGACCGGCATCGAACTCGCATTGAATATCCTTGCCGAGGCATCTGCTACCGAAATCAGCAAAGCAAAAAATCCGAAAGGATTCAAACAGAGTAAGGGCATTGCTTTGGAAGGAGCAAAAGTGGCAAAAGATGCTCGCACAAGTTTGGAGCAACGAACAGGAAAATCGGCTATCAGTCCGCTTAATGCGAAAGAATTACCGGGCAGAAAAGATGATGCAAAACAAATAGAGGAATAAGGATATCCAAAATTATTTACGTATGAACATAGAACATCAAACAGAAAAAAAAGGCGGCATTTTCTTTGCGAAAGAGGGAGATGTCGTGATTGGCGAGATGACGTATATTTGGGGCGATGAGCGTATGATCATCGACCACACGTTTGTTCTCGGAAACCACCGTGGCAAGGGCGTTGCAGAGCAGCTCGTGAAGAGTGCGGTGGACTACGCACGTGAGAACGGATTCAAGATTGTTCCGGTGTGTCCGTATGTTGTTGCAGAATTTAAGCGGCATTTGGATTATGCGGATGTTGCGGGGGATTAGGGTATGATAGGGAATAGATTCTAATTTTTTTTCGTATCTTTGTAATCAAAAAACACAAGAAACAACATAATGAAAGATTATACTCAAAAAGTACGAGATTTGGTTGATGATATAAAAAACATCTGCGCAAATAACGGTCTTGGTGGTGAAGCTAACGAATATAAGATTGTAACGCAATCGTTTTTGTATAAATTCTTAAATGATAAATTTCTGTATGAAACAAAAAAATCATACAAAGACTTGGAAAAACTTTCCGAAAACAATTACGAAATGATGTTGCTGAAACTTGGGAATAGAGCTGCCCGCCTTAAATCACAACATCTTCTGCCTTACCTTTTCAGCATTCAAAACAACGATGATTTCGCTAAAACGTTCGATGAGACACTCAATGATATTGCGATACAAAACAATGCTGTTTTCTCGGTGCATACCGATGGAAATACAGATATTCGTCTTTTTGAAGAAAGTTTAATCCAATCCTCTATCGCCGATCGTTCGAAACATAACGCTGTTGCAAGGGCAATCGTCAACAAATTAACGAATTCAAAATTTGATTTTGATGAAATTTTTTCGGCGGGATTTGATTTTTTCTCCACGCTGTTTGAATATATGATTAAGGATTACAACAAAGACGGTGGTGGAAAATATGCCGAATATTACACGCCTCATTCTGTTGCTAAAATTATGGCGGAAATCCTGGTGGGGAAAGATAAACCCGAAAGTGTTTGCATCTACGATCCTTCGGCAGGTTCGGGAACATTGCTGATGAATATCGCATCAAAGATTGGAACCAATAAATGCACCATTTATTCGCAAGATATTTCGCAAAAATCCTCTAATCTTTTGCGATTGAATTTAATTCTAAATAATCTCAGTCATTCGATAAACAACATTGTGCAGGGGAATACGATTATACATAATCGCCACAATGCTAAAAAGGACTACATCGTGAGCAATCCACCATTCAAACTTGATTTTTCCGAGTGGCGAGATGAGGTGGAAACATTACCTGATGCGAGCGAGCGTTTTTTCGCAGGAGTGCCGAATACTCCCAAGAAAGATAAAGATAAAATGGCGATTTACCTGCTCTTTCTACAGCACATTATGTTTTCTTTGAACAAAACGGGGAAAGCCGCTATTGTGGTTCCTACCGGCTTTATCACAGCGCAAAGCGGAATAGAAAAGAAAATTCGCGAACGATTGATAGATAAGAAATGGTTGAAAGGCGTAGTTTCAATGCCATCAAATATTTTTGCAACAACAGGAACGAATGTTTCCGTTATCTTTATTGATAAGCAAAACAAAGGCAATGTGGTTTTGGTTGATGCGTCCAAACTTGGCACCAAAGTGAAAGAAGGCAAAAATCAAAAAACGTTGCTTTCTGCGGAAGATGAGCAAAAAATTATTTCTGTTTTTGCGAATAAAAAGTCGATAGACGACTTTGCCGTTGCGCTTTCATACGAGGATATTGCGAATAAAAACTATTCTTTCGCTGCGGGACAATACTTTGATATAAAAATTGAATATTCCAAAATTACTCCGAAAGAATTTCAGCAGAAAATCAATGCTTATCAAACTAATTTGCAAAAATATTTTACAGAAAGTGAGAAATTAGAACGTGAGATTTTGGAGAATTTCGCAAGTTTGAAAATGGAGGGCAAGGGAAATGAATAAAGTGAAATTAGGAGATATTGGGAAAATAGTAACAGGTAAAACACCCTTGACGAAAAATCCTGCATTTTTCGATAATGATTTTATGTTTATTACACCAGAGGATATAACAACTAATCCTTCTAATCTTATTGAAAGCAGAAGATATATTAGCAAATTAGGGCTAAACTCTATTTCCACAAATTCTATCGATGGTGAAAGCGTTGTTGTTGGCTGTATCGGTTCGGATATGGGAAATATTGGCTACGTGAAAGGGAAATGTGCAACAAATCAACAATTAAACTCTATTACAGATATAAAGAAAGAGTATAATGCAAAGTTTATTTATTATTGTTTAAAGCCACAAAAGGAGTATTTAAGAAAAATTGCAGGAAGTACAACAACTCCGATTCTACCCAAAAGCGTGTTTGAAGATATTGAAATCAATCTTCCAAATTTACAAACCCAATCCGCCATCGCCAAAGTTCTCTCTTCTTTAGACAACAAAATAGAACTCAACAACAAAATAAACAAAGAACTCGAAAACTTGGCGAGAACGATTTATGAGTATTGGTTTGTGCAAAATGCGGAGGAGAGTTGGGAGAGGAAAAAGATTGGGGATTTAGGGGAATTAAAAAACGGTGCAAATTACGAAAAAGCGAATCTTGTTGGTAAAAAAGTAAAAATTGTCAATGTTAGAAATATAAGTTCTTCGTCAATTTATATAGGTGTTGAAAATCTTGATGAAATAATTTTGCCTAAAAATGAAATTGATAAATACTTACTTGACGAAAATGATATTTTGTTCGCTCGTAGTGGTATTCCGGGAGCAGTAAGATTAATTGAAAAAACGAGTGAAAATGTAATTTTTTGCGGTTTTACAATTCGTTTTAGATTAAATGATAAGAGTTTAAAAAACTATTTATTTTTTCCTTTAAAGCGAAATGAAGAATTTGCTAAAAATAAATCGGGTGGCTCAATAATGCCAAATATTAGTCAAGATGTTTTGAAAGATATTTTCGTTTCCATTCCTCCAACCGAATTGCTCGAAAAATTCAACAAAACCGTTTCGCCCATATTCTCGCAAATTATCAAAAACCGTCAAGAAAATGCCGAACTCGCACAGCAAAGAGATTTTTTATTACCGCTTTTGATGAATGGGCAAGTAAAAATTAAAATAGTATAATATGATCGAACATCCTCCCATAGCAAGCAAAAAAGACGAGCTTAACGCCTTCTCAATGGCGTTTAAGCCCGAAATTCAAAACTTGAATTCCGATTATCCGTATTGGGATAAAGTCAAATATCTCAAAACATCAGAAAATTTGGAGCCCAAGAAACTGTGGTTTGCCCTAAAAATTCTTCGTCAAGCCAATCGGATTTTGTTAAATTTCGGAAGATACAAATTCAGTTTTACCACAACCGATGAGATGTTCGAATTGTTGCACTATTTCGATATGAATATCGGTGGCAATCTAACGGGTGAACAACTTATTCCTTCCGAAAGAAAAAATGTTTATCTCATTTCGTCCATTATGGAAGAAGCCATCGCTTCGAGCCAAATGGAAGGGGCTGCAACAACACGGAAAGTGGCAAAAGAGATGCTCCAAAAAAGCGAGAAACCTAAAAACAAAGGACAACAGATGATTTTGAATAATTATCTCACCATAAACTATATTAAAGAACACTCGAAAGACAATTTCTCGCTCGAAAGATTAAAAGAAATTCATCGTTCAATGACCACCAATACGCTTGACGATGAGAGCGATGCCGGAACTATTCGTCAACACGATAATATCCTTGTGATGGACGGAATTACGGGCGAGATTGCTCATAATCCACCGCACTTTGAAGAATTGGAAACACTTCTTGCCGATTTGGAAAAATTTTTCAATCAAAACGGCACACATTTCATTCACCCTATTGTAAAAGCGATTATTGTCCACTTTATGTTGTCCTATTTTCACCCGTTTGTTGATGGAAATGGTAGAACTGCCCGCTCGTTGTTCTATTGGTATTTGATGAAACAAGGGTATTGGCTGGTTGAATATATGTCCATCTCACGGATTATTTACAAAGCAAAGAAACAATATGAAGTCGCTTTTTTACAGACTGAAAATGATGATAACGACCTGACATACTTTATTTTGTACAATCTGCGTAAGATGAAAGACGCCTTTGAAGAACTCAAACGTTACCTTGAACGCAAAACTGCGGAAAATAACAGTGTTTCGTTACTTGCTAAGATAAAGGGAATCAATCAACGGCAAGCGCAAATCATTAAAATGGTTATGGAAAAGCCTAATGTTTCTTTTTCAGTAAAAGAAATTGAAAATCGTTTTTCAATATCCGATTTTACGGCACGAAATGACTTAGAAAAACTTGTCGAACTTGGGTATTTAATTGAAATTCAAATAAATAAAGTAAAAAGAAATTATATTAAATCTAATAAATTTGATAAATTGCTGAAAGAAAAGATATAAATCAAAACTTCTTGATTCTTCTTGATTCTTCGATAATCAAGAAGAATTTAGTAAAAATACACAATTTCTCCTAAATTTGCAATAATTAGGGGAAATTAGCAAAAAACTTCTTGAAACTTCTTGATTTTTCAAGAATCAAGAAGAATCGAAACGAAAGATTATGATACATAACGAAAACAGTAGAGTCAAAATCCCCGCCCTCGTGCATCTGACACGATTGGGATACCAATATATCTCGCTGAAACAACAAAAAAGTTTCGAGAACAATACCAATATCAATCGTGAGATATTCCTTAACAGTTTTCGGAAGTTGAATGGCGAAGATGCATTTGTAGATTGTGAAAAAGAATTGCAAAACATCATCGTTGAACTTGGACAAGATGATTTGGGACGCTCTTTCTACAATCGTTTGCTTGGCAACGGAAATTCGCCATACAAACTTATTGATTGGGAGAATTTCAAAAATAATTCGTTTCATATTTGCACGGAACTTCCCTACAAAAACGGTGAAGATGTATTCCGTCCGGACATTACGATTTTTATCAATGGTTTGCCTTTGGCATTTATTGAAGTTAAAAAGCCCAATAATCCTGAAGGTATTAAAGCCGAACGCGACCGAATTCATACGCGTTTCCAAAACGAGAAATTCAGAAAGTTTATCAATATTACTCAGTTGCTTGTATTCTCCAATAATATGGAATACGACGACACCGGTGTTGATCAACTTCAAGGGGCATTCTACGCTACAACGGCAAAAAACAGTACCGTAAAATTCAATAATTTCCGAGAAGAGCGTAAAAATGAACTTCCTGAACTTGCCGAAATCAATAGTGATATAGAAGATTTTATTCTCAAAGATAATAATCTCATCACACTCAAACACGCAGCGGAATTTCTAACCAATAAAGACGAACGAACGCCGACAAACCGTATTCTGACTTCACTTTTCACGAAAGAACGACTAAAAATGTTGTTGCAATATGGCATTGCTTATGTGGAAGAAACAAGCAAAACCGGCGAAATGATTTTACAAAAACACATTATGCGTTATCCACAATTTTTCGCTGCTAAAGCCATTCGTGAAAATTTGGAAAAAGGAGTAAAGAAAGGCGTTGTTTGGCACACGCAAGGTAGCGGAAAAACGGCATTAGCGTTCTATTGTGTGCGATACTTGACCGATTATTTCAAAGCAAAATCAATCGTGCCAAGATTTTATTTCATTGTTGATCGTTTGGATTTATTAACACAGGCAACAAAAGAATTTCGCAAACGTGGATTGCCATTTACCACAGTGAACAGCAAAGCAGAATTGGTTCAAGATTTTCAAAAAAACACCACACAAGAAGGTATCACAGTTATCAATATCCAGAAGTTTAACGAAGATACAACTGTTTTTGATGATAGCGGTTATGACATCAACGTGCAACGTGTTTATTTCATAGATGAAGCGCATCGCAGTTATGACCCCAAAGGTAGTTCGCTCGCCAATTTGTACAATTCCGACAAAAAATCCATCAAAATAGCACTTACCGGAACACCGCTCATTTATTACAAAAAGCACACTAAAAAAGGTGATGAAACTGAATTTGACGATAAAGCGGATCGTAAAACCACACGTGACATCTTTGGCGACTATATTCACAAATACTACTATAATAATTCCATCAAAGACGGCTACACACTGAAATTGCTTCGTGAGGAAATAGAAACCACTTACAAGGATAAACTTAAGCAAATTCAAAAAGATATAGAAGTAATATCCAAATCTTTGAAAAAGGAAGACCTTTATGCACACAAAAAATTTGTAACGCCCTTGTTGGATTATATTCTTCATGATTTTTGTAATTCACGAACTCGTTTTGGAGATGAAACCATTGGTGCAATGGTGGTTTGTGATAGTTCTGAACAAGCGCGAATGATGCATGCGATATTTGAAACAGGTGTAATTTCGGCACTGCCCAAAAATCAACCTTGGCTATGGCAAAATGTTGAAAAAGCTGTAGAGTTTGCGAATGCAGATGATCAAGAAGATATTTCTGAATCTAAAATAAAGCACGGTCTGACTTCAGCACTTATTCTACACGATGAAAACGACACCGATGTTCGGAAACAACAAGTTCAAGATTTCAAAGATGGAAAAATAGATGTGTTGTTTGTATATGCGATGCTTTTAACCGGCTTTGATGCACCACGTTTGAAAAAACTATATTTAGGAAGAAAAATCAAAGCCCATAATTTACTACAAACGCTCACACGTGTAAATCGTCCTTACAGAGATTTCAGAATGGGCTATGTGGTCGATTTTGCAGATATTTCAAAGGAATTTGATATTACCAATCGTGCTTATTTTGAAGAATTAAATCGTGAATACGATACTGCTACTACCGGCGAAGATCAAAACAGGGTATTTGGTTCGTTGTTTATGAACAAAGAAGAAATAGATGCGGAAGTAGAAAATCTCATAACCGTTTTAAGTGATTATTCAACCGATAATCAGGAATTGTTCTCACAACAAATTATTGCTATCACAGATAAAGATAAAATATTGGCTCTTAAAAAATCGCTTGAAAGTGTGCGAGATGTCTACAATATCGCACGTTTGCAAGGCTATGTCGATGTTTTAGAAAAGATAGATATTCGTTTTATTTCGCAGTTGCTTACCGAAGTGAACAATCGGTTACATTTGCTCAATTTACAAAATTCGATGGCAGACATCAACAGTCGCGAATTGTTGAATGTAGCCATCGAGAGTGTTGTGTTTGACTTCACAAAAATTGGGGAAGAAGAGTTGAGAATGTTAGCAAATGATTTGCAGGAAAACGCACGTAAGACACGTGAAGAGCTTAATAATAATTGGAATCAGAAAGATCCCGAATGGATTTCACTTTTCGATGATTTAAAGAATTTGTTATCTAAACATAAAATAGAAAGCAGTAATTTTACAAATGAAACCGCAAAATTTATTTCACGAGAGATACTGACCATTTATGATAAAATAAAAGAACTAAATCGAAAAAATTCCGATCTTGCGACTAAATTTGATGGAGATCGCAAATACGCACGCATTTTCAAATCGCAAGAGAAAAGTGGAACCATCAGCAAACGTTTGTGGCTCTACAATATTTTAAAATCCGCTAAAAGCGAAATTGATGATCTCGTTTCAAAAAACAAACCTGTACTTGAACATCGGACGTATTTTGAACAAGATGTTGCACCAATTTTAATTAGAAATTTTGAATTAACAAATCAAAAAATTGATGCTGTAATTGTTAAAAATCTAACCGAAATTACTGCAACGGAATATTTGGCGGAATATGTAGGAAATGTGTAATCACTGGGTTAGAGCTCACCGGTTTCGAAAAAGAGACAGAGTTAAAAAATGGATATAACATTTGTCAAACTTAAGAAAAAGAAGTAACTAAATTTATCACACATTTTCGCAAAGAACAAAATAACCATGGAACGCAAACAAATGTCCACTCTCCTGAAATGGAAAGACCAAAAAAACCGGAAACCTCTCTTGCTTGAAGGTGCTCGGCAAGTTGGGAAAACCTACTTACTCAAGGATTTTGGCAAACGCTATTTCAAAAATGTGGCGTATGTGAACTTTCAAAATCCGAGTGCGGAGCTGCTTGATCTTTTCAACGGATCTATCGAACCCAAACGGATCATTACGATGCTTGAACTCTATCTGAACATGAAAATATCGCCTTCCGAAACATTGCTCATTTTTGATGAGGCGCAGGACGTGCCACGAGTGCTGACTTCTCTGAAATATTTTTGTGAAGATGCTCCGGAATATCACGTTGCCACAGCCGGAAGTTTACTCGGCGTTTTTTTGCATAAAGATTCGTCTTTCCCTGTGGGAAAAGTGAACACGATGAAATTAGAGCCGATGGATTTTGAAGAATTTTTGTGGGCAAACAATCGTAAAAACATTGTGGATTTTTTAAAAGAAAATCCCACAGAAACCACGTTTAACGAAATTCTGTCAGATTTATTTAAGCAGTATTTGTATGTGGGAGGAATGCCCGAAGTTGTTGATAATTGGCTCAAAAATCAAAATGTGGAAACAGTCAACGCCATTCAAAAAGAAATTATCGACAACTACCGAAAAGATTTTATCAAATACACAGATAACACAACTGCAATTCGTATTCGTCAGGTTTTTGACAGTCTTCCGGCACAATTTGCAAAAAAAAACGACAAGTTTCTTTACGGTACAGTGAGGTCGGGAGCAAGGGCAAGAGAATACGAAATGGCTATTGAATGGCTGATTGATGCGGGAATTGTTCGTCGTGTGAATCGTGTGAATGTTGGCAATAAAATTCCTTTAAAATTTTATGCTGATCCGTCGGCGTTCAAACTTTATTTTGTGGATATTGGACTGTTTCGCCACCTTGCAGAAATTTCATCGGAAGTTGTGAAGAGCAAAACGGCAATTTTTGATGAGTTCAATGGTCTGGTCGCCGAGCAATTTGTTTTGCAACAATTGGCACAACAACATACACTTTTTTATTGGACGGGTGGAGAAGATAGTGAAGTGGATTTTGTAATGCAGTACGGCTCTCAAATTGTTCCTATAGAAGTCAAAAGCGGAACGAATTTAAATGCAAAAAGTTTGAAATTATTCAGAGAAATTTATTCTCCAGAAACAAGTGTTCGATTTTCGATGAGAAATACAAAATTAGACGGCGATTTGCAAAATATCTCTCTATTTAATATCTTTTTGCTTGAACAATTATTGAACACTCGTGCAAAAAATGTGTAAAATCACCACAAATCTCCCCCGAAAAATGTGTAAATTTAAGTATATTCTCCCCCGAAAAATGTGTAAAATAACATTTGAAAGATTGATTTTCAATTATATATAAATATCCAAAAATAAATCATAACGTATGACCGAAACAATTCTCGCAGGACTTATTTCCGGAGCTGCAATTCTGCTTGGCGCTTTGCTGGGTTTGTATCTCAAAATCGGGAATAAAATCATCGCAGCCATTATGGCTTTTGGCGCAGGAGTGCTGATTTCCGCACTGTCGATAGATCTGATGAACGAAGGATTTGAAGAGTCGAGAGATCCGCTCACAATCGGATTGTCTTTTCTGGCAGGCGCGTGTGTCTTCGTTTTCGGCGATTATTGGATCGACACTAACGGTGGAAAATTTCGCAAAAGTGTTCACGGAATGAAGAAAAATTTAGAGAGCGACAAACCTGAAGAAAGTTCGGGATCTGCGATTTTTCTGGGTACTTTGTTGGATGGAATTCCCGAATCGTTCGTGGTTGGAGCATCCGTAGCGGCGGGCGGAACGAGCGGATTGGTCTTCATCGCTGCCGTATTTTTAAGCAATCTTCCGGAAGGAATGTCGGGCTCAATCAGTATGAAAATGTCGGGAATGTCCACACGAAAAATTCTCCTTCTTTGGTTTGGAACACTTGTGATAACAGTGCTTTCAGCCGTTTGTGGCTATCTCTTTTTGGGAAACGCATCGCCCACTGTCAACGCCTCAATTATGGCATTTGCTTCCGGTGCAATTCTTTCAAATGCTTCGCCAAAGAGGGTTACAAAATCTTTGGTACTTCCGGTACGTAACTTAACGGCTTCGTTAATTGCTTTGTTAAAAGTTTCGTCCTGGCTGTTGTTTTGCTCGGACTGCTGGGCGGGATCACCAT
>QMCD01003116.1_pt1 | contig 13499 bp, 10 predicted proteins | sample 1821841 | NCBI WGS metagenome assembly QMCD01 (sample SAMN01991225, study PRJNA193472) | Termite gut metagenome, whole genome shotgun sequencing project. | isolation source: worker | host: Macrotermes natalensis | reverse complement strand
CCTAAATCCCCTAAAGGGGACTTTTCCGCAGTGGGTTATGTCGGGGATTAACTTTATTATTTGTTTTCAACCATGTTTCATTAGAACTTTACTTCACCTTTGAGCACTTCTTCAAGTCCCCTTTAGGGGATTTAGGGGTTCTCTGGATGGCTTCGTGCCTCGATGACGCTCTTGGGATTCGCCTGTACGTCCTCCTTATTTACTCATTCCCTCATTTACTATTATATCTTTATTTAACTTACTTTGTGCAATCCTTTGTGTTACTTTGTGAAACCATTCGTGTTACTTCGTGAAACCATTCGTGTTACTTCGTGAAAGCATTCGTGTTACTTCGTGAAAGCATTCGTGTTACTTCGTTTATTCCTTTATCAATTTCCTTGTTACAATACCTTTGTCTGTTTCAATCTTCATAAAGTAAATGCCACTCGACAACGCCGAAACATTGATTTGCTTTTGCGAACCATTGATTTGTTGAATGCTTTTGCCCGACACATCGGCTATTGTTATTTTGTTAATTGTCAATTCTCCATTTTCAATTCTCAATTCATTTTTTACGGGGTTAGGGTAGATTTTGATTTTTCCTGTTTCCGTTTCCGAAATTCCTGTTTTACCTGCGCGATATACAGTTATGGTATAGTTTTGTGCCGGTTTTTCCTCTTCTGTTACGGTAATGGTGAAAGGATTTGCGCCAACATTGAGCGGAAGCGTACCTGCCCCGCTTATTGTTGCCCCCTGACTGGTGGGCGTTGCCATAATGTCTATAGACGACACGCTGTTAGCAACATGTACGGTATAGCTATAAACCTCAGGGCTAAAAGCAGGATTTAGCGTTCCCGCCGATACACTCAATTGTGATAAAGTTATTTCATTAGTGTCTGTGTTGTTATTGTTTGCGTATTTTACTATTATGGCATCACTTCCGCCTTTTCCGGTAAGCCCTGTCAAATCGCCGGTACCAAAAGAACAAGTTTGAGGGTGGCAACTCGAATATCCTACCGATACGATAGCATCTGACACGACAGTTACAGAATTATATTGACTGTAAACAGTATTACCAATACCGCCAAAGTTATTTTTCTCTACGACATTTCCTTCATTATCAAACTTTACGATAATAGCATCGCCTCCGGTAATGGCTTTACCCGTAACACCTTCCCAGTCTCCGTTACCAAAAGAACATTCCATTTGACAGTCAGACCTTCCCACTGCTACAACGCCGTCAGATACGGTTGCTATTGAATAAAACCAATCCATAAAAGCACCACCGAAGTTCTTTTTCCATACAATATTACCGTTGTTGTCGTATTTTACAATAATACCGTCTTCTTCGCCTTTGCCTTCAAAGCCTGCCCAATCACCGGTGCCAAACTCGCATATATATCCAAACTGTGAATGTCCGTCACATTTGGAATATCCTACTGCTACAACGCCGTCTGATACGGTGGTTATATCATTAAAGTAATCTCCTGTGGATATGCCGTTAGTATATACCTGGTTGCTGCCGCCAAAACTCTTTTTCCAAACAACATCACCGTCATTATCAAATTTTACGATTGTAGCATCATAGCCTCCTTTTCCGGCAATGCCAGTCCAATCGCCGGTGCCGAAACATTGAGGATAAGAGTAACCAACCGCAACAACGCCGTCAGATACGGTTGTTACGGAACGAAATTCATCGTAATCATGACCACCGAAGTTCTTTTTCCAAACAATATTACCATCATTGTCGAATTTTACTACTGTTGCATCTCCAAATCCGTTATCTGTAAATCCTTCCCAGTCGCCGGTACCTAAACTTTCAGAACGTCCTACTGCAACAATACCATCCACTACTGCTGTTATAGAATTAAAGTATTCGGTTCTACTTGGTCCACTAACAATATTTCCGCCAAAATTCTTTTCCCACACGATATTTCCGTTGTCATCGTATTTTACTATGATAGCATTCGCATAAGTATAGCCATCAATCAGAGTTGGAACAGTATAAGAATTTCCAACTGCTATAACACCGTCTGCTACTGCTATTACCGACTGGTAGTAATCACTGCCGTTTTCGCCGTAATTCTTTTTCCAAACAACATTTCCTGCATTGTTGTATTTTACAATAATGGCATCTTGCCCGCCTTTTCCGTCAATGCCTATCCAGTCGCCGTTGCGAAAAGAACAGCTTAAATTATCACACACCGAATATCCTACAGCAACAAAGCCGTCAGATACTGCTGTTACAGAGGTATAGGTATCATTAGCGTTTCCGCCAAAGTTCTTTTTCCATTGCACCTCTTGTGCCTGTATGCCCATTGCCCAAACAAAGGCAATCACTGTCATTAGCACGCTCTTAAAAAAGAAAGAGCAGTATTTTACTGTTTTTTGTAAATTTGATTTCATGATTATTAGATTTTAAAATGATTATCCCTTTATAAATTTCTTTGTTACAATACCTTTGTCTGTTTCAATCTTCACAAAGCAAATGCCTTTACCAATGACGTACATTTCAATTCTGCCCCTAAATCCCCTAAAGGGGACTTTTGCCGCAGTGGGTTATGTCAGGGATTAAGTTTATTATTTGTTTTCAACTATCTTTCTTTAGCGTCTTGTTTTATCTTTGACCACTCACTCAAGTCCCCTTTAGGGGATTTAGGGGTTCTCTGGATGGCTTCGTTCCTCGCCATGATGCACAGACAAAACAGCATTGCCCCATTTTCTCATTCACTTATTCCCTCATTTACTATTGCCCCCCGAACTCACGTTACTATAGCTTTGGTCGAGCCTCTTGTAAAATTCTTCGTGTTACTTTGTGCCACCCTTTGTGTTACTTCGTGAAACCATTCATGTTACTTTGTTTATTCCTTTACAAATTTCCTTGTTACAACGCCCTTATCCGTTTCAATTTTTAAAAAGTAAATGCCACTCGACAATGCCGAAATATTGATTTGCTTTTGTGAGCCAGTGATTTGTTGAATGGTTTTGCCCGACAAATCGGCTATTGTTATTTTGTTAATTGTCAATTCTCCATTTTCAATTCTCAATTCATCTTTTACGGGGTTAGGGTAGATTTTGATTTTTCCTGCTTCCGTTTCCGAAATTCCTGTTTTACCTGCACGATATACAGTTATCGTATAGTTTTGTGCCGGTTTTTCCTCTTCCGTTACGGTAAGGGTGAAAGGATTTGCACCAACATTGAGCGGAAGCGTACCTGTATCCCCGCTTATTGTTGCCCCCTGATTGGTGGGCGTTGCCATAATGTCTATAGACGACACGCTATTATCAACATGCACCGTATAGTTATAAACCGCAGGGTTAAAAGCAGGATTCAGCGTTCCCGCCGATATGCTCAATTGCGATAAGGTTATACCACCACAATCTTCAACAATAGTAAAATCTTTCCAAGTTTCCGATGCCTCATACAGTTCTGATGTTCCGCACGGTACGATAAGCGTAATATTGCTATGCGTAATCCCATACAAACCATATCTGGGAATGTAGTTTTCAGTAATAGAATAGATTATTTCCAAAGGCGTTTGCCAATGTACTGTGATTTGCTCCAGATTGCTACAACCACTAAATGCAGCATAATGTATGCTATCAACCGATGACGGAATTTCTATCTTCTTTAGATTATTATTAGCTCCAAAGGCGCCCTTCCCAATATATTTTATTGTATTGGGAATTGTGTAGGCTGCTGCTTTTGACGAAGCAAACGCAAACTCTTTAATACAATCAAGGTTAGTGCCGATAATGATATGACAATTGGGATTTTCTAAGTACTCAAAACCATTCAGATATCCTGCGTTTATTGCATCTACGTATGTAGGTAGAGCAGGACAATTATAATAGATGGTTGTAAGATTGGCACAATGGGCTAAGGCAGTCTCCGGCAACATTCTTAAATTTGGCGGCAGAGTGATAGTTTCAATAGCCGTACCTTTAAACGCCTTGCTCCCAATAGCTTCAGCACTTTGCAAAGTTAGCGAAGTCAGTCCCGAATTTTCAAACGCAAACATACCAATTTCTTTTAGCGTGGTGGGCAACGTAATAGAAGTAAGGGCGGGACAATTCGCAAATGCACGGTCTCCTATTTTCTCTATTGACGAAAGATTGACCGAACTTAAATTGGACTGATTATTAAAAGCCAAAACATCTATTTGCGTAACGCCGGGAGCATCTAATGACTGCAACGGAAAATCAACACCACTTTTGTTATTAAAACAATGTTGGGCAATGCGTTTGCAGGATAAGGGCAGGGTAATGCCTGTTACGGTTACTTTATAAGTAGCATTTGCATTTATCAAATAACTGCATATCGGATTTCCCCAACCAAGCTGTTCGACAGGAGCAGTTTTAACACCCACATAGGAAATAGCGCAGGTCATCGTGTCGGGTAGCGTTAAGTTGCCTAAATCAATATTCTTTTGGAGGTTAATGTCTCGCAGGGCGAAATAATTCCCAACTGTTACATAATTGTAGCGGTCGCAAACGGTAAATAATTCTTGTGCCTGTAGATTTTGTACGGCACAAATAGACATAAACCCTGCAAGGAGGGCAGGGAACATGGAACTGAAATTCGTTCTCATCATTAGCACGCTCTTAAAAAAGAAAGAGCGGCGTTTTACTGTTTTTTGTAAATGTGTTTTCATCTTTTTTATTTTAATCTCACGACAAAAATACACACTCTCATTCACATAAAATACATAAAAACAGAGTAATCTACAAAGCAGTATGCCCTGTCCACAAAATGGGGATTTTGAGGGATGAATTGAGAATTAAAATAACGTGAGTTCGGGGTGACAATAGTAAATAAGGGAAATAAGATATTGGCAAGGATACACAAATACACAGACGAAACCTAAGAGCATCTTGGCGAGGAACGAAGCCATCCAGGAAAACTATTTTCCGAAGAGGTCTATTATAAAATAAAAATGTAAATTTGCACAAAGTTTGATTTGAGACTTCTTTGATAAAAGAGATAAGAATAAACAAATAGGAAAAAATAACATATAGAATTAACATAAAAAAGACATATCATGGATAAAAACCAGATTAGAGAAGTTATTGCCAAGCGGGCAGCCCTTGAATTGAAAGACGGAGACGTTGTCAATTTAGGAATAGGCTTGCCTACGATTATTCCCAATTATTTGCCGGAAAATGTAAGTCTGACGCTGCAATCCGAAAATGGGTTGTTGGGAATGGGACCTACACCGGAAGCAGGAAAGGAAGATAAGAATTTAGTCAATGCCGGAGGCGGTTACATTACGGCTCAAGCGGGAGCAGCCTCTTTCAGTTCGTGCGAATCTTTTGTGATAATTCGCGGCGGACATGTGGATGTAACAATTTTAGGAGCGATGCAGGTTGCTGAAAACGGAGACCTTGCCAACTGGATGATTCCGGGCAAACTCACTCCGGGCATGGGCGGTGCCATGGACTTGATTGTGGGAGCAAAAAAAGTAATCTTAGCAATGGAACATACCGCTAAAGGAAGCCCTAAGATTCTGAAAAAATGCACCTTGCCCCTTACAGCACAAGGACAGGTAAATCTGATCATTACCGAAATGGGCGTCATGGAGATTACCGATAAAGGAATTGTATTAAAGGAAATCAACCCCGAATTTACGGTAGAGCAAGTCCGGGAGGCGACCGAAGCGACGTTAATTATTTCGGATTCCTTGAAGTCAATGGTGAATTAAGCGGAGAGATTCGTTTTTATTCATGGAGTGACTTTGAATCTCTTCTTGAATAGATATAATTTACCATTTTTTGGTAACTTTGCAGTAATTTAAAAAAAGAAAACATGAGCAAAAATACATCCATATCCTTAGGGGATTACTTTGAAGATTTTGTTGAAAATAGAATCTCCGAAGGAAGATATAAGAATGCAAGCGAAGTTATACGTGCAGGTTTGCGCTTGTTGGAAGAAGAAGAAAGGCGAATCATGCTATTGAAAAAAGCCATTCAAGATGGAATTGAAAGTGGAATTGTTGAGGATTTTGATCCGCAAAATCATCTCCTTCAATTAAAACTGGAAAAACATAAGAATGCCTGAATTTTCTTTTACAAGAAAAGCAATTAACGATTTATCCCAAATATAGTTTGTCTGGATTGCTTCGTTCCTCGCAATGACGTTCTAAACAAACATACTACGTCATCGAATGGTCAATAAAAGAAAATTAAACAGAGGAGAAATGACAATAGCCTGCCCCCTACCCCCTGGAGGGGAAAAGCAAGAAATCAGCTCTTTAAGGAAGTCCCCTTTAGGGGATTTAGGGGCAAATTGAAGAGTATATCATTGGTAGAAATAGGACGACATATTATTTTTTACCAAATAAAAACAGAAAATAAAATTGAAATAGTGAGAATATTGCATGAAAGAATGGACTATAAAGCCAGACTCTAAAATATTTTCAACAGCTAATTATTAATATCTTAAAAATATATTATGATGAACAAGAAAGTTTATATTGTTGCAGCAAAAAGAACGCCGATTGGAAAATTTATGGGTTCATTAACGAACTTTACGTCCGGCGAATTGGGAAGTATAGTGATAGCAGATATTTTGTCGGAAACCAAGGTCAAGCCTGAACAGATTGACGAAGTAATCGGTGGGAATATTCTCTCGGCAGGACAGAAACAGGGTGTAGTCCGCCAGGCGGCAATCAAAGCGGGCATTCCTGCCCAAGTGCCGGCATACAGTATTAATATGGTTTGCGGAAGTGGAATGAAAGCCGTAATGAATGGATATGCGGATATTTTGGCGGGTGAAGCAGAACTTGTTTTAGCGGGCGGAACCGAAAACATGTCCAAAGCCGGATTTATTCTCGGCGGCGATATTCGTTCGGGAAATAAAATGGGAAATCTTCATGCGGTCGATCACATGGTAAATGATGGACTCACAGATGCCTTCAACGACTATCACATGGGAATTACAGCAGAAAATATTGCCGAAAAATACAGCATCACGCGGGAGCAACAAGATGAATTTGCCTACAATTCGCAGCAGAAAGCAATCAAAGCCGTTGATTCGGGTGTTTTCGACAGGGAGATTGTTCCGGTTTCGCTTGTGTCTAAAAAAGAGACTGTGATGTTTAATAAAGATGAATACCCCAACCGCATGTCCACACTTGAAAAGCTGGCGATGCTGAAACCGGCATTCAAAAAAGACGGAACCGTAACTGCCGGAAATGCTTCGGGGGTAAATGACGGGGCATCTTTCGTTTTGCTGGCTTCCGAAGAAAAAGTAAAAGAACTTGGGTTAAAGCCGTTGGCAGAGATCATTTCGGTAGGACAAGGCGGCGTAGAGCCCTCTGTGATGGGCTTAGGTCCGGTTCCGGCTATCCGTAAAGCCTTACAAAAGGCAGGCATGAAGCTTACGGATATGGATTTGATTGAATTAAATGAAGCCTTCGCGGCACAATCATTAGGCGTTATCCATGAGCTGATAGAAGAACATGGCGTTTCCAAACAATGGGTTGATGAAAGAACCAATATCAACGGCGGCGCGATTGCATTGGGACATCCAATCGGGGCATCGGGCAACCGTATCCTGGTAACATTAGTCCATGAGCTTATCAATCATCATAAAAAATACGGCTTGGCTTCATTATGTATAGGAGGCGGTATGGGAACAGCTATCATTATAAAAACCTGCTAAAATATTGATATATGGAAAAAATTAAAATCGGGGATACTTTTACGGAAAGAGTAAAATTCACGCAAAGCCAGGTCAACCAATTTGCCGAAACATCCGGCGATAAAAATCCGATTCACATTGATGCCGGATATGCAGCGAAAACACCTTTTGGGAAGCCGATTATTCATGGAATTTTTGCCGCTTCGGTTTTCTCAAAAGTCTTTGGGACACAATGGCCCGGGGAAGGGACTATTTATATGTTCCAAGATGTCTTTTTTAAAGCCCCTGCTTTTGTGGAAGTAGAATACACTGCCAAATTTGAAGTAACGGAAGTAAACGAAGAAAAGCACAGAGGGGTGATTCAATGCACACTCGAAGACCCCGAAGGGAAAATAATCATTTCGGGACAGGCAAAGTTAATGCACACGGAACGTTTTTAATACCGGACTTGTCAACAGTTGGAAATAAATGCTTGTTTAGTTATTTGTTGATTTGCTTATTTGTACTATAGTGAAATGGTGTAATGCTGTTTGTTCATCGCGTCATCCGAGGCACGAAGCTATTCGGGATTTAGGGGCGAAAAAACAGATAAGATGACATACAAACAGTCTTTCGGAAAAACCAAATCAGCCAACGGCAATCCTGCTATACGTGTAGCAAGCGTTAAAATGGTTGTTGAGCATGTCACAGTAGATAAAATAAGCGAATAAATGAACAGGAAAACAAGGAAACAGAATAACAATGCACCCTGCCATTTCGACGGGAAGGTTTCGCGAGCTTGCGAAAGTATCTTTTCGGGCAAGGGCAAGTCTTCCAATCCCGGATGGCTTCGTTCCTCGCCATGACGAAGGGCGTGCTTCTTATTTACTCATTCACTTATTTATTCATTTCCTATTATCAAATATGTAATAAAAGAAAGTAATCAACCTTAAACACTTAAAAATAATGAAACGATTAGAGAATAAAATAGCCATCATTACCGGTGGCGCAGCGGGAATAGGCGCTGCAACGGCAATTAAATTTGCGGAAGAAGGGGCAAAAGTCATCCTTTGGGATTTGGACGAAACCAAAGGAAAATCCCTGGCAGAAAAGCTACAGGGAACATTCATGAAAGTTAATACGGCAAATTATCAAGAAATTGAAGTTGCAGCCAAAACCGTAAATGACCAATATGGACGCATTGATATTTTAATCAATAATGCCGGCATTACACGCGACAGTACATTGAAAAAAATGTCTCCCGAACAATGGCAGCAAGTGATTGATGTAAACCTGACAGGGGTTTTCTTCTGTACTAAAATAGTCAGTGAATACATGCTGGTAAACGGCTGGGGACGGATTGTGAACGCTTCTTCGGTAGTGGGAATTTACGGGAATTTCGGACAGACCAATTACGTCGCTACCAAAGCCGGCATCATCGGCATGACCAAGACGTGGGCACGGGAACTGGGACGAAAAGGGATTACGGTTAATGCTATTGCTCCCGGATTTATTGCAACTGAAATGGTAGCTGCCATGCCGGAAAATGTTTTGGAGGGAATGAAGGCAAAAGTTCCTGTTGGACGTTTAGGCGACCCGACAGAGATTGCCAATGTATATGCTTTCCTTTCTTCGGACGAAGCCTCTTATATCAATGGTCATACCTTGAGTGTTGATGGTGGAATGACTGTATAAATTGATATTTATGGCGGAAATTTGTATCCGAAAAGCGGTTCGTTCAGACTGTCCGCGTTTGTTGGAATTAATTAAAGAGCTGGCTTTATATGAAAAAGCTCCTGATGAGGTGACTGTCTTACTTTCCCATTTTGAAGAAAGCGGGTTTGGAGATAAACCTGTATGGTGGGCTTTTGTAGCTGAAATTAACGGGATTGTCAGGGGATTCGCGCTTTATTACATTCGTTACAGCACATGGAAAGGACAGCGGATGTATCTGGAAGATTTTTATGTTGAACCAGGCGTAAGAAGAAACGGAATTGGTGCTTTGCTTTTTGAACAGCTTATTGAAGAAGGAAAGAAACGACAATTGAACGGTATGGTATGGCAGGTACTGGAATGGAACGAACCTGCATTGAATTTTTATCGGAAATACAAGGCTTCATTTGATGATGAGTGGGTTAATTGTGCTATAGATTTTTAATAGAAGTTGCACAAGTTTATTTAGTAGTTTCGGGGTTTCCCGACAGGGGTTCAGGAACTCTTTTGTTGCTATCAGGGTTTTCTGGCAGATTGTGCCATTCTGCCGTTTTGCCCTTGTACCATTGATTCCGAATTCATGTTATTTTATCCGTGTGAGTCAATTCTATTGACGTCATCTATGTGCCAAAAAATGCTACTTTTGCAAAAAGGTAAAATAATGAGCAGCGTAGCAGAAAATTTAGCAGCAATACGAAAGAATATTCCTTTGGGTGTTGAGTTGATAGCGGTATCAAAATTCAAGCCGGTGGAGGCTATTATGGAAGCATATAATGCAGGGCAGCGGGTTTTTGGTGAGAATAAAGCTCAGGAAATGAACCAAAAACATCAACAGCTTCCCAATGATATACAATGGCATTTTATCGGGCATTTGCAGACTAATAAAGTGAAGTATATTATTCCTTTTGTGAGCCTGATTCATAGTGTAGACAGTTTGAAACTGTTGGAAGAAATTGATCGCTTGGCTCAGAAAAACGACCGGATTGTAGATTGCCTGCTGCAATTTCATATTGCTAATGAAGAAACAAAGTTTGGCTTTTCGTATCGGGAAGTAGAAGAAATGCTTGAAAGCAATGCATATAAAAGCTGTAAACACATCCGTTTATGCGGTGTTATGGGCATGGCGACTTTTACGGAAGATCAGAATAAAGTACGTTCGGAGTTTAAGACCTTGAAAAGTTATTTTTTGCGGTTGAAAGAAGACTATTTACCGCAAGCGGATTATTTCAAGGAAATTTCTATGGGCATGACCGATGATTACCCAATTGCAATAGAAGAAGGCTCTACCATGGTTCGTATTGGAAGTGCTATTTTTGGAAGCAGAATAAAATAAATATATGACATTTGAGCAACAAATAAAAGAAGCAGTTTTACAAATTGTTAAAGAATTATACACTGTTGAATTAGATGAAAGCAGCATCCAAATTCAAAAAACGAAAAAGGAGTTTGACGGGGATTTTACATTAGTGGTATTTCCTTTTGTACGGTATTCCAAAAAATCACCGGACGTTACGGCACAGGAAATAGGGGAGAAGTTAAAAGAAATACTATCTTTTGTTGAGGGTTTTAATGTCATAAAAGGTTTCTTAAACATTTTATTGTCGGATAATGTATGGATTCAATATCTGAATACATTACAGAATGATAATTCAGGCAGTTATCCTAAGAGGGAAAAAGACCAGTCGCCGGTTGTGGTAGAATTTTCGTCTCCCAATACCAATAAGCCTCTGCATTTAGGGCATGTTCGCAATATTTTGCTGGGAAATTCTATCTGTAATATCCTGGAAGCAAATGGCTATTGTGTTGCTCGTGTCAACCTGGTTAATGACAGGGGAATTCATATCTGTAAATCCATGGTGGCATGGCAAAAATCTGCTAATGGTGAAACGCCGCAATCTTCCTCAATAAAAGGGGATAAGCTGGTCGGGAAATATTACGTGGAATTTGACAGACTGTACAAAGAGGAAATCAAAGAGTTGGAAGCAAAAGGTCTTTCTAAAGAAGAATCCGAAAAACAGGCTCCCATTTTGTTGGAAGCTCAGCAAATGCTGCGTAAATGGGAAGACGGGGATGAGCAGGTGCGTGCTTTGTGGCAGCAGATGAATGCCTGGGTATATCAGGGATTTGATGAGACTTACAAAACAATGGGTATCGCATTTGATAAGATTTATTACGAGTCGAATACATATCTTTTAGGGAAAGAAATTGTTGAGGAAGGCTTACGCCGGAATATTTTTTATAAACACCGGGACGGTTCGGTGCGTGTAGATTTGACAGGTGAAGGATTGGACGAAAAAGTATTGCTTCGTTCGGATGGCACTTCGGTTTACATGACGCAGGATTTGGGGACAGCGGTTTTGCGTGCCGATGAATATCATCCGCAGAAAATGATTTATATTGTCGGAAATGAACAGAATTATCACTTTGACGTGTTGAAACTTATTCTGGATAAAAAATTAGGTTACGATTGGGGAAAAGCGGTTTATCATTTGTCGTACGGCATGGTGGAATTGCCTTCGGGAAAGATGAAATCAAGGGAAGGAACTGTTGTCGATGCGGATGATTTAATGGAAAATATGATCTTGATTGCCAAAGAAAATACGGAAAAATTAGGCAAATCGGACAACTTTACTTCACAGCAGAAAGATGAATTAAATTCGATGATTGGTTTAGGGGCGTTAAAATATTTTATTCTGAAAGTTGATCCGAAGAAAAATATGCTCTTCAATCCGGAAGAATCCATTGACTTGAATGGAAACACGGCTCCTTTTATTCAATATACACATGCGAGAATTTGTTCGCTGCTTCGTAAAGCAGAGCAGCAATCGCTTGATCTGAAAAAAACTGTCGGGAAAATAGATTTAATTGGACAGGAAAAAGAGTTATTACGGACTTTATATGAATATGATTCTGTATTATCTCAATCTGCCAATGAATTAAGTCCCGCTATAATTGCCAATTATACGTATGAGCTGGTGAAGACATATAATCATTTCTATCAGGATACGCCTGTGTTGCGGGAAGAAAATCTGGATAAGCGGATTTTCCGACTGCAATTGTCCAAGGTAACGGCTTTTATTGTCAAACAGGCTATGCAATTGTTAGGGATTGATGTTCCGGAACAAATGTAATAAAGGTAAAATGGTACAATGGTAGAGCGGTACAATTTGCTGCCGACTGTTAACGATGCTGTTTGTTAGTTTCATTACTTTTATTTCTATTATTATTACCCCTAAATCTCCTAAATGGGACATATAGAGCGTAAACATAAAATACAGTAAACAATAACAAAAGAATAATAAGAGCGAAATCTAATAATTATCCACTGCAGAAAAGTCCCCTTTAGGGGATTTAGGGGTAAATCTGGGTTGCCTCACTCCGTGCAAGGATGCTACTTCGTTTGTTCAATGTGTCGTGGAAAGGCACGAAGCCATCTAAATAATCAGTTTGCCTTTTCGGAAGTTCCGAAAGTCTGTCCTGGCTTCGGTTTGCCTTTGCGGAAGCTCCGCAAGTCTGTCCTGGCTCCGGTTTGCCTTTGCGGAAGCTCCGCAAGTCTGTCCTGGCTTCGGTTTGCCTTTGCGGAAGCTCCGCAAGCCTGTCCTTGCTCCGGTTTGCCTTTGCGGAAGCTCCGCAAGCCTGTCCTTGCTCCGGTTTGCCTTTGCGGAAGCTCCGCAAGTCTGTCCTTGCTCCGGTTTACCTTTGCGGAAGCTCCGCAAGTCTGTCCTGGCTCCGGTTTGCCTTTGCGGAAGCTCCGCAAGTCTGTTCCTGCTCCTCGTCTTTGCAAAGACGCAGTGCGTTTGTTGTCATGTCATGCCATGTTGTATTATAACTTCCTGTAACTTCATCTAACTTGTGTAACTTCCTTTACCGGTAAAAAACATTACCAATTTTAAACAAATTCATATTAAATTATGCCGTTGTATGAACAAAATCCCATATCGGGCGATACGGGATTTTCTCCTGACTTCGTCAATGCGCCACCCAAATCATTTCACCTGCTTTTCTTGGTCGAATAAAGTTTGTATTGCCTGCTGCTTTTCGGTAAGGAATAGCGTCTTTGAGTATAACTTCCCACTTTCAGGCATTTTGATTCTGATAGTGGTGATAGTTTTTGCTACCTCCAGCGTTTTTCCCACACTCAAACCAATATTCTTCTCTTTGATAATTCGTTCCAATTCCTTATATA
>QMCD01001597.1_pt1 | contig 13501 bp, 9 predicted proteins | sample 1821841 | NCBI WGS metagenome assembly QMCD01 (sample SAMN01991225, study PRJNA193472) | Termite gut metagenome, whole genome shotgun sequencing project. | isolation source: worker | host: Macrotermes natalensis | reverse complement strand
TGCAGAATCGAAAGCTGCCGCGTGAACGTGGTGAGCTGTTTCGACTTCACACGACCAAAGGAAAATGTTTTGCCCTGTCCGCCTTTTTGTGCGGTTTTCGCCTTGCGCTCCTTGAAAATGGCAATTTTCGTCACATGGTATCCCATTTGACGTATCGTAGCCTGGGCTTCCTCCTCGGTGGCGGCCTCGATGATGTCCTTAATCTCCTGACCCTGCGGGTCGATGGCTTCAAATTTGAACTGGGGCATTGGATTAGTGGAGAGTTGTACTCCGAAACTTTGTGTATGAAATGCTAATCAGGTTATTTGGCACTCCCCTCCCCCGGAGGGAGAGAGGAATGCCAAAGGTTTCCTCACCAAGGTCAATTTTAGTCCACAACCGTCTCTCTCACCACTTCGTCGATAGTGGTCAGGCCTTCGTGGATTTTGGCGAGACCGGCGTCGCGGAGCGTGACCATGCCGTTGCGGGAGGCGGCCTCTCGCAAGTCGGCGGCGGAAGCACCGTGGTTAATCAGCTCGCGGATTTCATCGTTCATCAGCATAAATTCGTGGATGGCCGTGCGACCTTTGTAGCCGGTGTTGTTACAATTCACGCAGCCTTTGCCCTGGAAGAAAAATTTCCCGGCCAAGGTGCTGGGATCGACGCCCAATTCTGCCAACTGATCCGGCGTGGGCGAAAATTGTTCACGGCACTCCGGGCATATTTTCCGCACCAGTCGCTGGGCCAAAATCGCCTCGACCGTGGCCGTTATCAAAAAGGACGGAATGCCCATATCCTTCAAACGAGTAATCGTACTCGGTGCGTCGTTCGTGTGCAAGGTGCTGAACACCAAGTGGCCTGTGAGCGACGCCTGCACCGCGATTTCCGCCGTTTCCTTGTCACGAATCTCACCGACCAGAATAATGTCCGGGTCTTGACGCAAAATCGAACGCAGGCACTGGGCAAAGGTGTTGCCAATGTCCGAGTCAATCGGCATTTGCACGATGCCGTCAATATCGTATTCCACCGGGTCTTCGGTGGTCATCAGTTTGTCGGTAATCGCGTTCAGTTCGGACAAAGCGGCGTAGAGCGTGGTCGTTTTGCCGGAACCCGTCGGGCCTGTCACCAACACAATGCCGTTGGGACGCTCAATCGATTTGCGAAATTCACGCAACAGCATCGCGTCCATACCGACCTTGTTCAAATCGAGCATAACGACGGACTTGTCCAAAATCCGGCAGACCACGCTTTCGCCGAACAGCGTTGGCAACACGCTGACCCGCAAATCAATCGGGTGGCCCCCCACCGTGAGCCGAATGCGACCGTCCTGCGGCAGGCGGCGTTCGGCGATGTCGAGGTTGGCCATCACCTTGATTCGCGTGGTAATGGCGGAGGCGAGGTGACGCGGCGGCGGAACCATTTCGTACAGCGTTCCATCGGCCTTGATGCGAATTTTGAATTCGTCTTCAAACGGCTCAAAATGCAAGTCGCTGGCATGGTCTTTAATGCCGAGCAGGAAGACCATGTTGAGCAATTTTCGTACTGGAGCCGATTCGCTCAGGGCTTCGATGCTGGCCAAGTCCACGCCCGACCCGCTTTCCAGCGTACTGGCCACCTCCTTGAGCGTTTTGTCATTGGCCATATCGGCGATGAGCGACTCGACACTCTCGACATCGGAAGCGTAATATCGGGTCAGGGCATTGGCAATATCCTGCGGCGTGGTGACAACGGCCCGGATTTCATAACCGAGAAAATTGCGCAGTTCGTCGAGCACCGTGATTTCCTGCGGCTCGCACATGGCCACCGTCAACACATCATTCTTGAAACTGATGGGGATGACTTTGTACAGTTGGGCCATCGGCTCGGTCAATTGCGACAGCACTTCCGGCGGGATGGTCAGGTCGCCTAGGCCGATCACTTGCAGGCCGAGCTGCTCCGCCAGCGCGACGGCAACCTGATCGTCGTTGACATACCCCATTGAAATGGCGGTCTGCCCGATCTTTTCGCCGTGCCGCTGGAGATGCTCTTCGAGCAAAATTTCCAGCTGCTCTTCGTCAATGAATCCGAGGTCGACAAAGACCTGTCCGAGTCTGCGTAAGGCCATTTATTAGTGGATGGTTGATAGTGTATAGTGAATGGTTTTTAATGTGCTTGCGCTTTAACATGAGCCAGAAATGCAGTGACCAACGGCAATGAAACTTACGGCTCTTTTGTTCGTGTTGAGTTACCAGACATTCCGTGAGTTCTTAATCTCCTAATCACCGGACCGAATGCTGTATTGTTGCTGTCCGGTCGTGTCACAGATTCCGTATCTAGGGGGTTGCGATAAACCTCAAAAGTTATTGTCTTGGAGTGGGCGGGATCATAGTCTTTGGGGTTTTCCGGTTTTTCAAAACACGAATGTACAATTGGAATACCGATGGAAACACCAACGCCGACCCAAATCGATAGCCACGGTGAAATTTGTTTGCCATGTTCATTTTTGCGTTTCTCTGCCTCCTTTTCGATCACCTTCGGAATCGGTGCGTATTCGTCCGAAATCGGTTTGACCTCGTACATGGCATTCTCCTTGAGTTGTGACTTGTGGTCACGGGCTAAACACGTTACACGTACTTAATCTTCGAGTTCCGCTTCGGCTGCTGTTTTTCTGGCGTCGATTCGCCGTTCCGTACTTCTTGGGCAAGCACCGGCAAATTTTTATTCGTGAGCGGCAAGCCCAATTTTTTCGACGCTTTCTGTAGCTGAGCTTTGAATATGGCCACATGCTTGAGACGGAATTGCTCATCTTCGTTAATGATTTTCATGGCAAAAACTCCTTTTTGTTGGGGTTATCATTCCAACACATGGATGCGGACATTCTGGCCTGTGTGTAATTCGAAGTTTGCGATACCATTACATGCCGCTCGACCACAATCCAGCCACGGTCAAAATAATACCCAATGGCTTCCTCGCGCGACCTCGTGATAATCGGTCTTCTACTGGATATGGGGTTGGAACACTCATACTCAACATAATTTAGCGAATCCATAGTTGCTCATCCACCTCCGCCGTCTGCGCCGCGCGGTTAAAAACACGTTACACGTACTTAATCTTCGGGTTCCGCTTCGGCTTGCCATCGTCTTCTTCCGGGGCATCGGTCACGCCCATCTCGTCGTCTTCGACCGACACTTCGCCGGATTCCCAACGCAGCATTTTGGCTGCCAACGCATCTGGAAGGTTCGACTTGACCAAGCCATCTTCCTTTGTAATGACTTTATCCTTCCACAGCCTGTAAATGTGGTCGTCCAAAAGCTGCATGCCCAGTTTGTGGCCGGTCTGAATGGACGAGGTGATACGGAAGGTCTTGTTTTCACGGATCAAGTTCGCAATGGCGTTGGTCACGACCAACATCTCATAGGCCGCCACACGACCGCCCTGGATGCGAGGCAGAAGCTGCTGGGCCAAAATACCGATGATGGACGTCGACAGCTGCGTCCGAATTTGGTCCTGCTGGTTCGTCGGAAACACGTCGATAATACGGTTGATCGTGCCCGCCGCACTGGACGTGTGAAGCGTGCCGAACACGATGTGACCGGTTTCCGCAGCCGTGATCGCCGCTTCGATGGTTTCCAAGTCACGAAGCTCGCCGACGAGAATCACGTCCGGGTCTTGACGCAAGGCGCGGCGAATTGCCTCGGCAAAAGTCGGCACATCCACGCCGACTTCACGCTGGTTGACCGTCGACATTTTGTGATAGTGATAAAATTCAATCGGGTCTTCAATCGTAATAATATGGTGGTCGACATGCTCATTCAGGTAATCAATGCAGGCCGCCAGCGTGGTTGATTTCCCGGAACCCGTCGGTCCCGTCACAAGCACCAAGCCGCGTGGTCGCATGATGAGGTCTTTCATCACCGGCGGCGTGTTCAAATCATCCATACTCAACAGTTTGTTCGGAATCTGCCGAAGCACGATGCCCGTGTTACCGCGCTGCTTGAACACCGAAACGCGAAAACGGGCCTTGTCGCCGAACGCAAAGCCGAAGTCGGTTGATCCTGACTGCTGGAGTTCCTGCTGGCAGCGTTCCGGCGTGATGCTTTTCATCAACGAAACCGTGTCATCAGGTTCTAACACTTTCGTTTCGAGCTTCACGAGCCGGCCATGCAGACGCAACACCGGCGGCTGGCCGACGGCGATGTGAAGGTCGCTCGCCCCGCGAACGACAACAGTTTCCAACAGTTTATCGACTAAAATTGTGCTCATTGGGTATAGGAGTCAGGAGAAAAGGAGCCGGGGATGTAGTGTACTCACGAAATTCCCGGATTGTATAGTTGAAGAACAAAATTCTACCATCTTTTCGCAACGAACCCTTCGGGCGGCGGCAAAATTTCAACGGCCTCACCGGACTGGACGATAACGTACATGCCTTGTTGTTGTGCAAAATCGGCGACATTTGGCTTCACCACCGCCCCGGCCACCGCACCGATGTAATTCCTGTTTGGTGAACCACGTCCCGCATTCAAGTGTTGGCGGTGTTTTTTGAGTTGATCAATCTGATCCATCACGCCGTTTATCGTCAGCTTGATTCGTACAGCGAAGAAAATGGTCGTGTCACTAGCCACAAGGTGGAAATCAAAACCACCTAGCCCCAGCACTGCTAAATCAGACACTCCAAAAACTATGCTACGACCACACTGGGTGACACCGTAGCCCAATTCTCTGAATTGATCGACAATGCCGCTGAAAATCATATTATCAATAATGTCGCCGATTGGGTTGCCGAGCTTCGCCATGACGCGGTCAAATTTCTGTCTTCGTCGCTCCTCTCGCATTTTCTCTCGCGCTTGTTGCGCTGACATGATCTCCTCCAAAAACTCCGGGGGCTTACGCCCCCCGGCTCGTGTCTCATTTTATTCCCGTTCCGCCTGCGCGCCAAAACGAATCGAAGCCATGATCGATTCTAAAACCGGGCGGTTTTGCTCAAAATACTCGGGCACATCCAAAAGCCCCAGCGCAAGGCCGTGCCGAAAAAACGTGTTTTGCAGAAACTCCTTTTTGATTCCAAAAATATCCCTCATTGACATTTCCACCAACACGCTTCCTTCGTCCGCTATGCTCACAAGTTGAACATCATGAACGGTTCCCCCGTTTTTTTCCAACTCATTGGCAAACATTGTATGCAACGCATTCATGTCACCGCTAGAATTTTTGAGGCCCTCCCAAACGGTTGCATCTTCAGGGATCATTCTCACTATAAAACCGGGGCCGCAATTCTCTCTTTCTTCTCCCTCCGCGGCAGGGCCGGTGCCGAGAAGAAAAACGTCCGGATGTTCTTTCGGTCGTTCAACGACCGTCCAGTTCTCCGGGTAACGCAAACTAAACTGGTGCTCCGCACTGTAATATACTTTGGAAAGCGGTGCGGCTCGTGCCGGTACAAATTCATTAACGACAACTTCTTGCCCCCCCCGCTTGACAAAAACAATGCCATGATAGGCCATAACCAAAAACGACGGAGGACAAAGAGGACAAATACAACACCGGCAATCGTTCCTTGAAGTTCCACCGGCATGGTCCAGTAGCTGTATTTCGGTTTCGCGCCCGCATACGAGTGGGCAAGCTGCTGTGTTTGTTTGAAGGACTGCTGTGTTTGTGGTTGCGTGACCGCTTGCTGCTCTTGCGGCGGTGGCTCAATCGCTTGACCTATGGATTTCAAGTCGAACGGCAAGGAACCAAGTGAATAAACATCAAAAGGCGGCGTTTCTTGCTGTTGCGCAAAAGTGATTCCTTTGGCTTGACCGGCCACGGTTTGCTTGCCATTGACCTTGATCGGCGTTTGCGGAGTGATTTCTCCCTTGGCTGCCAAATCAAAAAGCTCCTGTTTGGTTACGGATTTTTCCACACCGTTCAAAATGACGGTGATGGTCGTACCGGACGGTTTGGGCGACACTGCGACAAACTCAAGTCCTTTCACTTTTTTTGCCGGGGCCGTCTTGCCCTCGGCATTTTCGAGTACGGTTTCCGGCTGAATCACGCCCTTGCTTGCCAATTCTTTCAAGGCCGAAGCGGAAACCGGGCCGATCTTCTCCCCGCTTGTGTTGTGGTAATACCAGTTTGACATGAGACGTTCTTAACAGACCTGTTCGGAAACTTCAAATTACGCAAAATCACCGTTGCCCGCGTGTAGGCGGGACCAGAGACTGGATTCAATTAACCTCTTACATAGCAATAGGTTACAGCCTGTGCAAGAGATTGGACAATCTCACGTCTGGCTGTATTACCACAAGCACGGCCGCCTATGCGGGAATGACGGTGTCCGGTACGGTCTATTCTCCCTACTCAATGCGTTCGGACTCTGCCTCAGACCAGATAAAACAAGCACCGTTTCACTCGTTTGTAGGACCAATCCCACACGCCCTTATTATTCACGAGCAGCCCCAAAAAATCAACCAAATTCCCAAAATTTTGGCAAAAAACCGTGTTTTGTGGCGCAGCGATCAGCCATCGACCTCTCTGGCTACCCGCATGACTTCTTCAATCGTCGTCAGTCCCCGCAAAACCTTGCGAATGCCGTCTTGAAACAACACGCTCATGCCCTCGCCGCGGGCGGCTTTTCTGATCTCGACCGTGCTGGCCTGCTTGAACGTCATTTCACGAATTTTCGGCGTCATCATCATCAGTTCAAAAATGGCCATACGACCACGATAGCCCGATTTGTTACAGCTTCCACAGCCCCGGCCTTTCATAAACGTCGCCTTGTTCGCCTGCTCGACGGATATTCCGGCCTCACGCAACTCAAGTTCACTGGGCACATAAGGTTTCTTGCATTTCGTGCAAATCGTGCGCACAAGCCGCTGGGCCATGATCCCAATGACCGAACTGGAAACAAGATACGGCTGAACGCCCATATCGACCAGACGGGTAATCGCACTGGGCGCATCGTTCGTGTGAAGCGTGCTAAACACCAAGTGGCCCGTCAAAGAAGCCTGAATTCCCATCTGAGCAGTCTCCAAATCGCGCATTTCGCCGACGAGAATGATATTCGGAGCTTGCCGCAACATGGCACGAATGACACGGGCAAAATCCAAACCGATGTTGTGGCGTATTTCGACCTGATTGATGCCGGGCAGATAGTATTCCACCGGGTCTTCCGCCGTGATAATTTTTCTCGTCGGCGTATTGAGTTCGTTCAAGGAAGCGTAAAGTGAAGTCGTCTTGCCGGAACCGGTCGGGCCGGTCACGAGGATAATGCCGTTGGGGCGGCGAATCAGCGATTGAAAGCGTTTATAGTCACGCTCGGCAAAACCGAGTTGCTGCAAACTCACGCGGATATTGTCTTTGTCCAAGATACGCATGACAATCGACTGGCCGTGGTTCGTCGGAACCACGCTGACACGCAAGTCCAATTCCTTATCCAAGAGGGAAAGTTTGATTCGACCGTCCTGCGTTCGCCTCCGCTCGGCAATGTCCAGCCGTGCAAGAATCTTAAACCTCGACAGGATTGAACCTTGCAGACGTTTCGGAATCGTATCACGCTCGACCAGAATGCCATCAATCCGGTAACGTACCCGTACCCGGTCTTCAAACGGCTCAATATGAATGTCCGAAGCCCGAAGCTGCACGGCCTCTTCGATAATCATGTTGGCCAAGCGAACAATCGGAGCATCGCTGTCCAAAGAAGACGCAATGTCCGAAGATATGCCGTCGGTGGCGGTGAAATCGATCTCCGTGTCCGTCATTTCCTGAATGAGCGAGTCGGCACTTTCGCCAATATTTTGCGTATAGTGCCTATTTACCGCTTCTTGGATCAATTCCGCCGACGCCAACACCGGCTCAATGCGGCGATTCAGGATGAAACGCAGTTTGTCCAGCGTTTCAATGTCATTCGGATCGCTCATAATGACCTTGAGCGTCTCACCGTCTTCTTCGTATGGCAATACTTTGTTTTCCCTCGCCACCGATTCCGGGATCAATTCGACGATGGCCGGCGGAATAAACACACCGTTCAGATCGATGTATTCCCGACCGTACTCTTCCGCGACAGCCTTGGTGATTTCTTCGCCGCTGACATAACCGAGCCGGGCAATGGCCTCCCGCACGCGGCTACCGGTCGACTTGGCCATTTCCTGGGCCTCCGCAATTTGCGAGGTGCTGATAAGACCCTTTCGCTGAAGAATGACAAGGTAATTGAGCTTTTTTGCCATGTGATGGTTTTGTAAAGAAGTTAGGAGCCGGAAGTGAGGAGTGGGAATTTCGAAAATTTGTTTTCCGACATCCCACTCCAACCCCTCGCTCCTACGATTCAAAGACGCGCTCTCGCGTTTGATGTCCTGAAAAAGTGTGGTTTTACTACGTCCGTGCCATAGTATACAACAAACAATCCGTCAGCGGAATTGTGCCAGAGAAAAAAATTCTCTTGACACCGTTCGTCAAAATTTCCATAATCCGCGACTTATTTTTGTGCCAGCTTGTCGAACCAGTTCGGTTTGTTCATTCAAAATGCCTCGCCCCAGCCGCCAAAATCGCATTCCCTGCCGCATTCTCACGCCGCTACGCGGTCTCGCGTTGGTTGCCGCGCTGTGTGGTTTCGGCGGCGTTGTAGGCGGTACGGGCGGCGGCCATGCGTTTGCGCAGATGACGAGCTTGGTCAATCCGGTGGAAAAGCACTTTGCGGATTCCATTGACCAATCGGGAAACACTAGGGGGAATTTTGCCAAAGGTGCTCTTTTCAAGGACGACATGCCGTCCCCGTCCGCTTCAAAGACCGGCAAAACGAATCGCAACGTCAGGCAAGTGTCTGCGGAAAGCGAAATTGAGGCCAAGAAAACAAGCGTTTGGGACAGCCTCGCAAACGATACGGAAACAGACAACACAAAGGAAATGACCTTGGCCGACTGGGGTGTCCCGCCCGGTGTCTTTCCGCCGTCTGCTCAAACGCAGCCGGCTATGACAAACGGTTATACCCCGCAGCAGAATTCTTTTTTCACCCAAGAAAATACCGCTTTCACTCCCGCCGTGGGCTTCTCCGCCGGTCTTGATCCCAATAATGCCTTCGCCTTTCAAAATGGGATGTTTCAGCAGGGCATGATGCAGCATGGGATGACGCAGGGCGGGTATGCTGCCGACCCTTATGCCTACTACGCGCAAAACGGTGGCCTGTACACCGCCGGCCCTTACGATGGCGCGTCAATGTACGATTCTTACGGTATGATGGAGGCCTATCAGTCGCCCGCACGGCAGCAACTTGCACTCTATCAAGCCATGCTCCAACAGGAAGCGATCCGACGCGAGGTCGAAGCAGAAATTGAACAAGAAGAAGCGGAAGAAAAGTTGCGGAAAAAGGCGGAAGATGAAGGCAAGTCGCCGCTAAAAAATGATGCGAAGTGGAACATGAATCAGCTCATGCCGGTTCACGTTTCCTCGCCACTGGGCAAATCGTTGCTTTCGTGTGCAAAAACGCTTAGCCCCTTCAATTCCCCGAAGGGGCCACATCGAGGTGTCGGCCAGCCGTTGGAAGTGCGGAGTTGGCTTGACAGGCCTTGGTATTTCGGCGGTTTTACCGGCTGGATTTCCGGCTCCGAACTGGTCGACGGTTTGATCGATCAAAAAAGCGGCGCGATGGGCGGATTGATTCTAGGCTACAATCTCAGCGAATACTGGGGCTTGGAAAGCCGAGTACACTTTACGTCGATTGATATTCGTGAAACGGCACGCGGGCGGCTGGAATACGAGGCCTCATTCATGGCTGCCTATCCTGACGTCACTTTCGTGCCGTTACTCACCACGCGAACCAACCGGCTTTCGGTTTTTGACGTGAGCGTGCATTATTACCCACTGGGTAACGCGAAGTGGAGACCCTATTTCAAGTACGGCCTAGGCCTCGCACGCGAGTCCTTCGTGGACACGTTCGGACAAAAGTACCGAGAAGACACGATGACCATGCCGCTCGGTTTGGGCCTGCGCTACTGGTGGACGGAAAACCTCGCTATTCAAGCGGATTTGGTGGACAACGTGGTTTTTTCGTCCGGCATCGCTAAAACGCAAAACAACTGGGCTTTCTGCGTCGGACTCACCTATTCATTCGGTTCCAGCAAAAAAAACTGGCCCACGACCTACTGGCCTTTTACGCCCAGCCAAGGCTCCAAGTGGTAAGCGAAATCGAGAAAAGCCCTGTAATACGATTCAAACGTGCCAATGTCGTAACGTTTTTCGCCGGGCGGAAGTTTGACACCCAAAACTTTTTTGCCGTCACGAATCATAAGCCGAATCGCGTCCGTGAGTTGCAGGGCATCGCCATGATCCGGTACGGTGCGGCGGAGATAATCGAAAATGTCGGGCGAAAAAACGTAACGAGCCGCGACGGCCAGCGTGCTCGGACTTTCCTCCACGGACGGTTTTTCGACGATGTCTTCAAGCTCGAAACAATGATCGATGATTTTTCCCGGCTTGGCCATGCCGTAATACACCACCTCGCTCGGCGGCACATCGTCGAACGCGATCACGCATCGAATTTCGTCTGAGTTTCGTTCAAAAATTTCGATCATGCGGCGTACAACGGCGGACGGTGATCGAAGCCCCAGAATGGTATCGCCCAGTGCCACGACGAAACGCCGCCCTTGCACGAACGGTTCGGCGCACAGAACGGCCCCGCCGAGGCCGTTTTGCCGACGCTGCCGCGTATAAAAGTATTCCGCCTCGGCCCGCTCGAAGGCGAGTTCGGCCAAAACATCCTCCTTGCCCGTTTCACGCAAATACCTTATCAATTCATGGTTGACATCAAAATGATCTTCGATGGCCGACTTGTCCGGGCCGGTTACGAAAAGCATCCGGTTGACACGGCACTGAATCAATTCTTCGACCACGTACTGCACGACGGGCTTGCGGCCCACCGGCAACATCTCCTTGGGCTGAGATTTCGTGAGCGGGAGCAAACTCGTGCCCCGGCCTGCGACGGGAATGACGGCAAGATCGATCATAATAGTGACTATTCAATTGCTCGAATCGTGTTTTTGAACAACTCCTTATCCTCTTCGAGCTTTTGTTCATTTCCGAAGACGCAGATATAATTCTGTTTCATGCACTCGCGGAACATCGGGGCGAACTTGCGCAAATCTTCGACCGTGGTTGCCAGCACCTCGTCGCGTTCGCGCTGAATATCTTCCTGCGTCAGGCCCGAAAGTTTCCGGGCGGCGACGCGTGCTCCCTTGTCGGCGGGCGTGAGCGGCTTGTCGAGACTGCCGATGGTCGCAATGATCGCCTTGGTCAGTTCCTCGTCGGTCATTTCGAGCTTTTCGAGGTAGTCGGCCACGCCCTCGTAAACGTCGACGGTACGTTTCAAATGCGGATCGCGGTACGACCAGAGCGACAGCACGCCGCTGCGGTCAATCGAAACGCCGCCGCCGTATGCTCCACCCTGCACGCGAACATTGTTCCAGAGATAGCCGGTACGCAGCACGTTTTGCAGCACGAGCATTTTCCCGCTGTACTCAAAGCCCGCCTTGCGATAGTCGCCCGCCTTGACCACGTACTGCACGCGGGATGGAATCACCACGGCCTCGTTGAAGGGAGGCTCCGATGATGACACAGGATTGGCAATCACCATTTGAGGGTATTCCTGCAATTTTTCCAAAAAAGCATTGAGATACGGTTTTGATTCTTCATTTTCTGCTTGAGGTAATGTTACGGCGATGGCGGCATTATTCGGTGCAAACAGTTGTTGCCCCAGTCCCCGCATAAGAGTCAGTGCGTTTTGCCCGCGTGTGACTTTTTTATATCCTCTCTGACTGCTTGGGTCCCCAATGGAAATTTCTTCATCAAAACTCTTTTCCAAATCGACAAGATAACGATAATAGTCAAGACCACCGGCAGATTCGCGAAATTTTCCGAGAGAGATGATGTAGGATGAAGCACGCATTTGCGCGAAGCTGTGGCCCGCTCCGATCATCTGTTGTTCCATACCCACACGGAGTTCCTGCACGATTTCTTTGAACCGCGCCGCATCGTCGAATTTTGTTTTGGAAAGTATTTCATTGACCAGCTCCAAACCTTTTTCCAGTTTGGGCAGCATGACTTTCAAACGAACAGTCACATAAGAGCCAAACTTTTCTGTCTCTCCTTTGATAAAATTCGATGTTAGGCCTGTTCCAATTCCGCCGGTGTGCATGTCGATTTCACTGCTTAATTCGGCAAACGAGAAATTTTCCGTGTCCATTCGCCCCAGAATATCAGTGAGCAAAGACATCTCTGATGCAGGCAGCTTTGGTTCAAATGGTCTATTTGGGTCCAAATTCGCATATTGTGCTTTGGAGGCCAAAGGAAGGGTCGCATCAAAATACAACGTCACATATGCAATGCCATTCGTATCCACATCGACATTCAAAAACTGGCCATCTTCCGCGAATGGAATGACTTCCGCCTGTTTATCGACATCGGAAAGTTCGAGCGTAGGAATTTTTGCCACGTCTTCGGGCTTGTCCGGGGCGGCCTGGCGTTCGATGAGCTCTTTTTGTTTTTGTGCGATTTCAGCGAGTTGGTCGGCAGTGAAATCAGCGCGGGTACGCGATAATTTCTGTTTGAGTTTCTCGGCATTTTCCGCATCCAAACCGGCTTTCGGCTGGAGCATCACGAACCCCCGCGACAAATTTTGCAACAAGTATTTTTCGATCAACTTCTCGAAGAAACCGTCTTCGACTTTCGACCGTACATTTTTAATCGCTTCCTCGAAACGCAAATTTTGCAGCGGATCGCCGCCGTAGGCCCACTGTTCCAGCATCCACATGTTCAGCACGAGACCTTTTGGCATTCCCGACACCTGAAATTCGCGCAGCGAAAATTCCGTGCGGTTGATCGCGCCTTCGATCAGTTTTCTATCGATGCCGTTCTTAACCAGATCGCTGAGCGTCTTGTTCAGCACGTCCAAAAACAGGGCTTTTTTATCGGGATCCGATCCTTTCACGACAATCGCAAAGCAAGGCTGAAGAATGCTGCTGTCGTAAAAGCACTGTACATCCATGCCGATACCGGCGTCCATGAGGGCACGTTTCAGCGGCCCGGCCTCGCTGCCGACCAAAATGTACGACAGCAAATCCATGCCGAATGCCCGGTCAGCGTCGGCCAAGTCCGTCGGCAGCAAATAGTTTTGGCTCAAAAACGTCTTGTCGGCCACGGAATCGCCGGGGTCAACGGAATAAAAGGCCGCCACGTCTTTCGGCTGGTCAAAAGCAGGCTGCGGAACCACGGCGGCTTTGAATCGATTATTCTCAAAGCGACTTAGGTATTCCTTGTCCAAAAATTCGAGATGGGCTTGGATGTCGCCGTTGCCGTACAGATACACCATCGAATTCGACGGATGATAGTATTTGTCGTGGAAACTTTTGAACATTTCCTGCGTGAGATCGGGAATCGCGTCGGGATTTCCGCCGGAATCGTTGTTGTACGTCGAATCGGGGTACATTTCCCGCTGAATCGTCCGGTACAGCACGCTCTGCGGCGAGGAATACACGCCCTTCATCTCGTTGTACACCACGCCGTTGTAGTTCAGGTCGCC
>QMCD01003857.1_pt1 | contig 13510 bp, 14 predicted proteins | sample 1821841 | NCBI WGS metagenome assembly QMCD01 (sample SAMN01991225, study PRJNA193472) | Termite gut metagenome, whole genome shotgun sequencing project. | isolation source: worker | host: Macrotermes natalensis | reverse complement strand
GCTGTCATGTTGAGCGTAGGCGTTTGCCGGAGTCGAAACATCTATATAATGATATGTAATATTTGTCATTCCGAACAACCGTAAGATGTAGGCATATATACCTCATATTAGAAACTAAAGGCGCCGCATTTTTTGCGGCGCCTTTAGTCTATACTGTTAACTGATGACTGTTAACTGTGATTACTTCTTACCGATGCTGTCGCGCATCTTTGTGTCGGCTTGAATGTTTTGGAATTTGTAGTAGTCCATGATGCCAAGGTTGCCGTTGCGGAATGCTTCGGCCATGGCGAGGGGTACTTCCGCCTCTGCAAGAATAACCTTGGCACGCGCCTCCTGTGCAAGGGCTATGTTCTCCTGCTCGGTGGCTACCGCCATTGCGCGCCTCTCCTCTGCCTTTGCCTGTGCGATGTTCTTGTCAGCGTTGGCCTGGTCCATCTGTAGCTGTGCGCCTATGTTCTTGCCAACGTCGATGTCTGCTATGTCGATCGAAAGTATCTCGAATGCCGTTCCTGCGTCGAGACCCTTTTCAAGCACCACGCGGGAGATGAAGTCGGGATTTTCGAGTACAGTCTTGTGTGACGTCGATGAACCTATCGACGATACGATACCTTCGCCTACACGTGCGAGGATTGTCTCCTCTCCCGCGCCGCCGACCAACTGTTTGATGTTGGCGCGCACGGTTACCCTTGCCTTGGCGATAAGCTGAATGCCGTCTTTTGCCATTGCTGATACTGGAGGCGTATTTATCACCTTTGGGTTTACCGACATCTGCACGGCCTCGAATACGTCGCGGCCTGCGAGGTCGATAGCCGATGCCATTTTGAAGTCGAGAGCAATGCTTGCCTTCTGCGCCGATACGAGAGCGTGTACCACATTGGCCACATTACCGCGGGCGAGGTAGTGCGCCTCGAGTTCGTTGGCATTTAGCGTAAGCCCTGCCTTTGTACCCTCTATCATTGCCGAGACGATAACCGAGGGCGGCACCTTGCGCCAGCGCATCAGTATAAGCTGAAGCAGCGATATGCGTACTCCTGACACGAGTGCCGAGAACCACAACCCGACAGGTACGAAATAGAAAAATAGCCACAGCACGATAATAGCACCGATACCTATGGCGACCAATAATCCGATGTTTCCCATAATTAATTAAAATTAAAATATTTGTTTGTTGTTTTCTAAATTTTTGCCTTAAATACGTAAAGTCGTTATTCCGAAGTTTTGGAGATTCCTCGCTGCACTGCATTCGCTTCGGAATGACAATGAGTCGAAGAATCTTAGATTTAGGCAGAAAAATCCAACCCTCCTATTCTGCGCTTGTCTTTTTCACGATAACGTCGAAGTTTTCAAAACCGATAACTTCTACATCCTGACGAGGGTCTATGTAGCTGTCGATAGACTTCGCCTCGTAGGTTTTGCCGTTTATCATCACCTTGCCCATCGGAGCAAGGCGGCCTATCGTAACGCCCCTGTCGCCCTCTTTAAGACCATCGTGCTGCGGCGTTTCCATAGATGTTCCGTCGATGTTTTTCTTGAGCGTGAACCTTTTCCACGTTTTGGCACGCAGGCATATAACCGCGACGATAACACTCAATAACAGCACCACAGCCAAAGCGATAAGCCCTGCCGAAGTGCCGTAATCGGTAAAACTTTTGTAAACAGCATACCCGCAAGCCCCGAACGACGCTATGCCTGCCACTGTGAACCCGGGCAGTATGAGCATCTCGACCACTAAAAGGATTATACCCAGAACAATAAAAATAATGATTTCAGCCATTTCTTTGTGTTTATTTATTCAATAAAGAGGTGTGCGACATATCCATTACGATAACGCCATCCTCGAAAACCTCGTATGCAAAGACCCAATCTTTCTCAAAAACAGCACACCTGTAACCCAATTTGCGCCACTTTTTGAAACGGCATTTTGGGTAATCTGCAACTCCGCTGAAAGCATGCACAAATTCTCTCATACGTGCACTTCGACGCAACGCTGCTTCCGGCGACAATTTTAACTCATCGATTAAATACAATTCAAGGTCGGATATTTTCTTCCGTGTTACATCGGATATCCGTACCTCACGCATGATTGATGTGTTTTTTGATTCTGTCGTCTAATTCATCGAAGAAAGTATCTACTGTAATAGAATTACACTCCTCGGCGGCTTCGTGGAAGCTTCGCTTTTTCTTCTCTTCGACAACCGTGGCAAAAGGCAATGTCGCGATATATTCGAGCAGTTTTCTTGCCTGCGGACTGTTGTCTTCAATAATAACCGTTGTCATATCTTGTGTGTATTAATATCCGTTTGCTACAAAGATATAAATTTTTTATGGTATTATCTACTGTTAACTGATAACTGTTAATTGACATTAAGCTGTTCACTGCACAACCGTTGCCGCGAGGTCCGGTTCGGCCGATGTTATGGCTGTGGCTACCGATTGTGCCGTGGCGGGATTGTCGAACGAACTTATTATGAATACGGACGATGTGCCGTCCTGCGAGGCTACTTTCGATATCTCTTTACCGGGGGCGATATCTCCGATCATGGCGCGCACCTGCTCGCTAAGGCCGTCAACAGCTCCTGTTATCTCCACGCGGTATGTCATTTTAACGCCTTTAGGTCTCCCAGCAGGGGTATTGCGCGCATTGTCGGTATCATAATATTCGCCGTTGTGCCATGCCGCTATCCGAGGGTTGCCGAACCCGAGCTTTTTCAACTTGTCCACAACTGTTTCTGCCTCCTCGTAAGAGGCGAACCCACCGGCGTAATAGTAATATTTCCTGTCCGCTTTCCGTTCGACAGATAACGGATACACACCCTTGAACAGCCCTACGGCCTGCGGCTTGGAGTATATGCCGAGGAGTATCCGGTATATCAACCCCTTGCCGTATATCTCGGTTGCAGGTATCGGATTTGCGGCGTTGTATTTTGCAGGCTTTGCGATGGCTATGTCGGCGTAATCGAGGAACAGACGCTCCTCCATGTCTATAATGGGCATCAGGTAGTAGTCGAGTGCGGCGAGTTCTGATGCCGCTCTGCGGAGCGAATCGGCCGCTGCAGTAAATCCTTTTTCCGATGCTATTGCCGTTTCGTAGCGCAGCAGCAACGACTTGCGGAAAGGGTAGGCGGCCACCGCGTCGTACATATACTGTCCGTCGGTCTCCGCGGGACGGAGGCTCACATCGACCATAAGGCGCTCCATGTCGGCCATAGTCCGCACCATTCCGGCCTTGTCGAGAATATAATTGTAGGTATATACTTTGGAATCGAATACATCATCCCATATCCTGTGCAGATCTTCGGCCAAAGTTTCGTTGTTCGCCGCAAGCCCGCTCAATATGAGATAGAGGCTGTCGGCCTGCTCTTTGCCTGCCGCGCGGTAAACAGATTCCACAGCCGCCATACGGCCGTAATTGCTTCGTATATCACCAATTAGTCGCTGTGTCGTACTTTCAGCCTCCTGCGCGCGGAGCAACGACATGTAATCTTCGTGCGACAGCATCTGTCTGAAAAAACCGTTCTCCGACAAGTATGGCACCCCGCCGCCGGAGTCCATGCTTTCATTGTTTTGCCCACGTTCTATGTTGTCTATCATCCATTTCTGCTCTATTGCACTTATCTCGCGCGTCAGGGCGCTTATGGTGTCGCGAAGTTTGTAGTGCTCCATCTCAAGGCCTATAAGTTCGTCCGAATATTTATCTTTATCCGGAGCGTCTGCGGCGAATATTTTGCGGATATCCTCTATCCTCGCACCTATGCTGTCGGCCTTCACGGTAAGGTAATCGAACCGGCCTATCAGTGTGCTGTAATGCCCGTCGCTCTCCAATTCGGCGATACGCGCCACAGGACGCTGCCCGAAAGCAAGCGCCGAGCAAAGAACGATAAAACATATTACATATGTAAAGCGAAATTTCAAATCCACCATTTTATTAAAAACAACTGTATTAGCCCGAATATCTCAAGACGTCCGAACAGCATCAGGATCGTAGATGTAAACTTCGACACGTCGGGAATCGAGACGAAATCGCCCGTTCCGATATTGCCCACACACGATGCGGCCGAAGTGAGCCCAGTCACGAAATCGGCCCCTGCCGCGGTGTTCACTATCATCCCCAACAGAATGAGCAGTATATAGACGACTATAAAGAGCATAGCGAAACTTATGGTCGATTCCTCCTGCACCACGCCGTTGAGCCTTATTCGCATTATGGCATTGGGGTGCTGCTGTTGGCGTATCCTCGTCTTGACGACCTTGAAGGCGAGTAGTATCCTGTCGGCCTTTATGCCGCTCGATGTAGAACCGGCCGACGCGCATTGCAGCATTAAGAAAAAGAGTATGGCTATTGCGAACGGGCTCCACATGGCAGTGTCGGCCGTAGCGAACCCTGTGGTCGTTATAGTGGCCACGGTCTGGAAAACGCTGTGGCGAAGCGAACTTCCAATGTCGCCGTAAACTCCAGAAAACCATAAACTTGCCGATATAACTACTATGCTCGTAATGACGCATATGAAGTAATACCTTACTACTTCGGAGCGGAACATATTATTGCGGCTGCCTATGAGCGTGGCGAATATGAGGCCGAAATGTATTCCCGACAGGAATGTGAAGAACGTTATCACCGACTCTATGAACAGGCTGTCGTAGGCCGCTATGCTAAGGTTGCGAACCCTCCCGTCGCCACGGTGGTGAACGAGTGGTTCACGGCGTCGAACCATCCCATCCCCGCGACACGCAGCAATACAGTCTCTGTAAGCGTCATACCGATATATACGTAGAGAAGTATGCGTATGAGTTTCTGTGTGCGGTATTTGAAATTATCCTTTGCAAGCGGCGATATCTCCACGCTCGAAAGGGTCATCTTGGTTTTGCCAAGCGATGGCAGTACGGTGAGCGCGAACATTACCACACCCATACCGCCTATCCACTGTGTCGAAGAGCGCCAGAACAGCAGGCTCTTGGGTAGCGCCTCGATGTCGTTAAGTATTGTCGCTCCGGTAGTCGTGAAACCCGATACGCTTTCGAACCATGCGTCGAGAATGCCGAATTCGCCGCCCCACATCAGGTATGGGAACATCCCCACAAAGCACGACAGCAGCCACGCCCCCGTAACTATTACATAGCCCTCCTTGGAACTTATCTTGTTGGTCTTGCCGACGAATATCATGGGGAACGCCCCCAGCACGGCGGTAAGTACAAATGAGAGAAACAGCGGGCCTAATCCGCTATCCATGCCGTTGATGTAGGCTATGAGCGCGGCGAGGAGCATAAACGCCGAATCGAGAAGGAGTACCATCCCGATATATTTCGAAATTATGCCGAGCCGTATCTTCATTATGCCTTGTTTTTTCTCGATTGCTCGATAAGTCCCGACACCATCTCTTTCAGCGATGTGATGTCGTCGCTGCTTTCGAACGAGTCGTCGAACGGTATTTTAGCCTCCAGATAGCCTTTCAGCCCTTTGTTGAGCTTACGTAGGGGTTTAGCATAACCTATGTTCATGAAAAACAGGAACAACAACACCAGAAATATCGCAACCGCCGATGTTATTATGCTGTATGTTATTGTTTGGTCGATTACCGCATCGTTCTGCGCTTGAAGGTCGGCCAAGGTTTGCACGCCTGTTTCGATATCCTGCATTCCGGCCTCTATGATATTGTGGGTCTTGATCCGCAGCCTGCTCAACTCATAAACCGACACAGCTCCCGCAAAAAGCAGCAGCAACGCAAGACACAGAAACCCTATTGTTATTTTTTTTCGCATATCAAGATATATTACAAATGTAGCGAAAATAATTTTCAATTAACTTCGCTATGCTCGTTTTCCTCCTCCCTACAGTACATAGTCTGCAAGCAGCCTCTGCTACCACTTCGTTCGTCGGTTTTAAATTTTCAATTAAAAAAAGCCGTCATCTCACAGTTTTCGTCGGCCTTGCCGAGGGCTACGGCGGTTAGCCTGCCTACTACGGAACGATCATATGGCATCCGCACCTTAATGTAATTGCCTGTGAACCCATGCATAAACCCGCCTTTGTTGCTGTTCTCGAATAGTACCTCAGCGCTCCGCCCCTCATTGACGCGGTAAAAATCGCGGTGCAGCCTGTCGCACAGCGCCCCCAACTTCTCAGCTCTTTCGGCTTTCACTGCGGGGCTTACCTTGTCGGGCATCTCCGCCGCGGGAGTGCCGGGGCGCTCGGAAAACGGAAATACATGCAGATAGGCGGGGGCGACACTCTCCAACAGTGCGTATGTCTGTCCGAAATCCTCCTCGCTCTCACCCGGAAAACCCACTATCACGTCGATACCTATAAATGCGTCTGGCATCTGTTTCCTTACTGCGGCAATGCGCTCAGCAAACCCCGCGGCCGTATATCGCCGGCGCATTCGGCCCAGAATATTGTCCGAACCGCTTTGCATCGGTATGTGGAAGTGGTGCTGGAACTTGGCCGACGAGGCACAGAACCCTATTATTTCATCTGTGAGCAGGTTTGGTTCTATAGACGATATACGGTAGCGCTCTATCTCATCCACGCCGTCAAAGGCGCGCAACAGGTCTATGAACTTCTCGCCTGTGGTCTTGCCGAAATCACCTGTGTTGATGCCAGTTATTACTATCTCCTTCTGTCCCGCTGCGGCTATCTTCTCGGCGGCAGTCACAAGGTCGGCTATCGGTATGTTGCGGCTCGAACCGCGCGCGTTGTGAATGGTGCAGTATGAACATTTGTAATCACACCCATCCTGCACTTTGAGGAACGAGCGCGTCCGGTCGCCGCTCGAAAAGGCAGCGAAAAATCCGGTGAGTTCATCCGTTTCACAACTGTAAACCTTTGCATCGCTTTTCCCCGCCAACTCGGCCACACGCCTGAAAAGTTCGCCTTTATCATTGTTGCTCAATACAATATCGACGCCATCCACAGCGGCAACTTCCTGAGGTTTTAACTGCGCGTAACATCCCGTTACGGCGATTATTGCCGCGGGATTGTCGCGGTGTAGCCGCCTGATAAGGTTGCGGCACTTTTTATCGGCATGCTCGGTCACCGAACAGGTGTTTACCACGCATATATCGGCATCCTTTCCTGATGCTGTGCGCACAAAACCGCCCTCCTCGAACTGCCGCGCAATGGTGGAACTCTCTGAAAAATTGAGCTTGCAGCCCAACGTATGGAAACTTACCTTTTTCAAGTAGTGTGGGGTTTGGAGTGTTAAGTGTCGTTTTTTGTCATTCCTAACGTCCGTATGACGGAGGAATCTACATTATACAATTCAAAATACAGCGCAAAATTACAAAATATCGCTTTGGTTACAAATTTCGGGCAATAGGCTAATTATAAGCGCTTTCGCATTTACCGTTTTCCGTTTTACATTTTCCATTTTTGTAATGTTGCGGAAAAGTACTATTTTTGAAAGTTAAACGGACAATAAAATCAATCTAAAACATAATATCGTATGAAATTCGTAGTATCGAGTTCGGCTCTCTTGTCGTTCCTTTCGACCACGGCCAAAGTTATCAGCAGTAAAAATTCACTCCCCATTCTCGATTATTTCCTGTTCGAGGCCAAGGGCGACGAACTTCGTGTTACGGCATCGGACCTCGAAACCACCCTTACGGGTTCGATAAAGCCTGAGAGGATAGAGAAGGAGGGTGTCATAGCTGCTCCTGTGAAGCTGTTGCTCGATTCGCTCAAGGAGTTTTCCGAACAGCCCCTTACTTTCGAGGCCGACGAGAACAAGTGGGAGATAAAAATGAGCTGGAAGAGCGGCTCTATCACGCTTCCGGGCACTTCTGGGCTAAGCTATCCCGCCGCGCCCGCATTGGTCGACGACAGGCAGGAGCTCGAATTCGACCCTGAAGTGCTGCTGACGGGTATAGGCAAGTCGCTCTTTGCCACTGCCGACGACGAACTCCGTCCGGTGATGAACGGTGTCTTTATCGACATAGCTCCCGACCACACCACTTTCGTGGCTACCGATGCTCACAAGTTGGTTAAATATACGGTAGATGTCGAGAGTGGCGCGACAGCCGCATCGTTCATCCTGCCCAAAAAGCCGGCCAACCTGCTCCGCAACATCCTCGTAAAGGAGGGCGACAAGATAAAAGTGGGTTTCGACGCGAAGAACGTGATGTTCACGCTCCGCAACAGCACGCTTATCTGCCGCCTTATAGAGGGCAATTACCCGAACTACAACGCGGTGATCCCGTCGAACAACCCCAATAAGGTCATTGCCGACCGCATGGAGTTCCTCAATGCCATAAAGCGCGTTGCGGTATGTTCCAACCAGGCCACCAACCTTATCAAACTCGAAATATCGAACAACCTGATCAACCTCACGGCGCAGGATCTGGATTACTCCTATTCGGCCAATGAGAGCCTGCCGTGCAGCTACGAGGGCGACCAGATCTCGATAGGGTTTAAATCTACGTTCCTCGTTGAGATACTTGCCAATATAGAGACGCCGAGCGTTCTTGTGGAGCTTGCCGATTCGACCCGTTCGGGCGTGTTCAAACCGCTCTATGACGACAAGCAGAGCAGCTCCACGCTCATCATACTCATGCCGATGCTTATCAATTCGTAAGCCTTTTCGAAATGAAGTTAAACCTTAAAAGGCCGATAGTCTTTCTCGATCTGGAGACCACGGGTATCGACTCCTCGAAAGACCGCATCGTCGAGATATCGCTCGTCAAGGTCATGCCGAACGGCGACGAGGAGATAAAGACGCGCCGCGTCAATCCTGCCATGCCAATTCCTGCGGAGGCTTCCGCCATACACGGCATTTACGATGACGATGTGAAGGATGAGCCGCGGTTTGAGCAGTTGGCCAAGTCGTTTGCGGCCTATATCGAGGGGTGCGACCTTGCGGGGTACAACTCCAACAAGTTCGATATCCCCGTCCTTGCCGAAGAATTTCTGCGTGCAGGGGTCGATATAGACCTCAAAAAGCGAAAGTTCGTCGATGTGCAGAACATCTTCCACAAGAAAGAGCAGCGCACGCTCGTTGCGGCATACCGGTTCTACTGCGACAAGGAGCTCGAAGGCGCGCACTCTGCCGAGGCAGATACTCTGGCCACATACGAGGTGCTTAAGGCGCAGTTGGAACGTTACGCCGACCTCGATAACGACATAGATTTTCTATCGGAATACACCACCCAGAACCAGTGTGCCGATTACGCAGGGCGCATTCTGTATGACAAGGATGGCGTGGAGGTATTCGGGTTTGGCAAGTATAAGGGGCGTTCCGTGGCAGATGTGTTCCGCGAGGAGCCGAGCTACTACTCATGGATGATGAACGGCGACTTCCCGAAATACACCCAAAAGGTGATAACCGAGATCAGGCTCCGCGACGCCGCACTGAATAAGAAGTAGAACAAAATTGCTGTGCAATAAAAAAGTGCATGGGTTTCTTAGAGAAATGAAATTTCTCTTTTCGGGTTGCGAAGCAACCCGCAGGCCGCCCCGAAAAATTGACAATTGATAATAACTTTCAGGATGCCGAAGGTGGCTGGAGCGGCCTGAGAAGAAAAGAATAATTTGTTGTAGGTTTATAGAAACTAAAATAGCTGCATTAAAATGCAGGGTTTCAACCATTATATGGGACAATGAAGAAATTGTTACTGATACTTGCCGCGCTGACGGTTTTCGCGGGAGGGACTCAAGCGCAGAGGCCCAATGTGAAGTCTACCGAGATAGTGCGGATGGACGGGGCCGATTATTATCTTCACAAAGTGGAGAGGGGCGAAACGCTTTCGTCGATTTCGCGGCTCTACGATGTGCCGGTGAGGTATATAGAGCGCGACAACCCGTCGTTAAGCGACGGCCTTAAGGCAGGCCAGACGATCAGGGTGGAGTGCAGGGATATTCCGCACCAGAACCTCTCGCCCCGCAGAATGGCGCGCAGGTTCGAGGAGCATACCGTAGCGCGCGGCGAAACGGCATATTCGATAGCCAGGGCATATTCCATTTCGATAAACGTTCTCGTGGAGGACAACCCTGGCCTCGATCCGGCGAAGCTCGGCACGGGGCAGAAGCTTATGATCCGCAAGTCGGAGATAGGGGAGAGTTCGCCGCAGGAGACCCTGGCCGAAATAAGGGGCATTGCCGACGCGCTTACGGAAGTATCGGGAGCATACATATATTATGTGGTCGATATCGGCGAAACGATCTATTCGATCAGCCGTAAATTCGGGGTCGAGGAATCGGACATTACCGACAACAACGACCTCTCGGGAGGCCTTCGCGCCGGTGCCATCATAAGGATCCCTACCTCGGAAGTGCTGTTGAAAGCTGTTTTCGCCGACGACAAACCGCAGGGTGAATACACGGAGGATGGCAGTGGAGCGATTCTCAGATCAGGTTACGACAGGCTTCGTCTGGCCATGCTCCTTCCGCTTTCCTCGGGGCACGATGCGGCGGGAAACAGCAACTTCGCGGAATTTTACCAGGGAGCGCTTCTGGCGCTCGAAGACCTCAAACACGAGGGCCATAGCCTCGATGCGGACCTTTACGATACGCAGCGTTCGCCGGAACGGACGGCCGTCATAGCCGCAGGCGATAATTTGCGGAGTGCCGACCTTATAATAGGGCCGGTATACGAGGAGTGCCTGGGGCCTGTCGTGGATATGGCCCGCGAGAGGGGAATTCCGGTAGTGTCGCCCCTTGCCGCCGTCGAAGGCGCCTACGGAGGATTGCTCTATCAGCTTACTCCCGCACCGGAATATAGGTATGACAAACTGAAAGGGATGTTCACGCCGGAGAAAAATATCGTTTTCATAACCACCGAGTTCAACGACACCGAGTTAGAAAGCCGGATGAACGAGATAGCCGCCGGAGTTCCCTTTCGCAGGGTGGTTTACAATAAAGGCATGTCTGCCGAGCAGATCGACGGGTTGATCGATTCGCGCCGCGAGAACCTTTTCGTGGTGCTTTCGGCCGACGAATCCGGTGTCGACCTCGTGCTGGCAGCCCTGAGCTCCGTGCAGAACAACCGCCTTGCGCGCACGATAAGGACAGGTGCCATAAGTGTCATAGGCAATTCGCGCTGGATGCGTTACGCCAATCTCGACCGCAACCTCCTCTTCAAACTCAACGTATCGTTCGTGGCCAATTACCATGCCGACAGGAGCAGTGCGGTTGTAGCGGCCTTCGACCGCCGTTACATAGTGGCCTTCGGCCAGTTTCCGTCGCTATATTCGTATCGCGGCTACGATGCAGTGAAACTTTTCGCCGGTGCCATGCTCTCCGGCGAAGGGAGCCTTAACGAAAGGCTCGCCCGGGCGTCCACGCCGCTGCAGTCGGGATACGATTTCGCTGCCGTTCCCTCCGCAGGCAACAATATCAACACCGAATGGGCCCTCGTAACTTACCGCAACAACTACACCGTAACCGTACAATAACATGGCCGAAATCCTGAATAACATACCCGAAAAGACCATCGAGCGGCTGAGCGAATACCGCCGCACGCTCGTGAACTGCCGCAAGCAGGGCATAACCCACATATTCTCGCACGTGCTGGCCGGCATTCACGGCATCACGGCGGTGCAGGTTAGGCGCGACCTGATGCTCATAGGTTTTTCGAGCGATACGAAGAAAGGTTACGACGTGCAGGTGCTCATCGATTTCATCGGCAACATACTCGACAGCCCGAGCCAGGTCAATATCGCCATCATAGGAATGGGACACCTGGGGCAGGCCATCACCAAATATTTCAACGGCAAAGGCCACAACCTGAAGATAGTGGCCGCATTCGACACAGATCCCTCGAAAGTGGGCACAGAGATCGACGGCGTGCACTGCTATCACATAGACGACCTCGATAAAGAGGCCGCCAGTCAGGATATCAACATCGTAGTGCTCTCGCTGCCTACCGCCGCGGCGTCGGAATTGGTAGTGCCGATAGTCAACGCCGGTATCAAGGGGGTGGTCAATTTTACCTCCAAACCGCTCAGCTTTCCGCTCGGCATCGTGGTGGAGAATTACGATATAACCACGCTGCTCGAGAAGGTCGCCTATTTCGTAAAAGCCGCGGAGGAGAGCGACCTATGAAAGTTTTCCATCAAGGAGGAGAACAACCTATGAGAGTTTTTCGTTCACTCGGCGATTTACCGCACTTTAGGCGGCCGGTGGTCACGGTGGGCTCCTTCGACGGGGTACACAGCGGCCATAGGGCCATTCTGGGGCGCGTAGGGCAGATAGCGGGGGAGTCGGGAGGCGAAAGTATAGTGGTTACATTCTCGCCTCATCCGCGTCAGGTACTCCCGCGCGGGGGTACCCTGCAACTGCTCAATACCGTTCCCGAAAAGATATTCCTGCTCGACGAAGCTGGCATCGACAACCTTATAATAATGCCGTTCGATGAGGCTTTCGCAAGCACATCGTGGTCGGATTTCATACGGGGACTGGCCTCCGCAACGGGGATGCAGAGCCTCGTCGTGGGTTACGACCACCGTTTCGGGCGAGATCAGGAGGGCGGTTTCGGTGCTTTGCTGGAGTTGGGTTCCGACGCGGGCGGCCTTGGTTTCGCTGTCGAACAGATCCCATGCCAGAGCGCCGGAGGCCATAAGGTGAGCTCCACGGAGGTACGCAAGGCGATATCTGCGGGCGACATGGCACTCGCCGCAGAACTGATGGGGCGGGGTTATATTATGATAGCCGACATCGATCCCGAAGGAGTGGTAACCGTTCGCGACGCGCTGAAACTCATTCCACCCGCCGGACGTTACGAAGTCGCGGTCGAAGGCCGTTCCGCCACTCTAAGCATTAACGCAGACGGCACCATGCGCCTCGACAGATGGAAGGCCGGAGAGCAGGAGCTTATAGAGTTTCGAGTGTCAATATAATCGTCATCCTGAGCGGAGGCCGAAGATATCATTTCACAAATACGGATAAAGAATGATAAGCGACGAAGTTCAAATAAGGGTCCGCTATAAGGAAACCGACAAAATGGGGGTTGTTCATCACTCCAATTATATCAACTATTATGAAGTCGCGCGCACGGAGATGATGCGGCGCAGCGGCATATCATACCGCGACATGGAGGAAAGGGGCGTGATGCTGCCCGTCAAGGAGGTGAACATCGACTATATCGCACCGGCCTATTACGACGAGCTACTGACCATACGCATTACAATAGCCGAGCGTCCGGGCGTGAGGCTCACTTTCGACCATGAAGTATTCAACGAAAAGGGGGAGTTGATCAACACGGCCAGAGTGGTGCTCGTGTTTGTGAACGCCTCCACGCGCCGTCCCTGCCGTGCCCCAGAATGGTTCCTCGAGCTCTTCGGCTACTAAAAAGGGTGGAGGGTGGAGTTAAAATAGCGCGACATAGTCGCGCTATTTTTATTTTGATTTGGAACTAAATTACTATGCACTTTTGGTGGATAGGTTTCTTAGAGAAATTTTATTTCTCTTTACGGGTTGCGAAGCAACCCGCAGGCCGCCCCCGAGGGGGGCAGTGGCGGCCTGAAGAATTGATAATTGATAATGAACTATCAGGATGCCGAAGCTGGCAGTGGCGGCCTGAAA
>QMCD01001672.1_pt1 | contig 13515 bp, 8 predicted proteins | sample 1821841 | NCBI WGS metagenome assembly QMCD01 (sample SAMN01991225, study PRJNA193472) | Termite gut metagenome, whole genome shotgun sequencing project. | isolation source: worker | host: Macrotermes natalensis | reverse complement strand
ATCAATTCTCAACTACTCTACCCGGAACCAGTCGATTTTAGCACAGCCGCCGTCGTTGTTGGCTACGGGGCGGGTAGCAAAAAAGCCGACCTTAGCGCCTATCCATTTGCCTTCCTTGGCGGTGAACGATGCGCCGATGGGGGTATAGGTTTCGTTATCGGTACTAAAGCCGAACGAACAAATGCCGCCTTTTTTCACTTCCACGCGCAAATATACGGGTGCGTTCACATCCAATTTTACGGTGTGGGCGGCGGCTTCCTCTGCGCTCCCTTTATCGGCAGCCTTACAGGTATTTTGATAAAGAACAACGCCCTCCTCAGTGGATTCCAAATAAATGGAAGCATAGTCCAGTCCCATCACCACCAAGCCTACGCGCTCTCCGGTGATCCGTGTGTTCGGACGGAATTGCAGTTTCGTGGTAGCGGTAAATTCAGGCGCAGGAAATTTCTGTAATAAGAGATTGGGCGCATCATACAGGTTTTTGTAACCGGGCGCCACAGGCACTGTATAGAGGTGGAGCATTCCGTTCTTCACATCATTGAAGGCCCACCAGTCGGCCGGATTGGCATGCCATTGCCATTGCAGTCCCAGGGCGGGCGAAGTAAACTCGTCGCTTTCCGCCGGCGTAGCGATGGGATAGGTTTTGCCCACATTCGGTTTTTTGTAGGTCAACACCGGCTCGCCGCAGCCTTTACCTTCTTTGTCGACACCGATCACCGGCCAGCCGTCTACCCATTTCATAGGTTGAAGGTGCACCACGCGGCCGTAGTTATACAGGTCCTGGAAGTGCAGGAACCAATGTTCGCCGGTCTTTGTATCGACCCATCCACCTTGGTGCGGGCCGTTGACAGGCGTAGATCCTTGCGCCATCACTATTTTCCGCTCGTAAGGGCCCCACACGTTCTTTGAGCGCAGGACTACCTGCCAGCCTGTGGCTACGCCGCCGGCCGGTGCAAAAATATAGTAATAGCCGTTATATTTATAAAATTTCGGACCTTCGATGGTTTCATCGTCTTCATGTCCGTCATATACGATAGCGCTTGCGCCTATCGCTTTTTTCCCATCATCGGAAAGGCGGGTAACCGCTAAGACACTTTTAATGCCGGCGCGACTGCCTGCGTAAGCATGTGCAAGATACACCTTGCCGTCGGTGTCCCACAGCGGACAGGCATCGATCAACCCCTTGCCGGCCTTCACCAGCGTGAGCGTGTCCCAAGGCCCTTCGGCCTTTTCCGCCGACGTCATGTAAACGCCGTAGTCGGGATCGCCGTAGTAGATATAAAACCGCCCGTTATGATAACGGATGGACGGCGCCCACACGCCGTTGCCATGTTGCGCCTTGCTAAACACGTCTTCAGGGATCAGTTTTTCCGCAGCATAGCCTACAATCGTCCAGTTCACCAAATCTCCGGAATGCAAGATCTGCAAGCCGGGAATGCAATTGAAACTCGACGATACCATGTAGTAGTCATCGCCCACACGGCAAACGTCGGGATCGGAATAATCGGCGTAGAGCACCGGGTTTTTATAGGTGCCGTCGCCGTTGTCGGCCACCCAGACTTTGGATTGGGCATAGGCGGCAGTGAGTAGTAAGCAATATGCAGTGAATAGTATGTAGCGCTTCATGATTTACGATTTATTGTTTATTTGGTCGCCGCAAGGACGACCATTACATTATTCATTTGGTGTCCATTGGTCGTTGCGGGAAAAGACATTGGTCAGGGTATATTGTTTGACCTCGTCGGCAGAGAGTTGTCGGCTCCAGGTTACACGGCCTTTAGTTGCGGCGCCGGGGCCTGTATTTTTATATTCGGCATAGCGGGCTGTTTTTTCATTTTCGGGATTCCGCCAGTTCTCCCAGCCTTCGGGCAGGATGTGTGCGCCTAACGTACAATTCATGAACAGCACCGCCGCATAAGCGCGCCAGGGCCGTCCCAGGTATACCTTGTCAATACCCGGCGCCGCAGTGAGCGTGCACCGGTTGAATACGTACCCGAAAGGAATATCTTCCGGCGTGGAAGCAGCCGTAACAAAAGAATTGCGTTTGCTGTGAATGGTGCAATTTTCAAACCATACGGTGGCAGGGCCGAAAATAAAATCGGTAGTGCCTTCGATATAGCAATTCTCGAAGTACTGGCGGGCGCCGGCCTTGCCTGTAAACAGGGTGTCCTGGTTGCCCAGCAGGCGGCAATTTTTAAAGACTACCCGGTCGGCCTCCACGTGCACAGCCACGGCTTGTCCCAATTGCTCCGCATTATTTTCAAAGGTAATATTTTCGGCTTCGAAGCCATCGCCCTGAATTAATATCGTATAAGTTTTGAAAGTGCCCATGTTATCAATTTTCGCATGGTCATCCCAAGTGATAATGGTTTTATCCACACTTTCGCCCACCAGGGTGATGTTGATTTTATGGTTGGGCACCACAATTTTTTCCTTGTAGGTACCGTTCTTTACAAAAATACGTACGCGGCCTTCGGGACGAAAATCACGAATGGAATTGATGGCGTCCTGAATATTCCGGAAGTTACCCGTGCCATCGCGCGCCACCACCACATCAGCCTCAGCAAAATCTACCTGCGCCGGGTTAGGAACAACATTTTGGGCATTTGTGCACGCACACAAGAGCCCAAAGAAAAAGAAAACAGTAGTAAAAATACGTTTCATGTCAAATTATTTTTTATCCGCTACTAAACTATTGAGGTATATTTCCAAATTGGTATAAGCGCCATCCAAAGGATACGCCGCGCCATCCGCCGCATCATCAGGGTTGAGCTGGCGGGCCTTTTCCCATTCGTCGGGCATGCCGTCGCCATCGGTGTCGACAGGTGCAGGCAATGATTTCAGTTCCGGCAGTCCTTCCGTGTCTTTTTGGGAGTCAATCAGGCCGTTCTTACCATAGGCAGCCGTTCCTTTGCGCACTTCGTCCGTCACACGGGCATCCATCGCATCGCGCACTTTGTTGGCGCCGGCATTTTTCAATACATTCTCGTAGGCTTCCTGCGCTGTTTCCGTATAGGTGGGAATAATAGCGTAGGGCTTGTCTACACGCTGTGTTTTCATCAACCCAACACCCTCCGGGGAAGAAGATGCGTAGTCTATCGCTTTCTTCTGCGATTCGTCATAGGCTTTGAAGTCTATGCCCTTCCAATTATCGGCGGTAACCGCCGCATCGCCGTCCATGATATTTCCGTCGATATAAAACTTACCGAAGTCGTGAAACCCGTTCCTGTCGCTGCTTTGCCAAGCTTCCAGAATACGGTGCCGCACATCTTTATGGGTAGCTGGGCCGGGTTTATAGTAGTTGTTCACCATGTTGTACCGGCCGTTCTCGCCGGCATAAGAGCTGTTATAGCCCCAGTTGTAGATAACATTATTGCGGAAGTCCACCCATTCGGTTTCGGCGGTAGCTTCGTGGTAACGCGCTCCGCAAAAACGGGGATTGCGGCTGCTGTGGTTAGCCAGCAGGTTATGGTGGAACGAGGCGCCCATACCGCCCCAGATACCGCCGTAGCCGTGCGCTCCCTTATCATGTACCGAATTGGTAAGGCTTTCATAGATCAAGCAGTATTGCAGGGTAAAATTCTCATTGTCGTAGAACGAGGCGCACTCATCGGTGCTCCAGCTCATGCTGCAATGGTCAATGATGATATCTTTCCGGCGGTTGCCGCCCAATGCGTCGTCCTGATTATTGTGTGTATCGCCCATGCGGAAGCGCAGGTAGCGAATAATTACGTTGCTGTCGGATATTTTCACCGGCGCGCCGGTCACGCAAATACCGTCGCCCGGAGCGCTCTGTCCGGCAATGGTCACGTCACCATGTTTAATAGACAACATAGATTCCAAGTGGATGGTTCCCGATACGCTGAACAGGACAGTACGCACACCTTTGGTTTTTTCCAAGGCTTCGCGCAAACTGCCGGGGCCGTCATCGTTCAGGTTGGTTACGTAGATCACTTTACCGCCGCGGCCTCCGGTGGTATATTTACCAAAACCGTCGGCGCCGGGAAAGGCGAGTTTCGATTGGCGGGGGGCGAAATAAGAAGCAAGTGATGAGTGATGTAGGGACGCAACATCTTGCGTCCTATAAACGGTCAATTCGGGGCAGACTTTGAGTAAGCCTTCGGCGGCCATTTTGGCTATCATGGGTGCGCTGGTAATGTTCAGGTGCGTATTGTCGGTCCTTCCTTTAGGCGCTGATAAGGTTTCGCCGGGCGCCCAGTTCATAAACATTCCGTAGGAACCCTCCTCGCCTAATTTCCGCAACCAGTTAGCGGTGGAATCATACAGGTCGACCATAGGCACCTGCAGTTGCGCCGCCACCTCACGGGTAGCGTCCAAATAACGGCCATGGGTGTCGACTAACTTGCCGTCTTCAAATTTACGGCGACTGATGGCAGTATACAGCACCGGCTTGCCGCCTTTGCTGCGTACTTCTTCCACATAGCGTGCAAGGTTAGTGCGAAAATCGGTTTCGGGGTTGGCGTAGCGCGCCGTGTCGTCGACTTTGCTGTCGTTATGGCCAAATTCGATGATCACATAATCGCCGGACTGCACCTTGTCGATTACTTTCTGCCAATGTCCGAGCGTACGGAAACTTTTAGTGCTACGGCCGTTCACCGCATGGTTCTCAACGCGCACTTTGTCATTGAAAAACCGGTTGAAATACATACCCCATCCCCGCTCGCGGTTATCTTTGGTCAGGGGTTTGTCGGCCATAGTGGAATCACCACAGAGGAAAATAGTAATTTTCTTTTGCGGCGATGCAGCAGCAATGCAAAAGAGTGTGGCGATCATTATCAGAAAAACCTTTTTCATTTATTATTTAATTTATCATTTATATTTCCCCTCCCCTAATCACTTAGTCACTTAGTCACTTAGTCTCTTAGTCACTTAGTCACCTAGTCTCTTAGTTACTTAGCCACCTTCTTCCCATTAATATACAGGCGCTCAAACGTCACTTCTTTCGCTCCGGTCACGGAATTACCGCTTTCCACGCCGTCAAACTTACTATTGGTCACGTGAATGTTATACACATTGTCGCGGTCGGCGAGACCTGTAACATACACGCCGTATTTACTCTTTTTGCTGGTTACGTTGTCCATATACACATTGCGCACCACCGGCGGGAAATCGCGCACACAAGGCTCTTTCGGTTCATAGATCAGGTTAATTTTCAACACGGCTTCTTTGCACTCTCCAACTTTGATGTTGCGCACATATACATTTTCAACGATCCCGCCGCGGCAATTGCTGGTTTTAATACGTATCACCCGGTCGAGTTCCGGACTGTCCATCTCGCAATTTTCCACATAGAGGTTACGGAAACCGCCGCTGATCTCGCTGCCTATCACCACGCCGCCGTGACCGTCTTTCATTTGGCAATTGCGTACTACAATATTTTCCGACGGCTTGTTCCACTTACGCCCGTCATTATTGCGTCCCGATTTGATAGCGATACAATCATCGCCGGTATCGAACATGCAATCCTCGATCAACACGTTGGTACATGATTCGGGATCACAGCCGTCGCCATTCGGTCCATGACTGAATATACTGACCCCGCGCACCACCAATTGATCGCACATCAGCGGATGGATCACCCAAAAAGGAGAATTGCGCAATTCAACGCCTTCGATCAGGACGTTTTTACACTTATAGAAATTGATCAATTGGGGACGAAGCCCGTCTTTTTCCGTCATCTCCCGTTGTTCAATGGGCACACCGCCCTGTTCATATTGCAACAACTTGGGACGCCCGGTGCGTTGCGAGATCATGGAAGTATCTTTATAGCCATAACGCGGACTGCCGCTCTTAGCCCACCAGTCGTTGTTCGACGCATTACCGTCGATAACGCCTTTACCGGTAACCGCTATGTTCTTTGCGTTGTAAGCATAGATCAGCGGCCGGGCGTTCAGGCAATCAATGCCCTCCCAACGGGTAGGCACTGCCGGAAAATAATATTTCGCTTCGGTGGTGAATTTTAATACGGCGCCTTCTTCCAAATGCAAGCACACGTTGCTTTTCAGGGTGATGGGACCGGTATGGAATACGCCTTTCGGCACTATCACCACGCCGCCGGCCGCATCACAGGCGGACTGTATGGCTTTGTTAATCGCATCGTGGTTCAATATTCCCGCATCATCGGCCACAGCGCCGAAGTCGACAATATTGTACTGCTGCCGGCGAAAATCCGGCAACTCTATCGCTTTCACAATAGCATCGGCCTGTTTAAAAGCCTCACGCATGGTCTGCGCTGTCACAGAAGTGGCAACGATTAACAAGGGTAATAAAAGTATCTTTTTCATTTCAATATATGTTTTTTTGGTAAAAGGTGAAAGGGTATTTTCTTTCACCCTTTACCTTTCTACCTTTTACCTATAACGTTACTCCGGTTTTAAAGATGGCGATTTCACGATAGCCGGATTCTTCGTTGTTCACTGGCTCACCGCTCGCTACTTTGATGATATAATCGATAAAATCCTCACAGGTTTTTTCCATCGGTTCGTCTTCCAGGATCACACCGGCATTGAAATCGATCCAGTTGGGTTTCAAATTAGCGAGGCGTGAATTGGTAGAAATTTTCATGGTGGGAACAAAGGTTCCGAAAGGCGTACCGCGGCCGGTAGTAAACAGCACCAACTGGCAGCCGGTAGAAGCCAGCGCGGTAGCCGCCACCAAGTCGTTGCCGGGCGAGCTCAAGAGGTTCAGTCCTTTTGTTTTCAGTCTTTCGCCATAAGACAATACATCCACCACCGTGGCCACTCCGCCTTTTTGGGTGCAACCCAGCGATTTTTCTTCGAGGGTGGAAATGCCGCCGGCTTTATTTCCGGGCGAAGGATTTTCATACACCGGTTGTTTATTCGCGATGAAATAATCTTTGAAATCGTTGATCAGGTGTACGGTTTTATCGAACACTTTCTTATTTTCGCTACGGTTCATCAGTATGGTTTCGGCGCCGAACATTTCCGGCACTTCGGTAAGGACGGTCGTACCGCCCTGCGCGATCAGGAAGTCGGAGAACATACCTACCAAGGGGTTCGCCGTGATGCCCGAAAAGCCGTCGGAGCCGCCGCATTTAAGTCCTATTTTCAGTTCCGAAAGCGGAATATCTTCACGGCGGGCTTGCTCCGCTTCGACGTACAGCTCGCGTAAGACGGTCATCCCTTCTTCTATCTCGTCGCCCATTTTTTGGGTTTCAATAAATGCGATGCGGGCTTTCGTATCACCGATCAATTCTTTGAATTGGCTGATCTGGTTATTTTCGCACCCCAGACCCACTATCAACACGGCGCCGGCATTAGGGTGCAGCGCCATATCACGGAGTACTTTGCGGGTGTTTTCGTGATCTTCGCCCAACTGCGAACAACCGTAGTTGTGCGGGAAGGCAACAATAGCGTCAAGGCCCTTACCGCCGGTTTCTTCCTGCAAGCGGGCTGCCAGCCGGTTGACCACGCCGTTGACACAGCCGACGGTGGGGATGATCCATAACTCGTTGCGCACGCCCACTTCGCCCGTAGCGCGGCGATAACCTCTGAAGGTCAGGTTACGGTTCGTAAATGCCGGTTGTTGCAGTTGCGGTTCATAGGTGTATTCCAACACACCATCCAGATTGGTCTTTATATTCTTCTCATTCACCAGGTCGCCCTGACGGATATCCTCCACCGCATGGCCAATAGGATAGCCATATTTTACGATGTGTGCGCACACAATTATGTTTTTTAAAGCAAATTTATGTCCGGCCGGAATATCCATGTTCAGGTGAATATCCACACCGTCGACATTTACCGTGGCGCCGGCCTGAAGGTCGACAATGGCTACGGCCACATTATCGGCAGGATTTATTTTGAGGAAGGAAGTCATATTAATTGAAAATTGAGAATTGAAAATTTATTATTTAATTTGCTTAGTTACCTAATCCCCCTCTCACCTCTTAGTCTCTCATCTCTATCGACGCGGCAAGCGCGTCGCTACATCTCCGCATCAGCACCACTCATTCAGGCGGCGGTTGAATTGCATGTATTCTTCTACGTTTTCTTTGGTCAGGATGTCCACGGGGATATAGTTCACACGATAGACCTCCTGTTTAAAGATTACCGCCCTGCACAGATCGCGTACACAGAGGTAGCCCTGCAGTTCCGGACGTTGGGCGATCAGGTAGGATACTTTATCGTTCCTGAGGGCTTCCACATTCAGCGGCAGTTCGTCATAGCCTATAATTTTGAGCCCTTTCACATCCACTTCTTTTAAATAGCGGAGCAAGCGGTAGACACGCGAACTGAAAATCACCGCCGCCGCAATATTGTTATGCTTCTCGAACACACGATGGATATTCCGCCGGCTTTCCTCGTGGTTATCGGCATGCAGGTCGAGGCGCACCAAATGGTAGCGGCCGTGTAGCCTGTGCTGTTCCATGTAGCTCACAAAGCCCCTTTCGCGGTTGGTGGCCTGGTTGGAACCTTGTGTGCTGTGGCGCAACGAGTGGGTCAGCAATATGGTCGTATTTTCGGGAAGTCCGTCAAACAACAGCTTCGCCACTAAGTAACCGCTTTTGTACGAATGTTGCCCGTAGTATGTCAAGCCATTCACGCTTTCGAGGTTGGAGTCGATCAGCACAAAAGGCACTTTTTTCTTTTCCATGGTTTTGGCAAAATTCACGGACTCTTCGATAAACACCGGGGCAAAGATCAGGGCGTCGGGCGGTGCGGCCAATAATTTTTCCGCCTCACGGTTGAACGATACCTTATCATATTGGTTGAAAAATACGTAATCAACACTCACCCGGTAAGCCGCCATTTCCTTGCAGGCTTTCTCTATGCCGTCGTAAATGTAGTGCCAATATCCGCCCTGCTCAAATTCGGGGATAAAAGCTATGATACGCAGGTCTTTTTTCAGCGCCAGCGAACGGGCTACAAGGTTAGGCTTGTATTCCTGTTGCCGGATGATGGCCTCTATTTTCTCCCGTTTGTCTTCGGATACATGGCCGCGGCCATGCAGCACACGGTCGACAGTGCCCGGTGAAACACCTGCTAATTTAGCAATGTCCTTAATACGAAGTTTTTTATCTTGGATGGTCGCCGACACGATGAATGATATTTTTAAGGAATGGAACCCACTAAGGAATTCAGGTAAATTTCCAGGTTAGTATAATGTTGCTCTTTGTTTTTGGATTGTTAGAAAAAAAATGCATGCTTTTTATCCATTAAATAAAATTATACCGGACAAATTTAGCAAAAATAAATGACCCGTCCAAGAAAAACACACAAAACAGGGTTTGTGTGCGCACACAAACTAAAAATCGTCGGTTAAAACCTATAAAATGACCAGCGGGTAATGCTGTAAATCACTGTTTTTTGAGCTGCCTCCCACCATCAGTTCGTAAGCGCCGGCCGAAAGTTTCACCGCACCGGCGGCCTCATCCCACCAGGCTAATTCCTTTGGGGTCAACTCAAAACCGACCTGCACTGTTTCCCCGGAGGGAATATGCACTCTTTTAAAGGCGCGCAGGGTTTTCAATGGGCCCTGCACGTCGCCCTGTTTCCGCAGGTAGACCTGCACCACTTCATCGCCGTTCATTTTACCCGTATTGGTCACAGGCACTGTTAGTTTCAACGATTGCCCGGCAGTAATCTCCTGCTTGTCCGCCGTCACTTCTCCATAATTAAAAGTCGTATAACTAAGTCCGTAGCCAAAGGGATAGAGGGGTTCATCCTGCATATGGCGGTAAGTCCGCCCTTTCATGTCATAATTTTCAAAATCAGGAAGTTGAGAAACACCTTTATAAAAGGTCACCGGCAGGCGCCCCGCCGGATTATAATCGCCAAAGAGCGTTTCCGCCACCGCCGTGCCCCCCTGTTGTCCGGGATACCATGCCTGCAATATGGCTTCGCAACGTTGAATTTCGGGGATCAGGGCAAGGGGTGAACCCGAACAGTTGACCATCACTATTTTTTTCCCTGCACGATGTAGGGCAGCGATCAGCTCACGTTGCACCTGCGGCAATTGAATGTCCGTGCGGTCGCCTTTCCTGAAGCCCGGCAACTCCACGCCCATCTCCTCTCCTTCCAGTGAGGGGGATATGCCTCCGGCAAATATAACAACGTCGGCATGCCGCACTTTATCCACTGATCTTTGGATGTTAATGTTTTCTTTAAAACCCAAGTCGAAATTCAATTGTGCATCGCTGCGCACATATTCAAAGTCTATTTCAATAGCGTATTGTTGTCCGGCAACCGCTTTCATTGCGTAAGTTGTTTTCCGTCCGCCGTGGCGGTTGGCAAAAGTTTTTACTTCTTCGCCGTTCACGCGGATGCGTCCGCTGCCGTAGGCATACAGTTCAAACACCACCTCGCCCGACTGCAGGGGCGTAAACACACTGTTGTAGGTTACCGAAAAATCGGTCAGGTTCACACCGGGAGCAAAGACGGTAGCGCCCGAAGTACAAAAACGAAAAGGAGTGGGCACGTGCACGGAGGTCGCCGGTGCGCCTTCACGTTGCAGGTTGTTCCAATAACGGGCGTTGAATCCCACGCCTTCGGCTGTGCGGCATTGTGAAAACACGCTACGCAGCAGACTGCGTTCCGTCAAGCCGCAGCCTTGTTCGTAGATCAAACTGTCGCCGGGCCCCATGGCTGCGCGTATGCCGTCCAGAATGGTCACCGTGCGCAAAGGCATGCCGTGGTAGTTGCCCCACTGCATCACCGAGTCGTTGGCGTTCGGCCCCATCACGGCAATAGTTTTCCCGCCGCGTTCCAGGGGTAAAAAGTTGTTCCGGTTGTGCAGCAGGGTCATCACCTTGCGCGCCATTTCCAACGCCAGGGAGTCATGTTTGGCCGAAGCCACCGTTGAGAAAGGCATTTTCGTCCATGAAACATCTTCCCTGTCGTCCATTTCGCCTAATGCGAAACGGGCTTTCAGCAAGCGGGTGACCGAAACGTCGATATCTTTTTCGGCTATCAGTCCCTGCTCCACCCCTTTCAGCAAGGCCTTGTAGCTAGTGCCGCAATCCAGGTCGGTGCCCTGCACTACCGCATCGGATGAAGCCGCGGCGGCATCGGCATGCGTGCGGTGTCCGTTGTCTTTATAAAAATCGGCTACAGCGCCGCAGTCCGCCACCACTATACCGTCAAAGCCCCAATCCTTGCGCAATATTTGCGTCAGCAGGCGGTTACTTCCACAGCAGGGTTCTCCTTCAAAACGATTGTAAGCGCACATCACTTCTTTTACCTTAGCTTCCTTCACCAAGGCTTCAAAGGCCGGCAAGTAGGTTTCGTACAGGTCGCGGGGATGGATATTTTCGGCGTCGAAAGAATGGCGGTTCCACTCCGGGCCCGAATGCACGGCAAAATGCTTGGCGCAGGCATGTATCTTATCGTATTTTTCATCGCCTGAATCCTGAAGGCCCTTCACCGCCATCACCCCCATACGGCCGGTCAGATAAGGGTCTTCGCCGTAGGTTTCTATGCCCCTTCCCCAGCGCGGGTCGCGGTAGATGTTAATTGTGGGCGTCCACATGGTCAGACCCTGATAACGATCATAGCTGCCCTGCGATGAATAGTAAGCGTGCTTGGCGCGGGCCTCGTCGGACACGGCGCTGAACACGGTGTACACCGCAGCGGTATCGAAGGAGGCAGCCATGGCTATAGGTTGCGGAAACACCGTGGCCAAGCCGGCGCGGGCAACGCCGTGCAACGCCTCATTCCACCAGTTGTAAGGTTTAATTCCCAAACGTTCTACCGGGCTCGACACGTCCATCATCAACGCCACTTTTTCTTCGAGGGTGAGTTGTTTCACCAGGGCTTCCGCCCGCTCGGCAGGCGATAGTGAGGTGTTCCTGTAAGCGGGTTGGCATCCGGCAAGCAAAACGAACAGCAATAAAAAGAAGGGATTTTTTTTCATCGTATTTATAACTATGTTTGTGTAAAATTTATGTTTACTGAACAAGACTATTTATGTAATTCTCCAAATTGGTGTAGCCGTTGGCCGCTATTTTGGTGCCGTCGCCGGCGCTCAGCCCATTCGCCTGCATCCAGGTTAAAGGAATACCGTCGGTTTCCGAGTAGGCGGGCACATCAGCCGGATCGAACGAGTATGTATTCCAACCGCCCACGTCGGCCTGCGAGTCGATCATCCCGGCGCGGGTACGCGAAGATACTCCGCCGGGCAATGGTTTCAAGGGCTCTACACTATAATAAGCCCTCTCCGGTGCCAGGCCCAAACGCACTTCATTGGTCACACGTGCGTCGGTATTGTCCCGCTTCAAACTGGCGCCGGCCTTCGTCAGCACATCATTGTAGGCCTCTTCCGCCGTCTGCGTGGTCACCGGTTCCGCTTCAAAAGCCGCCGTCAGTTTAATATTTTCCACACTTCCGCCGGGCAAAGGACTACCGTTGGAAGGATTAGGCTGGAGACCTATCCAATTATCCGACGTCACTGCCGGATAGCCGTCAACATAGTTGCCGCTCAGCCAAAATTTCCCCCACACATTTCCCGGCTGTTGAGAGGATTGTGTCTGGTCTTGTCCGCTCGGCGAGAAAATCCTGTTTTTATTCGCTGAGCCCGAGCCTGCTTTATAATAATTGTTCACCATATTATAGGAACCGCCTTCGCCGGCATAGCCGCTATTTCCGCCCCAGTTATAAATCACATTATTGCGGAAGTCTATTTTCTCTTTGTCCGGCTGTTTGGAATAGCGCGAACCGCAGAAACGGGGGTTACGGCTGTCGTGGTGCGCCAGGAGGTTATGATGAAAAGTAGCGCCTTTATCACCACAACAGGTGACTGTAAAAAGGGCGAAAAGTGATAACATCACTACATACAATAACTGCTTCATCTTTCCTTAAAGTTTACAATTTACAAAATTAGTAAAAAAATTAAGAATACGATGAAAAGCACGAAAAAACAGGCATTGTGCACGCGCACAAAATAGGATTCTTTTCAAATCAAAAACCCCACCTTGGGTTGCAAGACGGGGTTTTGAATTATTCGCAAATACCGGATTACGGCCGCCAACGCGGGTCTCCGGCAGTATTTATGCCTGCAAAAGTAGGTAGCATGAGCGTAAAGTCACCATTGGCCGGGTCGGCGAACAAGGCGGCAGAAGCTGCTCCGGCGGCTATTACACTGGGTAATGACTGCGCTGCTGTTTCATTAACATAATCAGATGTTGTATACGTGTTTTGTACCGCAATAGAACTACCTGCACCAAAACGATAGCCCGAAGACTTCGGACCGGACTCGCCGAGGATTACGTTCCTAATATTAACAGTAAGAGCTGTACTGTTTAATCAAGTCAAATGAAAGGTGATGGTAAACAAATGAAACAGGCGAAAAAGACAAGAAAAACACGATGAAAAAATGTTCCATTGTAGAAGCCTTTTTCAACGAGCGAAATGAAATTTGCAACGGTGTTGGGGGCTTGATCTTCAAACAATTCCAAAACAATATCGCCCTTTGTCGTTTCGATTTTGACCCGGGGCAGTTTTTTTGTCGCGTCTTCTTCACCGGCTTTGGCTTCCT